>Ga0209415_10019638_pt1 | contig 10564 bp, 7 predicted proteins | sample PeaSoiSIISIP2007_FD_187696 | JGI IMG/M metagenome (GOLD analysis project Ga0209415, IMG submission 187696) | Peat soil microbial communities from Weissenstadt, Germany - SII-SIP-2007 (SPAdes) (version 2) | ecosystem: Environmental > Terrestrial > Soil > Wetlands > Peat | place: Germany... | reverse complement strand
TCCGTGTAGACCCGGTTGTCGCCGCCCGCGGAGTTGAAGTCCGCCCCCGGCAGGAAATGGGCGTCCAGCACGACGCCGAGGCCGCGGGCCCGCGACCTCCGGATGGCGTCGGCGATCGGCGCGACTCTTGTCTCGTCCAGCGAACCGTCGGGTGCGAAGCAGAGCCGGAAGTCGACCGGCAGTCGGATATGGTCAAAGCCGTGCCCGGCGATCCATTCGACGTCGCTCTCGCCAAACCAGGGCGCGCCATAGGTCTGCCGTCCGCCGTTCTGAGACAGCCAATGGGAGATGTTGACGCCGCGCTTGAAGGTGTAGGCAGGCTCGCTCGCCGCACGCGCCGGAAGCACGGCGCCGAGGAAGGCCCCCGCGAGGGTCACCATCAGTTTGCGAAGGGAGGCGGGGGCGAGGCTCTTCATGGCGGCAAGGATTGGGTTATCGCCCCAAATAGGCGCCCGGGCGAGCGCGAATACCCGGCGTCTGCGGGCTTGCCGCAGGAGGCGCCGCCAGAGTCCGGGCGTCGTTTAGGACGCGGTCGCGCCGGCCGTCTCCGCGGCGAGGCGCTGCCTTATCGAGGAGAATATCGCCTCGCTTGTGGCCGGCGACGGGAGCGGGACCTCCCCGCCCCTTGTGCCGAATGCTGCAACGGCGTCCCGGATCGCCTCGCGGACGGAGAACGCCAGCATGAGCGGCGGCTCGCCCGAGGCCTTGCTTCCATGTATCGTCCCCTCCTGCGCCGCCATGGGCAGGAGCGTGACGTGCATCTCGACGGGAGCGTCGCTGATCGCGGGGATCTGGTACGTGCTCGCGCTGTGGGTCGTCAGCCTTCCCTCCCTGTCCCAGAGAAGCTCCTCCCGCGTCAGCCAGCCGATGCCCTGGACAATCCCGCCCTCGATCTGGCCGAGGTCCACACCCGGGTTGAGCGAGTCGCCGACGTCGTGGACGGCGTCGATGCGGACAACCCGGTGCATTCCGCTGTAGCCGTCGACCTCGACCTCGGCGACAGCGGCGCCGCAGACAAAATACTGGAACGGCCTTCCCGAGGACGTGGACCAGTTCCAGTGGATCCCGGGCGTGGCGTAGAAGCCTGAGACGGCCATGCTGATCCTCAACTCGTGGGCCCTGCGGCACACGTCGGCCATGTCGAGGGCAACGCGCGAACCCCGAACGGCGACCTTCCCGTCCAAGAACCTGATGCGGGACTCCGGCACCGCCTTGCCCGCCTTCTTCGACAGCAGCGCCGCGGCCACCGGGAGCAGCCTCTCGCGGAGGGTCGCGCACGCGTTCCTGACCGCTGCGCCGTTCAGGTCCGCGCCGGAGGATGCAGCCGTGGCGGAGGTGTTCGGCACCTTGTCCGTCGTCGTGGGCATCACCCGGACCCGGCTCGCCGGCAGGCCGAGCTCGCGCATGGCGATCCCGTGGATCTTTGTGTGGAGCCCCTGCCCCATCTCCGTCCCGCCATGGTTAACCTGCGCCGTCCCGTCGGTGTACAAAAGGACCAGCGCCCCCGCCTGGTTGTAATGCGTCAGGGTGAAGGAGATCCCGAACTTGACCGGCGTCACCGCCAGCCCGCGCTTGATGCGCGGATGGGCCCTGTTCCACCGGTCGACCTCGCGGCGCTTCTTTGCGAAGCCGGACTCCCTCTGCACACGCCTCCAGACCGTCTGCAGGCGGTTGTCGCCAATCTCCTGGAGGAAATGGGTCGTGTTGGTCTCGCCCTTCCCGCGGTAGAGATTGCGGCCCCGGACGTCCTCGGGCGCGAGCCCGAGGCGGCGCGCGATCCGGTCGACGATCTCCTCCATGACAAGCATCCCCTGGGGCCCGCCGAAGCCGCGGAAGGCGGTGTTCGAGGCGACGTTTGTCCTGGCGATCAGCCCTGTGACGCGAAGCGCCGGGACGTAGTAGCCGTTGTCGACGTGGAAGAGCGCCCGGTCGAGTACCGGCTGGGAGAGGTCGAGCGACCATCCCCCGTCCGAATAGAGGTCCACCGCGGCGGCGAGGATCATTCCCCTCCGGTCGTATCCCGCAGAGAACCTCGCGAGAAACGGATGGCGCTTCCCCGTGATCATCATGTCCAGGTCCCGGTCGAGCTGGATCCGGACGGGCTGGCGGGTCTTTATCGACGCGAGCGCGACCATCGCCGCGAAGGCGTTGCCCTGGGTCTCCTTCCCTCCGAAGCCGCCACCCATCCTCGGGGACTGCACGACAACCTTGTTCCTGGGCTGCCCGATCAACTCGGCGACAATGGCCTGGATCTCGGTCGGATGCTGGGTCGACGAGCTGACAAAAACCGATCCCCCCTCGCCCGCCTCCGCCCAGGCCGCCTGCGTCTCAAGATAGAAATGCTCCTGTCCGCCGACGGAGAATTCGCCTTCCAGCTTGAGCGGCGATTCCTCAAGGGCGGCCTTCCAGTCCCCCCGGGCGATCGTGTGCGGCGGCGTATGGAAGCTTCCCTTGGCTATCGCCTCCCTGATACCCAGGAGGGGCGGCAGCGCCTCGTACTCGACGTCCACCGCGGCCGCCGCCGCGCGGCAGGCGCGCAGCGAGCGGCCCACGACGATCGCGACCACCTGCCCGTGATACTTGACCTCGTCGTCCGCGAAGAGCGGCTCGTCGTGGTGGGTGCCGACGTTGTTGAGGCCGGGGATGTCCTCCGCCATGAGGACGGCGACGACGCCCGGCGCCGATCGGGCTCTTGACGCGTCGCGCCGCAGGATCCGAGCCCGGGCGTGCGGCGAGCACACGGGCCAGACGTCGAGCATGGGCCGGCGCTGCGCCGTGTCGTCCGCATAGAGCGCCCGGCCCGTGACGTGGCCGACCGCGCTCTCGTGCCGGAGCGCCCGCGACGCGTCGGCCGGGACAGCGTCCGAGCCCTTCTCAAAATCAGGGGCCCCGTCCTGGGCGGCGCTCGTTTCACCGGAGACGAATTTCTCCCAAAGGCTCACGATCAGGCCCCGCCGGTAGGAGGCGCCGCCGCGCACGTCGTCAATCGGCCTGAATTCTCCGGCGAGGACCGCCGCGGCCTCCGCGGCCGCCTCGCCGAAGCGGCGCCCCTCGAGCGCGGCCTCCGCGCGTCGCGCCCGGACGGGCGTCGGCGCGACGCCGCCGTACGCAAGCCGCGCGCGCCGGACAATCCCCGCCGGGTCCGTGTCTACGGAGAAGGCCGCCGCAACGATGCTGATGTCGAGCTCGCGGCGCTTCGACACCTTGAGAAAATCCGAGCGCCGGCAGAGCCCGCTCGACGGATCGAGGCGCGGGAGCACGATCTCGAGGATGATCTCGCCGGGGCCGAGGAGCGTCTTGCGGTAGGCGGTGAAGAATTCGGAGAGCGGGACCGTCCGGCTTCCCCCGGCCGAGGCGAGGACGAGCTCGGCATCGAGCGAGAGGAGCACCGGGGCGCTGTCCCCGATCGGGGATGCCGTCGCGAGGTTGCCGCCGAGCGTTGCCCTGTTCCTTATCTGCCTGGCCGCAAAGACCTTGAGCATCTTGAGGAACGAGGGATATTCGTCGCCAACCGCCTCCTCGACAGCGGTCAGGGTTGCGGCGCCTCCGATCCGCCAGGCGGAGGCGGTCTTCGCGATTCCCGTCAGCTCGGCAACGCAATCGGTCGAGACAAGGAGCGGGAACGACTTGGATTTCTTGGTCACGTCGACGCCTATCTCCGTGGCGCCCGCCACCAGCCGCGCCTCAGGGTGCCCCGCAAGAGCGGCGAAGAGGCCCGCGAGCGACACGGGCCTGACGAAGTGCTCCGCGCCCACCTCGTAGTCCAGGAACGGGGCCTTGGCGACGGGAGTCCCCAGGCGTTGCCGGAAGGGATCGGACCGCGCGGCCCCGGAGCTCCCGAGAGAGGCGTCCCTGAGCTTAAGGGAATCGAGCGCGGCGTCGCGGATCGGCCGGTAGCCCGTGCACCGGCAGAGGTTGCCGCAGAGCTGGTCGCTCAGGTCGCTGGGCCCCTTGCAGTCGCGGCGGTAGTACCCCTCGAAGAGCGCCATCACAAAACCCGGAGTGCAATACCCGCACTGGGAGCCGTAGTGGTCAACCATCGCGGCCTGCACGGGGTGGAGCGCACTGGCGTCCCCCGCGAGCCCCTCCACCGTGACGATCTCGCGGTCCGCGAACATGGGAAGCAGCGCGATGCAGCTGTTTATCCCGCGATAGGTGGGATTGCCCGCGGCGTCCCTCTCGACGATCGCCACCGTGCAGGCCCCGCAGTCGCCCTCGGCGCAACCCTGCTTGCTTCCGGTGAGGCCGCTCGACCTGAGGAATTCGAGCAAGGTTGTCGTCGGCGCCGCGTCCTCGACCCGCACCCTCCGGCCGTTGATCGTGAGGTCGAATCCCATCGGGCTAGGTCGCCAACCTCGCCAGCGTGTGCGCGAGGACCTCTGCGCCCGACGCGATGTGCCCCGGGGCGGCGTACTCCTCGGGCCGGTGGCTCCAGCCATTGCGGCATGGGATGAAGATCATGGTCGTCGGGCTGACGCGGGCCATGAACAGCGAGTCGTGGTAGGCCCGGCTCACCATGCGCAGCGAGCGCAGCCCGAGTTCCGAGCAGACCCCCTCGGCGATCGCGACGGTCTCCGGGTCGCCCGCGGCCGGCGGATCGGCGTTTATCTCCTCGAAATCCAACCGGACGCCGCGCCGCGCGCACGCCTCCTCGGCCGTCGCCCGGATCTCGGCCAGGGCCCTGGACCTCGTGTCGAGGCGCACGTCCCTGAGGTCAATCTCCAGGTAGGCTCTGAAAGGGACGCTATTGACCGCTCCCGGCTCGATCCGGAACACACCCACCGTCCCCACGGTGTCGGGGCTTGCGCTGGTCCTCGCGGCGCGCTCGACGGCCAGCGCGATCTCGGCCCCCGCGAGCGACGCGTCGTGCCGGGCCGGCATCAGGACCGCCCCCGCATGGCCGCCCTCGCCGTGGAGCGTCACGCGGTAGCTGCTGGGCCCGGCGATGCGCTCGACGATGCCGATCGGAATCCCCTCGGCCTCGAGGATCGGCCCCTGCTCGATGTGGAGCTCGACAAAGGCGTGGTAGTAGCCCGGCGGGAGCCGAACCGACTGGAGCGGGCCCGAATAGCCCGCCGCCGCCCTGAGCTCGTCCAGGGTCCGGCCGTCGGGGTCCCTCAGCGCCTGCGCCCCTTCGACCGATATCGAGCCCGCCATGAGCCGGCTCCCCAGGCAGCCGAGCCCGAACCGGGTCGGCTCCTCGGCCGTGAACATCACGACCTCGAGCGAGCGCCGCGGCCTGAATCCCGCCCGCTTCAGGGCCGCGAGCGCCTCGAAGGCGCCGAGGACGCCGACGACGCCGTCGTACCGGCCGGCGTTCGGGATCGCATCCGTGTGGGAGCCGGAGCCCACGGCGGGAAGGCCCGGTTCGCTACCCTCCCACCGCGCGAAAATGTTGCCGATCGGGTCCTCGCGGACCGCCAGGCCCGCCTCGCGGGCCGCCCGGCGCACGTACTCCCTGCCCCGCACGTCCGCTTCGGAAAAGAGGACACGCGTGACGACGGGGGCCGGCGCCTCGGAGATCAGGGCCAGCTCGCCGAGCCGGCGGCCGAGGCCGGCTCCGTCTATCGTTATCCTGAGGTCGGACTTCGGGGTGCTCAAGACACGGGCCTGTTGACGTCCTTGTAGTAGAGATAGCGGGCGGGAACCTTGCCCATCGCGACGAACCACTGGGCGCAATACGGCGCCATCCAGATCGCGTCGCCCGCCCGCACGGGGTACCACGAGTCCTCAAGGCGGTAGACGCCCTCGCCCGAAAGCATGACGAGCCCGTGCTCCATGACGTGCACCTCGACAAAGGGAAGGTGCCCGCCGGGCTGGTAGGCAAATACGTTGACCGCCATGTCGAACGCGGGCTCGTCGGGCAGCAGGACCTGGAGGTTGGCCGCGGGATCCCCGAGAAACGGCGTTCCCCTGACCTTGGACTGGTCCGAGAGGATGGCGCGCGGGCCGCGCACCCCGGGCAGGGCCGCGTACGCCTTCTGGAAGAGGGTGACCTGGGTCCCCCTCCTCGGCGCGGTGAGGCTCCATTCCGATCCGGCGGGGCAGAAGAAATATCCGCCCGCCCCGAGCCGCCGCCTCCGGCCGCCCACGGCGGCCGACGCTGCCCCGCCCATGACGTATCCGAAGGTCTGGACGGCGCCCGCCGCAAGGCGCGCTGACCCGCGGGACTCGAAAGTCAGGAGGACCTGCGTGACTTTCGCCCCCATGGCCGGGCTCACGAGCACGACCGCGGTGGCGCCGGCGACGCCCGGGACCGCGCTGTTGACATGGTTGTCGGGCGTTATGAGCGCGTGCCGAGCGCCTACGCGCGCGCGTGTGTGTCCGAAGAGTTCAGGCATGGGAGGATTGGGGAAGGATTCGGAAGGGCTAGGATGGGCGGATAAGATGACCATGAGTGGCGCCAGGCGCAATCCGCCCCTCGGCATAGACGGTCCGGCCCCGGACGATAGTCCGCACGGTCCTCACCCGGCACCGGCGCCCGTCGTAGGGGCCCTGGCGGTGCGCGTAGAGCAGCTCGCCGTTCGAGAGCGCGCGCTCGCCCCCGATGTCGACGATCGCCATGTCGGCGTCGTAGCCCTCGGCGAGGCGCCCCTTCGCCCGGTCGACCCGGAAGCGCCGGGCAACGTTCGTGGAAAACAGGGCCGAAAGGTGGGGCAGCGTGAATCTCAGCGGGCGCCTCGCGAGCGCCTCCGAGAGCAGGAGCTCAAACCCGTGCTGGCATCCGGAGATTCCGCCCCAGATGGCGAAGAAGTCGTCGGCCCGCTTCATGTCGGGGGGCGCCGGCGAGTGGTCCGAACCGATGGTGTCGATCGCGCCGGCGTCGAGCTCGCGCCAGAGCCCGAGACGGAGCTCCTCGGGGCGCAGCGGGGGAAAGCATTTGGCCGGGGCCCCGAGCCGGATGACGTCCTCCTCGGAAAGCAGGAGATAGTGCGGGCACGTCTCGACCGACACATCCACGCCCCGCCTTCTCGCGTCGCGCGCCAGCGCGACGCCACCGGGGCTGCTCACGTGGACCAAGTGGAGGCCGCACCGGGTCTCGCCGGCGATGTCGACCGCGGTCCGAATCGCCGCCAGCTCGAGCTCGACGGGCCGCGATTTGAGCCAGCAGCGGACGTCGGCGCCCCGCGCGTGCTGCTCCTGCGTTCTCTGGCGGGCGAGCGCCTCATCCTCGGCGTGCACCGCGACCAGCATCCCGAGCGCCGCCGCCCGCTTCATCCCGGCCCGCAATGTCGCCGTGTCCGAGAGGGGAAACTCCTCGACGCCGCTGTCGCACATGAACGCCTTGAAGCCGATCGCGCCCGCGTCGCGCATCGCCTCCAGCTTGTCCACGTTTCCCGGAACGAGCCCGCCCCAGATCCCGAAATCGGTCCAGGACGAGCGCTCCGCCGCGGCCCGCTTGAGGGCGAAGCTCGCCGCGTCCGTCACCGGCGGGAGCGAGTTGAGCGGCATGTCGAAGAACGCCGTGCCGCCGCCCGCGGCCAGCGCGCCCGAGCCGTGCTCCAGGCCCTCCCAATGAGCCCGCCCGGGCTCGTTGAAGTGCACATGCGAATCGATGATCCCGGCGATCACGTGAAGCCCGCGGGCCTCAATGGTCTCGGAGGCCGGGTCGGTAATGCCGGGCCTTATCCTCGCGATCCTGCCGCCGGCGACGGCGATGTCGGCGTCAACCGCTCCGGCCGGGGTCACGACGGTCGCGCCGCGCACGAGGAGGTCGTAGGGGTCGCTCATTTCGCGTGCCGCGAGGCCAGCCGGGCCAGGAAATCGACGACGATCCGGAGCGCGGCCTTGAGGTCGCCCCTCGAGACGGATTCGCCGGGGCTGTGGCTCAGCCCGCCCCTGCAGCGGACAAACAGCATGGCGACGGGCGCAAGGGACGAGATGATGACGCCGTCGTGTCCCGCGCCGCTCGCGAGGGCGACGCACCGGCCCTCGTGGCGGCGCACGATTCCGGCGAGGATGGAGGAGAGCTCCCTGGAGCACGACACGGCGCCGTTGTCCTGGGTGACCTCCATCGAGAATCCGAGGTCCCGCCGCACCGCTATCAGCCGGCCCGCCTTGCGCAGTCCCGCGCAGGCGGCAAGGCGCTGCGCATCAACCGGATGCCTCACGTCGAGGGAGAGCTCCGCCGCGCCGGCGATCACGTTTGCGGTTCCCGGCCGGGCCTCGATCCGCCCCACGGTCGTGACGAGCGGCGGGCGGGCCCGCGCGAGGGCCTCCGCCGCGAGGATGAACTCGGCGGCACCGGCGAGCGCGTCCCTGCGAAGCGCCATCGGCGTAGTCCCGGCGTGCCCCGCCTTGCCCAGGAAGGCGACCCGGGCCCGGGTCTGGCCGGCAATCGCGGAGACGACCCCGGCGGCGAGGCCGAGCGCCTCGAGGACCGGCCCCTGCTCGATGTGGACCTCGAGGTACCCGATGAGCTCGCCGCGGGAATGCGCGGGGGCGGGCGGCGAGAACCGCCCCCTGTTGCTCTTTGCCAGGACCTCCCGCACCGTGATCCCCCTGCTGTCGCGCAGGCGCAGGTCCAGCTTCCCAAGCCGGCCCGCGTAGCCCTTGCTCCCGAGGTAGCCGCTGGAGAATCTCACCCCCTCCTCCTCGGAGAATCCCAGGACCTCGACTGCGAACGGCAGGACGATTCCCCGGCCCCGGGCCACCTCGAGGGCCGCGATCGGCAGAAGGACCCCGAGGGCCCCGTCGAACCGCCCCGCATCGCGGACCGTGTCGAGGTGCGATCCCATGAGAAGCGTTTTCGCGCCTCTCGCGGGCGCTCTGGTCCTGCCGATCAGGTTGCCCACGGGGTCCACGCGGACCGAGAGGCCCGCCGCTTTCATAAATCGGCCCACGAGCGCGTTGGCCCGGCGCATCGCCGGGGACATGAACGTGCGCGTCGTCACCCCGCGCTCCTCCGAGACCCGGGCGAGCCGGTCGAGGCGCCGGGCGAGCGCGGCCGCGGCCTGGGTCAGGGATGCCTTGGGCATTCGCGGCGCCCTCAGCTCCCCCGGTACGTGTGGTAGGCCCACGGCGTGACGAGGAGCGGCACGTGGTAGGACGCCGAGGGGTCGGCGATCCCGAAGCGCACGGGCACCACGTCGAGGAACGGGGTCTTCTGCGGGGCCGCGCCCCTGGACGCGAAGTACTCGGCGACGTGAAACTCGATCTGGTAGGTCCCAGCCGACATCTCGTCGGCCCCAAGGAGCGGCGCATCGGTGCGGCCGTCCGCGTTCGTGACGGCCGTCTTGAGCACGGCGGGCCCGGGCGCGATCCGGCGCAGTTCGAGGCGCAGGCCCGCCGCTGGGCGGCCCGCCATCAGGTCGAGGACGTGGGTGCTGAGTTTTCCGGGCATCTATTTCTCCTTTGCGATTGCCTCGTTGAGCCGAAGCCGGGCGATCTTGGCGATTTCACCGAGCGCCGTCGAGAGCTCCGCTTCGGGGGTGTTGGCGACGCGCGAGCGCATCGCGGCGAGGATCGCGTCCTTGGCGTTCAGGCGGGCGCAGATGACGAAGGGAAACCCGAAGCGCGCCCTGTAGGCGCCGTTCAGGCGCCCGATCTCGGCGGCCTCGGCGGGGGTCAGCCGGTCGAGCCCCGCGGCGGACTGCTCGCCGGCGGACGACGCCGTCAGGGCGCCCGCCCCCGCCAGCCGCCCGGCCAGGTCGGGATGGGCGCGGACCAGGGCCAGCCGGCGCCCGGCCGGCGCTCCCCGCATCGTCTCGCAGAGGGCGGCGTGAAGGCTCTCTGCGTCGCGAAAGGGCCGCCTCCCGAAGGTTTCGGCGGCCACCCACGGCGAATGTTCGAAGAGGGGCCCCAGCGCCTCCACGAACGCGTCGCGGTCGCATGAGTTGAGTGCGGCGAGCGAGTGCGGCATGGCCCGGGCTCACGCCAGCAGCTCGTAGGCCGGCAGCGTCAGGAATTCGTCGAGTCTCGGCGCCCGGATCATCTCGGTGAAGAGGTGCGCCGCCACCCGGAAATGGCCGTTCGAATAGCGGTCGGCGCCCACCTCCTCCTGGATCCTCTCGATCACCTCGCCGAGGATCATGTCGCAGTAGGAGGGCGTGATCGTCGTGCCGTCATCGGTCCTCGCCCCGCTGTGGATCCACTGCCACAGCTGCGCCCTGGAGATCTCCGCGGTCGCCGCATCCTCCATGAGGTTGTAGAGCGGCACGCAGCCCAGCCCGCCGAACCATGCCTCGAGGTACTGGATTCCGACGCTTAGGTTCGTGCGGATCCCGGCGTCGGTTATCGTGCCCGATGGGGCCTCGAGGAGGTCGGCCGCGGTCACGTTGACGTCGTCCCTCTGGCGGGCGATCTGATTGGGGCCCGGCATGTGCTTGTCGAAGGCCTGGAGCGCGACCGGAACAAGGCCAGGGTGCGCGACCCAGGTGCCGTCGTGCCCGTCCGTCGCCTCCCGCTCCTTGTCCGCCAGGACCTTGGCGAGCGCCGCGTCGTTCGCGGCGGGGTCGTTCTTGATCGGGATCTGGGCGGCCATCCCGCCCATGGCGTGCGCGCCGCGGCGGTGGCACACCTTGATGACATGCAGGCAGTAGGCCCGCATGAAGGGCGCCGTCAT
>Ga0209415_10019637_pt1 | contig 10564 bp, 9 predicted proteins | sample PeaSoiSIISIP2007_FD_187696 | JGI IMG/M metagenome (GOLD analysis project Ga0209415, IMG submission 187696) | Peat soil microbial communities from Weissenstadt, Germany - SII-SIP-2007 (SPAdes) (version 2) | ecosystem: Environmental > Terrestrial > Soil > Wetlands > Peat | place: Germany... | reverse complement strand
CAGCCGCGAAGAACATGAGCACCGTGAAGGCGTTCTTCGGATTCGCGGTCAGCAACGAATGGATCCAGCGCAACCCCGCGCGGCTGGTGAAAAATCCACGGGGCGCGCCGACGCCGATTCGCGTTCCAAAGAGCGGCTTCCGTTCAGCGATGAAGAGCTGAGGCGGATGTTCGAGGCGTGCGACAGGGCCGGACGATGCTTTTTGGTTCACTATCCAGGACTTGTAGGCGGCCCAGGCGTAGAGGTCGAGCGCCAGAGGGGAGCGCTTCAGCGCCTTGAGCGCCCGCACATCCAGCGGGACCGGCGCGAGTAAATTTTCAAGCCCATTTCGTACCCCCCGGAAATCCACAGTCCTGTGGATTCAAAAAGTTATCCACGATGAAACGGTGGTAGTTTTGACGATGAAACGGTGGGAATTGGCACGATGAAACGGTGGGAACCTCTTCCTGTAGGTAGAACCTGTAAGGAGCACCTGTAGTCGGACGGTCTTGCACTGTGGATCTGTGGGAAACTTCCGGCGGTAGGGGCCGGTCTGCTCACCGGCCATCCCCTTTTTACACGCCGCCGCTCTCAAAACCCAAAACCCTTTCCACGATGAGTGTATCCCTGACAACGCAACACCCGAGCCGCTGAACCGGCCCCTTCCACGGTGAAACGGTGGTAGTTCTGACGGTGAAACGGTAGGAGTTCAGAACGATGAAACGGGTGGAACCTCAACCATCCCCTTTACACGCCGCCCTCTCAAAAACCCTTCCCACGATTGGAGCATTCCTCATACACCCCCAGCAGCTTCCTGGCGGACGCTTCCCAGGAAAAGCGCCGCGCCTGACGCAACCCCGCCGCGCGTAAAACCTCCCGTCCGATCTCCCCTGAGGCCAGCCGGACCATGCCAGCCGCAATCGCCCCGGCATCCAACGGATCCACTAGCAAAGCGGCATCGCCTGCCACTTCCGGCAACGACGTAGTGTTGGAACAAATCACCGGAGCCCCCAGCGCCAGCGCTTCCAGCACCGGCATCCCAAAACCCTCGAACAACGACGGGTACACAAACCCAAAGCAGTTCCGGTAAAGCCATTCCAATTCCGAATCCGAAACGTAGCCGGTCAGGATGACCCCGGCGGGGCGCCCGCCGGGTCCCATGAAATCGTCCATCAGCCAACCCTTTCCGCCGGCCAGCACCAGCGGCAGGCTCGACCCGCTGCGCGCATAGGCCTCCAACAGCCTGCGATGGTTTTTGCGCGGCTCCAGGCTGCCCACCGAGAGCCAGAAGCCGCCGGGCCCAGAGGGCAGCCCAGAGGGCACCCCAAGCTGGGCGAAGCGCTCGGGAGTGTCCGGCGGCGGCCCGTCCGGAGTGTATCGGCTGCCCGGATAGACCACTTGGGTTCGTTCCGCCGGGTAGTGCGGGAAGGTTTCCAGGAAATGGCGGCGGGTATACTCGGAGTTCGCCACCATCCAATCGGCGCTGGTGGCGGCGCGGAAGACTCCGTCCAGGCAGCCCACGCGGTTGGCTTCGGTGCTCCAGGAGGGGTCCACCAGGAAACTCAGGTCATGCAGGGTGTAGACCAGGCGGGACCGCCGGAGGCCTCGGGGGCAGAAGAAATTGTTGCTGTGGACAATATCGGGGCTGCCGATGCGGGCTTCGAAATCGGCCCCCGGATGGCGCCAGAACCGCTGCGATTCCTCGAAGCTCGCCGGGGGCTTGAGCCGGTGAAAGGCCGGGTTGCCCGTACGATAGGCCGCCGTGGCGCACAGAGGGTCCCAGAACAGGTCTCCGAAGGCCGGGTAGAGGAAATACTCATGCCCGCCTCCAAGGGCCTCCAGCGCCCTTATAAGGCCCTCCGCGAAGTATCCGCATCCGGCCTTGCCGGCGCCCGTCTGGCTGACATCGAACCCGATCTTCATCGCCGTGGAGCTTCCCGCAGCGCGCCGCCCACCCATTCGCCGCCCAGCCGCAGCATGCGGGGGGAAATCCGATGGTTCCAACGCAGGGCCGACCACCACGCCAGCGCCGAGACCCCCACCGAAAAGCGCCGGCTCCGGCGCGGCACGCCCCGCTCGTCCAGCACGGCGTGGGCGTAGTTGAACAGCCAGCGGTCGGGCACCCGGCCGAACAGGGACCGCAGCATGTCGTTGGTCTCGGCGTGGACCTTCACCCGCGCTCCCAGGGTTTTGGTTGCGGCGTGCAGCCGCGAGCCGGCCAGCACCCCGCCGATGCGGGCGAAGCGCGCGCCGCCTTTCCCCAGCCGCAGCCAGTATTCGTAATCCAGCGCATAGTGCCATTGGACGCCCAGGGGGCCGAAGCGCTCCACCACCCGGCGGCGGAAGAACACCGCCGGCTGGCACAGAAAACAGCGCTCTTTCAGCCGCTCGAAATCCCAATCCTCGGTGGGGTATGGCTCTATCATGCGGTCGCATTCGTCGATGTGGTTGCCATTGCCGTAGGCCACGTCGACGTCCGGGTGTCGCGCGAAGAAATCGGCCGCCGCGGCGAGGGCCCCGGGATAGAAGATGTCGTCGGAGTTGAGCCAGCCGATAATTTCGCCGGTGGCCCTGGCCAGCCCCTTGTTGACCGCATCGGCCTGGCCGCGGTCTTTTTCGGAGACCCATTGGAGATCGGCGCTGTAGCGCCGGAGGATCTCGACGCTTTCGTCGCGGCTGCCGCCATCCATCACCAGGTATTCGAAGGGACCGCGGAAGGCGGGGGCCGCATTGCGCTGCTCGAGCACGCTGCGGATGGTGCGCTCCAGGAAGCGGCCCTGGTTGTAGGAGGGCGTGACGATGGAAACGCTAAGCGCCATGGCTGGCGCTCCGAGGGGCCCAAGATTGACGCGGAGACGCGGAGACGCAGAGAACACATTCTTGAGTCTTCTCCGCGTTTTTCTCTGCGTCTCCGCGTCTCCGCGTCAAGTTGGTAGGTGGCACGAATCTACGCCGCATGCGCCTCGCGCGGCAACTGCCGGGGCTCGCCCTCCGGGGTGCCCTCGGGGCCCAGGATAGCGGCCGATTCGAGCACGCAGCCGAGCTGGCGGAGATCCTCGCCGCCGGGCTGGAAAGTGGGGGAACACAGCAACTCCGTCATGCCGGCCTGGCCCGGCAGGTCGAGCGTAATGGTTTTCCGCTGGCCGCGGGAAATGCGGTGGAGTTCCGCGCCCGCCCGGATGGCAACCTCCGCGGAGGGCAGCCATCCGGGAGCGTGCAGCGTGACGGTGAGCCGCCGCGGCGTGGGTCCCTGGCCGAACACCACCGTGACGCGGTCGCCGGTCCAGGCGTCCGGAAAGACGCCGTAGACCGCCGCGGAGCGCTCTGCGAGATGCTCTGCGGGATGCCCGGCCGCATCCTGGAAAACCGCCCAATAGCGGGCCGCCATTTCCTCCGGTGTGAGGAAGGCCGCGGCGTGGCGGCGGCCGCGCTCGATCAGGCCGGCGCGCCAAGCCGGATCGCTTTCCAGGCGCTCGATGGCCTCGACGATCTCCGCCGGCCGCCGGGGATCGAACAGCAGGGCGGCCGGAGGGCGCCCGGCAATCTCCGGGAGGCTGGTAAGGTTGCCGCACGCGACCGGGACACCCGCGGCCATGGCTTCCAGAACCGGCATTCCAAAGCCTTCGAACAAGGAAGGGAAGATCATGGCCGCGCAGCCCGTCAACAGTGCGGCGAAATCCGCGTCCGGCAGGTATCCGGCGAAAACCACCCAGCCGGCCAGGCCCATGCGGCGGGCGGCTTCCATCAGCTCATCGCGGCGCGGGGGGGCGCCCCCTGGGCCCGCGCCGGTCAGAACCAGCTTCAGGTCCGATTGCGGATGGGCCGCCCGGTAGATGCCGAAGGCCGTAAGCAGCAACTCGTGATTTTTATGCCGCCAGAAATTGGCGGGGTAGAGCAGGTAGCGTCCGGGGACAAGTCGCCAGCCGGAGAGCACGCGCTCCACGGCTTCGGGCCCAGAGGGCACCCCAGGGGGCGCCCCGGACGCTGCCAGGCGCTTTTGCGGAGCGATGGGAATGGCCACGACCCGTTCCGGAGGAAGCCCGCTATGTTCCAGGACGCTGGCGCGGGTATATTCGGAAATGCAGATCAGGCGGGTGGCTACGCGGCAGACCTGGCGGAAGTGCCGGTCGCGCTCGTGGCGGTCGGCGGGCGAGAAAAACTCGGGGTAGTAGAGATATTGCAGGTCGCACACCAGGCTGACCACGGGCACGGCAGGGTCGAAAAACAGCACCCCGGTGAAGGGGCAAAACAGCAGGTCGGCGTCCAGTTGGCGCAGCAGCGGGCTGGCCGGGGGCGGGTGCCCTTGGGACCCGGCACGGCTGGCATACCACTGGCCGATTTTACGCACCACGCGCTCCGGCAGGACCCGGCGGGCAGCCCTGGCCAGCAAGGCCTTGAGGGCACCCCGGAAGGTCCCCCGCACCGGCAAGGTCCTGCGGCGGGAAAGCGTGGGGGCGTTTTGCGGCCGCGAGACGCACAGGCGCCGCACGTTGGGGGCGTCCAGGACCGCCAGCTCCGAGTCGGTCTTTGCGGAAGTCAGCAGGACGAATTCGCAGCCGGGCCCCGAGGGCACCCCGGAGGGACCCTCCCGCTCGCGGGCTAACGCCGCCAGGCGGCGCACCAACTCGATGGCCAGCGGCTTGATGCCGCCGTTCTCGCCTCCCGGCAGCAGCGGGGTCAGATCGACGGCAATCCGCTTCACCCTTTGAGCCTCGCCGGAATGGGTTCTAACCATTCCTTCCAGTAGCGCAGCAGGTGGCGGGCGTTATAGCGGCTGCCCACCACCAGGCTGCGCAGATAGGCCGCCGGAGAAAGCCGCAGGGGCGTGAAAAACTGGTCGGCGCCGTCCCTCAGGAAGGAGACGTAACCGTAAATCCAGGCCACCGGCACATAGCCGTAGTGGCGGCGCAGCAGTTGAATGCACTCCTCGAACATGCGCCGCTTCCGGCCCAGGCTCTTATTGCGGCGGTGCATGCGCGATTGGGCCAGGTACTGCGGGATGGCGCGGAACCGGTAGCCGCGGGAGAGGCGGATCCACAGGTCGTAATCGAAGGCCGACTCTAGCGAGGCGTCCAGGCCGCCCACCGCCTCCAGGGCTTCCCGCCGCAGGAAGCAGGCCGGCTGGCAGATAGGGCATTCGCGGCGGAACGCAGCGGGCGAGTAAGGCGCCACAGTGGGATAGCGGCCGAGGGTTTGGCCGTCCTCTCCGATCCAATAACCTTCCCCGTAGACGGCCGCCGCGGCTGGATCTTCGGCGAGGGCGGCGACGGCCGCGGAGACCGCCCCCGGCAGGTACAGATCGTCGGCCCCCAGCCAGGCCAAAATCTCCCCGCGGGCCTGCCGGAAGCCGCGGTTGATGGCATCCGCCGCGCCGCCATCGGGCGCCGAGACGAATTGCAGGCGGCCTCGATAACGGTCGAGGATGGCGAGGGTCCGATCGGTGGAGCCGCCATCCATGACCAGATATTCGATGCGCGGGTAGTCCTGCGCCAGCACACTCCAGATGGTTTCCTCGAGAAACTCCGCGGCGTTGAAACAGGGCGTGATGACGCTGACGAGCGGGGCTGGCTGCACTTGTTAAAATCATCATAACAATGGGACACGGGAACCGGCCGGCTAAGCCAAGCTAACGGCCATTGGCATAGTTTCGATGCTGTATTACATTCCCAATCCTCATCTTCCTCAGTGGGGATAAGCTTAAAGAAATCATGAGCAACATCGACACCGTCAAACAGATGTACGAAGCGTTCGGCCGCGGAGACATCCCGGCGATCATCGACAAGCTGGACCCGAACGTCGAGTGGGACGTTGAAGTTCCCACGCCCGGCGTGCCGTGGCTGCAGCCGCGGCACGGCGCTGCGAACGTCCCAGCCTTCTTCGAGAGCCTGGCACCCCTCTCGTTCCAACGCTTCGAGCCGCACACGTTTTTCGCGGACGGCAACAAAGTCTTCGCACTAATCGCGATCGATGCAACGCACGTCGCGAGCGGGAAGCAATACAAGTTTTCTTATGAAGGCCACCTCTGGTTCTTCAACGACGCCGGCAAGGTCGTCAAGTACCAGCACGTGACCGATACGGCTCTGCACCTGCGCGCGGCGAAGGGCGAGTAGTCGATGCCGGCTACAAGGGGCAACTTAACCAGGACGATTGAGCAGATCGAAAATCGCCGCATCACCAAGGTGGAACGCGAGCGCCTGAAGCGCGTTGCGGCTTTGCCCGACGACCGGATCGACACCAGCGATATTCCCGAGGTGAAAGACCGGGCCGGATGGGTGAGGGTGCATCAACATCCGGAACACCCTCTGCATCGAGTGCTGTCGCGTCTGCTGTCGATCCGGCTGCCCGAACCCGATATCGCGCTCGCGCAGCGGCTCGCTGGGTCTAAAGGTCTGCCGTACCAGACCTACATCAAGCCGCTGCTGCACGAAGCGCTCGAGCGCGAGCGCCTGCTGGCCGGGCGGAAGTGAATGCGCATCCACTGGTTCTCCCCGCTCGCGCCCGCCCCGACCGACATCGCGCATTACACCGGCCGCATTCTGCCGGCGCTCTGCGCGCGGGCCGAAGTGACCCTGTGGACCGATCAGCCGCACTGGTATTCCGGCCTGGAACGCCAGGCCGCCGTGCGCCGCTTCGACCCATGGAATTTCCCTTGGGAAGCGCTGCACGGCGCCGATGCCGCTTTCTACAATATCGGCAACAACGCGCTCTTCCACCGCGCCATCGGGATGGTCTCCCGGCGCTTCCCCGGCTTCTCGATCATGCACGACGTGCTGCTGCACGACTCGGTGGCCTTCGACTGCAAGGAGCGCCACGACCGCGCCGCTTACCTGGAAATCATGCAGTCGCTCTACGGGGCCCGCGGCAGGCGGGATGGCGAGCTGCACTGGAAAGGCGTGCTGAGCCTGCTCGAAATGGGGCGGGTGTATTCCTGCGCGCCGTTCTTTCTCGAATCCAGCCTGGGGGCTATCGTGCACTCCGGCGCCGCCGAGCGCGCCCTGGCGAAAGAGGTGGATGTGCCGGTGATCCGGCTGCCCCTGCCCTTCCCGGCCGGGCGGCGGCCGCCGTACCGCTCCCCCGAAGACACGGCCCCAGTTACCGATTCCCCGAGCGCACCCAGCCGCGTCTTCAGGGGCTTCGGTGGGCCGCCGGCCCAGGGGCACTCCCTCACGGTCGCGGCTCCGTACACCGAGCCGGGCCCAGAGGGCACCCCGTCAGGAAGCGGTGTCTGGAAGCTGGTGGTGTTCGGGTTTCTGGGCGCCAACCGGTGTCTGGAGCAGATTCTGACCGCTCTGTCGCGTCTCGAAGATTACCCCTTCCAGCTTCACATTTACGGCGAGATCCAGGACCCCGGCGGGATGGCGGCCCTGCTGGAGCGGCTGCCGTTGGCCGGCCGGGTGACGATCCACGGATTCGTTCCGGAAGTGGAGCTGGATGCAGCGCTGGCCTCGGCGCACCTGGCGCTCAATCTGCGCTACCCGACCAAGGGCGAGGCCTCCGGCAGCCAGCTCCGCATCTGGAGCCATGGGCTGCCCAGCCTGGTCACGCGGGTCGGCTGGTATGCCGAGCTGCCCCCGGACACGGTTTCCTTCGTGCGGCCGGACTTCCTGGTGGAGGACCTGTGCGCGCATCTGCGGGCGTACGCCGCCCGGCCCGCCGGCTACGTGGAATCGGGCCTGCGCGGCCACGCATATTTCGTGGAGCGGCACTCGCCCGCAGGCTATGCCGCGAAAATCGTGGAGCTCGCCGGCCAGGCCTCGGCCTACCGCCAGCGGTGGAACGCGCTGCGGATAAGCAGCCGGGCGGTCGAAGGGCTGCAGGGATGGTTCCCTATGGGAAGGCTGGCGGGGTATGTGGATCGCGTAGCGGAGGTGGTGAGCGAGCTGGCTTGAGGCGGCGCGGCGCCCGCTCTCAGAGCGCCGGTCGCGGCTGGCCGCGCAGCCGTTCGCACAAGCGGCGCAACTCGGCGGGCGCCACCCAGCCGGTTGCCCCGCGATCGATGCTGCCGGCCACCCGCTCCAGCACCGCGCGGCCCCCGGCGCCGTTCCACTCGAGCGACCCTTTCCGGTGCAGCTCTTCGGAGAGCAGGCTATCGATCTCGCCGGCGTCCGGGGAGACTGCGTGCGGCCTCTGCCAGTGCCCCGCCGCTGTCACGGCCCCCACCCCGATGAGCAATGCCATATGCGACATCGCGCTGCGATCCAGCAGCCGCGCCGCTTCCCTCAACCGATTGGCGAGCAGCCAGTGCGCCGCACCGCGCCATCGCGCGGCTTTTACCAGCTTGAGCAGTTCGATGAGCGGAACATCCTCGAGCGGATACCGCGGCGGCTTTTCCAGCCGGAAATACCCCAGGCACTCTTTCTTCCACAACCACGTCTCCCGATAGGAGTCGTCAACCGGCCAGCCCGACGGATCCGCCACCGCCAGCAACGATCCCAACAGGCTCTTGTCCCTCCATTGCGCCCACTCGCACCACTCGGCTTCCATCGCCGCCGTCCACAACGGGTAGGCATCCGCCGGTTCACCCGCCCAGCGGGCATACACGTACTGCATACAGCAGATCCGGCGCAACAGAAGCTTGCACGACACGGCGAGCGCCAGGGGGTGCCCTTCGGGGGCGCCCTCCGGGGGTGCCCCTTGGGTCGGCTGTTCCGAAAGGCCGTAAATACCGGGCGCCAGGCGCGCGAATTCGTCGCCGGTGGAGAGGTACAGAGCGGCCGAGTGGGGCAGGATCTCGATGCCCTGCCTACGGATGAGGCGTTGCACCTGGCAAAGCCGGAGCGGGCCGTGCTCTTCCAGAGTCCGCCGGACGACTTCTAGATCGGCGCCGTCCGAGCGGGATTTGCGCTCTTCGCTCCATCGGTGGAAAGTCACTTCATCCTCGCTGGAACCTTCCGCAGCCGTCACCCGGCGTCCCGCCCGGCCGATTCCGCACCAGCCCAAATCGCCTACCCGTAAGAACAGGTGCGGGTAGGCCGCCATGGCGATCTCCGCATCCAACCGCGTGCAAGCGTCGTCGGTAAATTGGGAACGATACTCCTCCGCCAGCGGCCAGGCCCGAATCAACTGGCCGGCGTGACTGCCGGAAAGGATGCGGTGCAGGCGGATGGCCCGTGGCGCGTGAGTGCCCAGGAGCATCCGGGCGGCGTAACCCGCATACATCCGGCAACCGCCGCTCAGGCGAACCGCGGTCTCCACCGCCCCTATCTGGGCCCCCATCGCGCGCGCGAGCGATTCGAGCGGCCAGGGCCAGCGGATTTCGTCCGCCTCGGAGGTAAGCCGGAGGAGCAGCCCGTCGATTTCGACCTCCGAAAACCGCGAGCGATACCAAGCCCTGGCCGTGGCGCGTGCGTTCGCCGACAACCAGTTTTCGAGGGTGCCATATTGCGACTCGATGCCGAACCGGAGATCGCCCGGCAGGCGCGCCCCGGCCTTGACCATGCTCGCGGACTGCAACACGATGCCATGCTCGCCCGCCAGGGCGGTCCAGATGGTCTCATCGGCCGAAGCCAGCGCCTCCCGGATGAGCTGGGTACAAGCGGGGTGCCGCATAAGCCGCATGACTCGCTTGACGGTTTGATCGATCTGGGGCAGGCTCAGCCGGCACAGGCGCGCGATTTCCTCGGGAGTGCGGCTCTGTCCGTCAAAACCATAGAGCGCGGCTATGATCTCCTGTTCCTGCCGGCCTACCGAGGCGAGCGCTTCCGCTATCCCGTTCACAGACCCTGCTTGACCGGCCGATAAAACGGATTGCGGACGGCGTTTTTCCAGAAGCTATCTTTTTGAGCGGCGGAATCTAGCGAAGAACTCCGCGGCGTCGCGCCCTTGTCCTTGCCTGGACTGCCGCTCCAGGCCCTGGCGGATGCCTTCGCGAGCATCGGCGCGGGCGGCGATGTCGAGCAGGCGCTGAGCCGCTTGCTCTTTTTGATCTGCTCCATAAATCGGCGCTCCTCCCTCCCCGCGCAATGGGTTTAAAGCTAATTGGAGCCAGGGATGATCCAGCCTTCTTTGAGAAGGGTTCTGGCCCTGGAGTAGATAGCGCCGTCTTTGCCTTCAGCTTCAGGATGGGTTTTGAAATAGTATTTTAACCGGTCGGGGTGCGGGTGCCTGGTCAAAAGGTCCGCCTTGGCCTGCGCCAGCAAGGCAAGGCGATCTTGCGAGGGCAGGTCCTCGATTTGGGCGTTGAGTCCGGCGGCTTCCGCTTCCTCGGCGGTCAGGGCGGTTGCCTGTTGCTCTAGGATGGCCTGCCGTCTTGCGGATTCGGCTTCCTGAAGCTCTTTCTTTTTGCGGGACGATATAAAGCTCGGAGGGACCGGAACACTGCGCTGCAGAAGGGAAATATAAAAGCCTGGAGGGTTAGCGATCTGGCCCCTTTTTTTGGCGATGATGCGGTCGCCGTATTCGAGCAGGTCAAGGACAGGCTGGTCGGGCGGCAGGCTGCTGAGAAGCTGCCGGGCGTCGATCTCGCCTACTCCCCTCTTGGCCAGCTCGGCGATGATCCCAGAGTAGTCGATGACGGCCGCCCCGCTGGCCGGCTGCGGTTGTGAGTCGTCCGCCGGCACCAGGCTGAGGCGGCGCTGTCGTGGAT
>Ga0209415_10019636_pt1 | contig 10565 bp, 7 predicted proteins | sample PeaSoiSIISIP2007_FD_187696 | JGI IMG/M metagenome (GOLD analysis project Ga0209415, IMG submission 187696) | Peat soil microbial communities from Weissenstadt, Germany - SII-SIP-2007 (SPAdes) (version 2) | ecosystem: Environmental > Terrestrial > Soil > Wetlands > Peat | place: Germany... | reverse complement strand
AGGGCTCGCACCGCGGTGCGCCCGGCCGCCCGTCGGCGGGGCCGGCGGCCGGGGCCGCGGACGAGGCGGTGACTGAGGCGCCGCCCGTCGGCGTCGACGGCGATCGGGTCGGCGTCGACGCCGGCATCAGGTGGAACGAGTTCACGATCGGCGTGAGCGTCGCGGTGCGCCCGGGAAGTCCGGACGCGGCGCCGGTGGTCGTGGCGGTGTGTACGCACACCTTCCCCTGCTGCACGACGCAGATCTGCCGGCTCCACCGCGTCTCGCCGGTGCTGGCCTTCCATATGTGCGTGTGCGCGTACGCCGCGAGCCCGCCAAGCGTCGTCGGCCCGTTGCTGACCGTGGTGTACGTGATCCGCGGGAAGTGCTGCGTCACCCATTCCGCTTTCTGCTCGCACGATTGCGGCGTGTGCACGTGCCACGGGGCGGGCACACTGATCGTGAACCGACCGCCCGGGTCGCGCACCGTCCTGACCGCGTGCGCCGCCCCCGCCGGGCAACGCCGGCAGCGTGACGCCCAGCGCGATCCCGACGCACGACGCGACGACCGTTCGAACTCGCAAGGATCGCATACACGATCACGCCCGATACCAACCTGTGCGGTTGCGTATCGGGTATTTCCCCAGGGTGCGGTGAGGCGCCGCGCTCCGGCTACCCCGCCGCCGCGAACCGGTCGACGATGTGGGCCATCAAGAGCACCGTCTCCTTGAAATCGGCCGCGCGCACGTTTTCGTCGGGCGCGTGCACCCGCGTGTTCCAGTACCCTCCTCCGGCACCGACGATCGGAACGTGCAGCACCGGCCCGACGTCGTGCATCGGGCCGGTACCCGCCGACGATGGCAGCGTGAGCACCTCGCGTCCCGTGGCCGCCTTCGCCGCGTCGCGGACCAGCGCGACGAACGGGTGCGCCAGGTCGGAGCGCCATGGGAACTCCCCACCCAGCACCGTGATGCTGATGTCCGTGAACCCGTGGGCGTCGAGGTGGCGCCGCGCGTTGCGCGCGACCTCGTGCGGGTCCTGGTCCGGGACGAGACGGAAGTCCACCTTCGCGGACGCCGTGCGCGGCAACACGGTCTTCGACCCCTGCCCCGTGTACCCACCCCAGATGCCACAGATCGTGCACGTCGGCGTGCACATCCACTGGCGTACGGCGGCGGAGCCCGTAACGCCGCCGAGCAGCCGTGCCACGCCCGCCTGGTGCTGCGTGCCTTCGACGAGGTCCGTGGGCAGCTGCGCGATCGCCTCCTCCTCGGCGGGAGTGAGGGCGCGGACCCGGTCGTAGTGCCCCGGGAGCTGCACGCGACCGTCCGGGTCCTTCAGGGTGCTCAAGGCGCGCGCCAGCCGAAACGGGGCGCCCTCGATGATCGCGCCGTACTGGGAGTGCAGGTCCATGGTGGCCGTGGTCGCCTGAAGCTCGAGGTAGCAGATGCCCTTGGCGCCGCACGAGATCCGCAGGCGCTCGCGCTCGTCCCGCGCGCCCGCCTCCCAGATGCAGGCGTCCGCGCGCAGGAGGTCGGTGTGGGCCCGGGTCATCACGCCCAGGTGCACGCTCGAGATCTCCTCCTCTCCTTCAACCAGGAACTTCACACGGCACGGCAACCCGCCGCCTGCGGACTGGAGGACGCGCAACGCCGCGACGCGGGTCACGAGGTCGCCCTTGTTGTCGGCGACGCCGCGTCCCAGCAGGAACCCGTCCCGCTCCGTCACATCGAACGGCGGGACGGTCCACTCGTCGAGCGGCTCCGCGGGCTGCACGTCGTAGTGGTCGTAGAACAGCAACGTCCGCGGGGAGCGCCCGTCGAACTCGGCGACGACCGCGGGGTTCGCGCCCGGGTGCTCAAGCACCGTCACGCGCCCCCCGGCGCCGCGGAACAGCGCCGACACCGCCGCCACGGTCTCCGGGATGCCCTGCCGCTGCGCGGCCACCGTGGGAATCCGCACCAACCGACGCAACGCCTCGACCGCCTCCGGCAGTTCGCGCTCGACCCCGGCCCGCAGGTGCTCCACGACCGCTTCCCCCCTTCGTCTCCTTCGTTCCGTCGGCTACGTCGTCGTCCCGGACGGCAACCGTCGCCTCGCAGCGTCCGCGACGGGTTGCTTCGGCGCGGCGATCAGCCCGTAGTGCTGCGGCTGCCGGTTGGTGGCAAAGTCCCAGAACCGCTCCTTGTACGACCGGCAGCGGTCGAGGTCGCACCGCGCCACCACGAGCTCGTCGCCGAGCGTCGTGCACATCGCGACGATCTCGCCCGAGGGCGCGATGATGGCGCTCTGGCCGATCTGGTGCACCCCCTCCTCCGTGCCGCACTTCGCCACCCCAACCACCCACGTCCCGTTTTGGTAGGCGCCGGCCTGCATCGAGAGGTGGTTGTGGAACGGGCCGAGGCTGTCGTGGTCCGGCGCCGCCGGGTTGTGCGCCGGGGTGTTGTAGCCGAGCAGCACCAGTTCCACGCCCTGCAGGCCCATGACGCGGTACGTCTCCGGCCAGCGCCGGTCGTTGCAGATGCACATGCCCACGATCCCGCCGAACGCGCGCCAGACGGGAAACCCCAGGTTGCCGACCTCGAAGTAGCGCTTCTCCAGATTTTGGAACGGACGCCACGGCTCGTGCTCGCGGTGGCCGGGCAGGTGGATCTTTCGGTAGGTCCCGATGATGCGGCCGGACGGGTCCACGAGGATCGACGTATTGTAGTGATGGGTCCTGCCGCCTTCGACGGCCAGCTCTGCGTACCCGAGAGCGAACCCGATGCCGAGCCGCGCCGCCTCGTCGAACAGCGGCCGCGTCTCCGGTCCCGGCATCTCGCGCTCGAAGTACGCATCGAGTTCCGCCGGGTCGTCGATCCACCAGTGCGGAAAGAACGCCGTGAGCGCCGCCTCCGGAAAAACGACGAGGCCGCACCCGCGCGCGTGCGCCTCGCGCATCAGCGCGGTCAGGCGTCCGACCGCCGCCGTCCTGGACTCCGACCGGGCGATCGGTCCGAGCTGCGCCGCGCCAACGGTCACGACCCTGTCCATGGGCTTCCTCCCAGACCGCCGTCGTGACCCCGCCGGCGGCGCGTGTGCGCCATGGGGCTGCGCTCACGGTGTGTGTTCAAGTCGGTCTCACGGTCCCCCTGCGGACGTTCGGGCGGCGCCGCCCCGCGCAACGCCCGTGGGCACGCGGCGGCGGGAGCCGGGTCCATCACGCGCCCGTCCCACGAACGGCCCCCAGGACACCACGGCGACAGGCATCGCGCGGCACCCTGGGGAACCCTCTCCGTTGACCGTCGAGGCGCGACGGACCGGGAGGAACGGCATGGCGGGTGCGCGCAGGGTCACGGTGTTTGGCTCGTCCAGGGTGGTCGAGGACGACGCGCTCTACCAAGAGGCGCGGCGGCTCGGCGGCCTGCTGGCCCAGGCCGGCTACGCGGTGTGCTCCGGCGGGTACGCCGGGGTGATGGAGGCGGTCAGCCGCGGCGCCGCCGAGGCCGGCGGGACCGCGATCGGCGTGACCGTCGCGTCGTGGTCCGAGCGGCTCCGGGCAAACCGATGGCTGACGCGAGAGGTCGCCGCGGCGCACCTCTTCGAGCGGCTGGAGCGACTGATCGCCAGCGACGCGTACGTGGCGATGGCGGGCGGTCCCGGGACGCTCGGGGAGGTGGCGATCACGTGGAACCTGTTCCAGACGGACGCGACCGCCCGGAAGCCCCTGGTGCTCGTGGGGACGCCGTGGCGTCGGGTGATCGCGTGCCTCCAGGACGGGATCCGGACCACGGCACAGGACCTCGCGCTGCTGCGGCTCGTCGACACCGTCGACGACGTCGTCCCGGCGCTCCGTGCCGCCGCGCCCTGAGACGGCGCGCGCCCCGGCGTCCCGGGCGAGGCGGACGCGCGGTTACGCCTCGGGAAGAGCCGGAAACCGGCGCGGCGCGAGCAACTCCGCGTAGGACACCGGCGTCGGGAACACCTTCCACGGGTTCATCTGCCCGCTCGGATCGAACACCGACTTGAGCGCCCGCATCGCCCGGAGGTCCGCCTCGCCGTAGATCCACGGCATGTAGTTGTTCTTCTCGAACCCGATCCCGTGCTCGCCGCTGATCGTCCCGCCGACCTCCACGCACAGACGCAGCATCTCCTCGCCGGCCCGGATGACCCGCTCGGTCTCGCCGGGCACCCTGCCGTCGAAGAGGATGAACGGGTGGAGGTTCCCGTCGCCGGCGTGAAACATGTTCGCCAGGGTGAGGCCCTCGCGCGCGGCGATCGCCTGGACGCCCCGCAGCACCTCGGGCAGCTTGGACCGGGGGACGACCGCGTCGTGCAGGTAGTAGTTGATCGCGATCCGACCGAGCGTGGCAAACGCCGCTTTGCGGCCGAGCCAGAGCGCCGCCCGCTCCTCCTCGGTGTGGGCCGCCCGCACGGTCCGCGCTCCGCGCGCCGTGCAGATCTCCTGCACCAGCGCCGTGGCCGTGGGCAGCACGTCGCGCAGGCCCTCGACGTCGATCAGCAGCACGGCCTCCGCGTCGAGCGGGTACCCGGCGTGGACAAACGGCTCGATCGCCTGGATCGCGTTGTGGTCGATCATCTCGAGCGCGACCGGCCCCACGCCGCGCCCGATGATCTCGGTCACCGCCTCGCCCGCGCGGCCGAGATCGTCGAAGATCGCCAGCAGGGTGGCGACGTCCTCGCGCCGGCGCAGCAACCGCACCCACACCCGCGTGACGATCCCCAGCGTCCCCTCGCCGCCGACGAGCAGGCCGGTGAGGTCGAGGCCCGGGGCGTCCGGGCCCTCGCCGCCGACGCGACGCAGCGTCCCGTCGGGAAGCGCGACCTCGAGCCCGACCACGTGGTTGGTGGTGACGCCGTACGCGATCGTGTGCGGGCCGCCGGCGTTGTGGGCGACGTTGCCGCCGATGCTGCTCGCGTACTGGCTGCTGGGGTCCGGCGCGTAGAAGTAGCCGCGCCCCGCGACGGCCGCGGTGACCTCGATGTTCGTGACGCCCGGCTCCACGACGGCGATCCGGTTGTCAAGGTCGACGTCCAGAATCCGGTTCAGGCGGTTCAGCCCGACGACGATCCCGCCGATGACCGGCAGCGCTCCGCCCGCGATGCCGGTGCCGGCGCCCCGTGGCACGATGGGAACGCGGTGGCGCGCGGCCACGCGCATGACCTCGCAGACCTCCGCCGCGGTGCCCGGCAGGACCACCAGGTCGGGCACGGCGGTGATGTTGGAGGCGTCGTACTCGTACGCCAGCACGTCGCCCCGCCCCTCGAACACGTAGGCGTGGCCGACGACGGCCGCCAGTTCCCTGACGACCGTGCCGCGCGAGGGGATCGGGACGCGTGCCTCCGCCAGTGCCATCTGCCCATCGCCTCCCACAGCCTGCACCCGGCCGGGCCGTCCCGCCCGGCGTCGACGACGCGCCGGCCACCCGCGCCCGATGCGAGAGGACCGGTACCCGTCCACCCGGGATCGACGATCGGGTTGACCAGCGTCGGGCGCCCGGCCCGGCCGTTCGCCGCGCGCCCTGCGACCGTCAGCGCATCTCCCGACCCACCGTTGGGGCGAGACGTGTCCTGAACGACAGGCGCGGCCGCGTCGCGAGCCCGCCTCACCCCGAGGTGGCGCCAGCGGTCGGCAGCCTGGACGCCTTCCACGCGGCAAGCCCGCCCACCAAGTCGGCCACCTGTCCCGTCCCGTGGCCGGCCAGCATGCTGGCCGCGACCGCCGAACGGTATCCGGTCTGGCAGTGCACGACGACCGGCCGGCCCCTGGGCACGTCGTTCAGGCGCGCGGCAAGGTGGTTGAGCGGAATGCTGAGGCTCCCCTCGATCCACTCCGCGCTCCGCTCGGCGGGACCCCGCACGTCGACGAGGACCGGCGGCTCCGCGGATCGGAGCTGCTCCGCGAGCGCAGCGGCGGTAACGCGGTCCGTCCGCCGCACCAGGTCGGGACGCGGGTCAACCGCGGCCATCCCGCCGTCGAGGTAGCCGGCGACGTGGTCGAACCCGATCCGGCCCAGCCGCATCGCCGATTCCTCCTCGCGCGCGGGCGCCGCGATCAGGACGATCGGTCGCTCGCGGTCCAGCAGGGTGCCCGCCCAGGTCGCAAACTGGCCGGCCAGGCTGATGTTGACGCTGTCGAGCACGTGCGCGCCCTCGAACTCGCTGGGGTCGCGGGTGTCCAGGAGCTGCGCGCCGTTGTCCCGCATCCGCAGCACCTCGTCCAGCGGCAGCGGCCGCAACCCCCGCGCCAGTGCGGCGGACAGCGTCGGGCGCTCCTTCGTGTTCAGGACCGCGTCGTAGGTGAAGTACGCCGGCGCGTCCGGCTGGTCCGCGAGCACGATGCGGACGAACGCCTCCTTGGTCATCGGCTGGAGGGCGTAGTTGTACCTTCGCTGGACGCCGATCGTCGACACGGTGTCGGTGCTCAGATTCTTCCCGCACATCGACCCGGCCCCGTGCGCAGGGTACAGGAGCGTCTCGTCGGGCAACCGCAGCAACTTCTCGTGCAACGAGTCGTACAACATCCCGGCCAGCTCCGTGGCCGACCAGCCGAGCGCCGCCCGAAGGTCGGGCCGCCCGACGTCCCCGATGAAGAGGGTGTCCCCGCTGAGCACGGCGTACGGCGGCGCACCGCTCGGACCGCGATCGCACACCACGATCGAGATCGACTCGGGGGAATGCCCTGGGGTCTCGAGCACGGACAGCCGGACGTCTCCGAGCGACACCTCGTCGCCGTCCCCGAGCGGCGAGAAGGCGTACTCGGCGGCGGCCCGCCGCCCCAGGCAGATCCGCGCCCCGGTGCGCTCGCGGAGCTCGAGGTGTCCCGCGACGAAGTCGGCGTGGAAGTGGGTCAGGAACACGTGTCGGATCTCGAGGCCATGCTCCCGCGCGTCGGCGAGGTACTGGTCCACGTCGCGCTGCGGATCGACGACCGCGGCGGTGCGGCTGCGCTCATCTCCCACCAGGTAGGACGCGTGCGCGAGGCACTTCAGGTAGTACTGGGTGAGGATCATGATAGACCTCCCGGTGCGCTGCCGCCCCGGACTTCCCTCGGCGCGAGGCAAACTCCTCTCGAACGAGCCGCGCGGATGGAGCCGGTGCCATCGTACCAAGCAGCGGGCGGCCGCGGGATCGAGGACGCGCCTCGTCGCCGTCATCAGGGAGGTCGGCGCGCGGCGCCGGACCCCGTCGCCCGCGAGCATCGGGCCCGCGGCCGACGCCGCAGGGTGGAGCGGGACTCCGCTCGCGACCGGCACCACCAGGCGGCGCCGCGGCACCCCGCGGTTAGAACGGGGCGCGCTCGAAGAACGCGCGCAGCAGCCCGCTCGTCGCTTCGAGATCCTCCTCCCGCACGGTCTCGATCGGGCTGTGCGTGTACCGCGTGGGGTAGCAGACGAGGGCCGCCGGGATCCCGTTCTTGCTCAACGCCCCCGCGTCCGACCCGTACGATTGGAACGCCGCGTGCTGGATGGGAATGCGCTCGGCCTCGGCCACGCGGGCGAGCGCGTACGTCAACCCCTTGTGATACCGCACGACGGTGTCCTTGTGCACGAGGACGGGGCCGCGGCCCAGCGCGCACGGGGCCTCGTCGGCAGAGACACCCGGCACGTCGCCGACCAGGCCCACGTCGATCGCGATCCCGAGGTCGTAGTCGCGCCCCAACGCGTCGGCGCCGACCAATCCCCCCTCCTCCTGGATCGTGGACGCCACCCACAGCTCGTACCCGAGTCGGGTTCGATCAACCCGGCGGGCCACATCCACGGCGATGGCCAGCGCGGCCCGATCGTCCATCGCCTTCCCGACGATGTTCGCGCCGACGCGAGAGGTCGGCGGCGGGGCCCAGATCACCGCCGCGCCGGGGTGGATGCCCAACGCCTGGACCTCGGCACGCGACCGCGCCCCGAGGTCGACGAACACGTCCGGCCAGTCGAGGGCCTCCGTGTCGCGTTTCGCCGCCGCCCGCAAGTGACCCGTGCGGGCGCCGATGACCCCGGGCACCGCCCCCTGCTCCGTCATCACCAGGCAGTGCTGGCCGGCGAGCAGCGGAGACGGCGGCGCCTGGGGCCTGATCAGCCCCACGCCGGGCATGAGGTGAAGGAACCCGCCGTCGGTGATGCTCCGCACGATCACGGCGATCTCGTCCGCGTGCGCCACCAGGACGGCCTTCTTGCCGCGCCCGCCCACCTTCGCGAGCACGTTTCCCAGCGGCGTCATCGACACGTCGCACCCCGCCTCGCGCAGCGCGTCCGCGACGACGGCCTGCACGCGGTCCTCGTACCCACCCGGTCCCGGCAGGTCGCACAGCGTCTTGACCAGCTCGAACACGCCGCTCCCCCCTTCCCTCACTCCCACTCCCCGGACGCCGCCGGCCACGCCCCGCTGGGCGGCGCAGGCATGCGCCCCCGTGCCCCGGCGCGGTCATGCCTCATCCGCGACCGCCGACAGCACGCGAAGCACATTGTCACGATAGACCTTGCGCAGGTCTGCTTCCGGCCACCCGCGCCGCCTCAGTTCCGCCGTGAGCCCCGGCAGGTCCGCGGGGCTCTGCATGCCGGGAAACTCCGAACGCACGTATCCGGTTCTGGGGCCCGCGTCCGCCTCGGCGATCCCCGGCGCCGCCCCAACGCCCCACCCGTAGTGGAAGAAGTCCGTGCCCACGCCGACGTGGTCGATGCCGCCGACGCGGACGAGATGCTCGATGTGGTCCGCCCAGCGACTGATCGTCGGGTCGCCGCTGCTCACGAACGAGGGGACGGCCACCGCGCCGATCACCCCGCCCGTCGCCGCGATCGCCCGGATCATGTCGTCGGTCACGTTGCGTGGATGGTCTTGGAGGACGCGAGCGTTCGAGTGGCTGGCGATCACCGGCTTCGACGAGGCGTCCAGGATGTCCCAGACCGTCCGGTCGGACCCGTGCGATGTGTCCACGACGATCCCCAGACGGTTCATCTCCGTGACGGCGCGGCGGCCCGCCCGGCTCAGTCCGCCCCGGGTGTCGTTCTCCCAGTTCCCGTCGGCAAACAGCGTTCGGCGGGCGTGGGTGAGCGACAGCATGCGCAACCCGAGCCGGTGGAACAGGCGGAGCGCGGAGAGGTCCTGCCCCAGCGGCTCGGCGCCTTCCAGCGCCACCAGCACAGCGATCTTGCCCTCCGCGTTGATCCGCTGGATCTCCGCCGCCGAGCGGGCGATCTCGATGTCCTCGCGGTTGTCCTGGGTCTCCAAGAACAGGCCGTCGAGCGCCCACAGTGCGTGCCGGAGCGCACCGTCTGGCACGTAGACGGTCGGGGTAAAGATCGCCCCCGTCACCACGCTCACCCCGCCTGCGCGAAACTGCGGGATCCAGTAGGTCCGTAACGAATCGTCGACACCGTCAAACCGCTGCTTGGCCACGACCACGGGAAAATCATCGTGCGCGTTGACGATCCCGATCTTCCGGGTCAACGCCGCATCCGCCTCGGTGAAGTAGGGGTTTGCCACGATCTTCCTCCTCGGCCTCTTCCTCGCCCGGCCGGTACACAACCCGTGGGGATGCGCGACAGGCGTCGTCGTGGCGATGTGATCTCGAAGGTGACGCATCGTGCCGACCTGCGGCACCACCACATCGCACCCCACGGCGGTCCCTCCGACCGTCGTTGTCCGAAGCCGCCGCGCCTCAGGCGCCGAGCCAGGTCTTCTTCAGGAAGATCCGGCGGCCGGTGAACGACTGCGTATAACCCTGCACCTTCGACGACAGGGCCTCGATGTTGAACTTCGTGTACCACCACCAGTTCGGCACCTCGTCGAGCAGAATGCGCTGGATCTCGACGTAGAGGCTGCGCCGTTCGTCGTGGTTCGCGATCGACCGCGCCTGGGTCATCAGGGCCTCGAGCTTCGGATTGCTGTAGCCGCCGTCGTTGGCCGTGCCGCGGGCGGAGAAGTACGGGTAGACGTACCCGTCCGGACCCGGCCGGAACGTGGTGGCCGAGGCGAAGATCTCACCGCCGTCCCGCCCGCCGCTCCGAATCTCCTGCAGGTGCGCCTGCCCGAAGGCGCCCCACTCCATCTGCTGGACCTGGGTGGTGACGTTGAGCTTGCGCAGGGTGTCCTGCACGACGAGCGTACTCGCGACGAACTCGGGGTACTGCGGCGAACACTTGATCTCGATGGTGAAGCCGCCGTTCGGGTAGCCGGCCTCGGCGAGCAGCTTCCTCGCGCCGTCCAGGTCTGGCGTCAGGTACGGTAGAGACTTGGGGTCCAGCGGCCAGTCGCCGTACCCGGTCGGGACCGGGCCCGACGGCACCCCCGCGCCGTACACCGCCTTCTGGATGACCTCGTTCGTGTCGACCGCCATCCGCAGCGCCCGTCGCACGCGCGGGTCGTCCAACGGTTTCCGGCTGACGTTGATGTAGTGCAGCGCCACCCACGCGTTCGGCGACCGGAGGACCGTGACCCCCTGCGCCTGCTGCAGCGTCGCGACGCCCTGCGCGCTCAGCGCCGCGTACTGCACCTGCCCGGCGCGCAGCGCGGCAAGCCGCGCGGTCTCCTCGGTCAGGATCTTGAACGTCATCCCGTCGAGGTACGGCAGCGGCTGGGCCCAGTAGTCCGCG
>Ga0209415_10019634_pt1 | contig 10566 bp, 4 predicted proteins | sample PeaSoiSIISIP2007_FD_187696 | JGI IMG/M metagenome (GOLD analysis project Ga0209415, IMG submission 187696) | Peat soil microbial communities from Weissenstadt, Germany - SII-SIP-2007 (SPAdes) (version 2) | ecosystem: Environmental > Terrestrial > Soil > Wetlands > Peat | place: Germany... | reverse complement strand
CCTGCGGGGCCACAAGAAGTCCCGATTCCGAATCGGGATCCCCGCCCCTTTCATGAATTCGCCCTGCGCCCACACAGGTCCGTCCGATTACCGATTGCCCTCGGGCTGAGAGTTCCCTAACCTCGGCCGCGTTTATGGCTCAACTCGAATCAGCCTCTATCCAGCCCGGCTTGCGCGCGGACGGCCGGGACGCCGGCCAGCTTCGCCCGGTGAGCTTTCAGAACGGCATTGCCCCATACGCGGCCGGCTCGACGTTGATCGCGTTTGGCCAAACGCGCGTCATCTGCGGGGTGACGGTGGAAGAGTCGGTCCCGCGCTGGCTCAAGGAACAAAACGTGGAGGGCGGCTGGTTGACCGCCGAATACTCGATGCTCCCCTACTCGACCCTGCAACGGAAACCGCGCGACATTACCCGCGGTAAGCTTGACGGCCGCTCGCAGGAAATCCAGCGCCTGGTTGGCCGCTCGATGCGCGCGGCGATCAATTTGGCCAAACTCGGCACTCGCACGTTCTGGGTGGATTGCGACGTTTTGCAGGCGGACGGCGGGACCCGCACGGCCGCCATTACCGGCGGCTTTGTGGCCCTCACGCTCGCGATTCGAAAGCTGGTAGCCGAGGGCAAGTTGACGGAAAACCCGTTGCTCGAACCCGTCGCCGCCGTGAGCGTTGGCATGCTTCAGGACCGGCCGCTGCTGGACCTGTGCTACAGCGAAGACGCGGAGGCGGCGGTCGATATGAACCTGGTGATGAACGCCGCCGGCCAGTTTATCGAATTGCAGGGCTCGGGCGAAGAAGCGACTTTTTCCCAAAGCCAGCTCGAGGCCATGCTGGCGCTGGGAAGGGCCGGCATTGGGCAGCTCCTGCGCGCGCAACAAGAGGCCCTGGCCGGTTAATTAAGTGCGGAATGCGGAATGCGGAGTGGAGCCTGCGCGTGCAACAAGAGGCCCTGGCCGGTTAATTCCAGCATCGGAATCATGAGGCCGCGCGCGCTGTGGCAGGTTTCCGTCGTCACCTCGCACGAGGCCGGGGACGCGGTGTCCGCGTGGCTTGAGAGCGCTTTCGTCCAGCCAGCCTGTGCTTATGCGGACGTGGAGAGCGGGCTGACGACCGTGACGGTTTGGCTTGGGAAACGGCCCGATTGGTCGCGCGCGCGGCGCCTGGAACTGGCCGCCGGGTTGAGGCAAATCCGCGCCTGCGGGCTAAACCTTGGGCCGGGCCGCCTCAGGCTGGTCAAACTGCGCCTTCAGAATTGGGCACAATCATGGAAGCGGCATTTCCGGCCGTTGACGATCGGTTCAGCGCTGCTCCTCAAGCCGAGCTGGAGCCGGCGCCGGCCCAGGAAAGGCCAGGCGGTGGTGGTGCTCGATCCGGGGTTGAGCTTCGGCACGGGCCACCATCCGACCACCGCATTTTGTCTCGAGCAGTTGGTGGCGCGGCGGCGGCGCGAGGGCCAATCCTTTCTCGACGCGGGCTTTGGCTCCGGCATTCTCGCCATCGCGGCCGCCAAGCTCGGCTATGCGCCCATCGAGGCCTTGGATTCGGACGCCGAGGCGATTGGCGTAGCGCGCGCCAATGCCCGCCGCAACCGCGTTTCCGGCGCCGTCCGGTTTCGCTTGCAGGACCTCGCGCGCTTGCCGCGCCGCCCGGCCGGGCGATACTCGCTGGTTTGCGCCAACCTGACCGCCGAGTTGCTCCTGGCCCATCGGCAGGGCCTCATCGCCCAGCTTGAACCGGGCGGCGTCCTGGTCCTGGCGGGCATTCTGAAGACCGAGTTCCCGAAAGTCCGCCAGGCGTTTGAGGCTGCGGGGCTCGGGCTGGCAGCCAGCCGCGCCGCGGGACAATGGCGTTCCGGGGCGTTTTGTGGCGAACGCGAAACAACTTAAACGTTTTTTGAATGGACAAGATGAAAAACTGTCGTATAATTGTAATGCTTGAAGCGACCGTTGCCAGAGCGAACGCAAAGGGTAAGGGCACAGGGAAAGACCCGGCTGGCATTCTTCCCGCCTGGTTGCAAACTTCTGGCCAGGCTAATCTTGAACCAAGGACATCAAGCTATGACCAAAACGTTGGAAGTCATCAATGAAGCGATCCGCAATCCCAAACACCCGTTCCGCAAGGTGGCCAACCAGCCGAACAAACCCCAGAAACATCGTTATGAACGCCGAAAGATCCGGGGTTATCTGCAGTTAGGCCAATCGGCGCCGGGAGAAGCGGCCTAAGAGGACTTTCAGCTTCCACTCGAAATTGAACAGCCACGCATTCCGCGTGGCTTTTTCATTGCCGGGGCCGGCCGGCTGGCGCAAGCCTGGGTGGACAAGTAGTGTCCCTCCGGGACAAAGCCCGCTTGAATTTCCGGATGGCCTTGATACTAGCCCGAATTAATTTCGTCATGACCGTCGCTCGGCCCCTTGACGCTCGCGTTTTTCGTGGTAGGCTTTCGCCCGTCAATGCAGAACAGCCCAGCCCTAAGAGTTATGCGCAGAGCCAGAGTGCGGAGGGGATTTTCTTGGCCTAGAGGAATTGCTCAAACGTGCCGGCGAGTTTGCTCCGTCGCCGCATGTTTTCTTGCCGGGGGCGTGATGCTCGAGGGCCAGGGGAGCTTGAACTTCGTGCAGACGGGTGGAGGGAAGCCCGTGGTCAGCCTCGAACAGACGCTGACGGTGGCCGGCCTGGCCTCGCCTGAGATCCTGTTCAACTTCGGTTTTGTGACTCAGGAAACGGTGGTGCCAAACACCCTGCTGGACTCCTTCACGGTGACGGTTGAAAACCCCGCCAACTCGGCCAGCGCAGTTTTGCTCACCATCGATGCCGGCGGCCCGGTTTGGGCGCCGGCGTCGCCCGGGAACCTGACGATAAGCGATTCGCAGATTCTGCGGCAGGGGATCCCGCCCCCGGGCGTGCAGCCCGTGCTCGGCCGCGGGGTGGCTTTTTCCGTCGTCTTTCCGCTGCCGCCTCTGTTGAGCGGGCCCACGTTGAACGTGACCTTCGATCTTTTCGACAACCAAAACAACCTCATGTCGCTGGGCTGGTACGACGGCCTGCAGACCTCGATCCCCGAACCTCAAGTCTGGGAGTTAGTGGCGCTTGGGGTGGCCATGTTGGCAACAATGCAAAGGAGGGGCCGATGACCGGCCGTTTGACTTCTCGATATTTGACGTGGCGCTCGCTCTGGATAGCGAGTGTTGTTTCCGCCGTGGTCGCCGCCCAGGCGCAGGCCCACCAATTCAAGCTGGGGGATGTCACCGTGGACCTGCAGGAGGTCACGACCAACGTGGACGTGTACTACAGCGCGATGCGGTTCAATCGGGCGGCGAGCGAATGGGACGTGGACGTCACCGTGAGCAACAAATCGGCGCTGACGATCTCGACGCCGCTCGTGTATCTGGTCGAGAGTTTCACGAACACCAGCGGTCCATTGCGCCCGGATGGCGTCTCGACCAACCAGGCCTATTATGACCTCAGCGGCCAGGTTCCGGTCGGCGTCCTGGCGCCTGGAACCGTATCGGGGCCACGGACCCTGGGGTTCGGATTCACCACCAATCAGTCGCCCAAGCTGGTGGCGCAGCTTTTTGCGGGGGTCAAGACCAACACCTCGCAGGCGCTGGCCTTTGTGCGGACCCTCGACGGAGCGGGCCAGCCGCTGCCCGGCGTGAGCGTACAGGAGAGCGGGCCGGCGGGAACCGCGACCAAGCTGACGGACAGCGTTTTTGGCGTCGCCACGTTGGGGCAAAACGCGGGAGAGTACGTTTGGCAATTCAGCCAGGCCGGTTATTTGTCCGTCTGGCGACAGGCCTCGCTGCAATCGAACTCCATCGCGGTCATTCCTTATCCGTGGCTCTCGGCCGGCAGCCAGCAGGCCTTCAGCATCTCGCCGTTGCTGGGCGGGACGGCGAGCAATCAAACGGTCGCGGTGCAGTTTGCGCCCGGGAGTGTGGGCCAACAGGCCACGGTGCAATTGACGGAGCTCAGCAGCCAGGCCTTGCCGCTGTTTCTGCCGCAGGGTTGGAGCCCATTGCAGGCCTTCTGGCTGCAATCGAGTGTCGCGCCGCATCAGCCCGTCTCGGCCAGCCTCATCCCTTGGGGACCGATCGGCAGCGCCGAGGAGGCCGCGCTGGTTGAGTTCAGCTCGAGCCCGCTCGGTTGGCAGGTGCTTCAACTGGTGCCCGGGAACGACACCAACGCCCTGAGCGTGTCTCTGCCGGGGGCAGGCGCGTACGCGCTGGTGGTGGCGGATACGGCGCCTTCGGCTCCGCCGGCGCCGACAGTGGGCAGTCTGCTCCAAGCGGGCAAAGCGCCGCCGGTGGACCCGACCAACCTTTTGGCCGTCGGCACGGTCACTCCTGCCGCGAGCCCGGCCAGCCTGGTGCGCGCGCTAGTGACGGCTGACGGCGACCTGATGGTCAGCAACGTGGCGGGCAGCCTCCCCAGCGGGACGCTGCTCAAGGGGCATCTGAGGGAGAGCTATCTGTTGGCGGATGGCACGACGCGCGTGCCGCCGTTCTATGGGAACTCGATCATGGCCTTCCAGCGGCCTGGCCAGCCCCAACTCGGGGTCGTGCATGCGCACTTTCCCATGAGCCCGCTGCTCCTGTTCGGGTCCGAGCAGTTGGATCAGGGAGTCGTGCAGGCGGAGCTGTTTCCCGCCGGTCCCTTCACCGGCGGGGTCTTTGACACCAACGGCGGGGTGATTGCCAACGCCGGGTTGCGCCTGCTCGCCGGGCCGGGGGTTTTGACGAACAGTGAGGCGGTCCAGTTCTACCGAGTGAGTTCGACCAACTTTACCAGTCTGGCTGGCACGAATTTTTTAGCCGCCTTCGAAGTGGGCGTGGGCACGCTGCCGCCCGGAAGCGAACTCTTTCTGCAGTCGACCGGGGTGCCTCCGAACACGACGTTGGTTCTGGCACGGGTGCTCACCGACCAGGGGCTCTATGGTCTCGAGCCTCGGCGGCGGCTGGAGAGCGACGCAAATGGGAACCTGCTGAGCGCCGAGCCGGCCAGCGGCGACGGGTTGCCCGGTTTGACAGGCTCTGGCGAATATGTCCTGCTTGAGGTCCAACCCCAGCAAGGGCTGGTAGAGGGCATCGCGAAGAACGCTGCGGGACAGCCGGCCGGCGGCCTGCCGGTCCAGGTTGCGGGGCAGCCGTGGTTGACCTTCTCGGGGGCGGACGGGAGTTTCAAGCTGCTGGCTCCCGCCGGCGCCGGGAACTTGAAAGTCAGCGACCTTGCCACCGGGGACACCGGGAGCCAGGCCATCACTGTTCCCACGAATCTAACCTCGCTCAGCACCTCGGTCGCGGTGGTGGCCGGCGGGCCGCGGGTGGTGTCGATAGCCCCTGCGGACGGCTCGACCAAGGTGCCTCAGGTCAGCTCGGTGGTGATCAACTTCAACCGTGCGATCAACCCGGCGACGCTCTTGAGTAACGCGGTGCAACTACTGGAAAGCAACCTGCCCGTGGCGGCCACCATCAGCCTGAATCTGGCCAACACGACGGTCACTCTGCTGCCCGGCGCCCCGCTGGACCCGGCGACACAATTCACGCTGGTGCTGGCGACGAACCTCACCGACAACATCGGCCGTCCGCTTCAAGGCCAGACGCAGTTTTCCTTTACCACGGTGGCGCTATCGGCGCGCGACCCGGCGGCGCAACTGATCATCTACGCGCCGGGGGCGACCAACCTGGACACCAACGTGGTGGCGCAACTTCCCGGGTTTGTCCCCGGGACCAATGCCAGCCTCATTGTCGTGCATGGCACCCCCGGGTGTGCCGATCCCGGTGTGCCGGTCATTCTTGCCAACGAGGGTTCGGGAACGACCACCACGGTTCTTTCCCAGCCGGATGGGAGCTTCACCAGCTTCGTGAGCGGCCAGGAGCAGGATTATATCTCGGCCACGTTTGTGGGCCTGAACGGCGCGCGGCTATATGTGCCGGTTACCCGGCAGTTGTTCGACGACGGTTCGGTAGGGCTATACCAACAAGGCGGCACGCTCGAGGCCAACGGGGACGGCGGCCCAGTGCAGGTGACGGTGCCGCAGAACGCGATTGCCAGCCGCACGAAGTTCAAGCTCACCTCGGTTACCACCAATGAGCTGGCGGCGCAACTGGGCGGGGTGATACCGACGAACGCCACGGTGGCCGGCAGCGCGCTGAACCTTAACGTTCAGGGTTCGCTGCCGACGCTTCCGGTGCAGGTGAGCTTCCCGGTGGACCTCGCGCAACTGGGTTACCCGACCAACGAGGCCGGCACCAACGCGGCCGCCGCGGTCGCCGTCGTGCAAACCAACCAGGACGCAACCGCTTTCCAGATCGTGGACCAATTACTGTTCGTGCCGGAGTCGGCATCCTCCGATGTGGCCCTGAAGCATGGGCGCCCCGTAGCCGGTCACCGGCCCAGGCAGGGCCAGGGCAATCCTAGCGGGGGGGCTCTGTCCGGCGCCTTGGATACGTCCCTGGGCCTGCTGATTGGGTCGCTGGGGCCGGTCGGGTTTGTGGCGCAGATCGGCTTCAATCAGGTCCTGGTGCCGCTGCTGTTTGGTTCGCGGCCGGTGACGATCAAGGGACAGGTGACGTCGGTTCCCGTCGGCATCGCCGACCAGGTGCAGCAGGCCGGGCTGGCCAACCAGATATTCAATCTGCAATTGGGCAGCCTGACCGGGCACCAGAACGTGGACGTGCCGATTCAACTCGCGCAAGCGATGAATATCAAGTATGTCCCGGCGAATGTAATTGCACCGATTAGCGGCACGGCGGGCAACATCATCGGCGGGTTTCTGGCGCTTACGCTCCAGGAATTGAAGCTCAAGGAATCGAGCCTGGCCACGCCGTTGAGCGGGGCCTTCATTACGGTATCGGAGGTCGGCGGAGGCCTGGTCAACGAGCCGGGTCGAGTGTACCCGGGCATGGTCTATGCCACCAGCGATGCCAAAGGCAATTTCCTGACGGTGGCGCCGGCCGCGGGCTACCATTATGTGATGACCTGCACGCATCCGGCGTTTCAGGAAGTTCTGTCGGACCCGGTGGCGCCCACTGCCGCGCTACCGGGGCAACAGGGACAATTGGGGCTGGCGGGCGCGGTATACAATGACTTCTTTTTCCAGTTGGCAAACCCTGATCAGACCGCGCCCACCGTCAACATCAACAATACGCCGGTGCAACCGGCCGCGGGCCAGCCCTGTCAACTGGTGGTCAGTGCTTCCCAGCCGGCCGCGACCCCCAGGATCGGGGTCGTGATTCTCCCGTTCGCCACCACCAACAACCTGCTCACCGGCCAGGCGGTGACGAACTTGCAGTGCTACCTCACGAACTCGGTCACCACGCCCGGGCCAAATAACAGCGTGCAATACACGGCCACTCTCATGGCCAACGCTCCCGTGGAGGTCAATCTTAAAATTGTGTCGTCGGGACCGAACGGCAGCCAGGGTGCGGTCTTCAATTACCGTGTCGCGTTCACCGGCCCGCAGCCAGCCACCCCGGTCACCAGGATTCCGCCGCCGCCGACGAGCGACAAGCACGGGCCGCTGGTCGTAGCCACCTCGCCGGTCAATAACGGCTTCATCGGCCAGGACTCCGCCGTCACCGTTTATTTCAACAAGCCGATCGACTCCTGGGTCACCACCAACCTGCAAGGCATCAGCTTGACCGCCCAGGGCGGTGGAGTCGGCACCGTGCCGGCGCCCGTTGTGACACTAAGCGAGGACCAGTCGGTGCTGGGCCTGGCCTATCCCGGACTTTTGCCCTCAAGCACCTACCGTCTCACTCTCTCCGGACCGTCCATCCGGGACCTGGCCACGCAGCCGTTGGACCAGTTGCCGAGCACCCCGGCGGCGGACAGCTTCACGATGACGTTCCGCACGCCTCCTTCGGCGACCGCGCCCTTTTCCCCGCCGTTGGTCAATGGGCGCGGCTGCGCTATCAACGGCAACCAGCTCTATGCGCTGGATCAGGCGCCGAACGATAATTTCCTCTTGGTTTACGACATCTCCGCCCCGTTGCAGCCGAAGCTGCTGAGCCGGACGCACTTGTTCGGCGTGCCCTACGACCTGGTCGTCATCCCCCAATACCGCTACGTGCTCAATGTGGCGGACACGAACATTAAAACCAACGATTTGGTGGCGGTAGTAGGGGGTAATCTGGGTTCGCTGATCGACACGAACTCAGGCGACACCGTGACGGCGCCCGGCAAGTATTTGTGGCTTTTAAGCATGGCCGACCCCACGGCGCCCCAGCTCCTGGCCCAACCGATCGTCAGCTACCGCGACGCGACGGTGGTCCCGAAGGTGGTTTGGGCGCCGCCCTACCTGGTCTATCAGGAGAGCGGGGCCGACATCCAGCAACTCGGGGTGGTGAACCTGCAGGAGATGATCATCGGCTTCAATTCGAGCCAGCAGCAACAAGCCAAGTTTATTCCCCCGGGGCAGCGCAACGCCAAGAACTCGGGGCAGGATCTCCTTAGCGACGGGACGTACGTGGACCCGGGCGATACGCTGCCGATCCCCGACGCGCGCCCGGCGGAGTTTTATGGCAAGCACCAGAGTTACGTGGTGACGGGAACCACTCAGAACATTCTGGACTACTCGGTGACTCCCGCCGGACTGACGGTCGGAGTTACCTTGAGCTACGGGGTTACGCTCGACTCCGCGGGTAATCCCAAGGGCCCGGCGCTGCCGCCCATGTATCGCACCCTGGTTTCGAGCGGGCTGCCGCTCAATCTCAGCACGCCGACCGATGCCATGGTGGGTTTCGGCACCACGGCCTACCCGCGCTGGGTCTCTATCTTCCAAGCCTTGCCCGTCGAAGTCAACGGGTCAACCGTCACCCTGACGCTGGCGTTGGTCTCGCTCGAACCGGACACCAACGGCCTTCAGGAGTTGGCGGTCATCGATATCTCCCTCCCCGAGCAACCGAAGTTGATTAACAAGATACCGGTCCCCACCTCCGTTCTCGGGGGAAGCATGCAATCGCTGGTCGCGCGCCCGGACGGCCTGCTCGAGTTGGCGGGGAATCAAAACGTGGTGCTCCTCAACCCGGCCTTCCTCGCCATCACTAACGTGCCCAACGGCCAGTCCCATCCCGCCATCGTGCAGGTCGTCACCGGCCCCGGGGGAAACACGCGCAGCCTGGGGACCGGGAACGGCAGCGGCGTCTATGCCGCCGCCGGCGGCGCCGGCGGGGTCATCGTTGAATCACCGCCCGTGATGCAGTTCCTCAGCTTCCCCAGCAGCAGCACCTTGGTGGACCCAACCGCTCTCCACCGGATGAGCGCGTCAAGCGTCAACCAGATCATGGCCGGCAGGCTCACCTCCCCCGGCGCCCTGGCCCCGGCGCGGTTCCAGATTCAAACCAACCTGCTCCTGCCCTCCGATCTCGAACCGATTCCGAACCCCGCCCTGCATTATTACGTGCTCGTCGCCGCGCCGGGCGGCGCAGGCTCCACCATGGAACTCGGTCTGGAATCCCTCAACCCTGCCGGGTTCCCACTCTCCAACCCCGGCCATGGCTTCGCCCCCGTCCGCGCCGAGTCGGCTTCCACGCAGTTGGCGCTCGGCCAGACGCCCCGTCCCAACTGCGGCGCGCCCATCAGCGCCTTGCTCGCCTACCGCATGAGTGACGACACCAACAGCACCTTTTACAACTTCTACCTCTCCCTCCCCTTCGCGCTCATCACCGAGGTGGCCTCCCTGACCGATCTCGCCCGGCTGACCACCGAGGTGAACCGCCAGGTTCTTTTCAGCGGCGCCGCCCTGCGGGCCTTCATCGAGCCCGAACAGTCCACCAACACCGTCCTTGCGCCGTTTGCCGCGCAGATCGATCCCACCCGGCAGCTCGTTTACCCCATCGCGTCCGTTTCCGCTTTCACCGTCAACCGTAATTACCTCATCGGCAACAACCCACCCCCGGCCGCGGGCACTACGCCTTTTGAGGACACCTACCGCTGCATCATGTCCCACAGCGGCGAACTCCGCACCCCGGAGATCGACATGGTCCTGCCCAGCCCCCACATGCAGGTCGCCGTCGTCCGCACCATCGGCAACCAGGACAACTACGAGGGGCCCTTTGGCGTCGGCTGGGATTTCAACTACAACCAGCGCCTCACGGTGCTGGATCCCTTGACTTTCCCCGCCGGCTTGCAAATGCCGCTCGTCGTCCGGGCCGACGCTGCCACCAGCGAGGTCGCCGGCAGCCAGGACGTCCTCCTCAACACCGGTGAGGGGCAGGTTTACCACTTCCTCTGGATGGGCACCAACATGCCGGCCGAGTACGCCAAGGACCCCCTGGTCGATCAGTTCGATTACAAGGACCGGGTCTCCGACTACTACCTGCCGCAGCACGGAGTATTCGATCTCTTGGTCAAATTCATCGACGGCAGGTTTGAACGGCTCACCCCGGACGGTGTCCGCTACGGCTATGCGTCCGGCGGCCGCTTGGAAACGATCATCGACCGCTTTGCCCAGAATCACCATGACTTGCAGTACGACTCAAACAACCATCTGGTGAGGATCGACGATTACTCCGTCTCACCCCCCCGCTTCGTCCAGTTCGGCTATTTCCGTCGTCAGGCCACCGATCC
>Ga0209415_10019633_pt1 | contig 10566 bp, 6 predicted proteins | sample PeaSoiSIISIP2007_FD_187696 | JGI IMG/M metagenome (GOLD analysis project Ga0209415, IMG submission 187696) | Peat soil microbial communities from Weissenstadt, Germany - SII-SIP-2007 (SPAdes) (version 2) | ecosystem: Environmental > Terrestrial > Soil > Wetlands > Peat | place: Germany... | reverse complement strand
CTGCACTGGAACCCGCTGGTGCGCATCAAGGCGATCTCGATGCGCAAGGACGCGATCTACTACAACCTGCACATGCCGTGGGAAAACACCTGGCTCGCGGCGCCGACCCGCTATGCGGCGATCCGGCAGGCGCTCAAGACCGCCGGCGTGCAGGTCAAGGACATCAACGTCACGCTGGGCGGTTGCGCGTTCTGGCATGCGGTCATCTCGATCAGGAAGCAGCCGGGCGAGGCGAAGAACGCGCTGCTGGCGGCGCTCTCCGTGATGGACCTCAAGCATGTAGTGGTGGTCGACGACGACATCGACGTATTCGATCCGACCGACGTCGAGTGGGCGATCGCGACCCGCGTCCAGGGCGACAAGGACATCGTGATCGTTACCAATGCGCGGGCCAAGCCGCTCGATCCGAGCCTGCCGCAGGGCTCGGGCGTGGTGCCGACCGGTGCCAAGGTCGGCATCGACGCCACCATTCCGGAAGGCATCCCGAAGGAGCATTACGAGCGCATCACCTATGCGTATGCGCAGAGCGCGAAGATCGACGACTACATCAAGGGCAAGGCGGACAACGCGGGCGAAAGCGGCGACGACCACGCGGTCGCGGCGCTCGCGGAAAAAATCCTTGCCGCCATCGACAAGGAGCCGCTCTACTACACCGACATCGCCGAGCGTTTCGCGCGCTACGATTTCCGCACCATCGCCCGGGCGATCGGACATCTGCACGCGACCGAGCGGCTGTGGCAGGACCCGCGCGGCCGCATGTGCATCCGCGGCTCGAAATTCGCCGCCAAGCCGCCGTTGAAATGAACCGCGTATATCAATCATGATTTCCAATTCAGGCACATGCGGCGCCGCGCCTTCTTTTCCCTCCCCGTCTTCGGGGAGGGCGGGGTGGGGTCCTTTCCGCGGCACAACGCCTGTTGAAGCGCCCCCCACCCTGCCCTCCCCCGTAAACACGTAGGGGAATCGCAGATGAGTAGAACTCTATTGCATTGGAAGAAAAAGTTGATTCTGAAGAAGACCTTCCTGATTCGGGAGGGCCCTGATGGAAACGTTCATCTCGATTTTCCGCGAAGTCCGCGACCCGCGTGACTTCAATGCACGACATGATCTTGCGGCAATGCTGTTCGTGGCGTTGGCGGCAACTTTGTGCGGCGCGAAGTCTTGTGTCGATATCGCCGATTTTGCTGCCACCAACGAGGACACTCTCGCCGAGATCGTCAATCTTGACCATGGCGCGCCGAGCCACGACAGCTTCAGCCGCCTGTTCCGTCTGCTCGATCCGGAGGAGATGGCGCGGGTTTTCGCCCGTTTCGCCACGGCGCTGCGCAACGGGCTCGGGCTTGATCCGGCCAAGGGCGTGGTCGCCGTCGACGGTAAGCGCTTGCGGCGCGCCTATGAACGCGGCCGCGCCTGTATGCCGCCGCTTCTGGTGAGCGTGTGGGATGCCGAGACGCGGCTCTCCCTCGCGACCCGGCACGCGCCGGGCGGCGATGAGGTCGCGGCCACGCTGGCGGCGCTGAAAAGCCTGGTTTTGAAAGGCTGCATCGTCACCGGCGATGCCTTGCATTGCCATCCGCGCATGGCCGCAGAGGTGCGCGCGAGCGGCGCGCATTACGCCCTCAAGCTCAAAGCCAATCACGCGCCGCTGTTTACCTGCGCGCAGGCCGCGTTCGCCACGGCCGACGCCAACGGCAAGCTCGACTTCTATGAGCAAAGCGACAGCCATCACGACCGGCATGAACGGCGCCGTGCCAGCGTCATTGCGCGGCCCGCCGACGCACCTGCCTTCCCGGCGCTCTCCGCCATCGGCCGTATCGAAGTCGAGCGCCATGCCAATGGCAAGCTGGCCAAGACGGTGCATTACGTGGTGCTGTCCAAACGCCTGACGCCAAAACGCATGCTCGAAGTAACGCGCATGCATTGGAGTGTCGAAAATCAGCTGCACTGGCGGCTCGACGTCGTCTTCAACGAGGACGATGCCCGAACCCGCAAGAATTACGGGCCACAAAATCTTGCGGTCCTGCGCCGCATCGCGCTCGACATCTTGCGGGCTCACCCCGATAATCGATCCGTCGGGCGCAAAATGAAGCTCGCAGCTTGGAAAAAGGAATTCTTCTTCGATCTCTTTGCTCATCTGCGATAGCCCTGCGTAAACACGGGGGAGGGATAACGAGAGGGCGCAGTGACCTCGAACGCAAAGCCAACCGGGTGGGTGGGCCGGTCGATCCGCCGGCTCGAGGATCCGGCGCTGGTCACCGGGCAGGGCCGCTTCACCGGCGATCTTGCGGCGGCGAAATGGGTGCGGTTCGTGCGCAGCCCGGTGGCGTCGGGCCGGATCACCCGCATCCTGGCGCCGGACGGCATCATGCTCGTGACGGCCGCCGAGGTCGCGGCGGTGCGTCCGATCGCCCCGATGCTGCACAAGTTCGATTACGCCCCGATCGCCCAGCCGATCCTCGCCGCGGACGTGGTGCGGTTCACCGGTGAGCCGGTGGCCGCCGTGGTAGCGGACGGCCGCGAGGCCGCGGAGGATGCGGCCGATCTCGTCACCGTCGAGATCGAGGAGGCCGCGCCGCTGGTCGATGCGAGGGCGGCGCTTGCGGCAGGCGCGCCCGCGGTCCACGCGATCGCGCCCGGCAACGTCATCGTCGAAGGCCGCGTTAGGACCGCGCAATTCGACGCCGTGTCGGCCGCCGCGCACCGGCGCGTCAAGGTCGAGGCCCGCTCGCGCCGCCAGAACGCGTCGCCCATGGAGCCACGCGCGGCCCATGCCGCCTATGACCGGCCGAGTAGCCGCATCACGCTCACCTGCGCGACCCAGATGCCCCACCTGATGCGCACCGCCATTGCCGACGTGCTCGGCATGCCGGAGTCCGATCTGCGCGTCATCGCGCCCGATGTCGGCGGCGGCTTCGGGCAGAAAATGTCGCTCGGGCCCGAATTCGTGCTGGTCACCTGGCTCGCCCGCAAACTGCGCACCTCGGTCGCCTGGACCGAGGATCGGCGTGAAAACCTCACCTCGTGCTTCCACGGCCGCGACCTTTACGTCACCCTCGAAGGCGCGTTCGACGCCGACGCGCGGCTCGTCGCGCTCGATGCCGACATCGTCGCCAATATCGGGGCCTATTCGTGCTACCCGACCACCTGCGGGGTCGAGCCGCTGATGGCCATGGCGGAAATGCCCGGCCCCTATGACGTGCGCGAATATGCCTGCCGCGCTCGCGGCGTCGCCACCAACACCTGCCCGATGGCGCCCTATCGCGGCGTAGCGCGGCCGGTGATCACGTTCACGATGGAACGGCTGATGGACAAAACGGCGGCGGCGTTCGGCGTCGACGCCATCGACATCCGCCGCCGCAACCTGATCAAAAAATTCCCCTATCGGTCGGCGACCGGCCTCGTATTCGACGAGGCCACCTATGTGGAAACCATGGACATGGCGACCACGGCGGCAGATGTGCCGGCGTTCCGGGCGCGCCAGGCCGCGGCGCGCGCCGCCGGCCGCTATCTCGGGCTCGGCATCTCGACCTTCTCGGAGCGCACCGGATACGGCACGCCGGCCTTCGCCGCCCGCGGCATGGAAGTGACGCCAGGCTGGGAAACCGTCGAGCTCGCCATCGACCCGTCGGGTTTCGTCGAGGCCCGCATCGGCGCCTCGCCGCATGGACAGGGCCTGCGCACCACGCTTGCCCAGCTCGTCGCCGACGAGCTCGGCATCGCGCCCGACCGCATCAAGATCGTGCATGGCGACACCGACCGTACGCCCTATGGTTTCGGCACCTTCGCGAGCCGCTCGCTGGTGATCGCCGGCGGCGCCGCCGTGATGGCGGCCCGCAAGGTCGGCGCCAAGCTGCGCGTCATGGCGGGACATCTGCTCGAAGCCGCCGCCCACGACATCGTGCTGGAGAACGGCGTCGCGCGGGTCGCCGGCACCGACCGCGAAATTGCGATCGCCGCGCTGGCGCGGGCGGCCTATCACCAGCACCATCGTTTCACCCGGGAACTGGCGCCGGGCATCCGCGAAACCGCCACCTACGATCCCGCCGGCACCTTCTCCAATGCCTGCCATGTCGCCATCGTGGAGGTCGATATCGAGACCGGAAAGGTTGAGCTCGAAAAGCTGCTGGTTGCCGAGGATGCCGGGCGCCTCATCAATCCGATGATCGCCGAGGGGCAGATTCACGGCGGCGTTGCCCAGGGCATCGCCAACGCGCTGCTGGAAGAGATCGTCCATGACGAGACCGGCAACGTCCTGACCGCGACCTTCGCGGACTATCTCGTGCCCACCGCCCGTGAAATGCCGCCAATCGACATCCATCACCTCGAAACCCTGACCGAGGCTTCGGTGACCAAGGCCAAGGGCCTGGGCGAAGGCGGCGCCATCGGGGCGCCGGCCGCCATCGTCAACGCCATCAACGACGCGCTGGCGCCGTTCGCGGTGTCGATCGATGAAATTCCCGCCACCCCGCAGCGCATCCGCGCCGCCCTGCGGGCCGCCGGCGCCGCGCGGGCGTGACGGCGATGGGATACGTCGGGCAATCGGTGCCGCGCCTCGAGGATCGCCCGCTGGTCACGGGCCGCGGCGCCTATGCGGCGGACATCTCCTTCCCATTCCAGCTTCACATGCGGGTTGTCCGCTCGGCGGTCGCCCACGGCCGCATCGTGGCGATCGATACGCGCGCGGCCCGCGCGCTCGCCGGCGTCGCCGCGGTGTGGACCTCGGCCGACGTCGCCGACATTCCGCCCATTGATTTCCGCCTGTCGCGGATCGAAGGGCTCGCGGCCTATCGGCAGCCGATCCTGGCGCGCGACCGCGTGCGCTATGTAGGCGAGCCGGTGGCGGCGGTGTTCGCCGCCGACGCCTATGTCGCCGAGGATGCGGCCGATCTCGTCGCCGTCGAGATCGAGGAATTGCCGGCGCTGCTTGCCGCCGATGCACCGCCCGGCGAGTTCGAGCCCGGCCGCTCGACTGAGGCCGCGACCGTCGAGAAGCACTATGGCGACGTGGAAGCGGCGTTCCGCGCCGCTCATGCGGCGGTGGAACTCGTCCTCGACATCGGCCGGCATTCCGGCGTGCCGATGGAAACCCGCGGCGCCATCGCGCGCCATGATGCATCGCGCGACGTGCTCGAGCTTCACGGCGCGGCGAAAGTGCCCCATTGGAACCGCGACAGCATCGCCCGCATGCTCGGCCGCGCGCCGTCCGCGGTTCACCTCTACGAGAGCCATGTGGGCGGCGGCTTCGGCATTCGCGGCGAATTGTATCCCGAGGACGTACTGGTGTGCGCCGCGGCGCTACGCCTGCGCGCGCCGGTCAAATGGATCGAGGACCGGCGCGAGCATCTGATCGCCGCCAACCACTCGCGCCAGCAGCGCCATGCGCTGCGCGCCGCGGTCGATCGCGACGGCCGCATCCTGGCGCTCGACGACGAATTTTTCCACGACCAGGGCGGCTATGTGCGCACCCACGCGGCGACGGTGCCGGACCTCGCCGCCGTCATGCTGCCGGGGCCCTATCGGGTGCCCGCCTATCGCGCCGTCGGCCGCATCCGCCTCACCAACAAGACGCCCGGCGGCACCTACCGGGCGCCCGGCCGCTATGAGAGCACGTTTGCGCGCGAGCGCATGATGGACGCGATCGCGGCGCGTCTCGGCCTCGATCCGATCGCGCTGCGCCGCCGCAACCTGATCGACAAATCCGAGTTTCCCTACGCGCGGCCGTTTGCGACGCTCGGCACCGACGTCGTCATGGATTCCGGCGACTACGCGCGCCTCCTCGACACCGCCGTTGCCGCCATCGGCTGGGCCAACCTGCAAGCCGATCTGCGGCGCCGCCGCGCCGCCGGCGTCGCGGTCGGCGCCGGGCTGGCGCTGTTCGTGGAGAAGAGCGGGCTCGGTCCGTTCGACGGCGTGCGCGTCAATGTGGATCATGCCGGCGCCGTCGAGGTGGTGACCGGCGCGGCCTCGGTCGGCCAGGGGGTCGAGACCGTGGTGGCGCAGATCTGTGCCGATGCGCTCGGCGTCGACTACCGCGGCGTGCGCGTCACCCATGGGCAGACCGACCGGATCGCCTTCGGGGCCGGCGCCTTCGCGTCGCGCGTCACCGTGATGACCGGCGAGGCGACCCGCATCGCGGCTTGCCAGGTGCGCGCCAAGGCGATCGAGACCGCCGCCGGGCTGCTGCAGCGGCGCCCCGAGGACCTCGACATCGTGGACGGCCGCGTGGTGATGCGGGACGGCGGCGCCGGCCCCTCGATCACGCTCGCCGAGGTCGCCGGCGCGCTGGCTCCCGCCTCGCCGCTGCGCGGCGAGCGCGAGCCCGGCCTGGCGGCGGACGGCTGGTTCTACTCCGACCATATGAACTATCCTTATGGCGTCCACATCGCGGTGGTGCGGGTCGACCGCGACACCGGCGGCGTGGCGGTCGAGCGCTATCTCATCGCCTACGACATCGGCAGGGCGGTCAATCCGAGGCTGGTCGAAGGGCAGATCGCCGGCGGATTCGCGCAAGGGCTGGGGGGCGCCCTGATGGAGGAGTTCTGTTACGACGATCGCGGCGAGCCGCTTGCCGTTACCTTCGCGGATTACCTGATGCCGACGGCGCGCGAGGTACCGGCACTGGAAGTGATCATCACCGAGGACGCGCCGAGCCCGCTCAATCCGCTCGGCCTCAAGGGCGCCGGCGAAGCCGGCGTCAACGCCGTCGGCGCCGCCATCGCCAGCGCCATCGACGCCGCTATCGAAATGCCGGGCGCCGTGACGCAGCTCCCGGTGACGCCGCAGCGGCTGCGGGCGATTTTGAAGCGCAAGTAGATTAAAGGGGTCATTCCGGGGCGCCGGCGCTTGCCCGCGAACCCCGAATCCAGGAGGTGGTGCCAGAGGTGAGGCCGTCTGGATTCCAGGTTCGCGCAAGAGCGCGCCCCGGAATGACGACTCACATCGACAGCAGCGCGCGTTGTGCCGCGGTGTCCTTGGCAAGCTCCGCCATCGGGCCTTGCCACTGCACCTGGCCTTTTTCCAGCACATAGGCGCGGTCGGAGACGAGTTCGGCGAAATGGATGTTCTGCTCCGACAGCAGCACGGACAGGCCTTCCCGCTTCAACTCCGTGATGGTGTTCGCCATCTCGTCGACGATCACCGGGGCGACGCCTTCCGACGGCTCGTCGAGCAGGACCAGCAACGGATTGCCCATCAGGGTGCGGGCGACGGTGAGCATCTGCTGCTCGCCGCCGCTCATGTGGGCGCCGCGGCGGTTCGCCATGCCGCCGAGGTTCGGAAACAGGCGATAGAGTTTGTCGACGTTCCATTGCGGCGCCGGCCGGCCGTCGGCGAACCGGCGCGGCTTCTGGCGGCCGATATCGAGGTTTTCCGCGACCGTGAGGTCCGCGAAGATGCGGCGGTCCTCCGGCACGAAGCCGATGCCGAGCCGGGCGATCTCGTAGGGACGCAGGCGCGAAATATCGCGGCCGCAGAACCGCACCGTGCCGCTGCGCCGCGCCATCAGCGCCATCACGGCCTTGATGGTGGTGGACTTGCCGGCGCCGTTGCGGCCCATCAGGGCGACGACCTCGCCGCGCCCGATCCGCAGCGCGAGGTCGAACAGGATGTGCGCCGCGCCGTACCAGGCATTGAGGCCTTCGACTTCAAGCATGGGCTCCCGATCCATCGCCTGGTGCGGCGCCGCGTCGGCGTGCCTCATGGCCGTGCCTCGCCGGGCTTGTTGGTGAAGATCTTGCGGGCGTAGATGTTGCCGGTGCCGAGATAGACCTGCTGCACTTGCGGGTTGCGGCGGATGGATTCCGCATCGCCGTCGGCGATCAGCGCACCGCGGGCAAGCACAATGATGCGGTCCGCATAGGCGAATACCACGTCCATGGAATGCTCGGTGAACAGCACCGAAATGCCGCGCTCGGTGACAAGGCGCTTCACCAGCGCGATCATGTCGAGCCGCTCCCGCGGCGCCATGCCGGCGGTCGGCTCATCCATCAGCAGGAGCCGCGGATCGCCGGCGAGCGCGATCGCCAGCTCGACCCGCTTGACGTCGCCATAGGCAAGCTCGCGGCAGGCGCGTCCGGCCGCATCCGCCATGCCGACCCGGGCGAGCAGTTCGTGGGCGCGCTCGCGATGGCAGGCGGCGAACGGCGCGGCGAAGCGGTAGATCTGGCGGTGGTGGCTCGCCAGTGCCATCTGGATGTTCTCGGCGACCGTCATCGAGCCGAACGTCGCCGCCACCTGGAAGGTGCGGCCGACGCCGAGCCGCCAGATGCGGCGCGGCCGCATGCCGGCGATGCTGCGGCCTTCAAGCAGGATGTCGCCGTCGTCCGGCCGGAGCTGGCCGTTGATCATGTTGAAGCAGGTCGATTTGCCGGCGCCGTTCGGCCCGATCAGGGCCAGGAACTCGCCGCGGCCGATCTCGAAGCTGACGCCGTCGACGGCGCGCACGCCGCCGAAGGATTTGTGCAGCGCGCGGGCCGCAAGCACGCTCATGACGCGCTCCGCCGCGCGGCGATCCGCTTCGCCACGAACCCGGCGATGCCGCCCGGAAACGCCAGCACCAGGATGAGGATGATGACGCCGAGGAGCGCATGCCAATACCGGGTCTGGCGCATGACGGTGTCCTGAAGCACCGCGTAGATGCCGGCGCCGGCGATCGGACCGCCGAGCGACTCGAGGCCGCCGAGCAGCACCATGACGATGCCGTCGATCGAGCGGCCGACGTCGATGGTCTCGGGCGAAATGGAGCCCTTGGCGAACGCGTAAAGGCCGCCCGCGATCCCGCCGGCGGCGCCCGCGATGGCGAACGCGATCCAATGCACGCGCTTCACGTCGATGCCGATCGCCTCGGCGCGCAGCGGCGAATCGCGGCCCGCCCGCATGGCATAGCCGAACGGCGAGAACACGATGGTGCGCAGCGCCACCACCACCAACGCGGCGAGCGCTACGCATAACAGGTAATAGCGCCACGGCGCGTCGAACGGCGCCGTCGGCCAGACGCCGAGCACCCCGTTGGAGCCGCCGGTCACGTCCTGCCACTGGAACACGATCGACCACACGATCTGGGCGAAAGCGAGCGTCAGCATGGCGAGATAGATGCCCGACAGGCGCACCGCGAACCAGCCGAACAGCAGCGCGCCGAGGCCAGCGACCAACGGCGCGGCGCCGAGGGCTGCGAACATCGGGGCATCGTAGACCTTCACCAGCAGCGCCGCCGCGTAGGTGCCGAGCCCGAAATAGGCGGCATGGCCGAACGAATGCATGCCGCCCGGCCCCATGATGAAATGCAGGCTGATGGCAAAAATGACCGCGACCAGCACGTCGGTGCCGAGCACCAGGGTGTAGGGCGAGAATTTCTGCGCGGCCGCAAGCGCAACCAGGCCGACCAGCAGGCCCGCCGCCGCGGCCTTGAGGAGCCTCGATGCCGGCCGGATCGGGTCTTCGGCGAACGCGGCGGCCCGGATCGCGACCGGAATGCCGCCGAGGAGCCCGTGCGGGCGCACGATCAGCACCGCCGCCATGACGATGAACTCGGCGACCAGCGTCAGCTTGGAGAAATTGACATCGAAGCCGCCGAACTGAACGACTCCGATGCTGATGCACAGCGCCTTGATCTCGGCGATGATGACGGCGGCCAGATAAGCGCCCGGGATCGACCCCATGCCGCCGACCACCACCACCACGAAGGCGTCGCCGATCACGTTGAGGTCCATGGCGAGACTGGCCGGCTCGCGGGCAAGCTGCAGCGCGCCGCCGAGGCCGGACAGCAACGAGCCCGCCGTGAACACCGCCGTGAACAGCAGCGCCTGATTGACGCCGAGCGCGCCCACCATCTCGCGGTCCTGGGTGGCGGCGCGCACCAGCCGGCCAATCCGCGTGCGCGCCAGCACGAGGTGGACGACGCAGAGAACCGCCGGCCCCATGGCGATCAGGAACAGGTCGTAGCTCGGGAACCGGCGGCCGAGAATTTCGACGGCGCCGCGCAGGCCCGGCGCGCGCGGCCCCAGCAGGTCCTCCGGGCCCCACAGCCACAATGCCGCGTCATTGACGATCAGCACCAGCGCGAAGGTGGCGAGCAACTGGAACAACTCGGGGACGTGGTAGATCCGCCGCAGCAGGACGATCTCGATGAGCGCGCCGAGCGCCGCGACGCCGAGCGAGGCCGCCACGATGCCGCCCCAGAAGCCCCAGCCGCCGCCGACCGCGGTCGCGATCGTATAGGCGAGATAGATGCCCACCATATAGAGCGAGCCGTGGGCCATGTTGACGATGCGGCTGACGCCGAAGATCAGCGACAGCCCGGCGCCGACGAAAAACAGGCCGGACGCCGCGCCAAGCCCGTTGAGCGCCTGGATCACAACGGCGTCGAACGTCATCGCCGGGTCACCGCGCTCCCGATGAATCAGGGAGATCGCAATTGGCGGTCTTTCGATTCATCGTAGCTTTCTTCTCCCTCCGCCAGCGGGCAGGGCAATCGCACAGGGGGCGGCGCTTCTTCACCTCGCCCCACAAGCGGGGCGAGACTGTAGGGCACAATAGCGCAGCGTATTGCGCCGTCATGAAGCGGCGCAA
>Ga0209415_10019631_pt1 | contig 10566 bp, 5 predicted proteins | sample PeaSoiSIISIP2007_FD_187696 | JGI IMG/M metagenome (GOLD analysis project Ga0209415, IMG submission 187696) | Peat soil microbial communities from Weissenstadt, Germany - SII-SIP-2007 (SPAdes) (version 2) | ecosystem: Environmental > Terrestrial > Soil > Wetlands > Peat | place: Germany... | reverse complement strand
CGTGCACGCTAGCGGTGCGGTGTTTGTCTCGGGCGTGGCCGGCGCGCAATTTGTAACCAAGAATGCGTTTCAACCGAGCTTCGGAGGAGGAGAATGGGATCTCTTCGTGGCCAAGGTGAGCCCAGACGGTTCCAGTCTGGAATTTGCCACATTTCTGGGCGGCTCGGGGCTCGATTTCCAGAATCAAAATGCTCTTGCGCTGGACGCCAGCGGCAATGTCTACATCACAGGATGGACTTTCTCGGGCGACTTTCCGCTACAGAACTCGCTGCAATCCTCGACCGCGACCGGCTCAGACGCCGACGCAATCGTCGCCGAGTTTTCCTCCACGGGAGCTCTGGTTTATTCGACGGTGTTTGGAGGTCATGGCGATAACCGGGGTGGGGGCATTACGGTGGGTGGAACAGGGGTCGTGTACGTGACTGGAAGTACGTCCGCCCCGGATTTCCCGCTGAAGAATCCTTTTCAATCGAAATACGGAGGCGACGGCGATGCGACCATTTTCGAGCTGGCGCCAAGTGTCGTGGTAACGCCCTCGCTCAACGTCTCGCCGTCGACTTTGCAGTTCAGCTACGAACTTGGAGGCTCGGTTCCGGAGGCTCAAACAATATCTGTCAGCAGCAACCCGCCCGGCGTCAGTTTCACGCCGAGCTCTTCCGCGACTTGGTTAATCGTGGCCGGCACGGTTCAAACCACTCCCGCGACCCTCGCAATTAGCATCGACCCCACCGGTCTGAGCGCGGGACCGTACTCCGGCTCCATCCAGCTGGACTCTCACACCAGCGTGCAGGTGAGTCTCACGGTCCAGAATGCCGCTGCCACTCTTTCGTCCTTGTCCCCTTCCTTTGTTCCCGTCGGATCTGGAAGCACGACCATCACGATTTCTGGGAGCGGTTTTCTGAACGGCGCAACCGTACTTCTGAATGGCCAGGCTTTGACCGCCGGCGTTACTGTGGCCGATTCCAGTACGATCAGTATCCTGGTGAATCAAGCTAACTTCACCAACGCAGGCGAGTTGACGGTCGTGGTGCAGAATCCTCTCTCAGCGGCCTCGAACTCCTTGACGATCGATGTCGGCACTCCCGCTCCGCAATTCACAGCCGCTTCGGTGGTCAATGCCGCAAGCTACGCAGGAGGCGCGGTTGCTCCTGGAGAAATTGTTACTGTATTTGGTTCCAATTTCGGAACCATGGCCAACACACAAGTGACATTCGACTATCTGCCCGCAACCGTCGTGTATGTTACCTCGATGCAACTGGCCGCCACGGTGCCGTACTCAGTGGAAGGAGCCATGCAAACTTCATTGATCGTTAACGCGAATGGGATAGCCTCCGCTCCCGTGACGCTAGAGGTTACTCAATCCTCGCCGGCCATCTTCACTTCCGATGCCAGCGGCAAAGGCCAAGCTGCGGCGTTAAACCAGGACTACAGCATCAATGGGCCCGGGCATCCTGCAGCGATCGGATCGGTGGTGATGCTGTATGGTACCGGCGGTGGGGCCCTGACCAACGACTCGTTGCCTCGTCTGACCCTGCCAGTCTCCGCGACCGTGGGCGGCGTGTCCGCTCACGTGGAGTACGCTGGGATTGCTCCGGGCCTGGTTCAAGGCGCCATGCAGATCAATGTCGAGATACCAAGTACGGTGGCGCCTGGTCCCTCCGTGCCAGTTTCGGTAACGGTTGGTGTCTCGACAAGCAACACCGTCACCGTTGCCGTACAGTAGCCTGCCAAGCGGTTAGCAACTTAGCCGGAATACCGCTTAGCCACGCCATGGCGCGGAGGCCACGAAGGTTCGCCACGACATTGCGCGGCAACGCGTCCCCCGGATATTACATTTCAGTTACTTAGCGACGGAACTCCATTTGCATCTTCGCTTTGCAAGGAGATCCATGCCGAAAAAGATTCGGGTGCTCGTTGCAGAGGATGATGAAGTTAATGCAAAGGCCGCCCGCACCATGCTGGAGCGCCTCGGCTGCCACGTCGACGTCGCCACCGACGGAACGGAAGCCGTGGAGCACTTTCGCGACCGCGACTATGATTTGATCCTGATGGATTGGCAGATGCCTCTCATGGACGGCATCGAGGCCACCGCGCGCATTCGTGCCATGCCGCGCGGGGAAGGAACGCCGATTGTCGGGACCACCGCCGGAAAAGCGCAAGCCGAGTGCTTGAAGGGCGGCATGAACGACGTGGTCCCAAAGCCTTTTCTGCTCGACAAAATGCGCTACATACTCTCCCGATGGACCCATTGGACCGGTTCGCCAACGCCCGGTTGTTGCGAAGCCTGATTGCGGTCGTCTTTTACCTCGTTTACAATTAGCGCAAGCCTTTAAAGCCCGGGGCACCGGAGCGCCATGAGTCCGTCGAGTGAAACGGATCGCTTTCTCGAACATCTGGTCTTCGAGATCGCCAAAGGTGTAGCCGGTGAAACGGGCCAGACCTTCTTCCGATCGCTGGTCCTGCATCTGGCACGCGCCCTGGACACCGAGTACGTGTTCGTAGGAGCGCTGCGCTCAGGCGGGGAACGAGTCGTGACTCTGGCGGTCCACGGAATCGCGGAAACCGCTCCCACCGAATACCGCCTGGTTGGGACGCCTGGCGCGCAAGTTGTCCAAAAAAGGTTGGGTACGTTTCCGAGCGGCGTGCAGCAACTCTTTCCTCAGGACGTAATGCTGGCCGCCATGGGAGCGGAGGGTTATGTTGGAGCCGCCATGACGGATGCCAACGGGCGCCCGGTTGGTCTAATCTGTGCCGTTACCAAGCGCCCCATGCTGAACGCCAAGCTGGCCGAAGCGCTGCTCAAGATATTCGCGGCGCGCGCGGGGACCGAATTGGAGCGCAAGAACTATGAAGACGCCCTGGCTTATAACGAAGAGCGCTTCCGGGCCCTGGTGGAGCACGGGACCGAAGGCGTGATCTGGTTCAAGCTGGAGCAGCCGGTTTCGATGGATTTGCCCGAAGATGAGCAGATCGAACTCTTCTATCGTCACGCGTTCTGCGCCGACTGCAACGACCAGGCGGCCAGGCTTTACGGCTTCCATCGAGCCGAAGACCTGGTCGGCCAGCGGCTGGAGGCTATGACCCCACGCACTGATCCCGGGGTAATCGAGCGCATACGCTCGGGAATTCGCAGTGGCTGGAACCACTCCCAGGTGGAGAGAACACTGGGAGGCCGCGACGTTCTATTGACGCGCTTCGGAGAAATTGAAAACGGCAAACTCCTCTCCGTATGGTCGACGGCGCGCGACATCACCGAGCTCAAGCAGGCCGAAGCGGAAGTGCTGCGGTTGAACGAAGAGCTGAAGACTAATCTGGAACAATTGACCGCGCTCAAAGCGCGTCTGGAACAGGACAACGCCTACCTGCTGGATGAAATCCGGTCCGAGCACAACCTGGGCGAGATGGTGGGGGCGAGCCCTAGGTTTCGCGAGCTCACCGAACGCATTCAGTTGGTGGCATCCACCTCCGCCACGGTGATGATCACTGGCGAAACCGGAACAGGCAAGGAGCTGGTGGCGCGGGCGATTCACGAACTCAGCCCGAGGAGCAGCCGTCCGCTGGTCAAGGTCAATTGCGCGGCTATCTCGGCGGGATTGGTCGAAAGCGAGCTGTTCGGACATGTGAAGGGAGCGTTCACCGGCGCCACCGAACGGCGCGTCGGCCGGTTCGAATACGCCGACGGAGGCACGCTGTTCCTGGATGAAGTCACCGAGTTGCCGCTCGAAATGCAGGCCAAGCTTCTGCGCGTGCTGCAGGAGCAGGAGTTCGAGCCGGTGGGTTCGAATCGAACTATAAAGGTGGACGTGCGGCTGATCGCCGCCACCAACCGGAACCTGGCTGCCCTGGTGCAGGAGGGCAAGCTTCGGATGGATCTTTACTATCGCCTACTGGTCGTGCCGGTGGAAGTGCCCCCGCTGCGCGAGCGGCGCGACGATATCCCTTTGCTCGCGTCGCATTTTGTGCGGCGCGTTTCGCGGCAGTACGGCCGGCACGTAGAGAAGATTTCCGAAGGCATGCTGCGCGAGCTGGTAGCGTACGACTGGCCCGGCAACATCCGCGAGCTCGAAAACTTCCTGGCGCGGGCCATCGTTCTGTGTCCCGGCGATACCCTGGACATGCCTCTGAACATGGCGGAACCTGGCACGGCGCCTGCGGCTAACCACTCGCGTAGCCTGGAGGCGACCGAGCGCAAGCACATCCAGAGTGTGCTCGCGTCGACGAACTGGGTGATCGAAGGCCCCAAGGGCGCGGCGGCGATTCTCAATATGAACCCCAGCACGCTCCGCAGCCGCATGAGAAGGCTGGCGATCCGTCGCCCCTAGGCTCCAGAAACATCATGACGTTACTGAGCCGCGACCACAGGAAGCGGTCAATGAAGCGGCTTTTCGCACCGGCTTGTTAGCAAGTGATCAGTTGCCGATCTTGTGTTTCTTGAGCCACTTGAAAATCTGTGGCCAGAGTTCATCCATCTCTTGGGGCGTGAAGCCGTGCTTGCCCGCCGGAACCGTGATCAACTCCGCGTCGCCTCCCGCGCTCTTGATCGCCTTGGTCAGATTCACGCCCTGCTGGTAGGGCACCAGCGGATCCGCGTCGCCATGCAGCGCGAGAATGGGCGGCAGCCCCTTGCGCACGTAAGTCATGGGCGACATCTGGCGCGCCAGTGCCATGCGATTCGGCTGCTCTGGAATCCATTGGGCTGCGTATTCCCTCGCGTTCGGGCCTACCAATTGATCTGCTACGTCGGCGATGCCAAAGAAATCGATCACGCCCGCGATCTTCACGGATGGTCCTAGGTTGGCCGATTGGGGCGTCATCCCAACCATCAGCGCGAGATGCCCTCCGGCCGAGTCACCGGTGACCAGAATCCGATTGGGATCAACTTTATATTGGGCGGCGTGGTTGTGCAACCACCGCGCGGCTTGCAGCGCATCGTTCACCGCAGCCGGCGCGGGCGCCGCTTTCGCCAGACGATACTCGATATTTGCCACCACGAAGCCATGCCGGATGAACGGGAGGCAATACTCATCGAGCATGCCCTCTTTGTCGCCCTGAACCCAGCCTCCACCGTGAATCACGAGGATGCCGGGACGATTCCCGAGCGCCGGCGCGCTAGGCTGCAAGACGTCGAGCACGGTCTCCGGATATTTGTCGTAATGGATGTTCGCTTCCATCTGGTAATCCAGCCCGAAAGCGGCCGAACAACCAGCGAGCAATAATAAAGCGGAAGGACCGATGAAACCGCTGCGTCTCACAATCCTCAGTTTACTCTGCGCGTTTCCGGGATGCCTCGGCGCTGGCGATGCCGGTCCCGCGATTGGGAGCCGGTTTCCGGAAAGCAATCTGAAGAGCATTCTGGGGCCAAAGGGCGCGGTGATTTCCGTGGGCCCGCAATTGCGAGATATCGAACAAAATCAAGAAGCATTCCGAAAACTTGGGCTGCGCATCGCCGCCGTTCCCTCCAAGATTCATCCCGGATGGTACGTGCTGGATGCCCGCGGTGTTATCGTGGCCGAGTATTTGGAGGACAACGCAGGTGGGCGCTATACGCCGGCCGCGATTTTGGTTCACCGGTTCGGATGGACTCCGCGGGGATCTGCCACCGAAGTCGAAGGCAAGCAGCTTACGGCCAAGGCCGCCGCGAGCAACGACATGGTCGCGCCGGGCGATCGCGTTGCGTTGAGGCTCGATATCGATCTCAATCCCGGCATGCACGTGTACGCGCCCGGAGTCGAAGGCTACATCCCCATCGATTGGAAGATGCAGGATTCCCCGGCTGCAGCCGTGCACGCGGCGACGTTCCCGCACTCCGAGAAGCTGTACCTCAAAGCCATCGGCGAAACCGTGCCCGCCTATCGCAACCACTTCCGGCTGACGCGCGATATTACCATTGGGCGTCCGCCAGACGGTTCGGGAAAATTCACCGTGCCCGGATCGCTCCGCTATCAGGCTTGCGATGACCGCGTCTGCTACATCCCGCAAGAACTGCGTTTCACCTGGGCGTTTCAATACGAAGCGCAGGCTCCCTAGGGTTGGGAAGCCGATCCGAATTACTTGTGGATCGCGATCGTCACGCCCGCCTGGCTGGCCGCGGTGCCCACCGTAATCACAATCGGAACGCTGGTTCCCAGCGCAACACCCGACGGTATGGTCACGTTCACTTGTAAGATCCCGGCAACCTCCAGCGGCGCTGCCCCGGCATACGTGACGTTCGCGGGCAAGCCGCCGATCTGCGCTGTGACTGTGAGCTGTGGCTCGGGCAGCGGCAAGCTTCCCCCGTTGATCGAGCCAGTGACACCGGGCGGATTGGTCTGCCCTTCACCGGTCGCGAAAAGACTGACCGTCGACCCAATGGGCGCTCCGTTGTTGGCCGAATTGAGCGTGCCGTCTTGATTGACGATCGCGCCTTGGCCGGCTGCGTTGAGCACGAAAATACCCGGCGCTGCGTCAACCACGCGCAGATCGTCTGCCGCCGATGCGACCCCCTTGTACCACACCGTTAGCTTGGTGGAACTGGATGTGGCCAGCCCATAAGGAACGATGGCGTTCACTTGTCCCGCCGAAGTGTAGAGGATGGGCGCCGACAGGCTGTCGAAGAAGACCTGAGTCTCGGCCAGGGTCCTGCCGACCTTCCCCGACAAGGTCTGTGCGACTCCTGTCGTTGGGCCGAGCTCCGAACCGAAAATGGTCACTAACTCGCCCGGCGCCACGGGTCCGGGCGCGCCGCTCGCCGCGTTGGTAATCGAGCTGATCGCGGGTCCGCCCGGAGTGACGGTCAACGTCACGGGAATGGGGAGCGGAGTCACCGACTCGTCCGACGCGGTGACCGTGATCGTGCCCTTGTAGGTGTTCGGAGCGAGTCCGGCGGGATTCACGGATACAGAAAGCGCCAGAGGAGTAGTGCCGCCAGTGGGACTGACGGATAGCCAATTGCCTTTGTCGGTGGTCGCCACCGCTGTTGATAGGCTCAAGACCGGTCCCGTGCCGCTCGAGACAGTCACGGTTTGTGACGCGGGAGCCGGGGCCCCTTCGGCATAGGTAAATGCTACAGGAGCAGGCGCCGCGCTGAGCACTTGCGGATTGATTACGTTGAGGGTCACCGTGACAAGTTGAACCGCGCCCGCGGTAGGCGCAACCGTGATGGTTCCCGGGTAGGTGCCGATGGCCAGCCCTCCCGAATCGATGGATATCGTCAGCGTGGCCGGAGTTGTTGCCGCGGGCGGGCTCACGCTCAGCCAGTTGCCACCCTTGTTGGTGGCAGCGGTGGCGCTGAAGCCAATCGCTGCCCCGGACGTTTGACCTGTTCCAGCCGTAACCTCAATGCTCTGGGTCGTAACATTGGGGGCCGTGGTTTGTCCCTGGCTCAGGTTGATTTGGGACGGGCTGACGCTCAGCGCCGGAGCAGCCAGCACGGTCATCGTCACTGGCACGACGATCGGACTGTTGGAAGCGGCCGAACTGACCGTGACAGCGCCCGAATAAGGTCCCGGCTGAAGGTTGGAATAGTTAGCCACTGTGATGTTGAGGGTCCCGGGCGTATTCCCGCTGCTGGAATTCTGGGCCACCAGCCAACTTCCGCCGCTCGAGGTAGTGATGACGCTGGTGTAAGCCAGCAGTCCGCTGTTCCCGGTGATCGAGAGCGGCTGGACCGCCGGTATGTTCGCCGATCCCAATTGAATGGTGAAGGCCAGCGACCCCGGGCTCACCGCCATCATTTCCGCTACCGGTGTTCCCGTAATCGTGATGGTGAAATTGGCGGCGGTGGTGTTTTGTGCGGCATCGGTCGCCGTCAGAGTGAATGCGAAAGCGCCCGGCGTGGTGGGAGTGCCAGTGATGGCAGACGTATTGTCCGCATTTCTGACAATGGCCAGACCAGGCGGTAGCGCTCCGCCCGAGACTTTGAATCCAGGATGCAGGAAGAACGGCGTAATCACGCCCCCGCTGGAGGCGAGCGCTTGTGTGTACGGCTCAGTGATAATTCCATTCGGGAACGAAGTGTTGGTAATGACAAACGAGGAGGACGACGCGTTGATCGTGAGCGAGAAGACCATCGAGGTCGTCGCAGCGCTGTTATCTTGCGCACTGACGGTGAACGAAGCAGTGCCGGCCGCGGTCGCAGCGCCGCTGATTAAACCCGTGGAGGGATTCAGCGAAAGCCCCGCCGGAAGCGCGCCCGACGTGACCGACCAGGTGTAGGGTGGGTTTCCCCCGCTAGCAGATAAAGTTGCCGAGTACGACTGGCTGACCGTTCCGCCCGGTAGATCCGCAGGCGTTGTGATGGTTAACACGCCGCCGCCCGAACCCTGGTTCACAGTGAATGTCTGGCCCGCGATGGTCATGGTGCCGGTGCGCGCCCCGGACGCAACCGCGCCCACGCTGTAGGAAACTGTTCCATTCCCGGTGCCGGACGCTCCTGCCGTAATCGTGATGAAATCCACGTTGCTGGTGGCCGCCCAGCCGCAGGGCGCGGCGTTGGTAGTCACGGTTACAGTCCCGTGGCCGCCGGTCGATGCAATGGCCTTGGACGTGGGTGCAATGGTATAGGTGCAAGTCGGGCCTTGATTGATCTGCAGGTCAAATGGAGGAGTGCTGCTGAATATGCCGGCATTGGCCCGCAATGCATACACATTTGGACTCGGATTTCCGGTGATCACCAGGTCGCACTTGGCCGTGCCAGTTGCGTCTGTGTAGACTAGCCCGCCCGGACCGTTGCAGTGCGCGGATGGCGCAACGGTGGGATTGTTCCCGTCCACCATGTGGATGCTCACGTTCGGAATTCCACCATTTGTCTGAGCGCCGGTGCCCGCTTGGACTTGAACCTCAACGGCATCCGGGAGCGTGCTGCCTGGCAGTCCCGTCAGAGTTGCGAAGTCCTGCGGCTTGCGCAGCGTGACGCTGGGTGGCGTCGCCTGTGCCCCGCTGCTGAGGTAGGGTACGGTGATCACGAAAAAGCTAACGTTCCCGAACTTCGAACTCGCGGTGACGACGGACTCAAGATAGGATGCTTGGCCCTGTAGCGTGGTGGTCGTAAAATGAGTGCTCGCCTGCCCACTTGCGTCGGTCACGTGGGCTGCGTCCGGCAGCGTGCCTGCGCCCACGGTAATGGCCCACGTAATCGCGACGCCCGGCACAGGGTTCCCGCCGGCGTCATTGGCCTCGACCACCAGCGGAAGCTCGCTTAGATGCGAAGAATCGAAGATCATCTGCCCGTTGCCCGATACCATCACCAAGGTTTGCGCGGTCAGATGATTAGCCAGGCAGGCTGAGAAGACCAGGAAGGGTATAAGACGAGTCACGAAATTCTTAATGCTAGTGTGGCAGATCACAGTATTAGTTCAACTCCTGGAAAAACAGTAATGGCAGGGCGCGGGATTCCATAACTCTATCATGTTCAACGCCTGAGTAGCTTGTATATTCGAATCCCTTTGACATGTTCGCCGGACCACTGGTGTTCAGCGTGAGACAACTCTCGCCAGCCCGCCACTATCTCGCCGTGAAAGATCAAAGCGCTTCACCTACCACTTCAATTGATACCGCCGCGCGTCAACGCGCCATAGACGCCGCCCTCAGCCAAATGGACAAACAGTTCGGCAAGGGCTCGGTGCTTCGCCTCGGGTCGCGCAGTGTTCTGCCTGTGGCCGTGATATCCAGCGGTTCCATTTCTGTAGACAGCGCGCTAGGCGTGGGTGGATTCCCGCGCGGCCGCGTGATCGAAGTCTTTGGACCCGAGTCGTCAGGCAAAACCACCATGGCTTTGCAGATCATCGCCCAGGCCCAGAAAGCCGGTGGAACAGCGGCGTTCATCGATGCCGAACATGCGCTCGACGCTGCTTACGCCAGGAATCTTGGCGTGGACGTGGACAACCTGATCGTGTCGCAGCCCGATTACGGAGAGCAGGCGCTCGAAATAGTCGGAGCGCTCATCGGCTCTGGCGGGATAGACGTCGCCGTAGTGGATTCGGTTGCCGCGTTGGTACCGAAAGCTGAACTGGATGGTGAGATGGGCGATAGTCACATGGGCCTGCATGCCCGGCTCATGTCGCAGGCGATGCGAAAATTGACCGGAACGGTGGCGCGGACCAACACTCTGCTGGTCTTTATTAATCAAGTACGCGAGAAGATCGGCGTGATGTTCGGCAATCCGGAAACCACCACCGGTGGACGCGCGTTGAAATTTTATTCCTCGGTCCGGGTGGAAGTGCGCCGCATGGCCGCCATCAAGGATGGCGAGAGGATTGTCGGCAACCGTACCAAAGTTAAGATCGTGAAGAACAAAGTTGCTGCTCCGTTCCGCGAAGCCGAAGTGGACATCCTGTACGGCCAGGGAGTCTCGCGCGAAGGCGATCTGCTGGATCTGGGAGTCATTCAGGAGCTTGTGGAAAAGAGCGGTTCGTGGTTTAGTTACAGCGGCCAACGGATCGGACAAGGCCGCGAAAATGCCAGAACGTTCCTGTGCGAGAATCCGCTGCTGGCCGATCGCCTGGACGCCGAATTGCGAACCAAGCTGGGTTTGACGAACGGCGCCGGACCCGAGCCGCTAACCGCCCCGAGCGATTCGCTGGAACTGTC
>Ga0209415_10019630_pt1 | contig 10566 bp, 9 predicted proteins | sample PeaSoiSIISIP2007_FD_187696 | JGI IMG/M metagenome (GOLD analysis project Ga0209415, IMG submission 187696) | Peat soil microbial communities from Weissenstadt, Germany - SII-SIP-2007 (SPAdes) (version 2) | ecosystem: Environmental > Terrestrial > Soil > Wetlands > Peat | place: Germany... | reverse complement strand
TTGACCACCATCGCGCACGGCCACCAGGTCAGCGGGAGAGTTCGCCGAGGCCCCGGGTAGGTGGACATGCGACAATCAGCCATGTCCTCTCACAGCAAGATCCCGCCGGGGTACCACAATGTGACCCCCCGCGTCGTGGTCAGCGATGCGACGGCCACGATTGAGTTCCTACGTTCGACATTCAACGCCAAGGGGGATGCCATTCGCGGCCGGCCAGCCGAGATCAGCATCGGTGACTCGATCGTTCTGGTGTCAGAAGCCGGGGGGCGGGAGCTCTTTCCCGCCTTTCTGTACGTGTATGTTGAGGATGCCGACCAGGCCTACCAGCGAGCACTGGCTGCGGGAGCGGCCAGTCTCGAAGAGCCCTTCGACACACCGTACGGAGACCGGAGAGCGATGATTCGCGATCCGTCCGGAAGCATCTTCCAGATTGCACACCGGTTGTGATCCGATGAGCAAGCCTCAGCCCCAGCCTCATGGTTCGGCCCCATGGTTCGGCAAATGAGCGATGAACCTCACGATCCCGACACTCGCACGCAACGTGAGCGCATGCTGGCCGGTGACCTCTACCGCGCTGATGACCGTGAGCTTGCAGAAGCGAGTGCCAGGGCCATGGCACTCATGGAAGAGTTCAATCAAAGCCCATCACATGACAAAGATGGTCGGCGCCGAATCCTTCTCCAGCTTCTCGGGTCACTGGGCGACGGCACCGAGATACGGCCACCGCTGTACTGCGAGTACGGCTTTCAGCTCCGAATAGGCGCGCGGACCTTCGTCAATTTCGGCCTTACCGCACTCGATGTTGCATCCATCACGATCGGCGATGATGTCCAGATCGGGCCGAACGTTCAACTTCTTACTCCGACACATCCGGTCGATCCTGAGCTGAGACGTTCCAAGCTCGAGGCGGCGCAGCCGATCACGATCGGTGACAACGTCTGGCTCGGTGGCGGCGTCATCGTTCTCCCCGGTGTGAGCATCGGGCCGAACACCGTCGTGGGAGCAGGAGCCGTCGTCGTCAAGGACCTGAGTCCAGGTGTTGTAGCCGTCGGCAATCCGGCGCGAGTGGTTCGCAACTTGGTCAGGTAGCTCGGGCTTCGACCGTCGTTGCCGAGGCCCGGCGTGGCGGAGCTCGGAAAGGGAGGTGGTGCTGGCACGATGATGGTGTGACCGGCTCCCAGCTTGGAGCGGGACCGGGCGTGCGTCAGACCGGCCACGAGACGCCGAGGTGGGTATTCGTCGAGACAGCGCCCTGGCCGTTGCCCTGCAGGCGGAGGTTGCCAGATTGCACGGCGACCGAAGGTAGTTCGGTCGTCGGGCCAGCCTCGCACCCTCGTCTCCTCGGAGCCGGAGCCATCCGCAGTGCCCGAGCCTTGCGCTTCTGAGTGATGGTGAACTGTGCCCAGGTCATGGTGCTCAGCGCGCCTTGATCTGTTCTATCAACGCGCCGTAGCGCAGGAGGTGCTTGTCGCCGACGAAGCCTTCCAGGACATGGCGCCGCGCTCTCTCGCCGAGCCGCACGGCGTCTTCCGGTCGCTCGAGGAGCGACGCCAACACCTGGCGGAACCCCTCGAGGTCGTTGGGATCCTCGAGCAACACGCCGGTTCCCGGCGCCACTTGGTCCACGATGCCTCCCACCGCCGATGCCACGACCGCCTTGGCTTTCCACATGCCTTCGGCCACCGTGAGGCCGAAGCCTTCGGCCAGACTCTTCTGCACGATGACCGTCGCCTGACGCTGAAGGGCGTTGACCATGGCCGCGTTCTCGTCCCCATCGTCCATGGGGAGAAGCACAAGTCGGATGCACCGCCGCCGTCGGGCCGGTAAGAGATTCCATGCCTCGATGCACCGGTCGAGCACCGCACGACCCTCGGGATCGTCACTGACGTGGTCGGGCGCCGGGCCCACGAGGGCGAGTTGGGCATCGCCGTGGGTTTCCATGCCCGCCGCGAAGCCCGCCATCACCCCGGCCATGTCCTTCAGGTGGTCCCATCGCGACACCTGGATCACCAGGGGTGCACCGACATCGAGCGGCCCATCGGCCACAACCGATGCCCGTCTGGTGACGAAGCCGGTCGATCCGTCGCGACGAGTGAATGTCGCTTCCCCCCCCGGCGCGCCCTCGACCACGCCCATGGCAGCCAGGATCCGCCGCCTCTGAACCATGGACAGCTCCTGGTTCTTGGGCGAGAAGGGATCGATCGAAGGCGGGATCACCGACACCCGGTCCATCGGAATCCAGGGCGGCACGTATTGGCGACGTGTGAAGACGAAGCCGTCACAGGCGGCCAGGTACGGTCGCAGGAAGGCCCAAGCCTCCTCGGTCCACTGATTGGTCTCGTCGGTGCCCACGTGGCAGCGCCACAACACCGCTGCACCGGCGGACTTCAACGTCGTCGCCATCCCGGCGGTCTGAGGATCGTGCAGAAGGACGACGTCGCCGGGTCGAACCTGGGATGCAATCGCAGTGGCGTTGACCGCTTCGACGGCCTCGTAGGCGGCGGCATCTCTCTCGCCGAGGGCTCCGCCGTCACCGGCGAAACCGTGGAGGCGGTTGTGGACGCGCTTGGTGACTGAAAAGAACTCGGGCTCACCCGAGATGACGAGCCAGCGGACTGCTACTCCTACGCCGAGGATGTAACCGACAAGGACCTGCAGCATCTCGGCCACTCCCCCGCCAGAGGCCGTTGAGTTGACGTTCCAGACAGTGCAGCCCCGAAGCGCCTCCCGGGTGCGAGATGCCTCGCCCACGAGGGCGGCGTAACGCTGCTCCCCTATGAGAGGCCGCAAGCGAGCCAAGTCGACGACGGGAACGTCGACTTCGCGAGGCGGGAGCAGCGTCAGCATAGTGACGATCCTCATCCAGCTAGCCGTTCCTTGGCAATTGTGGAGTCTGGGGCCAAGCGGCGACGTTCAGGTGTCCTCGGCGTACATCTCGTCGATGAGCTCGGCGTGGACCTGGCACACCACGGCCCGCTTCACCTTCAGTGTCGGCGTGAGCTCGCCTGCGGCGATGGTGAACTCGTGTGTCAGGATCCTGTGCTTGCGGATTCCCTCCACCCGGGAACGGCGGGCGTTCACTGCGGCCACGAGGGAGTCGATCTCCTCGCGGAGGTCGGGGTCGGCGGTCAATTCCTCGTAGTCCGCCACCTTGCCCCGCGCGTGGGCCCAATCGCCCAGGGCCGCGGCGTCCAGCGTGAGTACTGCGGTCAGGTAGCGGCGGCCCTCGCCGATGACGACCGCTTCTGAGACCAGCGGGTGACCCTTCAGCTCCATCTCGATGTCCTGGGGGGCGATGTTCTGTCCGGCGGCGGTGATGATGAGGTCCTTCTTCCGACCAGTCAGGTGGAGGTAGCCGTCGGCGTCCATGAAGCCCAGGTCACCCGAGTGCATCCAACCATCGGAATCGAGCAGTTCGGAGGTGCTCGTCGGGTCGTTGAAGTACCCGGCGCACACGTTGCCCCCCTTCACGAGGATCTCGCCGTCCTCGGCGATGCGAACGCGGACGCCCGGAAGGGCCTGCCCCACAGTTCCAACCCGATTGTCGTCAGGTGGGTTGCAGGTGGTGGGTCCGCACACCTCGGTCTGGCCATAGAGTTCAATGACGGGCAGTCCGATGGCGTGCAGCCAGCGGACGAGGTCGGGATGGATGGGGGCGGCCGCCGTGATGAGGATGTGGGCCCGGTCGAGGCCGATCTCCCGACGGATCCTGGCACCCATGGCGGCGTCGAGCACCGCATGGAGGAGCTGGTCCCACGGAGCCGGGCGTCTCTCCGCCTCGCGTTCGACCTCGAGTTGCCGGCCCAGCTCGACATACCGCCGGACGACACGTTTCATGAGCCACGGTGCCTCTTCGATCTTCTCGAGCACCGCTGTCTGGAGCTTCTCCCACACCCTGGGAACGGCGAAGAATACGGTCGGCCGGCAGTCAAGGAGGTCCTCGGCGACCGTAGCCAGACTGCGGGCGAACCACGTTTCCCCGCCGATCGTGATGGGGGCGAATTCGCTCATGCCACGCTCGGCCACGTGGCTCAGAGGGAGGAACGACAGAAACCGCTCGCCTGACGCCAGGTGGACTAGCGAGGCGGCACTGCGGATCGTCCACATGATGTTGGCGTGCGTCAAGACTGCCGCCTTGGGAGGGCCTGTGGTGCCGCTCGTGTATACGAGGGTGGCGGTCTGGTCAGCAGCCACTGTCGCTGCTCGCTCCTCGGCGAGCCCCGGCTGGCGTTGCAGGCGCGCAGCCCCGACCGCCCGCAACTCGGAGAAGTCGGTCAGGAACGGGTCGTCGAACCGCTCACCGTCGTCGAAGACCACCACTCGGTCCAACTTGGGGAGGGTGTGTCGCACCTCGAACACCTTGGCCAGCAGCTCGTCGTTCTCGACGAAACAGAGGCGCGCCCCGCAGTGATTGATGATGTAGCCCACTTGCTCTGCGGAGCTCGTGGGGTAGATCGGGGCCGTGATGCTGCCGTTGGCGAGCCCCCCGAGATCGGCCAAGTGCCACTCGACCCGATTTCCCGAAAGAATGGCGACCCTCTCACCGGGCCCGATGCCGAGATCCGCGAGCCCAGCGGTAACCTCGGCGACCGCCCGTCCGTAGTCGGCCCACGTCAAGACTTCCCACCCTTGATGTGTGCGTCGCCGCATGGCCGGACGTTCCGGAATCATGCGCACGTTGGTGCGAAAGGCTTCGATGATCGTCGCACCCTCGATCACGGCGGGCGCTGCACTGTCCACGACGACCTCCTGGGTTCACTCATTGAGATGCAGATCGGCAACCGAGGCCGGACCGTCAGCGAATCCACAAGGGGCCGTCTTCGGTGCCGGTGGGAGCCAACGCCGGGTACGGCACCTCCTTGACGGGTGGCCGGCCGCGCAACTTCTCGAGCTCAGCCTGCACAAGCCGCTCGTGCTGGTCGAAGTCGGCCTTGGCGGCCCTCGGGCTCCAGCGGCCCCGCATGAAGAACACGAGCACGAGGAACACCAGCTGCCCCGCCGCGCAGACCCGCCACCACCGTTTCCACTCGTTGCCCGACGCCTTCTGGGCTGGGATCACCTTCTCCTCGACACGTAGCAGCGTGGCGAGCTGGGGTGAGCTGGCCCGAACGCCATCGATCTGGGCGTTGGTAACAGAACGCCCGGCCTGGATGTCGGTGGCGAGGGGCGCAAATGTCAGCAAGCCCTGGACCTGCAGTTTGAGCGAGGCGGGCACTGCCCCCATCGCCGACATGACGTTGTGGGTTGTCCCGTAGTTCTTGAGAAGCGCTGCCAAGGCCTGACCGGGCCCTTGAGGTTGCATCTCGGAGAGCGACGTGATCACGCTCGCCGGGGCGGCCGATGGGTGAAGGTTCCCGGCCGCGGGGACGTATTGCTGAGCGGCCTGGAACGTCTGCAGGTTCGTGGCGGCGACCTGGTTGTCCACGAGCGTCGTGGACGTGGTGATGACCCGGGGCAGCACCATGAACGACAGCGCCACCACGATCCGCAAGACCCAGCCCCACACCGCCAGACCGGTGGCTGACAGGGCAGGGTTGTGCGCTTCCACGGCCTCGGTGTACGCGGCCATCCATGGCGTGTACGTGATTGCAATGAACAGGCCGAGCAAGACCACCACGAAGACGTTGGAGTAGTAGCCCGTGGTCGGGTGATCGATCTGACCGAGCAGGACGAAGGTCATGACGATCGTGCCCATGGCTCCGACCACCATGAAGGGCTTGCGGACCCGGAACCGATCGGAGATCACGCCGAACACCACCAGCATGGTCGACATACACGCCCAATACCACGTGTTGATGCCGTTGGCGTCGGCGGTGGTGCGATTGAAGATCACCACCCAGTAGAGCGTGAGCACGCTCACCGACGCGAAGTAGATGAGGAGGAACACCGAGATCCCCAATGAGGACGCGATCAGGTCCAGGCGCAACATGGACCGGAGCGGGTGGCGCGTCGCCTTCTCCACGTCGACGCCCCTGGCGCGAGCCTCGACGATGGCACGCTCGTTGTCCGACACCATGAGTTGGTCACGGAGTTGTGGAGAGAGTTCACGCAGGCTGAACAGGGCAATGAGCACGACACCCATGCACACGAATCCTGAGATGATGAATTGGTCCTGCCAGGGGTGCAGGTGTTGGAGCGTGTGCGTGGCGACGAGGCTGGCTGCCAAGCTTCCCACCGTGGGCCCCAGTGCCCAGAACCCCATGGCCGCTCCCCGCCCCATTTGTGGAGAGAAGTCACGCATGAGAGCGGGAGTGGAGACGAGGATGATCCCCTCCACGAAGCCGATCACGCAGTAGGCAACGGCGAAGCCGAGTTCGGTGTGGATGTGCGGCACCGCAACGAGCTGGACGAGTCCCACGATGAGTGTGCCGTAGATCGTCAGATTGGCCCGACCGATCTTGTCGGAGAGACCTCCGATAAAGGCGCTGAAGGCGCCGATCGCATTCGACACCACCAACAGGTAGAGGAAGTACAGGAACGACATGTGGTAGTACGGCAGCATCAACGGCGTGACGGCGCCTTCGACGTAATAGAGGTAATAGAGGACGATGGTGGTGAGCACAACGATCCCGAGGTAGGACATGCGTGCCGCGGTCTCGGGATAGTGGGTGAGTTGGCGCCTCCACAGGCTGTCGTACAGCCGACCGCGGGTCTGAGGCTTGATCGGTAGCGTGGCGATGGACATCGCAACAACCCTCCCCCTGCTGTCGTTCGGGGAGCCTGGCCCTTGGCGGAATTTGGGCCCTGGCTCGGATGCCGAAACAGAGCTTTTTGTGATGATGCTCGCGGACCTGAGCGCTGATCGCTAGGGCCGAACTCCCTTACCTTCCGGGACGAACGACAGCGGCCGGTGCCAAGGCGGTGGGCGCCTTCCACGCTCGTTTCGGCCGGGCGATTGGATCGGGACTTTGGCCTCTGGCCGACGGCGGGCCCGCCGCCTTATGCAGGGTCCTGGGGCGTCACCTCTGAGGAGGGGCCATGAGCGGCCGAGTCGATGAGTTCATGCGAGAGAGCGACGCGTTGACCTGGTACATGGAAAGCGATCCGGCCTTGCGAGCCACCATCGTGGCGGTGGGCTGGTTCGACCGGTCACCGGATTGGGACACTCTTGTCGATCGTCTCGAACGGACCACCAGGCTGGTGCCCATCTTCCGCCAACACCCCGTGGAACCGCCCGCTCGCCTGGCCACCCCCCGCTGGACCCTGGATCCTGACTTCGATCTGGCCCGGCACCTGCGACGGGTCGGATCCCCGCCTCCCCACACGCCCGACACGGTGATCGAGATGGCTCGGCAGGCGGCGATGTCGGGCTTCGACAGCTCCCATCCGATGTGGGAGTTCACCCTGGTCGAAGACCTGACAGATGGGGCTGCGGCCATGGTGATGAAGCTGCACCACTCCCTGACCGACGGCATCGGTGGGATGCAGCTGCTTCTGGTGCTCTTCGACACCGACTCCGAGGCTCCTGCGCTGGACGAGCTCCCCGAAGCACCGGACTGCGCCACCTCAGGGGTCGGCCACCTCGTGAGAGCGTCCCTCTCGCACGGAGGTCGAAGGTTCCTCGATTTGGCGCGGCACGAGGCGAGGGCGGCGCTCCCCAGGCTGTGGCGGACCGGTCGCCACCCCGTGCGCCACACTCGGGCCCTCATCGAGACCGTGTGCTCGGTCGGCCGCACCGTCGCCCCTGTGACCCACACGCTCTCACCGATCATGACGAAACGCAGTCTGGGGCGACGGCTCGGCACGCTCGAAGTCGGACTGGACGATTTGAAGCGAGCGTCGGCGGCCGCGGGAGGCTCGGTGAACGATGGGTTCATAGCGGCAGTGACCGGTGGCCTGCGTCGATACCACGAACACCATGGCGCCTCTGTCGACGAGCTTCGCGTGACCCTGCCCATCAGCATCCGAACCTCGAACGACGCGGCTGCCGGAAATCGAATCACCCTCGAGCGCTTCACGGTGCCCGTGGGTGAGCCTGATCCGGGCGCTCGGATCCTGACGATCGGCAAGCGTTGTCGCACGGCGCGCAACGAACGCTCGGTCCCCCACTCCAACGCCATTGCCGGGGCGCTCAACCTCTTGCCGTCGCAGGCCCTCGGGAGCATGCTCAAGCACATCGATTTCCTGGCCAGCAACGTGCCCGGAATCGGCTTCCCCGTGTATCTGGCCGGTGCCCTCATGACGCGGTACATCCCCTTCAGCCCTACCATCGGGGCGGCTTTGAATGTCACCCTGCTCTCCTACAACGGCACCTGCGGGGTGGGAGTCACGCTCGACGCCGCCGCGGTTCCTGACACCAAGGTGTTCATGGCTTGTCTGCGCGCCGGCTTCGAGGAGGTTCTGGCCCTCGGGGTCCCCGTGGGGCTCGCCCCGCAGACAGAGACGGTTGCCGGCGGTGGTCGGTAGGCTGCGCGTGGGGTCGGCAGGCATCAAGGAACTAGAGGAGTGCAATATGCTTCCGGGGCAAAGACAGCTGTGAGCGTGCCCGGTCGCATCCTGGTCGGCGTCGACGGCTCCGAGGACTCCAGGTGCGCCCTGGCGTGGGCAGCCGGTCTCGTCGAGGGGACCGATGCAGAGATTATCGCGGTCCATGCCCTCGGCCTGTTGACACACCTCGTCGATGCGTCCCTTGTGCCATCCGCGGGACACCGGAGCGAGGTGACCTCCCGGCTCGAGCAAGAGTGGTGCCAACCGCTCATCGAAGCCTCGGTGGCTCACCGCTGCCTGGTGGTGGACGGCGACCCTGTGACGGCAGTGCTCAGGGCGGCACGAGAGCAAGTCGCTGATCTTGTCGTGGTGGGAAGCCGCGGGGCGGGTGGTCATCCCGGACTCGTTCTTGGCAGCACGAGCCAGCAGCTCGTTCACGAGGCCGACCGTCCCGTGGTCGTCGTCCCTCGCCGGGCTCCGATTCCGTAGGAGGCGCCGGGGTCCTGGCGCCGTCAGTCCGAAGTCTGTTGCCTCGGCACTCTGGTTGCCCGCAGCACCGCTCCCAAGACATCGAGGGCAGACGCCAAGGCCACGGGAGCGTCTTCGTCCACGACGGCCACGACTTCGAGCGCGTGGGCCGCCATCTCCTCGCCGACTTGGGCCGGATGCTGGTCGCCACTCACCATCCGGGGAGCCGGGCGCGCGATCTCACCGGCCCAAACCGTGTCGGGGTCGACACCGGAGGCGATGGCTTCGATGACGTCGCTGGCGGTCACGAGCCCGAGCGGACCGAGGGGGCTCTCAACCAGCACTGCGCCCACGCCCGACTCCACCATGGATCTGGCCACGACCCGCAGGGTGGCCAGCCCGTCGACGCGGGCCGGCACCCGGGCGGGAATTCGCCGCATTCGGCCCAACCCAGAGTCTTCACGGTCAACGGTCACGATGGCATCCGAGCATCAGCCAGCGGCTCCCATGCGATCCGTCGCCCCGAGACCATGGTCGAAGGGACCCGCACCAAGAAGGGATGGGCTCCGGGCGCCCACGGCTGCAACGGCAGGCGGCGAACCAGATCGATGTCCTGGGGGTCCGTGATCAGTTCAGCCATCCCTGTCACGAGAACGCTCCAGCCGGTGTGGTACATGCGGTCTATGTCATCGGCCTCCACGCTCACCACCGTGCCCCGCAGTGCAGCGTCGAGCTTGGAACCCTGGTCGGTGGCGAACACGACGTCCCCGCCGAGCACCGACACGTTGACGGGGAAGGCGACGGGAATGCACTTCACGCTCAGTACCACCCGCCCGATCCCGGCATGCCCCACGAGCTCCAGGCATTGGTCTCGATCCAACTCAACCAGAGAGAAGTGGGAATTCTCATCTGCCAATTGCCCCATACCGCACCTTGCGCGCCGGGAGGCGGTGTCGACCAGGGCCCAACGACTCTTTCGATCGTCCGATCGTTCCCGAGCGCGCCGTGAAAAGGAGTCGCAGCTCATGCTCACGCGACGCCGCTCCTTCTCGGAGACGACCCGGCCTGCGAAGACATTGGTGCCCGTGTCAGCCCCAGGTCAGGTCAAGTCGGTTCGGGCTCCATGACGATGGCCCCACACGGACATTCGGCTACGCAGATCCCGCAGCCTTTGCAGTAGTCGTAGTCGAAGGCGTAGCGAAGGCCGGGCCCCAGCTTCATCACCGCATTGTCGGGGCACATCCCGAAGCAATTGTCGCACTCGAAGCAGTTCCCGCACGACAGGCACCTTCGAGCCTCGAAGAGGGCGGTGGCCTCGTCGAGGCCCTCTACTACTTCGTCGAAGCTCGACGTCCGGCGCACCAGGTCGAGCCGGGGTTGGAGTGTCTTCGGCGCATCGGCGTAGTACCACGTGTTGAGCATCCGGGCCGACGCCAGCTCGTGACGAGGGGCCGGTTGGTACGCGGTCCCCCGCAACCAGGCGTCCACGTGGCGGGCAGCCTGCTTCCCATGGCCGATGGCCACGGTCACGGTGCGCTCGGCGGGAACCATGTCGCCGCCGGCGAAGACTCCGGGATGCCCCGTCATCATGTCCGGTCCCACCCGGACCACCCCGTCGTCAACCACGATGTCTGACGCACCCCGCACCAGGGACAGATCCGACTCCTGGCC
>Ga0209415_10019629_pt1 | contig 10566 bp, 8 predicted proteins | sample PeaSoiSIISIP2007_FD_187696 | JGI IMG/M metagenome (GOLD analysis project Ga0209415, IMG submission 187696) | Peat soil microbial communities from Weissenstadt, Germany - SII-SIP-2007 (SPAdes) (version 2) | ecosystem: Environmental > Terrestrial > Soil > Wetlands > Peat | place: Germany... | reverse complement strand
TCGGGAAGCTCACACCACTTGATTCTTCTCATCCCGACACTCTACCGAGTGTCACCTATCATTCTGAACGAGCACAAGAGGTAGCCCGCGGAAAGCCCGGCTCGTCCCGACCACGTTGAAACCATCCGGATATAAAACGGGCTGTCCGGCGACGAGTATCCGAGATCTGCGCCTACTGCTGGATCTCGATCTTCGCGTAGTTGATCCGCACCTGCTCGACGGGCTGGTGCATTCCGTCGGCTGGGTCGCTGGCGCGAATCGAGATGATGGTCGCGTCGGTCAACTTGTACCGTGCGGTTGGCTGGTCGCCGATCTTCGTGACGACGATGTCAATCTCCGGAAAATGCTGATGGCTGGTGAAGGCTCCCAGCAGCGCCAGCGACGAATCGTCACGATCCTTGACGATCACGATCGGAGGATGCACGACCTTGGCGGCCGCGCCGGGAGCGGTGCTCGTCTCGTCGGCCATCACAGCCATTTGCGGCGCCGTGGGCATGGCCGTCTGGCGCAGCGGAATCCAACTCTGATATTTCGGATCCGTCGATCCGCCGGCCACCTGGCCGTGCGACGTGAGCGCGCGCATGTAGCCGCCGTTTTGCGCGCTGGCCGCTGTGCCGAATAGCATGCACGTGCTTAGAATCAGAATGGGCGCTGCGATCCGAATCCCCGGTTTTTTTGGCGTAGCCATATCTTCCCTCCGTGCGATGAGTTCCCCTCAATTGTCTTACGAATCCTCAGGCTTGCAACCCTCCCGTGATCCAAGTGCTACGCGAAACGCACGAGGCGCCCGCCTCGGTCCAGCAACGCATCGCGCGCTCCGGCGGTGAAAATCGCTTCGGCGAGCCGAACTTCCGCGTGGTCTGGGGAGGTTCGCGGCTCACCTGGATCGGCGGCCGCTGGACCGACCGCGACGCGCACGGGAACGTGATCCGCGAGGCGATCGAGTTACGGCAGGTGCCGAAATATCTTCCGCTCGACCGCTGGCACATCGAGCGCTGGACGCCGCCGGAATCATACGGCTCGCCTGAGACGTGGCGTGAGCAAACCACCGAAACCGAGGACGGCGTGCGCGTTCCGGCGCTTGGCCCCTACCCCGCGCGCGGAGAATACGAGCACTGCTTCACGCTCGAAGGCGCGGCGGGCGAGTTCATCGCGCTGACGCCCGCAGCCTGCGACTGGATCGTGCGCGCGATCGAGTGGTCGCGCCGCCAGCCGCGCCAGGAGATGCGCCTCGCGCTCGCCGCCCGCGAGTCCGCCCGCGCCCGCGATTTTGACCGCGCCGCCGATGAAGTTCTCGGCGAAGGTTTCTCGTAGGGGCGTAGCACCGCTACGCCCGGTGCATACGCTTGGCGCGATGCCGCCCATCCAGCAATCTATCGTTCAGTCTTCTCGAATGGCGCAAGATCGCCAAGCACGATCGCCGGGCGTAGCGGTGCTACGCCCCTACAACATCACCCGCGCACAACCGCGAATTGACAGTCACTAATCACTAATCACTAATCACCACTCACCACTCACCAATCACGCCTCATCCTCGAAAGGAACTCACTTGCCTACCGACATCCTGACCACCGCGGCACACCTCGCCCAAAGCGACGTCCCGCGCCCGCTCTCGCATTTCGGCAATGGCGGCAGCGACATGCGCATCGACACGCAGCCCAAGGGCGACACCGCCGCGACTGCGGCAATCGCCTCCATTTCCGACCAGGACTGGTACATCTCGCGCACGCACGGCGTCTATCACATCCCCGCGTGTCCGAAACCGTCGCCGGAAAAGACGGGGCCCCCAGGTCCCCGGCAAGGGGAGCCTGGGGGATCAGGCAAGCCGTTCGCGCTCCTGCTGATCACGTCGCGCGGCGATGTGATTGACCTCGGCGACGGTCGGCGCCTCCCGTTCGCGATTTCCGCGCGCGAAATCGCCGACGATCTCCTGCAGGATCTTCACGACCACGGCATCTTCGTCTGCGCCGGCGCCCGGCCCACGCCGGAGGAGCTCGCCGCCGCCACCGCGCGCCGCGACGCCTACTATCATCGCCTGATCGCCGAGGGCGACACGCTCTGGGCGCGCGGCCATTCCTTTCGCGAGATTTCGGACCTGCATCGCCGCGCCGCTATGGCTATCGGCGCCGAACGCGAATGGGCGTACGTCCCCATGCGCTTGAGCGATTGCCCCGCCTGCGGCGAGAAGGTCAAGACCGGCGTCGCCGTCTGCAATCATTGCCACGCGATCCTCGACGCCGAAAAAGCCGCGCAACACGGCCTCGGCGGCGCCGCGGCAGCCTCGACGCCAGCCGCCACGCCGAGTCCTGTGGCATCAAACTTAACGCGAAAGTAGCGGCATCGATCGTGTGGAGTGCGGCGCGCCTCTTCTCGCGGTCGTGCCGATGACACCGGTTTTCCTTCTGAGGGGTATCCGTAGTGTTACGGACAATTCTCGCTGCGCCGACAACCCCCCGCGGACATACAATTCCACCGGAGCTGGCATCCACACGCAGGAAAGGGAAGGCGACGATGAGCACAACGACCAACGCGGCGATCGGCAAATTTCCGCGACATGTAGCTCAGCTCTTCAGAGGTGAGGCCTTACAGCACTCGCGGCAAAAAACCGAAAAAACCCTCGGGTCTAAAGACCCGAGCTACATGACCGCGCTCGCGGCTGGAGCGGTCGTTGTCCTGCTCGCGCTCGCCGCGCTAGCTCCCGCTGCGAACGCCCAAGGCTCGCGCAAGGACGATATCGTTTTCGGCACCACGGGCCATCCGGTTTCGGGCGCGACCGTGCGCGTCTGCCAGGCAGGCGCAACGGGCGCGCCGTGTTCGCCGCTCGCGACGATTTACACCGACGCGACGCTCACGACCGCCGCCGCAAATCCGTTCCAGACAGACGGCCTGGGCAACTATCACTTCTATGCGCCTGCCGGCCGCTACTTGATCCAATTCGCCGGTCCGGGCATCACTGGTACGATCACGCAACCGGACGTGATTCTCGCTCCCGATGTTTCGTCCTCTGGTGCCGGCAATAATATTTCCGCTTTCGGGCTGAATCTTGGCGGCAATCTCACCGTCGCCGGAAACGCCACGATCAGCGGCACGCTCACTTCCGCCGGATTCAATCCGGGCACGCTGACTCCCGCCACTCTGCAGGTCACCGGCAACGGCTGCTTTGGAGGTCCGCGTCCTTACATTGACGTAACCTGCCCGCCTTACGGCGCGCGAGGCGATGGAACGACCGACGATACGACCGCCATCACCAACGCTATCAACGCCGCCTGCTCGACTACGATTGGCGGCTCCGCCACCGTCCCGGACGTCGTGTTCCCCCCGGGCCGCTACCTCGTGGATCAGACGCAGGGATCTTCGACCACGCCCGATCTCCCGTCCTGCGCGGGGCTGCGCATTCGCGGCCTCGGCAACGGCGCGCTTATGACATTTGCCACGCCCGCGCAAGCGTATATCGGCATCGTGCAAGGCTCGAATCCAAGCGCCGCGCCAGTTTTCTCCGCGCTGAACCAGTCCAACCCCAGCATGACGTTTGAGGATGTAGCCATCGATGCCTACAACCAGGCAATCTGGGCCAACAATGCGGTCGGCCTCACGTTGACAAATACTTGTCTTCGCGTTCAGACAACGGGAAAGCCCGACAACACTCCGCTGAAGCTCACTAACGTGTTCAATTTCTGGATGAACAAGGGCTGCCTGGAAACCCTGAATGGTTCGGTTACCAACGGCGCTCTGCCGGTCTCCATATGGGACGGCGAGACCAACGGAGCTTCGTCGCCCAACGTTTACATCGTACGCATGCAGGACGTAACCCTCGCCGGAGGAGCGATCCAGTACATCCAGCGCGTAAGCTCCTCGAGCTGTTCGGTGGACTGGGTGTTCCGCAACATTCTTCGCGAGGCGTCCTCTTCCGACTTCATAAACATCTCCTCCGTCGGCGGAAACACCGTCTGCATGGGCGAGATCACCATTGACCATTTTCAGGATTCGGATACAGGAAACCCGGCAGCGGCCGTCATCAACGACAGCGCTCCCGGGTTTCTCAGCGGCGTGACCATCAACCACGCCGTCGGTGGGGCGAATGGAATTGCCGGCAAGGCCATCCTATCCGGGCACTCAAACTCTCGACCACGTGATGATCACCGGGTGCGAGATTTTTTGCTCCGCGGGAGTCTATGACGGAAGCGGCAATCCTCTAGGGCCGGAGATAGTTCAAAACACGAATGGCTTTGATTTCATTGTGCCGACGACCGACAACAGTCGGCTGAGTGCAAACACGTACGAATCCGATCGCGGTCCCGGCGCGCGATTCACGGCAAGCGGCTCGCGTTTCGCATCCATGGCTCTGGACCCTTCCCTCGGAGTTCTGTTCGGAACCGGTGCGGGATATGGATGGACGGCGCAGGCAACACAGACTTCGCAGGAAACTCTCGACATCGGATTCTCCACGATGCTCCCGCCAACGGGAGTTACCGCCACGCCCGTCGCGGGCGGCACGCTCGCCAGTGGAACCTACTACTATTTTGTGGCACCCAGTTTCGGAGGCGGTTCCTGCGCAAACTCCTTCACGGGATCGACATCTCTCATTTCGGCGGGCGCGACGACCACCACGGGGAATAACCAGGTGACCATAGGCTGGACGCTTCCCCCACCGACCTCTCAGACCCTTACCGGATTCTGCGTGTTCCGCAGCACAACGCAAACCACCGTCGGGATACAGACGGGCATTTACGTTGCGGGCGCGACGACAACGACCGCAACAGATACGGGATCGAACTTCGCCACCGTGGGAAGCGGCGTAGAGTTCAACCACATGCAGGCGTTTCATCGCTTCACGCCGACTTCTCTCGGCGTCAACACCACGAATCCGCAGTTCAACCTTGACGTGAACGGCTCGGCGGCGTGAATTCGCTGAACGGCGTGCAAATGGCCGAGCGCTTTTCCGGCTCCGACGCGGCGGCGAAAATCAACGCCTGCCTTACGGCGGCGAGCTCCAGCAGCGGGGTCTGCGACGCGCACGGATTGACCGGCACACTGACCGCCACCTCGCACATCGCCATTCCCGCGGGCACGACGTTGCTGTGGGGACAAGCGCAGCTCACGATCAACGACACGACCAACAACGACGCGGTCGAGCTGCTCGGCGACGGCAGCTCGCTCGTCGGGTATCAGGAAAGCGGCGCCGGCACCGTGCCTCGCGCCGACTCCAGCGGCTTCATCGCCTGCCAGCCCGCAGGTTGCACCGCGGTGAAAAATCCCAATGCCGCCACGCGCAACGTGGATTGGGTGCACATTACGGGCATGTACCTGAAAGCGACGGGATCGGCCTCGATTGTCCTCAACCTCACCAGCGTCGGCCACGCCGATATCGAAAACAATCGCCTGGTGATGGGAACCGGCGGGGGATCGTACGGAATTTTCGGCGATACGACGACCGGCGGATTCGATTCCACGAACACGCTGATCAAGCACAACGAATTCGACCCGCAGTTCCAAAATGACCGCTGCCTGCACCTCGCCGGCGTCTTCAACGTGATCGAAATGGAGCAGAACACCTGTATTCTGCCCGCGGCCAACACCGGCACGGTCTGCTTCGAGCTGGCCAAGGACAGCAGCGGCAACTATCCGAATAACGACGAGTTCTACGGCAACGATTGCGAAGGCTCGACTACGTCTTTCGGCCAGATCGGCTACAACATCATCAACGCGGACAGCGTCACCATCGGCCCCAACAACCGCTGCGAAAATGTGTACAACTGCTTCCAATTTCCGATCGACGGCAGCGCGGTTGGCATCCACATCCTCGATCCCTACATTTCAGTTTCCGCGAATTCGGTGGTCAAAGCCAACGAGCCCTCCACTTCGCAAGTCGCGATCGATAACAACGGCCCGAACTGGCTTCCCTCGATGCACTTCGGCATGAACGATCTCGCCGGGCGAAATCTGCTGGGCAATGCGGCGTTCGAGGGGTGGTCCGGCTCGACCACGCTCTACTACTGGGGCGGCGTCAGCGGCACCAGCATCAACCAGGCCGGCAGCGGTATTTATGCCCAGCAATCGAGCGGGTCGGCGCCGGCCGATGCAACCACGCAGGGCGCGTTCAACGTCAAGATCGGCGACAACGCCACGGCGGGCCTCGGCGTGAACTCCGGCTGCATTCAGGTGGACGCAACCATGAACTACACGCTCGCGTTTCGCGTCGCCGCATCCTCGACCGGCATCAACTTCCGTCCAGGCTTCCGCTTCTACTCCGACCCGAATTGCACGGAGGCGAACAAGATCACCAGCGTCGCGACAAACGCGCGCGTTCTGGCGCCCGCAAACTACGCGGGCTACTCCTCGCTGATCGGCACCGGCCCGAATTGGCAGAGCAGCAACGCTTCGCTCACCTACAACAACGGAATCACCTGCAATTGCAACGTCACCGGCGCGGATTGGCAGGTGGCGACCGCGAGCCTGTGGACGCCCACGCGCAATTTCGCCATCACCTTCCGAGTGCCCAACGCCTACAGCAGCAGCTCTACGGTCGCGCAGTCCATGCGCGTCTTCATCCTCGAAAATACCGCAGCGAATCCGAACCAGATTTTCGTGGATGACGCGGTCCTGAGCCAGGGACCGGTCAGTCCGAATGTTCCGTCCACCGCGTCTGTGTCCGACAGCGTCAGTCCGATCGTATACGGCAATCTCACCGTTGCTGGAAATCTCACGGTCGGCGCAAGCGCGCTGCCCGCCACGCTGACCACCGGCACTCCGGTGGCAGGGAACTGCGCGACATTCTCCTCCACAACAACGAACGTGCAGGATTCCGGCTCCCCGTGCCCGTCGCTCTTTACCAAATTTGCGATGGGTTTTCTTTCGGCAGGGCAGGCGCCAAGCGCCAACAACGCCGTGGATGTCTCGGTGATCTACCTGCCGAACATTCAGTTCTCGAAGCTCACGGTGGACGTCTCGACCACGGATTCGAGCACCAGCGATTTCTACAGCTGGGCGATCGCGGACGCTTCCGGCAACGTGAAATGCTCGATCACAGCCGTGAACATCACCGCCAGCGGCGCGAACGACCAATCGTGCACGCAGGGAACCGTGACGCTCGCAGCCGGCGCGTACATCTTCGCCTTCACCGGTAACGCCACCACCGGAAAGATCGCCTACAGCGGCACCGCGCCTCTCGCGCTATCGAGCGCCGTCTCCAGCTCGACCAGCTCAAGCGGCGCGATAACGTTCCCGATTTCGGTGCCCAGCGCCGGCGTAACCTACAGTGGCTACGGCCTCCCCGCGATAATTCTTCACTAGTGGCTGCGCCCGGCTCGGGCCATGTGGAGTGCGGGAGCTTGCTCCCGCTGTTTTCGGGCGAGGCTTGCCTCGCCCGATCCGAGGCGCCGGCTAACTCGTGCAGCCCACCCGGGCAAGCCCGTGCCGCAAACAGTGGCGGCGAGTCGCCGCACTCCACAAGAAAAATTGCCATCCTCGTGCATTCCGTAGCGCCGGCGTCCCGCCGGCTCCTTTTTCTTCGTGTTCGGACGGATACGAACGCCAGCGAGACGCTGGCGCTACAACAACGAGCAGGTGAGATATCCAGCCATGATCCATTTACCCGAATCTGCGCACCTTTGGGCGCTCTTCGCCGCCGGCCACGGCCTGCACGTCCTGAAACGCGCGAGTCTTTCCGCGGGATCGAGAATCTCGGGCACAAAATCTCGCGTGGAATGGCTGCGCACCAACGCCCTGAACCTGGGGATACGCCTGTTCGTGAACGCCGCGGGATTTTCCTACTGGGTTGCCCATCCGGACGCGGCGACGCAAATGATTCACACGCTGGGCATCCCATTCAATCTCACGATCGAGCCGGGACACGCCACCGCCGCCATGTTCGGCCTATCGGGCGACAGCATGGTCGACTGGGCCGCCGCCAAGGTCCCGTTTCTGCAGAAGGAAATTCCCGCAAGCAATAGCCAGTGAAGAGTGCCCCGGAACGTATCACTCGTCACGAGTCACTAATCACGGATCACAAGTAACGCCTTTTCTCCCCGGAGGCTCCCATGCCCGTAGTACCCACCACGGCGTACTCGCAAGCGGAAGACGCGCTGAATCTTGCGCGCGCGCTGGTCAACGACACGGCGGGCGCGGTCTTCACCGACACGCTGCTGATGCCGCTGCTGAACTCGGCGTATCGCGGCCTGCAGCGCGAGCTGGCGGAAAATGGCGTGAGCGTCCTCGCCGAGCAGCAGGACCTGGCGCTTGCGACCGATCCCACCAGCGGCATCACCCCCACGGAAATCAGCGACGTCTCGAGCCCGCAGCTGCCGACCGACTGCCTCGCGCCGCACATGCTGTGGGAACGCGCAACGGCGAACACCGGCGACGTGTTCGTGCCCATGGAGAAATTCACCAGCGGCGGCGGGATGCTGAACCTGCAGCCGAGCGGCTATTTGCGATTGTGGGAATGGCGCGAGGACAAAGTAAATCTGATCGGGGCGACGCAGGGGATAACGGTCCGCATCCGTTACGAAAAAGTGCTGCCGCTGCTGACTCTGGGCACCGATCCCGTGCAGATTCGCTCCGCGACCGATCCGCTCGGCTTCGCCACGGCGGCGCTGGCGGCGCGTTCGCGCGGCGCTCGTGCGCTAGCGCAGGATCTGCTCGGTACCGCGCAGATGGCTACCGAAAACCTGATCGAGCGCTACGTCCGCCCGGAGCAGACTAAGGGCCGCCGCCGCATGCCCTACAGCCATCACCGCCGCATCGTGTATTTGTAAAACGAGAGAAAAACTCTGAACGCCCTACGGCCCCTTGATGACGTCGAGTGTGATCTGCAAGCCGCGGCTTGCGTTGATTGGATTGCCGCTCGAATCGGTTGCGCTGGCGGTGACGTTCATGATCGTTACCGCGACCGGCGTCGCGGTCGAAAACTTCGTCGCGCCCGATCCTCCGCACGCCGAGACCAGCGCGGCTGACAGCAGAGCCGCGGCGAACACAACATGCACTCGCAGGGCGCGCGCATTGCTCCGCGGCATCGCGGCGAAGCCCAGCAGACTGGCCAGCGCGAGAACCGCCAGCAGAGCAGGGAAGAGCGGCACGCGCTTCGGGGCATTCGTCAAGACGCGCAAAATTCCATTCGGTCCCCGCGTTCCCGGCGCGACGTTCGCTGCCGCGGTGTTGCACGGGTTCTGAATCTCCGGCGCCGGCACCGTGGACGACGAAGTCACGATCACGATGCTGAACGGGATGTTCCCTCCGATCGTAGGCGTGATCGGGCACGGTTTGAACGAGCAGTTCGTAAACGTTGGAAGGTTGATGGGGCAGGCGAGCGTAACCTTCTCGCCGTTCTGGCCGAAAACTGCGTCGGCATTCAGCTGCGCCATGAAAGTAGCCGTGCCGCCCTGCGCGACGCTGACCTCCGGCGACTGGCCGGCAACGATCTGCATGCTGAAATCGTCGCCCGTCCCGGCAAGATTGAACGCTGCGACGTCTCCCTGTGTATCCGTCACGGAGATCGCGCCCTGCTGCAAGCCGGTAGTAAGCGGCGTGAAGGCGACGTTGACCACGCAGCTGGAATTTGCCGCGAGCGTTGACGTGCAACTGGTGCTCGTCACCGTGAAATTTCCCGGCGGGGGCGGCGGCACGGTCGTATTGACCGGCGGCGTGATGGTCAGGCCGGTGATCTGTGTCCCGGAAGTGTTCTTCACCATCAAGCCCATCGTGGCAGTCGATCCGCCCGCCGGCTCGTTGCAGAATTGAAATCCCCCCAGCAGCGGGCAAGACTTTACCGAAGGCAGAATTACGGGCGTTCCGACCTGAACGCCGCTGATCGTGTTTCCCGAGACGTAGATCGTGGTGGTATCGCCATTCGAATCCGTCGCCGTGAGCGCGGCGGAGCGCAATCCCGCGGCCGTGGGTGTGAACGAGACGCCGATGTTGCAGCTCGCGAGCGTTGCAAGCGCGCCGGTGCAGGTCGTATTTTCGACCGTGAAATCTCCGGCGGCGAACTCCGACGAAAGGCCCGGAATCGCCTGGAACGACACAACGATTCCGCTCTCTGGTGCTCCGGCCGTCAGCGCAAACGTCGATACCGCGCCGGCAGCCCCGACAGCCTCCGAGCAGAACGGGAATGCGTTATCGATCGGCGGCTGCTGGCCGCAGGCGGGCGGAACGGGCGGCCCCAGCGCGAGATTCTTGCCCACGCCTTCGACCACGATAGAAAGCGTATCGCCTGCGGAGTCGGTCACCGTCAGCGCCGCGGCTCGCAGACCCAACGCCGTCGGAGTGAAGTCCAGACCGATAGCGCAGCCCTGGTTCGCCGCCAGGTTCCCCGTGCACGTATTGCCGATGATCGTGAAATCGCATGCACCACCCGTGGAACACGAGGCGGGGAAGTTCGCCGCCATACCGGGCGCCGCTACCTGGGTGAGCAAAACGCCGGTCACGGCGACGGGATTTTCGATGCCGTGGCGTTCCCTGCCGCGGGTGGCGGTTTCAGTATCGGTTCGTACTCTAACGTGGAGATCGGGGTTGCGGCCGAATTCTGGCAGTTGGAGTACTCGCAGCGCCTCGTCCGGCGCGAGCGCACCG
>Ga0209415_10019627_pt1 | contig 10567 bp, 9 predicted proteins | sample PeaSoiSIISIP2007_FD_187696 | JGI IMG/M metagenome (GOLD analysis project Ga0209415, IMG submission 187696) | Peat soil microbial communities from Weissenstadt, Germany - SII-SIP-2007 (SPAdes) (version 2) | ecosystem: Environmental > Terrestrial > Soil > Wetlands > Peat | place: Germany... | reverse complement strand
GATCGACAACAGCTATTTCCACGACGCGCTTATCGGCCACGAAATCAAAAGCCGCGCGCTCAACACGACGATCGAAAACAGCCGGATCATCGACGGTCCGACCAGCACCGCCAGCTACAGCATCGACATTCCGAACGGCGGCAATGCGGTGATCAAGAACAACATCATCGAGCAGGGGCCGCTGTCGGAAAACCCGCACATCATTATCGAGGGCGAGGAAGGCGGCATCCATCCCAGCACGAGCCTCACGGTCAGCGGCAACACCATCGTCAACGACGATACCTCGAGCAGTTCCAACGCAGTCGCTAACTACACTACCGCCACCGCGCAGATTACCGGCAACCAGTTTTACGGGCTGACCGCAGGCCAGATCGCTTACGGCCCCAATACGCAGTCGAACAACACGTTCCTCACCAGCGAACCGGCACTGAGCACCTCACATCCGTGGTCCCCGGAAACGACAGGTGCAGCGGTATCGCCACCTCCGCCTCCGCCTCCACCTCCACCTCCACCTCCACCTCCGCCGGCGCCTGGCAATGTCGCGATTGGCGTCTCCCAGGACCATGGGTCGCTGGGCAATACGATGCTGGTCCACGGCAGCGGCACGGCCGGCGACACCGTCAAGGTGTACGACGGCACGAGCGTGGTCGGAACGGCGGCGGTTTCGGTCAACGGCTTTTGGAGCCTCACCACTTCGCCGCTCGGCGCGGGCACGCACAGCCTGAGCGCGAAGCAGACCGATCCGTCCGGCACCGTCGGCACGGCGTCCCCCACTGACCAGCTGACGGTCAGTCTGGGCAGCCCGAACAGCATCACGTTTTACGGGAACTCGAGCCCCGACTCGTTCACCGGCGGAGCCGGCAACGACACGTTCGTCTTCTCGGCCGCCAACCTGAACCCCGACGACTGGGTCAATGGAGGCGGGGGCACCGACACGCTGTTGATGACCTCGGCTGGGGCGGTGTGGGTCAACGGGGTGAGGGGGGTCGAGGTCTACCAGCTCGCCAGCGGCGCCAGCAACACACTCACCCTGAGCAACCTCAATTTTAACGGCGTGCCCGGCGCGACAATTCAGGTGAACGGCGGCGCCAACGGCAACACGATCGATGCTTCGTCGGTGACCGGGACAAACGACCTGGTCTTTGTCGGCGGCGCCGGAGACGACATCATCCAGCCGTCAACCACCGCAACGATGACCGGCGGCGCCGGCAACAACCAGTTTACCTTCGCCGATATCGGCACGCGCACGATCACCGATTTCGGCGCCAGCGCCGGGAACGAACTGGTGCTGCGCAACAGCGGGTTCAATCTGGGCGTCGACAACGGGCTCGGCACCGCGACGCCGCAGCACCTCGACGCCAGCGTGTTTGTCGCCGATGCCGGCGGCGTATTCACGACACCCGGCCAACGCTTTGCCTACGACCCGACCAGCGGCACGCTGTATTACGACGCCAACGGCAGTGGCACGCCGTTCAGCAAGTCCGCAGTGGTGACGCTGACCGACCACGCCACGCTGAGCGCCGGGAACTTGGGCAACCTGTATTTCCGGACATGATCGCCGCTGTCGGTCGGGTCCGGCGCGGCGGCCTCCAGCGCTGGAACCAGCGCCGCGCCTCGTCGCGACTCCTGAAGTCGACCGTGCGCCGCCGTTATCTGCCCTATTTCACAGCATTAACAGCCTGTCCAACGGGCGGTCATGAAGCTGATCGGCCTCCCTCTACAAATCAATCCGTGGCCTGTCCGGTTTGACCGCTTTCGGCGCATCTCGCCCGCCGCCGGGCGGTCAATGAAACCCCGATCGCCCCCGGTTCCCGCGCCAGCCATGTGACAAAGCGCCCCCACAGCGCAACCCCCACTTGGAGCGGAGGCGCGGCGGCTGAGCGTGGGGCACCCAGCTTTCGGCGGCCAACCTAGCCGCGCCTGTCGCCGAATACTACGCCCCCGCGTGCAGCGACACCACCTGCCCGGAGATTGCCGGAGTCGCGCGGAACCGCGCCTATGCCTCGCCGAGCTGCCGCCGTTTCTCGAGAACCTCGCCGCGCCGGTAGGCGGCCTCGATCTTGTTCTCGACGGCGTGCGCCAATGCCATTTCGACGACTTCGCGCGGGTATGCGGTGCGCTCAGCCGCCCAATCCGAGAACGTGGAGCGGAAACCGTGCGCCGTCAGATCGCCGCGTCCCATGCGCCGCAACAGCATCAAGAGGACCATATTGGACAGCGGCAATGCCCGCCGCGGGCCGGGGAACAAGGGCGCCGCCGGGTCCGGTTTGCCGTCGCGCATCAGCGCCAACGGCTGCACCTTGTCGAGCACCGCGAGAGCGACCTTGGACAACGGTACGCGATGCTCGCGGCCCCCCTTCATGCGCTCGGCCGGCACGGTCCAGACCTTCGCGACCAGATCTATCTCGCCCCACCGCGCGCCCAACGCCTCGCCGGCGCGCGCCGCCGTCAAAATCGCGAATTCGAGCGCCCGCGCAGACATGCCCTCCCGTCCCCGCACAGCGGCCAGGAATCGGGGAACATCGTCGAACGGCAGTGCGGCATGGCGCCCGACCTTCCGCACCTCGCCGCGCGCCGGCTGGATGTGGGCGAGGTTGCCTTTCCACTGCGCCGGGTTCGGCCCTTGCCGGAAGCCCCGCACCGTCGCGGCATCGAGCACCGCCTCGATACGGCCGCGCACCCGGCCCGCGGTCTCGGGCTTCTCGGTCCAGATCGGATCGAGCACTTGCACGACCAGCCCGGCATCGATCGCCGCCACAGGCAATTCCCCCAATGTGGGGTAAACGTAGGTTTGGAGCGTCGCCGTCCATTGCGCCGCATGCTTCGCGTTGCGCCAGCCCGCCCGGTTCTTTTCGATGAATTCGACGGCACACTCGCGGAAGGTCCGGTCCTTGGCGACGGAAACCCGCTGCGCTTGCCCTGGGCCGCCTTGGCGTCGAGCGGGTCAATTCCCTCATGCCGCAGCTTGCGGTGCGCTGACGCCTTTCCGCGCGCCTCCGCGAGCGAGACATCGGGGAAGGGACCAGGCCCCATGTCGCGCCGCTTGCCGTCGAGCTGGAAACGGAACACCCAGGACTTGGCGCCGGTGGCCGAGGCGCGGAGGTAAAGCCCGCCGCCGTCATGCAGCACCGCCGGCCCCTTCGCCTTTGTTATTCTCGACCGCTGATAATTTGCCGGTGCGCGCCATCGTTCTGCCTCCGCCGATCGGGTCGAATTGGAGGAACGACGATCCCGTTCGCCACTTAATTCCCCCATCAATGCCGAGATAGTACGATACGACGGAAGACGTAAAGGTGAGGTATCTCTTGGCTTTTGGTTCGTGAGCGAGACAAGCCGAGACGGCCAGAAGTGGGAGGATGGCGGAGGGAGCGGGATTCGAACCCGCGATGGAGTTGCCCCCATACACACTTTCCAGGCGTGCGCCTTCAACCGCTCGGCCACCCCTCCGTTGCCGCCCTTGTCGCTTCGGCGGAGCGCAGACTAGCGGAAGCGCCCGGCGCCGTGCAACGCGGCCCCGCCGCCGCGGTGCGCTGGCGAGTGGGACGATGACGGCGCGACGACAGCCGCGCCCGCCTAGCGCTGGCGCTGGCGGCGGCTTAAACTGCGGCGCGTGCTCGCTCTCTGACCCAACCCCGCCCGCCGGCGGGAGTAAAGGGCGGGGGCAAACGGGGACGGTTGGGGCATGGTCGCGCGGGTTCGCACCGTGGCGTTCCACGGGGTCGAGGTCATCGACGTCGAGACCCAGGTGACGATCGCCTCGGGGCTGCCGGCGTTCACCATCGTGGGCCTCCCGGACAAGGCGGTCGCTGAATCGCGCGAGCGGGTGCGCGCCGCCCTCTCGGTGCTCGGCCTTGCGCTGCCGCCGCGGCACATCACGGTCAATCTCGCGCCGGCCGACGTCTTGAAGGAAGGCAGCCATTTCGACCTGCCGATCGCGCTCGGGCTCCTGGCCGAGATGGAGGTGCTGCCGCAGGACGAGCTTGCCGGCTACACCGCCTTGGGCGAAGTCTCGCTCGATGGCTCGTTGACCCGGGTTCCCGGGGTGTTGCTCGCCGCGCTCGCGGCCGCCGCGCGGCAGAGCGGCATCATCTGTCCCATGGATTGCGGGGGCGAAGCGGCCTGGGCCGGCGACGTTGAGGTCATCGCGGCGCCAAGCCTCCTCGCCATCATCAACCATTTCAAGGGAACCCAGCTGCTGCCGCCGCCCGAGGCGAAGCTCGCCCCGTCGCGCGCCGCCGGGCTGGATTTGAGGGACGTCAAGGGCCAGGAAAGTGCCAAGCGGGCGCTGGAGATCGCCGCGTCGGGCGGCCACAATTTATTGATGGTCGGGCCGCCGGGCTCGGGCAAGTCGATGCTGGCAGCGCGGCTCCCCGGCATCCTGCCGCCGCTTGAACCGGCCGAAGCGCTCGAGTTGGGGATGATCCAGTCGGTCGCCGGGGGATTGCGCGGCGGCGGGCTTCTGCGCGAGCGGCCGTTCCGCGACCCGCATCACTCCGCCTCGCTCCCGGCGCTCGTCGGTGGCGGGCTGCGCACCCGCCCCGGAGAGATCAGCCTGGCGCATCAGGGTGTCCTCTTTCTCGACGAACTGCCGGAGTTCAGCCGCGCCGCGCTCGAGGCGTTGCGCCAGCCGCTCGAAACCGGGCGAATCAGCATCGCCCGCGCCAACAGCCACGTCACCTATCCGGCGAGGGTCCAACTCGTCGCGGCGATGAATCCGTGCCGCTGCGGCTATCTCGCCGAGCCCGGGCGGGCCTGCGGGCGGGCGCCGCGCTGCGCGCAGGATTATCAGTCGCGGATCTCCGGGCCGCTGCTCGACCGCATCGATCTCTATATCGACGTGCCCGCGGTCGCCTCGGCCGACCTCGCGCTACCGCCGCCGGCCGAAGCGAGCGCCGCCATCGCCCGCCGGGTCGGCGCGGCGCGCGCCCGCCAGAGCCGCCGCTACGGCGCACTGCCGCCCGAGCAGCGCATCCGCACCAATGCCGAAGCTGACGGCGCTCTCCTTGACGAGGTCGCCACCCCCGACGCGGGGGGTCTCGCACTCCTCCAGCGCGCCGCGGAGCGCCTGCGCCTCTCGGCACGCGGCTATCACCGGGTGCTGCGGGTGGCGCGCACCCTCGCCGACCTCGAGGGCGCCGCCGGCGTCGCCCGCCCGCACATCGCCGAGGCGCTCAGCTACCGCATGCCGCTCAATGTCGCCGAGCGGGGCGCCGGCGGGTGATCCGGCAGGTGATTCTGGGGCCCGGACCGCCCCGCGTGGGAGCCGGGGTCGAGGATGATGGCCCGCGGCGGCAATCGCGAGAACGGAAATTCCTTGCCGGATGCGGAGCCAATCGCGACATTGACGGAAGAGACCCCCGCCCACCAGGCCGAGGCAGTACGACATGAGCGAACCCTATCTGCGCAGCGGCATCTTTCTGGCGCCGTTTCATAACCACGACGAAAATCCGACGCTGTCGATCGAGCGCGACCTCGAACTGTTGGAGCATCTCGACCGGCTGAATTACCACGAGGCGTGGATCGGCGAGCACCATTCGGGCGGGTTCGAGCTGATCGCCTGCCCGGAGATGTTCATTGCGGCGGCGGCGCAGCGCACCCGCCACATCCGCCTCGGCACCGGCGTCGTGTCATTGCCCTATCACAACCCGTTCATGCTGGCCGACCGCATGGTTCAGCTCGACCACATGACGCGCGGCCGGGCGATGTTCGGAGTGGGACCTGGCGCCTTGGTGCACGATGCCCTGAAGATCGGCATCGACCCCGGCGCCCAGCGCGAGATGATGTACGAATCGTTCGACGTCATCGTCCGACTGCTCAACGGCGAGACGGTAACGCGCAAGACCGATTGGTTCAACCTGACCGAGGCGCAATTGCAGTTGCGCCCCTACACCCGTCCAACGATGGAACTGGCCGTCGCCGCCGCGCGCTCGCCGTCGGGCTCCTACCTCTCCGGCAAATACGGCGTCGGCATGCTGTCGATCGGCGGCACCAGCCCGGCGGCGATGGAGCGCCACACCATCAATTGGGGGCTCTACGAAGAGACGGCGCGCGCCAACGGCCACACCCCAGACCGCAAGGACTGGCGCGTCGTCGGCATGTTCCACATCGCCGAGACCCGCGAACAGGCCCGCAAGAATGTCCAGTTCGGGGTCCAGGCCTTCGCCAATTACTTCCGCGATGTGGCGACCTTCCCGATCATCCCGCCCGAGGTGCCGGACCCGACCGATTGGCTGGTCGAAACCGGGACGGGGTGCATCGGCACCCCCGACGACGCGATTGCCTATATCGAACGGCTGATCGCGGGGTCGGGCGGGTTTGGCGTCATCTGCGAGCTCGCCCAGAACTGGGCCGACTGGGAGGCGACAAAGCGGCATTACGAATTGATGGCGCGCTTTGTGCACCCGCATTTCCAGAAGAGCCGCGAGCATCTTCAGGGCAGCTATGATTTCGCCACCAGCCATCACGTCGACTTCACCGGCCAGGCCGCCGCGGCGATCGAGAAGGAGGTCGAGCGGCACGCCGCCCGTCGCGCCGCCGAAGCGAAAAAAGCAGCGGCGGAATAGGCACGCTGATTGCGCGGTTAGCGGAGTGCCAGCGCGATGCAAAGCCAGAACCGGTTCTTCGACGACCTCGCCCGGGTTGCCTCGGGCGCGGTGGGCGCCATTTCCGGCGTGCGGGGCGAGATCGAGCAGCGCCTGCGCGACCAGCTCGAACGGGTGCTTGGGGGTATGGATCTGGTCAGCCGCGAGGAGTTCGAAGCCGTCAAGGCGATGGCGGCCAAGGCGCGCGCGGAGCAGGAAGCGCTGCTGGCTCGGATCGAGGAGCTCGAAGGGCGCCTTGCCAGCGCCCGCAAAACGCGCGCCGCGAGGCCACGCCCTCAATCGCCTGAGGCCAAAAACGACCCGAAACGCTAAATCTAGTCTTGCCATGGTCGAGCCGCTTTGGCAGCGTAGCCCCACCCAGCTTTTTACGATCGCCCTGAAATCATCCTGGAGGAGTGAAAAGCTGCCTGATCAAACCGACAGCTCCGCGGTACCGTCTCGTCGAGTCGTCTCTAGGAGGGCGCGATGACCTCTGTCTCCATGGTCGAAGTCTCGTCTCACACCGGCAATCCGATCGATCTCATCGAGGAAATCGTCGTCGCCAATGATTGGGCGCACGACCGCGCCAGCGAAGAGGAGATGATCGTCGAGATCTCCGGGCGCTGGTGCGATTACCGGATGTATTTTCTGTGGCAGGAGGAGCTGAGCGCGCTGCATTTTTCGTGCGGCTTCGACATGAAGGTGCCGAAGCGGCGGCGCGGGCCGCTCTACGAACTCCTGGCGCTGGCCAACGAGCGGCTGTGGCTCGGCCATTTCGATCTCGCCGCCGGTGACGCCTCGCCGGCGTTTCGCTACGCAATATTGTTGCGCGGGATCGGCATGGCGAGTTCCGAGCAGGTCGAGGAGCTCGTCGATATCGCGCTCTCGGAATGCGAGCGTTTCTACCCGGCGTTCCAGCTGGTGATCTGGGGCGGTAAATCACCCGAGGAGGCGATGGCGACAGCGATGATCGAACCGATCGGCGAGGCCTGATCCCACCGACGCCCTTGCCGAGGCAGCGTTGGGATGACCGCTTCATCAACACCGACCCCGGCGAAAGCCGGCACGCTCATTCTCGTCGGCTGCGGTCAGATGGGGTCGGCGATGCTGCGCGGCTGGCTCGCGCGCGCCGCGGCGCAGCGGTTTCTTGTCGTCGAACCCGCGGGAGCGCCCTCCGCCCTGGCCGACGCCACCGGCGTCACCTTCTTTAGTGCAGCTGACGATCTGCCGGCCGGGCTTCTTCCTGATGCCGTCGTCTTCGCGGTCAAGCCGCAAGTGATCGATGCGGTTGTGCCGGCCTACCGACGCTGGGTGCGGCCGCAGACGCTGTTCCTGTCGATCGCCGCCGGAACGACGATCGCGGGCATCGGGCGGCATTTGGGCGAGGCTGCGATTGTCCGCTGCATGCCCAACACCCCGGCGGCCATCGGCCGGGCGATCACCGTCGCCTGCCCGAATCCCCGGGTCAGCGCCGCCCAGCGCGCGCTCTGCGAGGCGCTCCTCGCCGCGATCGGCGACAGTACCTGGGTCGAGGACGAGGCGCTGATGGATGCGGTAACCGCCGTGTCGGGCAGCGGCCCCGCCTATGTGTTCCTGCTGATCGAGGCGCTGGCCGACGCCGGCGAACGGGTCGGGCTGCCGGCTGATCTGGCGCTGCGTCTTGCCCGGGACACGGTCGCCGGTGCCGGCGAATTGGCCCGGCTCTCGTCCGAGCCTCCGGCGCGGCTGCGTGAGAACGTCACCAGCCCGGGCGGCACCACGCGCGCCGCGCTCGATGTGTTGATGGCCGGGAACGGCCTCCCGCAACTGCTCGAACGCGCGGTCGCCGCGGCCACGGCGCGGTCGCGCGAACTGGCGAGCTGATCGGGGCGCGGGCGATGCCAAAGGGCCACTCGTCGCGCGTTTCGGGTGGTGCCGCGGCGCCCCCGCCGAGCGAGCGCGACCGGATCATCGATGCCGCGCTGAGCCTCACGGCGCAGCAAGGCTGGCGGCGCCTGTCGCTGGCCGCGGTCGCGGCCGAAGCCGACGTGCCGATCCTCGCCCTCTACCGCGTCTTCCGGTCGAAGCCGGCGATCCTGTGCGGATTTTCCCGGCGGATCGACGAAGCGGTATTGGCGGCGCCGCTCGATGCCGAAGCTGACGAGCGGCCGCGTGATCGGCTTTTCGATCTGCTGATGCGGCGATTCGACGCGCTGCGACCCTATCGGGCGGCGCTCGAGGTGCTTGGCCGCGAATTGCCGACCGACCCACCTGCTGCGCTTGGCGCTGGCGCGCGATTGCTATGCTCGATCGCGTGGATGCTCGAAGCGGCGGGGATTTCCACCACCGGTTTGGGCGGGATCGTGGCGTTGAAGCTGACCGCCGCCGTATATCTGGCGACGTTGCGGGTCTGGCTGCGCGACGATTCGCCCGACCTGGCGCCGACCATGGCGGCGCTCGACCGACGGCTGCGGACAATCGAGCGCTGGTTCGGCTCGGGACGGCGGCCGCGGCCCAACGCAAATGGGAGTCGGGCCTGACCCACCTTCCCGGTTGCTGCAGTGCAAAATCTTCTTGACGTGGTCAGGAACGAGGCCGATATAGGTCGTTGTGCACCGCACAAATTCTTAGCCCTTGATCCGGAGCCGCAACCATGGCTGATGCTCGTCGCCCGAACCCCTTCGACTTTGACGTGACCAAGATGTTTAGCGAGTTCCGTTTCCGTCCGTTCGATGTCGAGGCGGCATGGGCGGCGCAGCGCCGCAACATCGAGGCGGTCAGCCAGGCCAACCAGCTTGCTGTCGAGAGCGTGCAGGCGGTCGCCAAGCATCAAATCGAGCTGACCCGCGAGGCCTTCGAGGGGTTCTCCGCGCTGTGGCGCGACCTCGCCACCCCGGCCTCGACCGAGGACCGCATCGCCAAGAACACCGATTACTTCAAGCAGATCCTCGACAAAGGCGTGAAGCATGGCGGCGAGATCGCCACCCTCACGGCCAAGGCCGGCAGCGAGGCGGCCGAGATCCTGCACAAGCGCACCACCGAGGGTCTCGACGAGATCCGCGCCCTGGCGACCCCGCACACCGCCCGCTGAACCGCCTGATACCGCGCCGAAGAGGAAGGCTCGCCCGGCTGGAGCCGAGGCGGGCCTATCCAGCCCGTAAGCGAGCGGGTTTTCGACTGGCTTTGGCTTTCGCTGCGGCAGCCCGCAACCCATTCGGTCCGATCGTCAATGCGCGCTTAAGCCCGGCTATGCGCTGCCGCTGCTTCGCTTGCTCGCCGGTTGGTAGACCGACGAGCACCGCCTGGGCCGCCGCAATCCGCTCGCGGTAACCAGCTTCCCAGTCCGCCGCGGATGTGACGCGCGGGGCTCGCTGTTCCTGGTCGACCGCCGCATGCGCAAGCTCCAGGAACACCTCTTGCCCCCATTGCCCCATGCCGAAGTTCACCGCCACACAGACGAGCCGCACATTTTTTCTGGTATAGCCGCCGCTCGACAGTATCCGGTCAATGCTCGGGGCGAAGGGGCGCTTCACCAGCACATCGGGAAACGTCTGCAAGCTGAAGCTCCGGCCGGTAACCGCGCACCGCCCGTCTTTCCAAAGCGTCTCGACAAATTCCGGCGTCAGGTCGAAGGCGATGCCCTTCTTTCGAGCATTGCCTCTGGCGCCCGCCACGAGAGTGCGCAACCACCGCCGCCGCTCCGCTGGATCGCCGAAATCTCGGGTAGCCGACGTCGTCGCCAGCGCTTTCGTCGCCTCGGCATCGAACCATTGCCGTGGCAAATCGCGGCCGGCCCCCGGGTTACGCAGCATATCCTTTGTCCACGCCGCGAACGCGCCTATCGAGCCGACCCTAAAGGTCGTTGGGGATGCCTTGCTCATCGGAGTGTGCGTCTTACCTCACGCCAGAAATCGTCCAGCAGCTGCACAGCGGTGCTGAAGTTATAAGGGCTGCCTCGATCATATGGTGTTCGATGCCAATGATCATAGGCAACTTGTCTTTGCCCA
>Ga0209415_10019626_pt1 | contig 10567 bp, 8 predicted proteins | sample PeaSoiSIISIP2007_FD_187696 | JGI IMG/M metagenome (GOLD analysis project Ga0209415, IMG submission 187696) | Peat soil microbial communities from Weissenstadt, Germany - SII-SIP-2007 (SPAdes) (version 2) | ecosystem: Environmental > Terrestrial > Soil > Wetlands > Peat | place: Germany... | reverse complement strand
GAAACCGCTTCACCTTCCAGATCAGCGGAGCGCGGTTTCTAATGGGTTCAGAACTCATTGTCAACCACATTTCTCACTCGCTGCTTTTTCAAGGGAATTTCCAATTTTGGCGACAGAAACCCCCGCACCTGATGGTGCAACGACTACTGCCACTGTGTGGAAGAGCTCCCCCGAACAACGGGCGAAATTTGACTATATGCCGCACGTACTAGGTCCGCAAGCGCCGAATCGCCGCTTGTTAAATTTTTACTTCAAGATCGTGGGCGAGCAATTCAGATCATAAAGCTTCAGGGCGCGGCAGACCTTCTTCGCCGCCTCCAGGTCGGCCACCGGCCCCGCCGACAGCTGATAGCCGCCGCTGCGCCGACGGGTGCCGACCCTGGCGTAACGGGGCGTCAAGGTGGACAGCTCGGCCGGGAACTGCTTTTGCAAGGACTGCCAGGCCCGCTCCGCCCCCTTCTTCGAGCCATAGCGCCCCAAGGCAACCCCTTCATTGCTGGAGACCACAGGAGCCACCATCTCGGGCACGCCACTGGCGGCGCTGGCGGCCATATTGGCCATGGCTTCTTTTTGTGCGTTCGCCGCGGCCAGCTGGGTTCCCAGAGCCTTACGCTCACGATCGGCCTCGGCCTTGGTGATGATGTTGCCATCCAAGAACCGCTGCAGGCGTCCCAGCTTGGCGGAATAACCGATGTCGTCGGCAATCGGCGATGGACGATCGGCACGACGATCCACCTTGGCCGGCATCAAAGCTTCCAGGATGATGCCCCGCTCCACCGACTGCTCTTCAGCCGAGATGCTCTGTTCCTGATAATTGGCGGCGATGGCTTTCAGGCGCTCGATGATCTGAGTCGGCTCAGGGGCTGGGCGGCCCAAGCCATAGGCCGGAGGCCTCGGCGCGGTATATTGCAACAGCGCCCCCAGATTGGCCAAACGGCGCTGGTCATATTCCTCGCGGGTGATCAGCCCCTGCTCCAGCAACCGGCGCAACGTCTGAAAGCGCAGCACCAGATTTCCGTCTTCCGAGAAAGAGCCCCCCTGTGCCGCCGGCTCGGCATTCGGCGGCAGCGGCACAACATAGCCCGAGATGGCGGCCAGATTGGTCCGGGCAATATCGTCCACGGTTCTGGGCTGCCCGCCCATGCTGTTCATCACCACCGCCTGGGAATGCATGGACAGCAGCACTTCATAATATTGGCGAGCAACCTCGGTGCGGCCGGTGTTCTGATAGACGATGGCCAAAGCCAGCAGGGCATGGGGGTCATTGGGATTATTGCGCAGCGCCTTGTTGCCGGCGTCCTCCGCCTTTACCAGATCGCCGCGGCCGAGAGCGCCCATGGCATCCTCGCTATGATCGGCGTCCTTGAAGACGGAGACGCTGCCGGGGCTCATCGCCACGCCGCAGCCGGACAGAGCAGAGGAAGCGACCACCGCACAAAGCAGCGCCCTGGCCATTGCCCAGGCAATCGGCAACGGGGCCGATGCCATACCACGCTTCGCCAAAGCCATTCCTCGCCCCTTCACTTTTCCCCATAAGACCAACGCCAAAAAACGCTGGCCCCCTTGGGTGCAACTTTGACAAAGCCAGCTGCCGCTTGCAACCGGCGATCCGCCGTCTCCTGCCCGATGATGGGCAGTCTTCCCATTTGATACGGTTGGACTATCATCTTCAGGCGCTGAGGCGACGGAATTACCGAATGCCGCTCGACAGGAGACGATCCGTGGGCATCGAAACCGAACTGAAATTGCAGCTGGACCCCAGCGGGTTGGAACGACTGCGGCGCCATCCTCTGGTTCAACGGCTGAAGCTGGGCAGACCTCAGACCAAACTTCTGAAATCCGTCTATTTCGACAGCGACGACTTCAGGCTGCGCAGCTTGGGGCTGGTGCTGCGGGTGCGTCATATCGGGCGGCGGCGCATTCAGACGGTGAAGACCATGGGAGCCTGCATCGGTGGAGCCTGGGCCCGCGACGAATGGGAAGCCGAAATCGCCGGCGACCTGCCCGACCTGGCCATGCTGGCCGACACGCCCGTCGCCGAGCTGTTCGCCGAAGAAGGCCTAGTCCGCTCCCTGCGCCCCATCTTCGCCACCGAGATCAGCCGGACCACCTATAGCCTGGGCGACGGCGTATGGGAGGTGGAGCTGGCCCTGGACAAAGGACAGCTGGTCACCTCTCAGGGCAGCGCCCCAGTCTGCGAGGCCGAGCTGGAACTGAAGGCCGGTCCGCCCCGTCATCTGTTCGAGCTGGCCTTGGGGCTGCAAGCCAGCCTGCCGGCCCGTCTGATGACCGCCACCAAATCGGCGCGGGGATATCGCCTGGCCGACGGCACTCAGCCCCAGCCGCAGAAGGGAGGCTCGCCCGAGCTGGCTCTCGACGCCAGCGCCGCCGAAGCCTTCCGCGCCATCGCCCATGCCTGCGCCAGCCAATTGCTGATCAACCAAGACTGCCTGATCGAAACCCGCGACCCGGAAGCCATCCATCAGATGCGCGTCGCCCTGCGCCGCCTTCGTTCGGCCATGAATGTTTTCAAGGGCTTGCTGGATACCCCTCAGACAGCTCACATCAAGGATGAACTACGTTGGCTGCAAGGTCTGCTGGGGCCGGCGCGAGATACCGACGTGTTCATCGACGAAATCCTCAGCCCCCTGGAAGAGGCCTTGGCCGCCGATACCGGCTTTGCCAGCCTTAAGGAGGATTTTGTCGAACGCCGAGGCCGTTTCTACGATCTGGCCACTGCCGAAGTCTGCGGCCCGCGCTTCACACGGCTGATGCTGGAGTTGGGCCATTGGTGCGAAAACGGCGATTGGCTGGAGCCTTTGGAGCCGGAAAAACAGGCCCTGCTGACCTCTCCCGCCATCACCCTGGCCCGGCAGACCTTAGAAAAGAGAGAACGCAAGGTAATCAAGGGCTTACACAACTTGGCGAAGCTAGATCCGCACAGCCGCCATATGTCGAGAATTGAAGCGAAGAAACTTCGTTATGCCGTTGAATTCTTTGGGTCTTTATTCGACGAGAAACGATGCCGAAAATTCGCCCAGGCTTTGGGCGCCCTGCAGGATGAATTGGGCTTGCTGAACGACATTTCCGTCAGCCGCGCTGCCCTGAAACAACGGGCCGAGGAAAGCGGCGATCCCGAACGGATGTGGGCCGCCGGGTTGATTGCCGGTTGGCACGCCGCCCGCAGCGAGGAGCTGTTGCAAGAAGCCGATCGGGCCGCAAAATCTTTCCGTGGCCTCGGCCGCTTTTGGCGCGAAGATCCCCCCAAGCCCCACCACAAAGAAACCCGGAAAGAAAAGCCGTGATCCCCCTGCCCTTTACCATTCCCCCCGGCTTGGCCCCGGTACTGCTGCTGTGCCTGTCCAACCTGTTCATGACCACCGCTTGGTACGGCCACCTGAAATATCCCGATCGGCCTCTGTGGCTGGTGGTGCTGGCCAGCTGGGGCATCGCCCTGGTGGAATACTGCCTGGCAGTACCGGCCAACCGCTTCGGTCATCAGGTCTATTCCACCGCCGAGTTAAAGACCATGCAAGAGGTCATCACCCTGGTGGTCTTTGCCGTCTTCTCGGTGACCTATCTGGGGGAAAGCCTGAACTGGAACCACGCCATCGGCTTCGGCCTGATCTCGGCGGGAGCGTTCTTCGTGTTCAAGGGGCCATTCTAGCCCCTAAAAACAACTGCGGGCTCCGCCCAGCGCCCGCCAGACCCTGAGGCTCTGTCCCCCATCAGATCAATAGGAACCGAGCAGCCGATCCGCCAGCAGTGCCCCGCGTGAGGCCATGAAATAGAGCCCCATATGATGGGTCAGGTCTCGGGGATGGGTGGCGGTGGGCGGCAGACCGATTTGATCCGCCACCGACCTGGGTAGATCGTAGGTGGCGCAACCGGGCTCGAAGACCACCACATCCTTCAGGCTGGGCATCAGGCCGTGATTACGCGCCGAAAGCAGGGTCAGCACGAAGTCCATCACACAAATATCGGTGCAGATGCCGACCACCAGAACGGCCTCAAGCCCTTGGCCGTTGACCCATTCGACGACAGCGTTGCGGCCCGTCTCCGGGTCGATGGCACCGACGAAGCCATTGATACAATCTTTACGAATTTCAGTAACTTGCGGGCCAATGCTTAACCACTGAAGCATGGGAACAAGGTCTTCCTGGCCGGTTCCCATCTCGCAATGAGGCGGATAAGGAGGCTCGGCCTTGCCGGGAATATGGCTATCGAGAAAGGTCAGGATCGCCTGACCATGCTGGGTAAAGGCGCGGGCCAGCCGGTCGGTCTCGGCGATCATCTGGTCGATGCGGTCGTCCTGAACCGGCGGCGCCAAAGGGCCGCAGCCGGGGGTGGCGAAGCCGTTGACCTCGTCCACCACGACCAGACCAACGGGGTGCCCCAAGGCGGGATAGGCGATAAAAGCCAGGGGAAGATCGGACAGAGCAAAGCTGGTCATGGCTGTGGGCACCTCTGAGCTTGAACGCCCGCGAGTGTGCGTCAATCGGCAGTGGATTGCTAGAGTGCGGGAACCGGCTTCAACACCCGGTCGGGCGGCAGGCAGATGCGGACGGTGGTGCCCATGGACGGGGCGCTGATCAGCTCAAGACGCCCCCCATGCAGCTCAGTGAAAGCCTTGGTCAAGGGCAACCCCAGGCCGGTACCGTCGAAGCGTCGCGCCAGACTGCTTTCCACCTGACCGAACGGCGACAGCGCCTTGGCGATGCCGTTCTCATCCATGCCGATGCCGTCATCGGACACCGCCACCACCAGCCCGCCATTTTCACCGGGCTCGGTCCACAGATGCACGGTGCCGCCGGGAGGAGTGAACTTCACGGCGTTCGACAACAGGTTCAGCAGAATCTGCTTGAAGCGCCGCTCATCGACGATGACCGATGGCAGATCGTCGCCGATGGCGTTGTCGATGGCGATCTTGGCGTATTCGGCCCGCTCGCGCACCAGACGCAAGGTGATGCGGACCAGTTCCGAAAGACAGACTTCTTCGGCATGAAGCTCGATATGTCCGGCTTCGACCTTGGACATATCAAGGATTTCGTTGATCACTTCCAGAAGATGGCGGCCGGAATTGAGGATGTCGCCCACATAGCCGCGATAGGTGTCGCTGCCCAGCGGCCCCATGATCTCGGTATGCATGATGTCGGAAAAGCCGATGATGGCGTTCAAGGGCGTCCGCAGCTCGTGGCTCATATTGGCCAAAAACTCGGTCTTGGCGCGGTCGGCCAGTTCGGCGGCTTCCTTGGCGGCGCGCAATTGCTGCTCGGCCAGACGGCTGGAGGTCACGTCGAGGATCAGGCTGAAGAAGCCGTTCACGCCACCTTCTGCCGCCATGTCGGGCAGATAGGTGGCCTGATAAGCGCGCATTTCGCCGGAAGCCATGGATATCCAGCCATCGTGCGAAACCTCCTCGCCGGCCAGAACGCGATCGATGAAGGGCTCCATGGAACTGTACATGGCTTCGCCCATCACCAGCGCCACCGGCTGGCCGATCAGACGTTCGGGCACCACGCCCAGCCATTCTTCGTGGCGGCGGTTGGCGAATTGGAAGCAGCGATCATTGTCGATGTAAGCGATCAGGCCCGGCAAGGCGTCGGTGATGGTGCGGATGCGCTGTTCGCTTTCCCGAAGCACGGTCTGTGCCCGTTGCCGTTGGGCGATTTCCTGCAACAGCGCCCTCGTTCGCTCGCGCACCCGGCGTTCCAGATGTTCCTGGGCGGCGGACAAGGCCTCTTCGACCTGACGGCGGCGGGTGGTGTCCAGCAAGGTGCCGACCATGCGGGTCGGACGCCCAGCTTCGTCGCAGGCGACCTCGCCCTCTTGACGGACAAACCGCACGCTGCCATCGCCCCAGCACAGGCGATGCTCCACCTGATAATGGGTCAGACTGGTCAGGCTGCAATCCAGCGCCGCCTCGACCCGGCCGCGATCCTCGTCATGGACGGAATTCAGGAACTGCTGATAGCTGATGGCCCCACCCAGGCCGGACATGCCGAGAATGCGATGGGCTTCATCCGAAAACCACAGATGGTCGCTGATGATGTCCCATTCCCAAATGCCCACATGACCGACTCTCTGGGCCTGGTCGAGATTGACCCGCACGGCCTCCAGGGTGGCGTCGGACTGGCGACGGGTTTCCAGAGCCCGGCGACGGCGCAGGCTGGCCCGACGCAGGCAGCGCCGTAATCCGCGTCCGTCCAGACCGCTCTGCCCCAAACATTCGGCAGCCCCGGCCAGGATCAGTTCGGCCTCGACCTGCTCGTCCAGACGCGACAACAAGACAACCACCGGCATTTCTGGATGGGCCATGGACAGCGCATCCAGCTGGGCCAGCAGCATCGGCCCAAGCTCGTCGGCGGTCATCAAGATCGCGCCGAACCGCTCGTCTACCGCCAGATCCTTGGAATTATCAGGAAGCGTCGCCAGTTCCACCAGCAAACCCGGTTCGGCTTCCAACATGCGGAAAGCCGCGGCCCCGCTGTCGGGCGTGAATTCGACCAGCAAGACCCCTTGCCCGGAAGAGGGCTCGGGCGGCAAGGCTGTGGTCAAGGCGGAGAGGATGCGCTTCATTGGGTGCGGAGATTAGCCTGAACGATATAGACAAGGGAACTATCACGACGGATAAGCCCGACACAAACCAAAGCCCAGACGGGACAATGCGAATGGTACGCAAAATCCCGTCGCATAATCCATCCATTATCCCTGCCGAAATGAGAAAAGCCGGGAACGTCTCCATTCCCGGCTTTTCTCGGCAAGGTTTCCGTCAGGTAATGACGGTGGGCTTGTCGCGCCCGGTGCGCTGGGGTATCTCGGCGATCTGCCCGGCCAGGGCGATCAGGTCAGCCAAGGCCTCCTGGGTATCCTGGCCGTGCTTGGCGGCGTCGGGTTCATAGCGTTCGATATAGACCCGCAAGGTCGCCCCCTCGGTGCCGGTGCCCGACAGACGGAAGACAATGCGCGAGCCGTCGGCGAAGATCACCCGGATGCCCTGCTTCTTGCTGACCGAGCCGTCAACCGGGTCGGTGTAGGCGAAGTCATCGGCCTCGGCCACCTGGAAGCCGCCCAAGGTCGAGCCCTTCCAACCGGCCAGATGATCCCGCAGATGGTTCATCAGACCCTCGGCGGCGGCGACGTCCAACGCCTCGTAATCATGGCGGGAATAGAAGTTACGCCCATATTTGGCCCAATGATCGTGCACGATGTCGGCCACCGGGCGCTTCAGTTCAGCCAGCAAATTCAGCCACATCAGCACGGCCCACAGGCCGTCCTTCTCGCGCACATGGTCCGAGCCGGTGCCGAAGCTTTCTTCGCCGCACAGGGTGGCCATGCCGGCATCCAGCAGATTGCCGAAGAACTTCCAGCCGGTGGGCGTCTCGAAGCTGGGGATACCCAGAGCCGCCGCCACCCGATCGGGAGCCTGACTGGTGGGCATGGACCGGGCAATGCCCTTCAGACCCTTGGCGTAGCCGGGAGTCGAAGTGGCATTGGCCGCCAGAACCGCCAGACTATCGGACGGAGTGACATAGAAATTCCGGCCCAAAATCATATTGCGGTCGCCATCGCCATCGGACGCCGCCCCGAAATCGGGAGCCTTCGCGCCGAACAGTTCGTCAACCAGATCATGGGCGTGAACCAGATTGGGATCAGGATGACCACCGCCGAAATCGGGCAGCGGCGTGCCGTTGATGACCGTCCCGGCGGGCGCGCCCAGCAGCCCTTCCAGAATGGTCTTGGCATAGGGGCCGGTCACCGCGTGCATGGCGTCGAAGCGCATACGGAAACCACCGGCGAACAGCGCCCTGATCTTGTCGAAGGCGAACAGTTGGCCCATCAGCTCGGCGTAATCGGCCACCGGGTCGACGACCTCGACCGCCATGCCGTCCAGGCAGGTGGCGCCCTGATGGTCCAGATCCAGATCGGCGGCGTCGGAGATGCGATATTCGGCGATCTCCTGGCTATGGGCGTAAATGGCCTCGGTCACCTTTTCAGGAGCCGGGCCGCCCGCCGAGATGTTGTATTTGATGCCGAAATCTTCGGTAGGGCCGCCAGGATTGTGGCTGGCCGACAGAACGATGCCGCCGAACGCCTTGTGCTTGCGAATGACGCAGGACACGGCGGGCGTCGACAGAATGCCGCCCTGCCCCACCAGCACCCGGCCAAAGCCGTTGGCGGCGGCCATCTTCAGAATGACCTGAATGGCCTCGCGGTTGAAAAAGCGTCCGTCGCCGCCCAGCACCAGGGTCTGGCCCTGAAAGCCTTCAAGGCTGTCGAAGATGGACTGAACGAAGTTCTCCAGATAGTTCGGCTGCTGAAAAACAGCGACTTTCTTGCGAAGACCGGAGGTGCCGGGTTTTTGGCCGGCAAAAGGCGTGGTGGCGCGCACCAGAACGGACATTCTTGCCCCCTAATTCATTTTATAAGAATGGTTTACACCTTTTCCCAACGACTGGAAAGAGAGCCCGCAGGGATCGTCACCAATCCGTCAAGAAAGCCACTTTACGGCACTTGTCACCACACCATTATCGCGCCATAGTGGCGGCGCGCAAGAGGGGGAGTTGGAGGGGGCATGATCAAACGCCGCGCGCTGCTTATTTGCCTGTGCATCTTGCTGATGCCCATGGCCGCACAAGCCGCAGAGGAAAACCATGGCTCAGCCAAGCCTCTGATATCACCCTTGAGCTATTCCAAATGACACTAGCTCTCAACTGCTGTTTGCGCTAAGACCTCGTCTCTTTCCCGTCTGTCAGATCGAGACGTTTCATGGATTCCGTCACTACCGCCGCTACTCTTTGCCGTTCTTTGACCGCCGCCAATACGCTGACTCAGCCGTTCCGTCACTGGATGCCTCGGGGAATGCTGGATGGCGATGTGGCGCTGGCTCTGGCCTCCATGCCCATGGCTTTGCCGGAAATCGACATGTCGTCGGGCACGCGGGCGGCCAACAATGATTGCCGCGTCTTCTTCAATGCCGAAGGCCAGGCGGCCAATCCGGCCATGAAGGCGCTGGCCGAGGCCTTTCAGTCGCCCCAGGTGGTCAAGGCTTGGGAAAAGCTGACCGGCCAAGATTTCTCGGGCTGCCACGCGCGCATCGAATATTGCCGGGACGGCGATGGTTTCTGGCTGGAGCCCCATACCGACATCGGGGCCAAGCGCGTCACCATCCTGATCTATCTCTCCACCGGCCCCGACGCCTCGAATTGGGGCACCGATATCTATGCCGGAGCCGACCAGCCGCGCATCCCGGTGCCCGGCGATTTCAATTGCGGCATGGCCTTCGTGCCCGGAAACGACACCTGGCACGGCTTCACCAAGCGCCCCATCAGCGGCCTGCGCCGCAGCCTGATGCTGAACTATGTCGGCCCTGAATGGCGGGCCCGCCACGAGCTGTGCTTCCCCGACAGCCCCGTTTAGGAGCAGCCCACAAGAAAAAAGGCGGAGCCCAGAGGCTCCGCCTTTTCTTTGACCTGACCTGAAAACTCAGGAAGGGCTGCCGGGACGGCCGATGCAGGTGTAATGGAACCCGGCTTCGATCATCTCGCGGGGTTCGTAGATGTTGCGCAGATCCACCAGAACGGGCTTGGCCAGCAGGGACTTGACCCGATCCAGATTGAGGGCGCGGAACTCGTTCCATTCGGTCAGAACGGCCAGAGCATCAGCCCCCTTCATGGTTTCATAGGCGTCACCGCAATAAGTGATGCCGGACAGCTGCTTCTTGGCCTCTTCCATGCCTTCGGGGTCGAAGGCGCGGACAGTGGCGCCGGCTTCCTGCAAAGCAGGAACGATGTCCAGGCTGGGGCTGTCGCGCATATCGTCGGTGTTGGGCTTGAAGGTCAGGCCCAACACGGCGATGGTCTTCCCCTTCACCGAACCGCCGCAAGCCTTGATGATCTTGTCGGCCATCTTGCGCTTACGCTGCTCGTTGATGTCCACCACCGTCTCGATGATGCGCAACGGCGCCCCCTTGTCGCGGGCAGTCCGCACCAAGGCCAGGGTGTCTTTGGGGAAGCAGGACCCACCATAGCCCGGACCGGCATGAAGGAACTTCTTGCCAATACGGCCATCCAGGCCGATGCCGCGGGCAACGTCATGAACGTCGGCCCCCACGGCTTCGCACAGATCAGCCACTTCGTTGATAAAGGTGATCTTGGCGGCCAGGAAGGTGTTGGCCGCGTATTTGATCAGCTCGGAGGTCTGCAACGAGGTGAAGACGATAGGCGTTTCGATCAGGTAAAGCACCCGATAGAGCTGCTTCATCACCGCGCGGGCCCGCTCGGACTCGGTACCAATCACCACACGGTCAGGCCGCATGAAGTCATTGATGGCCGAGCCTTCACGCAGGAATTCCGGGTTGGACACCACATCGAATTCGGCGTCGGGACGGGTTTCGCGGATGATCTTCTCGACCTCCAGCCCCGTGCCCACCGGCACCGTGGACTTGGTCACGATCACGGTGTAACCGCTGATGGATTCAGCGATTTCCTTGGCGGCGGCATAGACGTAGGACAGGTCGGCATGACCGTCGCCCCGCCGCGACGGGGTGCCCACGGCGATAAACACC
>Ga0209415_10019625_pt1 | contig 10567 bp, 6 predicted proteins | sample PeaSoiSIISIP2007_FD_187696 | JGI IMG/M metagenome (GOLD analysis project Ga0209415, IMG submission 187696) | Peat soil microbial communities from Weissenstadt, Germany - SII-SIP-2007 (SPAdes) (version 2) | ecosystem: Environmental > Terrestrial > Soil > Wetlands > Peat | place: Germany... | reverse complement strand
CTGGAAACCGGGAAGATGGCCAAACAGGCGAACGGCGCCGTGGTCGTTCGTTCCGGGGACGCGGCCGTCCTCGTCAGTGCTTGCATGGCTAACGAGCCCAAACCGGGAGCCGGGTTCTTCCCGCTCACCGTCGACTATCGCGAATACACCTACGCCGCCGGGAAGATCCCGGGCGGCTTCATCAAACGCGAGGGCCGTCCCTCCGAAAAAGAGGTTCTTACCAGCCGCCTGATCGATCGCCCGATCCGTCCGCTGTTCCCCGAGGGTTTTCTCTACGAGACCCAAATCATCGCCATGGTTCTTTCGGCCGATCCCGAACAGGACCCCAACTCGCTGGCGATCGCCGGTACGGCGGCCGCATTGGCCATCTCCGATATTCCATTCCCATACGTTCTGGGAGGCGTCCGCGTGGGGATGCGAGACGGCCAGTACCTGGCCAATCCCACCTACACCGAAGGCCGCGAATCCAAGCTGAACATCGTGGTGGCCGGTACCGAGGACGGCATCGTGATGGTGGAAGCCGGCGCGCAACAGGTCTCCGAAGCGGACGTGCTGGGCGCCATCGAGTTCGGACACCAGTGCTGCAAGAAGATCGCCGCCGCCATCCGCCAGTTGGTAGCGCTCGCCGGCAAACCCAAGCGCGAGTTCATCCCGCCGGCGCTCGACCAGGCGATCTACGATCAGGTTTCCGCGGCCGTCCGCAAAGATCTGACCGACGCCCTGGACACCGGGAAGTACGAGAAGCTCGAAAGCTACAGCCGCGTCGCAGCCCTCAAGAAGCGTGTCGTAGAGGCGCAGACCGAGGACGAACAAAAGGAAGCCGCCGCGAAATGTTACGACGCGCTCAAGGAGCGCATCTTCCGCGACGAGATGCTCAAGAACCATCGCCGTCCGGATGGCCGCGCCTTCGACCAGGTTCGCGCCATCAGCATTGAAACCGGCGTTCTGCCGCGCACTCATGGCTCGGCGCTCTTCACCCGCGGCGAGACGCAGGCGCTGGTGACGGTCACGCTCGGCACCAAGGAAGACGAGCAGCGCATCGAGCTGCTGGAACCCGGCGAGACCTCCAAGCGCTTCATGCTGCACTACAATTTCCCGCCGTTCAGCGTCGGCGAGACCGGCTTCATGCGCGGCCCCGGCCGCCGCGAGATCGGGCACGGCGCTCTCGCCGAGCGATCCCTCACCGCGCTGATCCCCTCCGAAGAGACATTCCCTTACACCATGCGCGTGGTCAGCGACATCCTCGAATCCAACGGTTCGAGTTCGCAGGCCACCGTCTGCGGCGCCTCGCTGGCGTTGATGGAGGCGGGCGTGCCTCTCGCCGCCCATGTGGGCGGCATCGCCATGGGCCTCGTGTTGGAGGGCACGGATTACGCCATCCTGACCGATATCGCCGGCGCCGAGGACCACTACGGCGACATGGATTTCAAGGTTGCCGGCACGCGCGACGGCATCACCGGGCTGCAGATGGATATCAAGGTGCCCAACGTCACCACCACCATCATGAAGGAAGCGTTGGAGCAGGCCCGCCGAGGGCGGCTTTTCATCATCGACAAGATGTACGAGGCCATGCCGGAGCCCAAGACCGCCATCTCGCAATACGCGCCACGCATCTACACGCTGCACATTCCGACCGATAAGATCCGCGACGTCATCGGACCTGGCGGCAAAGTCATCCGCGGCATCATCGAGCAGACCGGCGTCAAGATCGATGTCGAGGACGATGGCACCATCCACGTGGCCTCGGCGGACGAAGCTTCCGCCAACAAGGCCATCCAGATCATCTCCGATCTTACCGCCACCGCCGAAATCGGCAAGACTTACCTGGGCAAGGTCGTGCGCCTGGTGGATTTCGGCGCGTTCGTCGAAATCTTCCCGGGGACCGATGGATTGCTGCACATCAGCGAAATCGCCGAGAACCGCATTCGCGACGTCCGCGACGAGTTGAAGGAGGGCGACCAGATCCTGGTCAAGGTGCTGGCCCTCGAAGGCAACAAGATCAAGCTCAGCCGCCGGGCCGTGCTCAAGGAACAGCGCGAGAAGCTGAAGCAGGGCGCCAAGCACTGAACGCTTGCCATGGTGGGGCGGACGCCCTCGTCCTGGAGTCCCCTCTGGGGACGACCCGCTGGTCGCGCCTAATTTCCCTTTACCGTAACCATCACCGGGGCGCTATCCTGCGCGGTCGCGAGCGACCGCACCACAACTACCTGCGTGCCCCCCTGCAAGGTTGCCGGCACCTGCGCCTGAATCTGGCCGCTCGCGGTCACCAGCAGGGGCACCGCCACGTCGCCGAAGGTCACGCAAGAACCGCCCAGAACCGTGGGCGGCGGGAGCGTGTTCGCGGTGGCTGGACTGGCCAGGTTCTGCCCGCTCACGGTGATGAACGATCCGGGCGTAATGTTGGTGGTTCCGTCGTTGGAATTCACGATCCCGCCCGGCGCGATCGCCGGCTGCGTGCCCGTGCCCGTGGGTGTCAGCGAGATCACGCTGAGCCCCGAAAGCGTAAGCGCATAGGCCGTAGTGCCGGCCGAGTCCACCACCATCTGCCGCGGGTTCGTATTGAATCGCGTGGTGCCGAACACGTTTACCTGCGGGTTCTCCGGCACTACTCCGGCCAGCGTCTCCTCGCCCGTAATCAGGTTCACCATCTCCAGCGTGGTCCGCGGATCGTCTCGCGTCACCGTCGTGATGTTCTGACGTACCGGGGTGGTGAGCCGCAGGTAGGTGGTGCTATTCAGTGGCGCTACTGCCGCCACATTGCGCTGCCCGGTGTTGACGATTGTGGTCCCTCCCGGGAACCCTGGTCCAAGCCCCGGCGTAGTAGTCGTCGCCCCGGGCTGGGCCGAACCCCCGGTCACCGTTAGAGCCGAGTTCAAGATGAGCCCGTCCGTCAGAAAATACGATCCCGACGGACCGGCGCCGATCACCCCGTAATAGCCCTCGATCGTGCCGGTGAACAACTGGCGGCTGCCCACGTAGGTATCGGCGGTCGCGTCGTACAGATACCCGATGCCGCTGCCGTTGAGCGTCAGAATGTAACTGTTGTCGGGAGTGGCTACCATGCCGAATGCCGGGCCCCCGGCGAATTTCACCGGCGTCACCGAATCGGCCAGCCGCACCGTCGCCTGGTTCCCGTTTACCACGCTCCACTGCGACCCGTCGGACATCACAAACTGCAGACCGAAATACCCCATAGCCAGCGTCCGCGGATACACCAAAGCCACGGTGCCGTTGCGCGGAATCGGCGGAAAGGCGACGCTGCCGGTTACCTGCCCTTGATTCAAGTCCACAATGCTGATCGATTCGCCGCCCGTATTCCCCACGTACAAAGTGTTGCCGTCGGTGCCCATGGCCATCTGGTGCGGCAGTTGGCCAACCGGGATGGGGGCGAGAAATTGCTGCTGAACGGTATCGAACACCTCCACGCGGTTATAGCCGGAGTTGGTGATGTACAGCTTGCCCCGCGGTTCGTCCAGCACCAGGTCCTGCAGACCCTCGTTGCCCGCCGTATTGCCCCCGACGTTGTTGGGGCTGTTATTCGGCGACGTGGGTACCGGAAAGATGACGCCCCTCTGATCGGGCTGGCGATAGTTCATGTACACGCGAATCACCGGCGGAACGTTGATGGCTTCGGGCGAGGAAAGCGTCACGTTCAGGGGCGCCCCGGTCGACGTCCCGGCCCCGGTCCAGATATTTGTGCCCGGTTGCCGCACCACTCCGGAGCGGCCGGGCTCCATGGTGAAAGTAATGGTTGCCGGCGCCAGGCCGCTGGACTGCTGATACACCAGCGCCGAATTCCCGGTCGCCACTACGGCGAAAGTGAGGCGGCCCGTGCCCAGGTTGTTGATCTTGAGAACGCCGGTGGCCACACCGCGGTTGCAATCATCCTGGGCCAGGAAGACCGCCGTGGTTTCCGGCTGCAGAATGGGATAGTTGAAGAGGTTGCCGATGGGCAGGTGAATCACGCCCGAGTCCGACAGGCCCCACGCCTGGGAGCCGTCGGACAGCATCACCATTTTGGCGACGATGCTCTCCGGCAGATTGATCCCCAGCCGGATCGCGAGGTTGGCCGCGTCGTCGATCAGCAGGGTCGAGGAGAGCGAGGGCGGAGGCGGCGTGGTGTTGGCCGCGGTGTTGAACGCGCTGTAGAGGGCCGTTCCGTCCGGGCTGAAAACGCTGCCGCCGATATTCTGCAAGGTGTTGAAGGCGCCGGTGAAACTGAAGGGTGCATTGGCGTTGTTCTGCTGCGAGACGATCCCCAGCGTGGCGGTGTCGTACATCGTCATCCCCGCCATGAAACGGGATCCGTCGGGAGCCATGGCGAGCACCGTCGAGGCTCCGGAAACGGTCCGGTTGCGCAGTACCACACCGGACGCCACTTCGTACACGAAAATGTAGGTGCTGGACGCCGAAGGTGTGATCACCCCGACGATGAACTGGCCGTCCGGGGTGCGCAGCAGCGACCCGGTGAAGATCTTGGTCGGCCGCGTCAACGTAGTGGCCGGCAGAGGAGCGGGGGTGGTGGGCAGCGCCGGAACCGTAACCGGCAGGAGTTGTTGTCCGGCGTTGAGCGTCGGGTCGAAGACTGCCAGCGTTCCCTGCGGAATGCCCGACACCACGCCCGTGCCCAGCATGCTCACCAAGGCCCGCCCATCGTTGCCGACTTCCACGCCCTGGGGAATCGACGGCAGAACCACGCTCTGCAGCAGACGCCCCTGGTTAAGGTCGATCATGTTGAGCAAAGGCGATCCGCTGGCGGTCTGGTTGGGGGTGGCGCCGCTGGTGACGTACAGAAAACTGCCGTCCATGGACATGGCGCCCGCCACCGGACTCTTCCCCACCGAGATCGTGTTTACTACCGTGCCGGTGGTGAAGTCGACTACCAGAACTCGGCTGGTGCTGTTACTGACCAGATATAGAAGCTGGCGCGGTTCGTCCAGGACGATGTCGGCCGGAGTGCCGCCAGCCAATTGGATGACATCTCCGAAGGTTGCGCCGGTACTCTGCTGGGCGTGTGCCGGCCGCGGCCCCGTGAGACAGACGGCTAACACGGCGAAGCCGATAAAGATGAAAGCGAGACGATTGGGACACCTAGGGTTCACAATTTCCTTCCGAGGACGCGGAGACGTACCTATAGTACATCGTAAACCCGATCGTAGCGTAGAAGTTGCCGCCACATACCGCCACATACCGCCGCACACCCGCTATACTCGACACCAGCTATGATCACCCGCCATTTCCTGGCGATCGCCGCATCGCTTTCCATCCCCCTTGCCGCCCAGCAGCCTTCGGACCTTTCCTCCAGGCTTTCCGAAAAGATTAACGCGGCCCTCAAAAAGAGCGGCGCACCCAGCGTCTCCGTGGCCGTGGTCCAGGATGGGAAGCCAGCCTTTGCCAAGGCCTTCGGCTACGCCGATCTCGCGGCGGGCCGGACCGCCGGCACAGACACCCGGTACGCCGTCGGCTCCATCTCCAAGCAGTTCACGGCGGCCGCGCTGCTGCTGGCCCAGGAGCAAGGCAAGCTGTCCCTGGATGACCCGGTCTCGAAGTACTTTCCGGACCTTACGCGCTCCGCCGAAATCACCATTCGCCAACTGCTCTCGCACACTTCCGGCTATGAAGACTATGCGCCGCAGGACTACATCATTCCCGAGTGGACCAAAGCCACCACTCCCCAGGCTGTCCTGGACCGCTGGGCGAAGAAGCCGCTCAATTTCGATCCGGGAACGAAATGGCAGTACAGCAACACCAACTACGTTCTGGCCGGAGAGATCTTCGAAAAGGCCACCGGTCAGCCGCTGGTCGCCTTCCTCCGTGAGAAGATCTTCAATCCGTTGGGAATGCCGTCGGCCGGCGATTGTGTGCCCGCCGGCGCCGGCGAGGCGACGGCTTACACGCGCTACGCCATCGGCCCGCCCCGGCCTGTCGCGCGCGAGGCCGCCGGCTGGTACTTTGCCGCGGGCGAGTTGTGCATGACGCCCTCCGACCTGGCGCGGTGGGACGTGGCGTTCCTGCAAAAGAAAATCGTCGGCGGCTCTTCGTACGACGAGTTTACGCGGGAAATGAAACTCAAGAACGACGACTCCACGCACTACGCGCTCGGCCTGACGGTAGGCGATTTGAACGGGATCCCGACGCTGCAGCACGGCGGCGAAGTCTCCGGCTTCCTCGCCTCGAACACCGTGCTGCCCACTCGTAACGGCGCGGTGGTGGTGCTCTCCAATGAGGACGGCGTCAGCCTGGTCTCGCCGCTTGCGCGGCAGATCGCGACGCTGGTCTTCCTGCCGGAGCAGCCGGCGCCTTCGGACAAAGATACCAGGCAGGTGCAGTCGATTCTCGAAGGGCTGCGCAACGGCCGGATCGACCGGGCGCTGTTTACCGCCAACGCCAACTCCTACTTCACCGAGATCGCTTTGAAGGATTGCAAGAGCTCGCTGGGTGCATTGGGAAAGCTCAAATCGGTGACGGCAGCGGGAGAAAACCTGCGCGGCGGCATGACCCACCGGAGCTACCGCGCGGAATTCGAGAAGAAGACCCTGCTGCTGAATCTCTATGTCATGCCGGATGGCAAGTACGAACAGTTTATGGTGGAGGATCAGTTGTAGAGAGGGCGTGCGCTGGGGGACGGGCGGTATACTTTTAGCGCATGCCCGATACTTCGATCACGGTGTTGCTGGTGGACGATCACAGCCTGGTGCGGCGCGGCTTCCGCCGCATGCTGGAGGACGATCCGCAGATCCGCGTCATCGCCGAGGCGAGCGACGGGCACGATGCCGTCGAAGCGGCCGCCCGGCTGCACCCCGCGGTGATCGTGATGGACTTCGCGCTGCCCAGTATGAACGGCGCCGTGGCCATGCGCCACATTCTCAAGAGCCACCCGGAGACCGCGGTCCTGATCCTCAGCATGCACTCCGAGCCCTCCTACGTCCGCACCTGCCTGGATGCGGGCGCCAGGGGATACCTGCTGAAGAACGCCATGGACCTCGAGCTGGTGGATGCGGTGAAGCGCGTGGCCGCCGGCGAGCGCGTGCTCGATCCCCGGCTGGGCGCGATCGGCGAGCCGTCCAAGGACCGGCCCGCGCTGACCACGCGCGAGCTGGAAGTTCTGCAGTTCATCGTCAACGGAAAATCCAACCGCGAAATCGCCGCCGTGCTGGGTCTCAGCGTCAACACGGTGGCAGTGCACCGGGCCAACATCATGGAGACCCTGGGCATCCACAACACGGCGGAGCTGGTGGTCTACGCCATCCGGGAAGGTCTGGTGAGCATCGCGTGAGATTCCCCGTTGTCCGCGATATTGCCTTGTCCGCTACTAGCGGACATGCTATTATTACAGACAGTGATCGTATGGACGCCCACGATATCCCGCCAATCCTCGACGTGGTCCGCGCGCTGCCCTTTGTCTCCGGCATGCGCCTGATACCCCCGCGTCCCACGCGGCAATCCGATGCGTTGGCCAAGCTCACCAGCCGGGCCGGCGTCTCCACCTTCACAGTGGAGACCAGGAAAAGCTACCTGGACCGCGCATCCCTCTCATCCATCGTGGCGGCTGCCCGGAGCCTCGATCGGGATCGCCGCCCGCCGCTCCTGCTGCTGGCGCGCTACATTCCCCGTGAAGCCGGAGAGCAGCTCGTACGCTCCGGAATCTGTTTCGCGGACCAGTCCGGGAACGTGAATCTTTCGCTCGGCGATCGGTACCACGCCCTGGTGCTCGGCAACCGCGACCAGGGCCGCGCGGAACGTATGCGCCGGCTGAGTCCCGGCGCCGTGCAAATGCTGTTCGCGGCACTGGCAAGGCCCGAACTTTTGGGGGAGCCGGTCCGGAAGCTGGCCCAGGACGCCGGTGTGGGCAAATCCACGGCCGCCGAGGTCAGGCGCCAGTTGCTTGAGGAACGCCTGCTGGTGGTGGATTCGGCCGGTGCCTGCCGCCTGGCGGACCAGAAGACCATCCGCGAGCGCTTTCTGCTGGGCTACAGCCAGGTCCTGCGTCCGAGCCGCACGCTCGGCCGTTTCCGCGGCCCCTACAAGGATGGCGCCGGCTTTGTCAGAGCATTGGCCAAGGCCTGCGCGCAACGCGCTGCTCCCTGGGCGCTGACCGGCAGCGCCGGCGCCTACCAGTTGGATCGCTTCTATCGCGGCCCGGAGACGGTCGCGTTTGCAGGGTCCTGGGATGCCAGCCTCGCCAGGGAACTCCGCCTGCTGCCGGATCGGGCCGGCCCCATCACCATCCTCAACCCGTTCGGCAACCTGGTGGTGTGGCCCCGGCCGAAGAAGCCGCCAGTCGCCCACCCGTGGCTGATCTACGCAGAACTGCTGCACAACGGCGAGCCACGCGCCATCGAGGCGGCCGAGGAACTGCGCCGCAATCACCTCCAATGACCTGGCTGCCGGGTGAGCAACTGGCGGCGCTGACCACGCTGCAGGCGGTTTGCGGGCGTCAGGGCGCCACAGTGGTGATCATCGGCGCAGCCGCCTACCACGCCTGGTTCGACGACCCCGGCCGGCACACGGAAGATGTGGATGTCGCGGTGGCCATCAACCTCGGGGAGTTTGAGCGGCTCGCCCAGGCGCTCGCCGGGCTCGGATGGCGGCAGGAACTGCGGCGCGAGCATCGCTGGATCACCCCCGAAGGAGCCCGCGTGGATCTCTTGCCGGCGGGCGACCAGTTGCGGAGTGCGGGCCGCATCGAGTGGCCGCGATCCGGCATGGTGATGGGACTGGTTGGATTCGAGCATGTCTTTTCCCGGGCGGTGACACGGGAGGCGGCGCCCGGCATCGTGGTGCGGGTGATTCCGGTCCCGGTACTCGCCCTGCTGAAGATTGCCGCCTTTCTCGAATCTCCCTATACGCGCGGCAAAGACGCGCAGGACATCCACTCGATTTTCGATCGGTACGAAGACCACGGAGACCGCCGTTTCAGTTCGGAGGTCTACGACGCCGGGGTCGATTACGAACGCGCCGGCGCTTGGCTGTTGGGGCGAGACCTGGCCGCGCTCTGCAGCCCGAGCGAGGCGGATCTGGTGGCCAGGTTCGTGAGCAAGGTTGCCGATGAGTCAACCCCGGAAGCCATGATCTACGCGCGGGCCCCCAGCCCCTTCGAATACCGCGGGGAGGCCCGCCGCACGATGATCGCCGCATTCGCGGCGGGTCTCTCCGGGTCACCGGTCTGACGGGCGCGGGCCGGCCCTTCAGCACTTCTTCTCGGCCGCCTCGACCCGCGCCTGGGCGTGCAGGATGGCCGACTGGGCCGCCACCGGATCGAGCCCGATCGACGGATTTACCGCGTCGGCCTCCGCCTTCTTCAGGTCGTCCTTGGCCCGCTGCACGTCGATTTCCTCGGCGCGCTCGGCCACATTCGCCAGCACCCGCAAGTGCTCCGGCTGCACCTCGAGAAAACCGCCGCTGACGGCCATATAGCGCCGATTCGGCCCCACCACATAGCTCAACAGCCCGGTCCCCAGCAGGCCCAGCAAAGACGCGTGGCCGGGCAGAATCCCCAGGTAGCCGTCCTGGCCGGGCAGTTGCACTTCGGACACCTTTTCCCGCACCATCAGGCGCTCCGGCGTGGCTACTTCCAGTTCGATCAGGTCGGGCATGGTCAGGACCTCTGCAACGCTTCGGCTTTCTCCAGCACTTCTTCGATCGTGCCTTGCATGTAGAACGCCTGCTCGGGAATATTGTCGTGCTTGCCCTCGGCGATCTCCTTGAATCCGCGGATGGTGTCGGCCAGCTTCACGTACTTGCCCACGTACCCGGTGAACTGCTCGGCGACGTGGAACGGCTGCGACAGGAACTGCTGGATCCTGCGGGCACGCGACACGCTCAGTTTGTCCTCGTCGGAAAGTTCGTCGATACCAAGAATCGCGATGATGTCCTGCAGGTCCTTGTAGCGCTGCAGAATCCCTTTCACGGCCTGCGCCGTATCGTAATGCTCCTGCCCGATGATGAGCGGGTCGAGAATCCGCGAGGTGGAAGCCAGCGGGTCCACCGCGGGGTAGATGCCCAGCGAGGCGATGTCGCGCGAGAGGTTGGTAGTGGCGTCCAGGTGCGCGAACGCGGTGGCCGGCGCGGGGTCGGTGTAGTCGTCGGCGGGCACGTAGATCGCCTGCACCGAGGTGATGGAGCCGTTCTTGGTGGAGGTGATGCGCTCCTGCAACTCGCCCATTTCGCTGGCCAGGTTGGGCTGGTATCCCACCGCGGAAGGCATGCGGCCCAGCAGCGCCGAAACCTCCGAACCGGCCTGGGTGAAACGGAAAATGTTGTCGATGAACAGCAGCACGTCCTGGTGCTCTTCGTCGCGAAAATATTCCGCCACGGTGAGGCCGGTGAGACCTACCCGCAGACGGGCCCCGGGCGGCTCGGTCATCTGGCCGTAGATCAGCGCGCACTTGGACTTCTTGTAATCGTGCGGATCGATGACGCCCGACTCCTGCATTTCCAGCCACAGGTCGTTGCCCTCGCGGGTGCGCTCGCCCACGCCGGAGAAGACCGAAACGCCGCCGTGCTTCTGGGCGATGTTGTTGATCAGCTCCATGATGATGACCGTCTTGCCCACGCCCGCGCCGCC
>Ga0209415_10019624_pt1 | contig 10567 bp, 9 predicted proteins | sample PeaSoiSIISIP2007_FD_187696 | JGI IMG/M metagenome (GOLD analysis project Ga0209415, IMG submission 187696) | Peat soil microbial communities from Weissenstadt, Germany - SII-SIP-2007 (SPAdes) (version 2) | ecosystem: Environmental > Terrestrial > Soil > Wetlands > Peat | place: Germany... | reverse complement strand
CGGGACGGGCGAGGCGGTGCGGGCGGGCCTCCGCGGCTCGGTGATCAACGTCGCCTCGATCGGCGGCCTCGGCGTCGAGCCCAACATCGGTTGGTACAACGTGACCAAGTCGGCCGTCCTCCACATCACGCGCCAGCTCGCGTTCGAGCTCGCGCCCGACGTCCGGGTCAATGCCCTCGCACCGGGCCTGATCAAGACGAAGCTGGCGGCCGCCCTCTGGGAGGGTCCCGGCGAGGAACGCATCGCCGCCCATATTCCGCTCCGGCGGCTGGGCGTGCCCGACGACGTCGCGACCGCAGCGCTCTTCCTGGCCTCCGAGGCCTCGTCGTGGGTCACGGGCCAGACGTTCGTCGTCGACGGCGGGACGACGACCCAGCCTTCGGGTGGGGTGGGCTGAGTCCCGCCGGCCCCGCAACGGCCGCTGCGGGCGATGTCACACCCGCCGGGGCTGCTCCGTCTGATGGGGTGAAGGACAATGAAACGGACAGACGAAAGGTGGCAGTCATGGCCCATGTCCCGCTGCACGATGAAGCCCACGGCATGATCCCGAAGTTGGCCCGCGTGTACACCGAGCGCCGCTTCGGGCAGATGGTCGAGCCCACGGCGGCGGCGTCGCATCATTCCGGTGTGCTGGCCGCGATGGGCAGCCTCGAGACGGCGGTCCAACTCGGGTGGAAGAAGCTCGATCCGACGCTGCGCTGGCTCGCTATCCAGGCGGTCAGCTCGAAGATCGGTTGCTCGTGGTGCATCGACTACGGCTACTTCGAGGGCATGAACGACGGGATCGACCCCGCCAAGGTGCGCGCGGCCGCCCAGTGGCGCACGAGCGACCTCTTCGACGACCGCGAGCGTGTCGTCCTCGAGTACGCCGAGGTGGCGACGGGCTGCCCGGCCGAGGTCTCCGAGGAGCTCGCCGCCCGGGTCCGGGCCCACCTCAGCGATGCGGAGTTCGTCGAGCTCGCCGCCTGGGTCGCACTGGAGAACTTCCGGTCTCGGTTCAACGCCGGCCTCGGCCTGCGCAGCCAGGGTTTCTCCGACCGGTGCGAGATCCCCATGCACGGCGCCGCCGGCGGCGGCGAGGACCACCGTGCGGATGCCCTTGCCTGACGCCGACGCCGACGCCGACGCGGCCGCCTTCGAGGAGTGGCGCTCACTCCTCTTCGGCATCGCGTACCGCATGCTGGGCAGCGCCGCCGATGCGGAGGACGTGGTCCAGGACGCGTGCGTGCGCTGGCTGCGGCGCCGAGACGAGCCGGTCGAGTCGGTGCGCTCCTATCTGGTGACGATCGTGACCCGCCTGTGCCTCGACCAGCTCGACTCGGCCCGGGCGCGGCGGGTCACCTACGCGGGCCCGTGGTTGCCCGAGCCGGTGGCGGACGACGAGCCGTGGGCGGCCGAGCGGGCGGACACCTTGTCGCTGGCGTTCCTCGTGCTCCTCGAGGAGCTCACGCCGCTCGAGCGGGCCGCCTATCTCCTCCACGACATCTTCGGCTATTCCTTCGAGGAGGTCGCCGAGTCGCTCGGGCGATCGCCCGCCGCCTGCCGCCAGCTCGGGGTGCGCGCCCGCCGGCACATCGACGAGCGTCGGCAGCGCTTCGACGCCGATCTCCGGCACGGCCGCGAGCTCACCGACCGCTTCCTGGCGGCGTGCGCCACCGGCGACCTGTCGGGGCTCCTCAGCATGCTCTCCGACGACGTCGTGGTCTGGACGGACGGCGGGGGCAAGGTGCGCGCCGCCATGCGGCCGATCGTCGGGCCGCACCGCAGCTCACGCTTCTTGATGAACGTGGCCAAGAGAGTCGAGGGCCGCCCCCAGGCGGCGGTCCTCAACGGCCAGCCGGCCAGCGTCTTCGTGCAGGACGGCGCCGTCGTGGCGGCCCTCGTGCTCGACATCATGGACGGGAGCATCGTCGGGGTGCGGGTGGTGTCGAACCCGGACAAGCTGGCCCGCCTGAGCGCGCACCTGCTGGCCGGCGCCCCGGCCTCTCCCGACGGACCGGCCTAGGACCGGAACGTCTCGAGCTCGCGGCGTCGCACCTTGCCGGCCGCCGTGCGGGGAAGGTCGTCGACGATGACCAACTCCTTGGGGGCGGCCCAGGGGGCGATGCTGTCCGCCACGATCCGGCGCAATTCCTCGAGGGAGGGAGCGTCGTCGCTGGGCACCACCCAGGCGACGACCCGCTCTCCCCATTCGGGGTCGTCGCGCTTCCACACCGCGACCTCGGCCACACCGGGGTGGGCGCTGAGGACCCGCTCGACGAGGTCGGGCCAGACCTTCTCGGCGCCGGTGGTGATGACGTCGTCGATCCGGCCGGACACGACGAGCGTGCCGTCGGGACCCAGGTGCCCGGCGTCACCGGTGGCGAACCAGGTCCTCGTGCCGTCGGGGCCCGTCACCCGCCCGTCGTCGCCGTCGCGATATCGGCCGAAGAGCATGGGCGCCCTGATCAGGATCTCCCCGGCCGCACCGCCCTCTGGTTCGGCGGTGCCCGATGTGGGCAGTGCACGCAGCGCGAGCTCGACACCCCCGAGGGGCTGCCCGTCGTAGACGACGCCCGAGCCCGTTTCGGTCATGCCGTAGGTCGACACGACGTTGGGTGGGAGGTCGTCCGGTGCCTTGCTCCCACCGAGGAGCACACAGGTGAAGACGGAGGGATCGATCCTGCTCAGCGCGGTCGCGACCAGGGCGACGTGGCTCACCCGGCCCGACCGTCCGGCCGCCTCGACGGCTTCCGCCTCGAAGCCAGGCATCGCCACGACCGGGGTGCCGGTGACGATCGACCGGGTCACGACCGACAGCCCGCCGATGTGCGCCAGCGGCAGGCAGGCGAGCCACGCATGCCGGGCCGGATCGATGCCGAGCCGGTCCGAGGTGGCCCGGGCCGACGCCGCGACGGCGTCGTGCGAGAGCACGACCCCCTTGGGGTGACCGGAGGTGCCCGAGGTCGCCACCACGAGCGCGTCGCCCTCGTCCACCCCGATGCCGTCGGGGACCGCATGCTGCTCACCGTCGGACCCCACCATGCGCGTCGGGCGCAGTGCCTCGAGCATGGCCGTGCGGGCGGCGAGCGGGAGCCTCGAGTCGAGGGGAGCGGCGGCGTCCCCCGTGTCCCAGATGGCTCGGAGCGCATCGACAAAGCCCATGCCACCAGGGAGGTCGAGGGCGACGAGTTCGGGCACCGGCCAGTAGCGTAGGGCGCCGTGCAGACCGTGGTCACCGGAAAACCCCATGATCCCCTCGACGACCTTCGCCCTCTGCCGGCTCCGGCCTGGACGCAGCACGGCTCCTTCACGGACATCCGCTACGACGTCGCCGAGGGCATCGCGAAGCTGACGATCTGCCGCCCGGAGCGCCGGAACGCCTTCCGGCCCCAGACGCTCTTCGAGTTGACCGAGGCGTTCACCATGGCGCGTGACGATCCGGACGTCGGGGCGATCATCCTGTGCGGTGAGGGTCCGGACGCCTTTTGCTCGGGCGGGGACCAGAAGATCCGCGGGGACGACGGCTACATCGGCGACGATGCGGTCGCCGAGCGGGGGATCGGGCGCCTCAACGTCCTCGACCTGCAGGTCCTGATGCGGCGGATCCCGAAGCCGATCGTCGCCATGGTCGCCGGCTACGCGATCGGGGGCGGGCACATCCTGCACCTCGTCTGCGACCTCTCCATCGCGGCCGACAACGCCCGGTTCGGCCAGACGGGACCCAAGGTCGGGAGCTTCGACGGCGGTTACGGGTCGTCCATCCTGGCGCGGACGATCGGGCTCAAGCGGGCCAAGGAGGTGTGGTTCCTCTGCCGCCAGTACGGGGCCGAGCAGGCGCTCGACTGGGGGCTGGTGAACGCCGTCGTCCCCTTGGACGATCTCGAGCGCGAGACGGTGGCCTGGTGCCGCCAGATGCTGACGCTCTCGCCCATCGCGTTGCGGATGATCAAGGCGGGCATGAACGCGGCCGACGACGGCCTGGCCGGGGTGCAGCAGCTCGCCGGCGACGCCACCATGCTCTTCTACATGACGGAGGAAGGGCAGGAGGGTCGCAACGCCTTCGTGGAGCACCGCGCCCCGGACTTCTCCCGGTTCCCTCGTCGCCCGTGAGTCCACCACTGAAGCTGTGGGTGGCCGGTGCGCGCCCCCGCACGCTTCCGGCGGCGATCGTGCCCGTCGCCGTCGGGACCGCCGCGGGATACCTGTCGAGCGGCCGGTTCGTCATCACCACGCCGCAGATCACGAGTGCCTGTCACGCCGCCGTCTGCACCAACTTCGACCGCGACCTGTCGTGGCTCAACGCCTTGTTGGCTCTGGTGGTCGCCCTGGGCATCCAGGTCGGGACGAACTACGTCAACGACTACGCCGACGGGGTGCGGGGCACCGACGAGCATCGGGTCGGGCCCGTGCGCCTCGTGGCGAGCCGCCTCGCCACCGTCCGCGAGGTGAAGATCGCCGCCGTGATCTCCTTCGGCGTCGCGGGACTGGCCGGTCTGGCCCTCGCGGCCAGGGTCACCTGGTGGTTCATACCGCTGGGTCTCCTGTGCGGCCTCGCGGGCTGGGCGTACACCGGCGGACCGCGGCCCTACGGGTATCTCGGGTTCGGCGAGCTCTTCGTCTTCGTGTTCTTCGGCCTCGTCGCGACCGCGGGGTCGGCGTACGTGCAGCATGCCCCGTTCGTGATCTCCTTCGGCGGGCACCTGTTCTCGTACACCTACGACTGGGGGTTCGTCCTGTGGGCGGGTGTGCCCGTGGGCCTGCTGGCGGCGGCACTCCTCGAAGCGAACAACCTGCGCGACATCGCAACCGACACGGAGTCGGGCAAGAAGACGCTGGCGGTGCGACTGGGGCGCCGGAGGGCGGGGTTGCTCTACTGCTTCACGCTGATGGGCGTGGCGCTCTCCGTCGGGGTGTTGCACAACTACCGCGCCTGGGCGCTGCTCGCATTGGTGGCGACGCCACTGGCCATCTACCCGATTCGGCTCGCGTTGGGCGATCGGAACGGGAGGCGCCTGTTGCCGATGCTCGGGGCCACGGCTCGCCTCCAGATCGTGGCCGGCGCCCTCCTCACGATCGGATTGCTCCTATGAGTGCGGGCTCCGCCGTGCCGAGCCAATGATCCACGATCCGCCACGCCTGCTCGGGTTGGGACAGGTGCACGGCGTGTCCGCCTCCGGGCACGAGGGAGACCACGGCCTGCGGCGCGAGGTCGGCGATCCTCAGCGCGTGCGCCGCGAAGCGGGTGTCATCTGCCCCGGCCATCGCCAGCAGAGGGCTGGCGAGGCTCGGGAGGCGGTCCCAGAGCGGCTCCTGGGTGCCGGTCCCGCACAGGCGCAAGCTCGACGCCAGGCCCGTTGCGGTGTTGCGGCCCCGCTCGGCGCGGTCATCGGCCTCGAGGGAGGACAACCGTGCGAACATGGGCCCACCCAGCCACTGGTCCAGGAACCGCTCGACGTCACCGGAGGCCTCGAGCTCGTCGGCCAGCGCCTCGTCGGACAGGCGCCGCCGGTTCCGCTCGGCCGGGTCCTCAATGCCGCCGGTGGCGCCGATGAGGACCGCCCGGCGCACGGCCAGATCGGTCCCCGTCACCACGTGAAGGGCAACCCGTGCCCCGAGCGAGTAGCCCAGCAAGGCGCACGGACCCTCGCCGACGACGGAGAGGACGGACTGCGAGACGAGCTCGGCCGTCTCCGCCAGGCCGGTCCGTACGGCGTCGGATCCTGCGTGGCCGGGCAGGTCCACCGCCACCAGCGTGTGCGATTCGCTCAGGTGGTCGCCGAAGCGGCCGAACAGCCGCCCCGTCTGGGTGAAGCCGTGGAGCACCACGAGGGGCGGACCCGACCCGCGCACCTCGACATGGAGTGGCACGCCGGGTGAGCGTACAGGCCACCTTCAGCGCGACCCTGGTCGACGAGTGGGCGGGGCTCGGGGTCACCGATGCCGTGATCTGTCCCGGCTCGCGGTCGACTCCGCTGGCGGTCGCCCTGGCGGAGCGCCTCCGGACCCACGTCCGCCTCGATGAGCGCAGCGCTGCCTTCTTCGCCCTCGGCCTGGCCATGGCGACCGGACGGCCCACGATCATCTGCGTGACGAGCGGCACGGCGGCGGTGGAGCTGCACCCGGCGGTTGTCGAGGCGCACCACGCCCGGGTCCCGCTCATCGTCTGCACCGCCGATCGGCCTCCGGAACTGCACGGCACCGGGGCACCCCAGACCATCGACCAGGACGGCCTTTTCGCGTCGGCCGTGCGATGGGCGGCCGCACCCGGCGTCCCCTCCGCCGGAGCCGAGGGGACCTGGAGGCCCTTGGCCGACCGGGCCTTTGCCGAGTCGACCGGCGGACCGCACGGCCCGGGCCCGGTCCACCTCAACCTGGCCTTCCGCGAGCCGCTGACCGGGAGGGCCGGCGATCTCCCGGGTCGCCCGGGTCCGAGGGTCGTCGTCCCCGACGCGCAGGCGGCCGTCGCCACGGGGGAGCCGCTCGGCGGCCGGGGGATCATCGTCGTCGGCGGGCTCACGCCCGAGCCACCGCACCCCGACCGGGTGCGGGCACTCGCCGAGGGTCTCGGTTGGCCCGTGATGGCCGATCCCCGGTCACGGAGCCGGGTCGTGGGCACGATCGCCGCCGCCGATGCCATCGTCCGCACGCATCCGACGCTGCCCGAGACCGTCGTGGTCATAGGGACGCCCTGGCTCTCGAAGGCCCTGGGGGAGTACGTCTCGCAGGCCGCCGCGGCCGGGGCCAGGGTCGTCGTCGTGGATCCCTGGCGACAGTGGGCGGACCCGCTCCGGGTTGCGACGGAGTTCCAGTTCTGCCCGGCCGAGGCCTGGTTGCGCGCGGCCATGGAGACGGCGACTCCCTGCGACCCGGAATGGCTCGGGTCGTGGCACCTGTGGGAGGAGCGCGCCCAGGCCGCGATCGAGGCGGCGCTCGGGAGCGATCTCAACGAGCCGCAGGTCGCCCGAGCAGTGCACCGCTACGCCGCGGAGTCCGACGCCACGCTGGTCGTGTCGGCCTCCATGCCCATGCGCGACCTGGAGTGGTTCGCTCCCGCACTGACGAACCCACCCCGGGTGCTCGCCAACAGAGGCGTCAACGGGATCGACGGTGTCGTGTCGACTGCGCTGGGCGTCGCTGCTTCATCCGACACAGGCTGCCGTACCGTGGCGCTGCTGGGGGACCTGGCGTTCCTCCACGACGTCTCGGGGCTCGTCAACCTCCCCGACTCACCGTGCACCTTCGTCGTCGTGGACAACGGAGGGGGAGGGATCTTCTCGTTCCTTCCCCAGGCGGGATCGGTCGACCCCGATCAGTTCGAACGGCTCTTCGGCACCCCGCCCACCAGCGATCTGGGCGCGGTGGCGCGCGGGTTCGGATTGCCCGTCCGCGATGTGACCGCGCTGCCGCAGCTCGAACCGGCCCTCGCCGCTCCTGGGCCCGCGCTCGTCCGGGTGATGGTGCCGGGGCGGCCGCAGAACGTCGCCCTGCACGAGGCCATCAACGAGGCGGTCCGTCTCGCGCTGACGTGAACGTCGGCGAGGGTGTCGATGCAGAACGTCGTCCGGTGGGGCTCCGGAAGGTCAGTTCGACGTTGGCGTCTCCGGACATCTTCCAGCCCATCTCGTGGACACAGCGGTGATGCTGGTCGCAGAGCTCGACGAGGTTGCCGATGTCCGTGGGGCCGCCGTCGACCCAGTGACGCACGTGGTGCACGTCGGTGAATTCGGTGTGGGTGCAGCCGGGGAAGCGGCACCCCTTGTCCCGCCGGCGGATCTCCAGCCGCTGGGCGTCGGTCGGGTCGCGCCGTGTCCGCCCGAGGTTGAGACTCTGCCCTCCGGCTGCGTCGGCGGAGACCAGCACCTTGGCGTCGCACGCCAGCCGGCGAGCGACCTCACGCGAGAGCGGCCCGAGCACGTCGAGCTCGGCGCCCCCGCCGCCTCCGGCCAGGAAGCTCAAGTCGGCGTGGACCACGACGGTGGGCCGGTTGCGGTGCGCACCACCGGCCCGGGGCTGTGCCTGCCCGGGTGAAGGACCTGCGCCGGAGTTGCCTGCAGCGTCGCTCTTGCACACGGCGACGAGGGCGTCCGCCATTCGTTGGTCGAACGGCGTGCGCTCGCGCAGACGTCGACGAGCTCGCGCGATGAGCGAGCTCTTCACGACCGTGTACTGGTCCTCGGGGAGCACGCCCGTGAAACTGCGGCGCCGATCGTCGAAGCGGAGGAAGCGGCGCGCGTAGAACCCGGTCGCCTGCTCGTCCGACTGGTTTCGCGCTGCGATCGCGAGTTCCCGGACCTGCTTGGCCGACCAGTGGGTCGCCTGCTCGGCCAGCTTGGCGTCGGTCTCGGGCTTGGCCACCTCCACGAGCGGTTTGACCTGGTCGAACGAGAGCTTTCCCTGCGAGAGGGCGTCCGAGATCTTCGGCAGTTGATGGAGCTTCGCCGCGGCGGTCACCCATTCGCGGGCCGTCGTCGCCGTGACGCCACAACGCTGCACGAGCCAGGCCACCATCGAAGTCGCCCCGTCGACCCGCCATGCCTTGCGCCGATCGAGTTCGACCACCGCGGCGAGCAGCTGGCTCTGGTGGGCGGAGATCGCCCGGTGGTGCTGGGCGACGCTCGCCACGAGGCTCTCGGTCCGCCGGGACACGGTGGCGGGCCGGGGACCGTCTCGGAGCGTTGAGAGTGTCATGCCAAGCAGGAACGGTCGCCAGGCCTCGCCGGCGGGACATCGATCCCCACCCGTATGGACGACACCGGCTCCTATCGGTAACGGTCGGCCGGGACCCACTCCCCGTGGCTGCGAAGCGGCAGTCGCTCGGGCAGGCGGATGATCGCCTCGGGGCTCCGCCGCCCCAGGGACGAAGCATCGAGCACGTAGAGAGCGCTCGCGCCGTCGTTGGCATCGTCGACCACGGTGAGGAGCCATCCCTCGTCGTCGGTGCCGCCGTCCTCGGCACGGACGAAGACGGGTTCACTGGCCCGACGCCATGGACCGGGATTCCAGGCGGTGACGTCGTCCCTGTCCAGGTCGAACTTGAGGATTCCGTGGGGAGAGACGCCCGTAGTCCTGTCTCCCCAGGTCATCTCGACGCAGTAGCCGTACCGGAACGCCTCACCTTCGCAGCGGGCATCGATACGTGGGTACTCGACGTGGCGCTCGTCGAGCTGCGTGCGCTCCACCCGCTCACCGACGATGCGCCAGCGCTCCAGGACGGCCAGGCTGTCACCGATCGGCGACAAGCCGATCCCGTCTGGCCCGACCACCGAAGCCGAAAGGTCGACCGGCTGCCCCGCCTCGGGTGCCGCATAACGGCACACGTACAGGACGATCGGTTCGTCGCGAGCGCCTCCGACACCACCACCACCGTGCACAGCACCCACATCTGCGGCCCCGAGCACGTGCGTCACCAGGCACGGGTCGAGACGGAACCACCGCACCCCGCTCCCGTCGCCGCCCCGGCGGACGACCCCCATCCACCCTTCGGCGCCCGGCACCCAACCGAAGGGGACAGCGCCCCCGCCCGGCGCCAGCCTGGTCGTCGGCGACTCGATGAAGACGACGTGATTCGCCGTGATGCCGATGTCGTGCTGCCACGTCGCCCGTTCGAGCTCCACCGACTGGGCGCTGCGCAAGCCGCCGGTGGAGTCCCACTCACCGATCCGCAGCCAGACCCCTTCCGGCGCAGGCTCCGTTTCGTCCGTCTCCGCTGCCCCCCCGAGGCCGTCGTCGACCGCGAACAGCACCCGGCTGCCGTCTGCCGCCACTCGGTGCACGTGCGACGCGATCGGCACCGTCAGCGCCCCGGCGAACTCCTCGGGTTCGAGGAGCCGGGAATAGCGCGACGGAAGGCCTGCTTCAGGGAGCGCCAGCACCGAGCCGGCGTGCCAGAAGACCCCGGCGTCGGCCTCGGACTCACGTCGCAGGTAGGAGACGGCCTTGCCGTCCCGGAGCTCGATCGCATGCAGCGCCCCGCGAGCCACGCCCGCCGTTGCCTCGTCGCCGTCACCGCGCTCGCCCTCGCCATGCCCGCCCTCGCCACCCCCGCCCTCACCACGCCCGCCACTCCGCCCCGACCCTGCTCGCCGGGGCCCGACCCGGAACAGCATCCCCTGGAGGTCGGGGGGCAACGAGCCCTCCATCGGCAGTGCCAGCTCGTGGGAGACCCCGATCACCATGCGGCCGATCAACCTACCTGCGTATGGCAAAGTCGGGTCATGCCCACGCTGTCTGAGGACCTCGCCTTCCGCGGCCTGATCCACCAGATGACCGACGCCGAGCTGCCGAAGCGGCTCGACCACCCCGGCCTCACCGTCTACGCCGGGTTCGACCCGTCGGCGGACAGCCTCCACGTGGGCAGCCTCCTGCAGCTGTGCACGCTCCGGAGGTTCCAAGAGGCGGGTCACCGGCCGATCTCCCTCGGCGGCGGCGCCACCGGCATGATCGGCGACCCCGGCGGCAAGGAGGACGAGCGGCCGCTGCTCGACCTCGAGACCATCGAGGGCCACCTCGAGAGCATCCGCCCCCAGCTCGGGCAATTCCTGGACCTCCAGAACGGCCGTGCCCTGCTCCTCAACAACGCCGACTG
>Ga0209415_10019623_pt1 | contig 10568 bp, 9 predicted proteins | sample PeaSoiSIISIP2007_FD_187696 | JGI IMG/M metagenome (GOLD analysis project Ga0209415, IMG submission 187696) | Peat soil microbial communities from Weissenstadt, Germany - SII-SIP-2007 (SPAdes) (version 2) | ecosystem: Environmental > Terrestrial > Soil > Wetlands > Peat | place: Germany... | reverse complement strand
CGATCGTCAACACCGCCTCGGTCGCCGGGCTCGTCGCCACCCCCGGCATGCCGGCCTATGTCGCCTCCAACCACGCCGTCATCGGCCTCACCAAAACCGCCGCCGGCGAAGTCGCGCGCAGCGGTGTCAGGGTCAATGCCGTCTGTCCCGGCCCGGTCGATACCCGGATGATCCATTCATTGGAAGAACAGCTCAACCCGGCCGATCCGGCGAGCGTCGGGCGGCGCTACCAGGGGGCGATACCGACCGGGCGCTATACGACGCCCGAGGAGATCGCCAACATGGCGCTGTTCCTGTGTTCAGATCTCGCCAGCAACATCACCGGCGGGCAATATGTCGTCGATGGCGGGCGCACCGCGACCGGCGGCGCGGTGACCCAGGCGATCGGGCGCTAGAGAGCGCGGCCGCTGCTGACCCGGTAGCGCCGGTTCATCACCCGCAGGCGGCGCGAGATGACGCGCAGGACGGTGATCGAGAAGGCCGGGGTATTGGCAACCAGAGACAGGAATTTCGGTACGTCGATCTCGACCAGTTCGCAATAGGTGCCGGCGATCACCGTGGCGCTGCGCGGCATGTGCGCCTCGATGATCGCCATCTCGCCGACGAGGCCGCCCTCGCGAACCGTCTCCAGGATGGTGCTGCCGCTGAGGATGCGCAGCGTCCCCTGTTTGACGACATACATCGCGTGCGCCGCATCACCCTCGCGAAACAGGATTTCGCCGGATTTCAGCGCAACCGTCTCGGCGTCGCCGCAGGCGGCCAGGATTTCCTCGACCGCGAGATCGTGGATCATGACCCCTTCGGATGGTTCGCTCGTCAGATCAAGGGCTCCGTTCGCATTGCCGGCGCAGCATGAAGCATCCCCGGCCGGTACCGCAAGGGTTGTGCTTTATGACGACGAGATCAGCCGCCCGCACCGCTCTTCCTCAAGGCATCGAGCACGGTCGCCTCGGTCAGGATCTGCGGCAGGACCGTCGGCGTCCCGGCCTCATTGTAAAACAGGTAGAGCGGCACGCCGCTGCGCCCGAATTCCTGCAGAAGCGCGGTAATTTCGGGGTTCTGCCGGGTCCAGTCGCCTATCAGCGCGACGACGTGGTTCTGCGCGAAGGCCCGGCGCACCGCCTGGCGGGCGAGGGCGGTGCGCTCGTTGACCAGACACGTGATGCACCACGCCGCGGTCAGGTTGACGAAGACCGGCTGGTGTCCGGCGACGAGCTGGTCGAGCCGGGCGGTGCTGAATGTCTCGTAGCCGAGTGCGTCGCGCCGGGCGCCGGCTGCGCTGGCCGCCTCGCCTGCCGGGGGCGCCGCGGCGGTTGCCAGGGTCGCCGCGAGGGTCAGCGCCGCCGCGCATCCGGCCAGCGCGACGCCGGCGCCGAGGCGGCGGCCGGTCGGCCCGTTTCCCCTGGTGCGGCCGTAGATCCACACCGCAAAGCCGACGACCACCAGACCGAAGAGGGCCGCGAGCGCGCCCGCCGATCCCACTTCCTGGATCAGCACCCAAACGAGCCAGGCGACCGTGCCGTAGAGCGGAAACGCGAGAAGCTGCTTGAACCAGACCATCCACGCTCCCGGCCGCGGCAGCCGGCGGGCGATCCCCGGGATCGCGGTGGCCAGCACGACGGGCAAGGCGAGCCCACTGCCGAGCGCCACGAAGATCAGGAGCGCGAGCGGCGCCGGCGCAATCAGCGCAAAGCCGAGCGCGGCGCCCATGAAGGGGGCCGTGCACGGGGTGGCGACCGTCGTCGCCAGGATGCCGGTGGCAAAGGCTCCGGCGAGCCCGGCGCCGCCGGCAAAGCGGCTGCCGATCCCGGCGATCCCGGCGCCAAACTCGGCGACGCCCGAGAGGCTCAGTCCCATCGCGAACAACAGGTAGGCGAGGAGCCCCATCACGACCGGCGATTGCAGCTGAAACCCCCAGCCGATCGCGGCGCCGCCGGCGCGCAGCCCGAGGAGTGCGCCGCCAAGCGCGCCGAAGCTGAGAATGACGCCGGCGGCGTAAGCGACCCCATGATGCCACTCATTGGCGCGCTCAGCCGAGCCGGCGAGACCGACCAGCTTCAACGACAGCACCGGAAAGACGCACGGCATCAGGTTGAGGACGATCCCGCCGAGCACCGCCAGCGCCAGCGCCTGCCACCACCCGATGCTCGCCTCGTCGTTCGCCGCCCCCGCGACGCGCGGCGCGCTGATCGAATAGGCGCGCTCTGAATTGGTCTGGCCAGCGCCGCCGGCCCCACCCACCATCAGCACCCCGCGCAGCGTCGCAGGGAGGATTGCCGCGGGGCCGCTCATCCGGGTCAGCACTACGGCAAGACCGTCGGCGCGGCGCTCCACCTTCGGTTTGGCGGCGGCATCGACGACATTGCCGTCATAGGGGAAAAACGCCGCGCTCGGTCGCGCAATACCGGCCAGCGCCGCTTCCGGAACGATGAGCTTCAGCGTCCGCGGCGAAACCGCGAAACGGGTCGCGAAAGCGGCCGTTTGCGGCAGGCGCCCGCGCACCGCGGCAAAGAGCGCAGCCGCAGCGCGATCGGGAAGGGCGGCGCCGACCGGCAGGTCGAGCGCCAGCTTAGCTTCGCCCGGAATGCAGATGTCCGAGCAAACGAGCCAAGTGGCATCGGCGGCGAGGTGCACCGCGCCATCGGGTTTCAACCCCGCCGGGGTGGCGATCGGCACCAGGAGGTCGGCCGCGCCCTGGTATCCGTAATTGCCGATCGTGCCGACGACGAAGCGTTCCGGCGCCGGCCAGGCAATCTCGCCGGCGCTGAACTCCGCCGGCAGGTCCCAGGCGATCTCGGTCGGCAGACCGCTATCGCCGGGATTGCGCCAGTACACGTGCCAGCCCGGCGCGATATCGAGGTGAAGATCGATCCACAGCGTCCGCCCCGGCGCGACCGAGCCGGCTTCGGGGATGAGCCGCGCCGCGACCGGATCAACCGGCGCGCTCGGGCCGGCGGCACCCGCCGGCGCCGCGATGGCGACGGCCGCCGCCAACCCCAGGAGCACACCGCCGAGGATCACCCCGATCCGCATCACATCCGCTCGACACCTTTTCAACTTTGTCGTCCCGCGAAACATCGGATCATAGCAGACAAATGGGGCGATCCGTCGGCACCGTCGCCGCACACCGCCGAGATCGAATGGCCCCCCGGTGCGGGCTGCGCTATCGTTGCTCGGTGGCGCTGGAAGAGGGGGTCGCCGATGGACGAAACTCGCACGCTTGCCGTCGATATCGGCGGGACCGGCATCAAGCTGGCGGTGCTCGACGGCGCCGGTCAGATCATCGGCAAGCGGGTGCGCAAGCCCACCCCGTCGCCCCCCGTCGCCCCCCAGGTCCTGACCGAGACGATCGCTGCGGCAGCCGACGGGCTTGGGGGTTTTGATCGGGTGTCGGTCGGATTTCCCGGCGTGGTGCGCGAGGGGCGGGTGTTGACCGCGCCCAATCTCGGGACTGAATTGTGGGCCGGCTTCGATCTGCAAACCGCGCTCGCCGAGCGCTGCAAGAAGCCGGTGCGGGTGATGAACGACGCCGATGTCCAGGGCTTTGGCGCGATTGCCGGCAAGGGCGTCGAGATGGTGCTGACGCTGGGCACTGGCGCCGGCACCTCGATCTTTAATAACGGGCAGATCATCCCGCATCTGGAGCTCGCCCATCACCCGCTGCGCGGCAACAAGACCTATGACGAGTACATCGGCAATGCGGCGCTGGAAAAGGTCGGCCGAGCCAAATGGAACAAGCGGATCGCCCGGGTCATCGACATCCTGCAAAAGCTGGTCAATTTCGATCACCTTTATATCGGCGGCGGCAACGCCAAGCAGATCAAATTCGCGCTGCCGGCCGATGTGACGATCGTCCCCAATAGCGATGGACTGACCGGCGGCATCGCGCTGTGGCGGGCCGAGGACAGGGCGCACCCCCCGGTCGCCGCCAGACGGACTGCGCTCGCCAGGCCGCGGCCGCGGAAGGCGGCGCACGGCCGGACCGTCACCGCGTCGCAGCCCAAGACCGCGGTCGCGTTCGCTGTGCCGGAGGGGGCCTGCGACTGCCATGTCCATGTCTTCGGCACGGCAGCCGAGTTTCCCTTTGCCGCAAAGCGCGGCTATACGCCGCCGCCGGCGAGTGCGGCCGAATTATTGGCGCTGCAACAGGCGCTCCACCTGTCGCGCGTCGTCATCGTGCAGCCGAGCGTCTATGGCAGCGACAATTCCTGCACGCTCGACGGCATGCGCCAGCTAGGGAGCCGCGCCCGCGGAGTCGCGGTCATCGACGAGGCGACCCCGACAGCCGCGCTCGACCGGATGCACGCGGCCGGGATCCGGGGTGTGCGGGTCAATCTCGCGACGGCCGGGGAATCCGACCCGTCGCAGGCGCGCCGCAATCTCGCCGCCGCGGTGAGCCGCGTCGCGCCCTTCGGCTGGCACGTCCAGGTCTATACCGAACTGTCGGTAATCGCCGCGCTGAAGGACGAGGTGCCCGGCCTCGGCGTGGCGATCGTCTTCGACCATTTCGGCGGCGCCCAGGCGGCGGGCGGGGTCGACCAGGCGGGCTTTGCGGCGTTAGTGGCGCTGGTCGGCGCCGGTCACGCCTATGTCAAGGTCTCGGCCGCCTATCGCAGCTCGGAAAAGACGCCGGCCTACGATGATGTGGCGCCGCTCGCGCGGGCGCTGATTGCGGCCAACCCCGAGCGCATCCTATGGGGCACCGATTGGCCGCACCCGCATGCCGCCCGGCCGGGCGCCGCGCTCGACCGGATTACGCCGGCCTATGACATCGATGACGGGCTGGCGCTGAACCAGCTGCGCCGCTGGGCCCCCGGCGCGGCGATCCGCCGCAAGATCCTCGTCGAGAATCCGGCGCGTCTCTATGATTTTTGACGGCTATAGAGACGGCATGGCGCGGCGCTCGGATCGGAGTGGGTTAGGAACCTTGCTTACGCGACAATTGGGTTGTCTGGGGCTGATGCTCGGTCTCGTCCTGGCCGGGTGTGCGGCGGAGGCTCCGCCGGCTGCGCCAACGGCGGCCGCCCAGCCCGACGACGCGCACATCCCGCCCTTCGCGCGCTGGCCCTATCAGCGCTTCTCGCGCGAGGCGGCGGTGCAGATCGCGCTGCGCGAATGGCGGGCGTTCGGCTCGACGGTGGTCTATCCGAATGAGGAGCTGCCGTACGATGCCGAGCGCACCGACGGGCTGTGGCAGCGGGTCGGGGAATACTGGTGGCTCGGCCTGCCCTTGGGCGCCAAGGACCAGGGCTTCACCGGCATGCACGATGCGAACGGCCAGGTGTTCCCGGCCAGCCAGGACGGCAATTACGCCTGGTCGGCGGCGTTCATCGATTACGTCATGCGGATGGCCGGGGCCGGACACCGCTTTCCCTATGCGCCGACCCACGCCGACTATATCAACGCCGCGCGGGACCACTCGGCGGGACAGCGCTCCGACGTCGCGATCGCCGCCGAGCGGCCCGAGCGCTACGCGCCGCAGGTTGGTGACCTGATCTGCATGTGGCGCGGCCGCCGCCAGATCCGCTTTGACGATCTGCCGGTCGACCGCTTTCCGGGGCATTGCGACATCGTTGTCGCGCTGCATCCGGGCTCGCTCGACGGGATCGGCGGCAATGTCGATAACACGGTCGGGATGTGGCACGTGCCAACGACGGCGGACGGGCATCTGGTCCAGCCCGACGGCACCGTCGTCGACCCCGATCACCCGTGGTTCGTCGTCATCCGCGTCGAATACGACGTCAACGGCCCGGGCGCCCCGGTGAGCGCCCCGACAAGTTGACCGGTGAGCCGAGCGCGGCCCGCACCTCGCGGCCGCGCCCGGCATCGATCATCGCCTCGCCGAACAGCGGTTCGCGGTCGAGCATGCGCCGATAGATTGCGCTCGCCGCGGCGACGATCTCGCCGTCGCGCCCCAACAGCGCATCGCCGAGTTCGAGAATGCGCAGATTGGGCCATGCGCGCGGCCGGATTTGCGCCACGCGCTCGAGCACCTCCTCGGCCGGGCGGTCGGGATAAGCCTGCGCCAGGATCAGCGTTGCCGCCGCGGTCGAGCGCGACACCCCGGCATGGCAGTGGATGAGCACGTGGCTCCGGGCCGGCTCCTTGACCCCACGCCCGAATTCGAGGATCCGCACGACATCCTCGCGCGATGGACCGAGCTGCCCGGGCGCCGGATCGATGATGTCGTGAAAGCGCAAGGTGAGGCGCCGATGCGGCGGGAACGACGCAAAGGCCGGCGGGTCGGGCCAATCCGGGCCGAGGATCGACAGAATATGGGTGACCCCGGCCTCGCTGTGCTCGTCGAGCTCGGGGATGCCGCAGATCGTCACCCGCAAGTTTTCCATTCAGGGCACCGGGAAGGCGAGCACGGCGCGGGCGATTTCGGCCGGGCGGATCGGCGTCGCGTTGATTTCGAGGCCGAAGGGGGCCAAGGCATCGCACACCGCATTGGCGATCGCCGCCGGCGGCGCCACCGCGCCACCCTCGCCGACGCCCTTGACGCCGAGCGGATTGAGCGGGGAGGGCGAATGCTGGTGGACGATGTCGATCGTGGGCATGTCGCTCGCATTGGGCAACGCGTAATCTAAGAGGGTACCGCTCAACAGCTGCCCCGCGGCATCGTAGGTGATGGCTTCCGAGAGGATCCCGCCGAGCCCTTGCACGGTGCCGCCTCTGACCTGTCCCTCGACGAGCAACGGGTTGACGACGACCCCGCAATCGTGGGCGACGGCGTATTGCTCGATGGCAACCCGGCCCGTTTCGCGGTCGACCTCGACGATCGCGGCGTGGACGCCATAGCTCCAGGCGACGGTCGGCGGCTCCCAGTAATGGGTTTCCTCGAGCCCGGCCGTAACCCCCGGAGGGCGGCCATGGTCCCAGCCCGGACGCGCGGCTTGCGCCAGTCTCGCAAAGCTGAGGGTGGAGCCGGGTACGCCAACGATGCCGACGCCGCCATCGCGCAGTTCGAGGTCGCTGGTGGCGCACTCCAAGAAATTGGCGGCGATAGCAAAGGCCTTCTCGCGCAGCTTTTCGCTGGCGTGGTGGATCGCCGCCGACACGGTGACCGTGCTGCGGCTCGCCATTGTGCCGAAGCCGATCGGGATCGCCGCCGTGTCGGCCAACGAGACCACGACATCCTCGGGCGCGACCTTCCAGGCGTCGGCGACGATCTGGGCGAAGATCGTCTCCATCCCCTGGCCCTGCGGGCAGGCGCCCGACGAGGCATAGATCTTGCCGGTCGGGTCGATGCGCACGACCGCCCCTTCGAACGGCCCGACCCCGGTGCCCTCGATATAGCAGCCGATGCCGAGCCCGAGGTGGCGGCCCTGCGCCCGCGCCTCGGTCTGACGCGGGCGGAACGCCGCGACCCCGCCCAATGCCGCCAGCGCCTTTTCGAGCGCGCCCGGATAATCGCCGCTGTCGTAGACGATGGGCTCGCCGTCGCGATAGATGAACCCGGCCGCATAGGGCATCTCGTCGGCCCGGATCATGTTGCGCCGACGCACTTCGGCCGGCTCCAGCCCGATCGTGCGCGCCACCAGATCGACCGAGCGCTCCATCGCGAAGGCGGCTTCCGGTCGCCCGGCGCCGCGATAGGGCGCGTTGGGCACCTTGGTGGTGGCGACGATCCGGCCCGAGGCCGCGACGTGCGGGATTCTGTAGGGGCCGGTCAGATGGACCGCGGTGTTGTAGGCGACCCCCGAGCCGATCGGGTTCCACGCCCCGCAATCGACGATGTAGTCGTCGCGGATCGCCAGGATATGGCCCTCGTCGTCAAACCCGATCTCGACATCGTGCAGCTGGTCCCTCGAATGGGTCGCGGCCATGAAATGCTCGCGCCGGTCCTCGATCCAGCGCACCGGGCGCTTGAGGCGCCGCGCGACAAACGGGATCAGCAAGTCTTCCGGGTAGACGTGACCCTTGCCGCCGAACCCGCCGCCGACATCGAGCGCGATGACCCGCACGCGTTCTTCGGCGAAGCCGAGAATGGTGGCGACCTCGCGGCGCAGCCAGTGGACGATCTGGGTCGACGACCAGATCGTCATCGCATCGGTGCGCGCGTCGTAGGCGCCGACGACGCCGCGGCACTCCAACGGCACCGCGGCATAGCGGTGGTGATAGAAGCGCCGCTTCAGGCGGTGCGGGGCGGCGGCGAGCGCCGCGGCGGCGTCGCCCTTCTCGACCGAAAATTCGCCGATGAGGTTGGTTTGGAAGCGCTCGTGAACGAGAGGCGCGCCCGAAGCGAGCGCCGCCTCCGGGTCCACGACGGCGGGCAGCTCGTCAAGATCGACGGTCACCAGCTCAGCCGCGTCCTCCGCCTGATCGCGGCTTTCCGCGACGATGATCGCGACGGCTTCGCCGACATGGCGCACCTTGTCGTGGGCGAGCAGGGGCTCGCGGGGATTGAGGAATTTGTGCTGGATGACCGTTGTCCATTTTTTCGGGAGCGAGATCTGGCCCTCGGGCACCGGCGGCAGCATCTGCAACAGATCGGCACCGTTGAGCGCGAGCACGACGCCCGGCGCCGCGGCGGCGCGATTCAAATCGACGGCGCGGATCCGGGCATGGGCGAGCGGGCTGCGCACGAAGACCGCATGGAGCATCCCCGGGAGCACGAGGTCGGCGACGAACTGCCCTTGGCCCGTCAACAACCGCCGGTCCTCCCGCCGCAACAGCGAGCGGCCGACGTAAGGCGGCCCGAGGTCGCTCATCGCCGTCCCCTCCGGTCATTCCGAGACGAGGCAGCTTGCGGGGGGAGGCAGGGGCTGTCAACGCCAGCCCCGAGGCTCATTGCGTCTGCATCCGCAGACCGCGCCGAGAGGGCGGACAGACCGCGTCGAGCGGCGTCCTATCCGCCGGGCTTTGACGGACGCCGCCAGCTGACGACGACGAGATACTTTGCCACATCGAGCACCTGCTGCCGGCCGGGGATGAGGCCATGGCTTGCCAGCACGTCTTCCGGGGTCCACTGCGGCACGCCTGGAAAGACCGGTCGGCCGCCGGGCAGACGCACGCCAGGTGCCCGCGACAGGTGGAAAAAATCAAAACAGTCGAGGAATACCCCGAACACGTCCGTGCCGCCGATGACGCCAACGCTGCCGTCCGGTGTCCCGATCGCGGCCAGAGCTTCGTCGAACGAGGCGCCGGCCGGGTTCCACAATAGCGCCTTGTCATTCGAAGGTTCGGGCGCGATGGCCGCGACGCGCCGGGTGAGGATCAAGCGGCGGCGCAGATGCGAACGCGGCTGCTCTTCGTCGGAGTGGCGCCCATGCACCACCACATCGACCCCGTCGAGCCCGCGTTCGAAGAACCGCCGATCGGCGTCGAACTTGAGCGAACCGGGCATGATGCCCGCGTCATTCGCGAGCATCCCGTCCTCGGAGACGATGGCGTAACCTGTGATACGGCGAGGATGGGACATGGGGGCTCAATTCGCGATAGGGCCGGGGTCACCAGCACAACAGGAAACTATTTGGATTTATGGGCGAGCGGGATCGCCGCCTGGGGCGACAGGAGCCAGAAGGTAAAGCTTTCCTCGATGTATAGGCGTACGCGCTCGGCATCGTGGTCCAGGTAGCCGATGGCGAAATCCTGTCCGACGGTGAGCTGGAAATCCTCGCCGCGCCGCGAGAGCACGACCGCCCCGTCGACGCCGGGCGCCCAATACGATCGGGCCGTCCGCCGCCATGGCTTCAGCGCCGCCGACTTCGTGGATCGCTCCGGCGCGGAACAGATAGTTCTTGAGGTGCGCATCGAGGGCCGGGTCGTGCCGTCGCAGCCATTCGAGGATCATCGCGGCGTGCTCTTTTTCCTCGTCCCGGTTGTGGACCAGGATGGCTCGGAGTTCCTCGTCGTCGGTTGCCTTGGCGCGCTGATCGTACCAGTCGACCGCCTCCAGCTCCTCCATCAGCGAAGCGATCGCCCGGTGGCGGTCTATCGCCTCCGGTCCGAGTGTTGCCGCATCTTCATGCAGTGACTCGCTGGTCATCGGAGTGCTCCCGGGTGGTTCCAATTTCGCCCGTTCGTGGGCGACAGAGTTCAAAACCTCCCGTAGCCGAACAGCAGATACAGGACCATGACTATCAGCAGAATTCCACCGATCCCGATCCCGCCGCCATAGCCGTAACGCGAATAGCCATAGCCACCGCCGCCAAGCAGCAGGACGAGCAGGATAACTAAGAGAATCAGACCCATTTGTGCCTCCCTTGATGCGCTCGTCCCGAGCGCGACCGGCAGTCGATTGTCACATCTTCGGCGCGCCGCTCCCTGGCGGCGGGCCATGCCCGCAGAGAGGGAGGATTTATGTCGGAAGAGTACGTGGCTGGACAGGGTTCTGAGTCCGAAGCGACGCAGCATCAGGGCAATGAAGTTGTACCTAATGGCGAGAAAGAGTCGGCCGATCTGCCGGAGAAGGTCGCGAGCGGCTGCGCGTCGGTGCCCGAGGGGCGGATGCCGGACCCCCCAGTCCCCCCGGGTGGGTGGGCGGAGTTTATCGCGGATCGCCCCTTCGAGCAAGACGAAGTGGTTGAGATCCTGCCGGAGTTGGAAAGCGCTGAAGCCCACGG
>Ga0209415_10019622_pt1 | contig 10568 bp, 8 predicted proteins | sample PeaSoiSIISIP2007_FD_187696 | JGI IMG/M metagenome (GOLD analysis project Ga0209415, IMG submission 187696) | Peat soil microbial communities from Weissenstadt, Germany - SII-SIP-2007 (SPAdes) (version 2) | ecosystem: Environmental > Terrestrial > Soil > Wetlands > Peat | place: Germany... | reverse complement strand
GGGAAGCGTAAGACCGCCCCGCACGCCCGCAACGCCATGCCAGACCGATTGACGGCACGGCGGATGCCGGGCTGGGTTTCACTGCAGGCAGAACGCCTGCATCTCCACGGTGTTCCTGTACGAAAGGAAGCCCAGCTTCGTGCTGTAGCGCGTGTTGACGGCGACGATGTCGCCCGGGCACTGGTCGAGGAGTCGCGCGTACGCCTCGTCGACGTAATCCGTGTTGTCCGTCACGCCGAGGATCACGCCCTGGTTGGCGCGGGAATGGATCCACACCGCCTGGCGCGGCGGACCTGCGGTGTGCGTGGCAGGCGCGTACCCGGCCGCCTGGTACTCGTGCATGCTGTAGGAGCACCCGCACGCGAGCACGGCGACCAGCGCGAACATGAGGAGCGGCAGAGCGCGGTGCATGGCTCAGCGCGTCTCCTGCATCGCGGTCGCCCCGCTCGGCTGCGCCGCCGGCGGGTCGTACACGCAGTAGCCAGTCGCGACGACGCGACGCACCTGAACGATCACGTAGACTGACGACTCCTGCTTCGTGAGGATGCCCGTCACGCGCCCCTGCGGGCACTGGCGCATCAGGTCCGTGGTCAGCGGCTCGATGAAGTCGTTGTCGAAGTGGATGCCGAGGAGGGCGGTGTTGCTCACATGGGCGTGCAGCGGTCGCGAGCGGTCGGCCGGGATCTGCGTGACGGACACGCTCTGGAGCGAGGTGCAGCCGGCGAGCGTCGCGAGGGCAGCGATGGAGGCAAGGAAGGCGATGGGAGAATGCTTGGTCATGGGGCCCTGGGGTCAGTCGACGATGCAGTAGCCGCGGACGGTGACGTACTCGCCGCTCACGGCGTAATAGTTGGTCGACTCGCGCAGGCTCATGAGGCCCGTGACGCGTGCCGTGGGACAGCGTTCGAGGATGGTCGTGGCCACGGCGTCGGCGAACTGGTCGTCGTAGACGACGTTCCCGGTCTTGGGGCCGAACTGAAAGAGGGTGACGAGGCTCGCGAGCTGCGAGGGTCGAGCGCTCCTCATGGCGACGGACGCGATCTGTCCGACGGCCTTGGTGTTGATGCCCGTCTCGGATACGTGAATCTCGAACGGAACGAGGTGGCCGTGCTGTCCGTCGATCTCGTCGAGCTGCGCGCGGTGCAGCGTCGCGCAGCCGACGAGGGGGGGAGCGAAGCCAAGGAAGAGGAGGGGGAGGAACCGTCGCATCGGAGAGATGCTGAGCAACACACGTGCCCCCCTGGTCCGGCGTGTGACCAGGGGCAGCGGGACAGGGTGCCCTACCGGGCCACCGCCGTTGCCCACGAGGTGTCGAAGGAAAGGGGGCGAATTGTCGCGCCTGCGGGGCGAGAGGCGTAGACGGGCATTCACGACGGGGGCGAGAACGTCGTGGCGCGATCCCTTGCCATGGGTACCTCGATCCCATGGCCTGGGGATCGCGATCCCCAACCCTCCTCTACCTCTTCCCCTCGTCGAGCCCCTCCACCTCGTCACGGGTGATGGCTCCCTGGTGCTTCACGTCGATCGCGTTCAGCACGAGGTCCGCCGCCACCGCCGAGGGCTGGGTGTGCGTGACGCGCGCCACGGCCGCCTGGATCTCGCTGGGTGTGACCTGTCCGTCGTGGTTCAGGTCCACCACGTCGAACCCCCCCAGCTTCTGCCACAGGGCCCGCGCGAACGCGTCCACGAGGACGACCTTCACGTCGCGCCCGCTCCCCACGGGGGGCAACCGCTCCGGGTGCTCGCGGCCGAATCGGAGCAGCGGCTCGATGTGGTCCATCCCCTCGAGCAGGTTGCGCACGATGGCCACGCGGTACTCGCGGTCCTCGTCGAGCGGCGCGCCGGCGATCTCCGTCACGCGGTCGCCCGGCTGTTCGACGACGAGGCCGTCGTCGGCCTGCAAGTAGGCACCGGATTCGGCGGGTGCGAGGGCACGCGAGGCGGCCACCACCTCGCGAACGACCCGTCCCGGCATGCGCACGACGACCACCTCGTTGTCGAAGGGCACCTCGGCCTCGAGGTCGCCGTAGGTGAAGCGCTCCCGGTAGTCGCGCGACGCGCGGATGCCGCCCCCGTTGAAGAGGCACGCCTCGGCGCCCAGGGCGTCCCGCAGCCGCGAGCACACGAGGGTGGCGACGGACGTGGAGCGGGACCGTCCGCCTACCGAGGAGAGGGTCTCTCCCGGAGCGAGCGACATCAGCGTCGCCCCCTCCAGCGCCTGCACCTTCGTCATGTGGTGGTCCACGAGGCGGCGCAGCGCCGCGTCCTCCGGGTAGTCGGCGGTCGCGTCGAGCCGGATGGACACACCGGGCACGTCGGGCTGTCCCGGTGCGGGCGCCTCCTCCGGCCACGCCAGGTCGATCACCGCCGCCTTCGTCGCGTCCGCACCCGCCTTGACGATCCACGTCTCGCCAACCTTCTCCAGGAAGGGGACGTGCTCGTGTCCGCCGAGAATGACCGGGAAGCGCGCGCGCACGCCCGTGCGAGCCAGGGCGCGGTCGTCGTCCATAGGCTGATGGGTGATGGGGAGGACGCAGGCGCAACCCCCCTCCTCCAATAGGGTCGCGCCCTCCCGCAGCGCCGCGGGGTTCGGCGGCTCGAGCCGGGCGCCACCGAAGGGCGCATGGCGGTACACCGTCGCGTCGTCCATCACTACGCCCACGAGGCCCACGCGCACGCGCCTCCCACCGGGCGCCCCCACCTCCACGACGTCGTGCGCTGCCAGCGGTGGATCGAAGCCGTGGAGGTTCGTACCGAGGCACTTCGCGTGAAGCTCCCGGATGCGCTCGCGAAGCTGGCCGACGGGCACGTCGTCCTCGTGGTTGCCCATCACGACGTGCGTGATCCCCACCGCGTTCAGGCACTCGACCATGCCCCGCCCCGCGTCGAGGCTCGACAGGATGCTCGGCGCGAGGAAGTCCCCCGCCATGACGGCGAGGAAGGTGTCCGCCGGGCTCGTCTCCGCGTGATGCCTCACGAGCGTCGCGAGGCGAGGCAAGTTCTCCAGCGTGTAGACGTCGTTCACCTGGACGATGCGGAGCGTCGGACCGGGCAAGGCGCTCACTCCTCCGTCGGCATCCCGCGCAGCCATCGTCCGGCGCGCGCGCGAAACTGGCGCCGTCGCTCGAGGATGCGGGCGACGTCCTGCCGCGGGAACCAGACCTTCACGACGACGATGGTGAGCACGAGGTTGTCGAGGGACATGAGCGGGTACATCAGCGACGGGAACCCCGAGACGACGAGGAACGTCAGCCCGCAGGTGGCCGCCGGGAGGGCGAACCACCGCTCGGTCCACACCGCGAGGAGCGTGTACATGAGCCCCCACGCGAACATGAAGACCATGTGAATGTGGATCGGCGAGAAGCCTGCGAGCCAGCCGCCCGCGCTGAGGATGCAGTGCCCGGCGAAGTAGAACGCGAAGGTCTGGGAGAGCCTCCGGTTGAGCGCCGTCTTCGTCAGCGTGTCGCGGGCCCAGATGAACGCGACGAGACCGAGCGCGATGTAGATCACGGCGGGGAGCAGCGTCGAGTCGAAGTAGGAGACCTTGCCCGCGTGCGTCGCGTAGGCCCATCCCGCGAGGGGCGAGATCGTCCAGGCCATCCCGAAGAGGCCCATGAGGAGCGCCCTCGTGCGCCCGCCCACGGTCGGATCCAGATCCCCTTCCAGGCGATGGAGGCGCTCGTCCTCCTGCTCCTGCGCGGCCACCGCGGCCTTCACGCGCGCCGACACGTCGGCGGGAGGGGTGGACACCTCGCGCAGGAGCGTGGCGGCGGTGGCGGGGCTCCCCGCGGTGAGCTCGTGATCGATCACGAGCAGGAGCGCGCGATCGAGCCCGTTGCGAGCGGTCTCGTTGGCGGGCCACGCGGAGAGCGCCGCGTGATAGCCGAAGCGGCACTCGCCGAGCAGGTTGGCGACGGCGAGGTTGCGATCGTCGCCGGGTGGGTCGCCCTCGATGGCCTTCTGGAGTAGCGTCAGGCTCTGCTTCGCGTCGTGGGCGAGCTTGCGCGAGCCGCGATGGCGCAGGTACTCGTCGATGGCGACGCGGAGCTCCAGCGCGCTCTCGAAGCGCGCCGAGGGCTCTCGCTCCAGGGCCCGGATGCAGATGCGCTTCGCCTCGGCGGGGAAGCTGGGGGCGAAGGTCGGCGCGGAGAGGAGGATGTTGGTGACGATGGCGTGGACGTCGTTGCCCTTGTGTGGCGGCTCGCCGGCGAAGATCTCGTAGAGGATGGCGCCGAGGAGGTAGACGTCCGTGCGCGGGGAGTACGCGGTCGGGTCGCCGAGGAGCATCTCCGGCGCCATGTAGTGCGGCGTGCCCGCGATCTCCTTCGCCTGCGAGGCGCAGGGCAGGCGGCCGCTCGGGTCGTCCTTCAAGCTGACGGCGATGCCCCAGTCGAGGACGTACACCTCGCCGAACTCGCCGATCATCACGTTGTCGGGTTTGAGGTCGCGGTGCAGGATGCCGCGGCTGTGGGCGAAGTGGACGGCGTTGCACGCGCTGACGAGCGTGCGGAGGTTCCACTCCAGCGGGTCGGTGGCGCCGAAGCGTCGGGTGATCTCCGCGCCGTCCCGCATGAGGTGCGACCACACGCGGCCCTCGATCCGCTTCATCACGATGACCGGCGCGCCCGACGCGTCGACGCCCACGTCGTGCACCGGAACCACGTTGGGGTGCTCGAGCGCGCCCGTGACCCACGCCTCGCGCAGGATGCGGAGCGCTGCCTCCTCGTCGCCGAGGCCCTTGCGCAGCGTCTTGACGGCGACGTGCCGTCCGAGGGTCGCCTGCGTTGCCAGGTGGACGACGCCCATCCCGCCCTCGCCGATGGTGTGATGCACGTCGATCTTGCCGCCGAGAGTCGCGCCCAGCGCCCGCAGCGCATTGAGCGCCGCCATCGCGCCCGAGGACGGGGACCGGGACGGCTCGATGGTCGCGTCGGGGTGGTCGACGAGCGTCTTGGCGAGATCGAGATCGCCGGCGAGCCGCGCTTCGACGGTCTTGGCCAGGTGGAGCGGGTCGAGCTCCGTCACCCGAGAGCGGCTCCGAGCGTCAGCTCTTCCAGCGAGATCCCGGCGAACCGCCGCGGCTTCACCGTGACGGTGAGGGACCCACGCGCCGGATCGACCTTGGCCGCGACCTCGGGTCCGGGCGGCGCGGCGCGCTCGAACATGTCGGCCAGGGCGATGCGCGCGACCTCTTCGGCCTTGCGCGGATCGGTTCCGAGGGGGATGGCGGCTGCGACCTGCTGCACGGCGCGCGCGAACAGGCCGATGAAGATCTGGTCGCCCAGCGTGCTGCTTGCCGCCCCCGGACCGGACGGCGATGCGCTGCGGTGGAGGACCGGCGCCCGCGTCAGCACGGCCGCGTCGGTGTTCGGCGCGCACGTGAGCATGGTCAACCCGGCGCGCGCGACCTCACGCACGGCGTCCTCCGACGGGACGACCTGCAGCGGGACGGCGGCCTCTTCGCCGCGATCGTGCACCGTGTGGACCGGCAGGTTGCCGATGATGCCGTCCCGCGCGCCGGTGATGGCGGTGGGCCAGCGCAGCCGCGCGTGGCTCCGCGCGCATAGGGCGCCGATGACGTACGCCCCGCTCGCGTAGACGTGCGCGCCCGGATCCCGGGCGTCCTCCTCGTACGGGGGCTGTTGCAGGCGCGACGTTCCCTGGGTGTAGGGAGCGCGCACGAGCGGATCGTTCAGGACGATCGTCACCCATCGGGCCGCCTCCCGCGACGCGACGCCGCGCAGCGCGACGGCGCGGCCGTCGTTGCTCGTGGACAGGGCGCCGGTCGAGCGCGCCACCTGCTCGAGCGAGTCGACCCCCAGCATGCTCGGATGACCCGCCAGCACGATGGGCGCGAGCAGCGTGCTCGCAAGGCCCGCCCACTTCTCCAGCGCCGCGAGGTCGACGGCGATGGGCTCGACGCGCTGGTCGATGAGGACGAGGTCGATCGCCGCACGCTCGGGATCCGAGTCGCCCAGCCGGCGAAGCGCGTCGGCGACCGCGTCGCGTCCCGCGTTCACGACGTCGACCTCCACGCCGGCCTTTCGATCGCAATGCTCGACCAGCAGCCGGAGGCCCCGCCACGTCGACTCCAGACGGCGAACCTCGGGATGGTGGAGGATCGCGTCCAGCAAGTTGCGGAACGCGTGCTCCAGCCGCTGCGGTGCGGTACCCACCACGGCGCGCGCGGCAGGCGCCGGCCTCGCCGTCCGCGCCACGGCCTCGATCACGCGGGAGAGCTCGCTGCGGGTCGGCTCCGGTTCCGCCCTCGGGGGCGGCGCCTCGGGCTCCGCGGCGACGTCGACCATGTCGAGCAGCGCGTCGAGGCCGCTCTTTCCGCCGCCGTTACCCGCGGCGGGGACCGCCGGCGTGGCTACCGGTGCTGGCGCGGTCGCCGTCTCCTTCGGCGCAGCCGGGGCGGGCCTCACCTCGTGGATGAGGGCATCGGCCCACGACGGGCGAGGAAGGATCCGCACGAGCTGCGCCCGCGCTGCCTCGGCCGTCAGCTTCCGTGTGGCGACGTCCTCTACAACGCGGCGGGCGTCGACCAGCGCGCGCAGGGCGGGGACCTGCTCGACCAGCTCGCCCGGGCGCATCGACTTGCGATCTCGCCACACGAGATCGACCCGGAGGGGCGGCTCGCTCCCGCCGAAGGGGTCGCTCACCTCGATGGCGAGCGAGGGGGCCAGCTGCCCCATCACCGAGTCGAACGTCTCGGCGTCGATGCGCAGCGGGTCGAGCGTCGGGGTTCGCCCCGTCGACCAGTCGGCACCCGCCACGACCTCAGCGATGACCACCACCCGGAACGAGCGCTCCTCCACGGGCTGCCCGCCGTCGTCGCCCTGCTTCCGGTTGCCGAACCCGATGCCGAACGACGCGATGCCCCCCGAGCGATCCTCCGCCATGGCAGAGGAGTAGCGCTACCCCGTCGCGGCAACAAGCCGCGCTGGATGACCTCCGGGAACGCCCTACCAGCAGATCATGTTGCCGGTGTACCCGCACTCCGGGCGGGCCATCAGCGCGTACGTCATTCCGACGAGGAAGCCGAACCCGACGCCCGCGAGGCTGCCCGCCACGATCTGCCCCCCGCTCTCGAAGTTGCCTGCCCCCCGGCCGACGTCGGTGACGCCGGCGAGGACGGCCGGGACGAACACGTTGCCGATGAAGGAGCCCACGTTGAACCGACCGTCGCTCCACTTGGTCATGTCGAAGAGCCACACCGCGGCGCCGTTGCCGAGCGCCGAGAAGGCCCCGAAGGCGTGGGTCGAGGGCGAGCCGTATGTCTCGCAGTTCGGGCCGGGAGTGTTCGACGCGTCGCACCCGGGACGCGGATCCTTGATGACGCCCTTGAGGGCGTACTCGTTGGCGAGCGACAAGACGGTGAGCGTCATCACGGGAGCCAGCTGCGAGACGTGCCAGCGGGCCTTCCAGCCAACGGTGGACTCGGGATCGGAGTAGAAGATGCGCGGCATCAGAAGCTCTACGGCTCCTGCCGCCCCCACCGTCACCGCCGTGGCGGTACCCCAGCCCTGATCACGACTGGGTGCGGGCGACGTTTGCGCCCCCGCAGGCGAGCTCACTGCGATCACCAACAGCGCCGGAGCGACACACCAAGCCTTGCGCCACGTCATCGAAAGAAGTCTCCCTCTTGCGGGGGCAAGCCTCGCCCATTCCGGTGTCCGAGGCCAAGAGACTTGATTGGAGCCTCGGCTCGACGACGCGTCAGCGACGCGGCGGTCCGCCACCCGGCCACGAACCGCCTGTCCATGGCGGCTGGGCCGGCGGCTGCGAGACCAGCGGAGGCTGCGGGGGACGCGTGTTGGGCTGGACCGGCTGCGGCTGCTGCGGCGGATGCGTCACGGGAGGATGGGTGACCATCGGAGGCTGCGCGAAGGCCCCGGGCGGGACGGACGCTTGCCTCGCTGCGGGCGGAGCCTGGGGGAACGCGTGCTGCGGGGGCTGCCCGACGTTCTGCGCGAAGGCATGCGGCGCCTGGGGGCCTTGACCCGGGCCCGCCGGCGGATCTCCCGCGAGCTCGGTGTACGCGTGAACGAACTCGGGGCCGAAGATGAGCATGAACGCCTGCTTCTCGTCCTCCGCGAAGTCGCCGTAGATCTCGGCGTAGAGCTCCCACAGAGTCTTGTAGCGGAACGGCCCGAGCTGCGACCCCATCGCCGTCCGCCGGCGAGGGTTTCCGATCTCCGCTTCGATGGACGCCGGTGCGAGCTTGGCCAGGAGCGAGCGCACGCCGCGCATGACGCCGTTGAGCATCGCCACCTGGTGGACCATCACCTCGGCGAACGTCGACTCGATCGCCCGCGAGCCCTCGTTGGAAGGATCTGCCCAGTCGAGGACGCGCGCGGCGAGCTCGCGGGGCTCTCGCGCCGTCTCCACCGCACGGGCGGCGTTCATCTGCTCCTTGGGCGAGCGCGTCTTCTTGATGTCCATCTGCGTCTGGAACTGCTTGTGCCCGTCCCGGAGCGGCAGGAAGCACTTGAAGAAGACGTCGAGCACGTCTTGCATCTTCTGGGCGAAGGCCACCACGTCGACCACGCGCTCGAGCGGCCCCCGCGCCGGAACGAACGAAGCCGCGAGATCGCGCAAGGCCTGGAGGGCGACCGCCTCTTCGCGGGTGCCTCCGCCCCCGGCGGGCTGAGCCCCCGCGGGCGGAGCGACGGGCACCCCGAACTGCGTCGCCATCCGCTGGAAATCCCCTTCGTTGCGCACGGGTCCCATGTCGGCCAGCATCTGCTGGAGCAGCCGGCCGCGCGACGCCGGATCGAGCGAGTTGGAGAGGGAGAAGAGCTCGCGATAGAGCTTCCCCCAGCTCGCGCGGTACTCGTCGTAGGCTGGCTGCAGGCGCGCCAGCTGTTCGCGGCTCCGGTCGGGGCCGGCGGGGCCGGGGGCCGCGGCGTTGGGGCCGGCCACCCCCGCCATCATCTTCTGCAGCTCGTTGACGTCCATCGAGAGGATGGTCCCCTCGCGCTTGCGCTCGGCCTTGGCGGGGGCGACGTCGCTGACGAAGAAGAGCTGGAACCACAGGGAGACGATCGCGAACTCGTAGTTCTGCTGCGTCAGGTCAATCGCCGTATTGGGCGGCATCCGCCCCGAAGCGCGCAGCGTCGTCCCGTTGGTGCTCCCCAGGTCACGCAGCTGGAGGCGCGTCCCGTCGAACTCGATGACGGCGTGGTACTGCGACACGAACGCTGCCTGGATCTGGAGCTCGTTCAACGAGCTTCGCCCGATCCGAACGGGTGAGCGATCGAATGTCCTCTCGAGGACGGAGCCGTCCTGCGTGTTGACCACGCGCATGCGGAGACCGACCGCCACGGCTTCGAGCGTATCAGCGTCGCGAGAGAGTGGCGAGTCACCCGCCTCGTTATGTCACGAGCTATTTACGCGCCTTTCTTGCGGTTGCTTTCGCAGGCGTGCCAGCCTACGTGGCGCATATGCGTTACGCACGCACCGCCGCGCTCCTTACGAGTGTCTTCTCTGCCGGCATCACGCTGGGGTATGGCGCCGTGCCGACGCAGGTCACCCGCGCGCTCACGTCGCGCGTGGGCCTCACGGCGCCCATGCAGGAGTCCAGCAGCCCCGCACCGACGGGAGCCTCGATCGATCCGCGGATGACCACGCAGACCGCGGGAGCGTCCCACGGGCCGGAGTCGAGCGAGCTGCAGGTCCTCCGGTCGCCTGAGTTCGAGATGTTCGGCGAGCGCACCGGTGAGCACGCGCCAGCGGTCCCGCGACCGCAGACTTCGCGCCCTTCCTCGGTGTGTGGCACGGGTCCCGAGCGACGCCTCTGCAACGCGGACGACGTGGACCCCGGCTCCGCACCCGCCCCCGAGGGAAACTGGATGGTGGGCCTGCGTGCACCGGATCTGCCGGTCCACGCCAGCGTGCGCGTCGAGAGGTTCTTCCGCTACCTCACCGAAAGCACCAATGGTCGCAAGCTCTTTCGCGCCTGGCTGAAGCGCAGCGGGCGCTATCACGACGTCGTCGCGCGCGCGCTCCACGATCGAGGCCTGCCGCAGGACCTCGAGGCGCTGGTCTTCGTCGAGAGCGGGTACTCGCCCACGGCCGTGTCCAGCGAAGGGGCGATGGGGCTCTGGCAGTTCATGCCCGGAACGGCCCATGTGTACGGTCTCGCGGTCGACGAGGACTTCGACGAGCGGCGCAGCATCGAGAAGGCCACCGACGCGGCGACTCGCTACCTGTCGGACCTCTACGAGCGGTTCGGGTCGTGGGAGCTGGCGATGGCCGCCTACGACATGGGCTACGGCCGCCTCACGCAGCGCGTGCAGGAGCTGTCGACGAACGACTACTGGACCCTGTCGCTCGTTCGCGGCGCGATCCCCGACGAGGCGCTGGCTTACGTCCCCAAGATCATCGCGGTGGCGCTGCTCCTGCGCAACCTCGACCGCTTCGGCTTCGACGAGGTGCAGCAGGATCCGCCGCTCACGGCGTCGGAGCTCGACGTCCCGGGGGGTACGCCCCTGCGCATCGTCGCGCGCGCCGCCGGCACCAGCGTCGAACGCCTCCATGTGCTGAACCCCGAGCTTCTCACC
>Ga0209415_10019620_pt1 | contig 10569 bp, 9 predicted proteins | sample PeaSoiSIISIP2007_FD_187696 | JGI IMG/M metagenome (GOLD analysis project Ga0209415, IMG submission 187696) | Peat soil microbial communities from Weissenstadt, Germany - SII-SIP-2007 (SPAdes) (version 2) | ecosystem: Environmental > Terrestrial > Soil > Wetlands > Peat | place: Germany... | reverse complement strand
CCTGGCGGTGTTGAAGATCGACCAGACCGGCCTCCCGTACCTCCGGCTGGGCGATTCGGATACCTTGCGGCAAGGGCAGATCGTCATGGCGTTCGGCAATCCGCTGGGCCTCGAAAACTCGGTCAGCATGGGCGTGGTGAGCTCGGTAGCGCGGCAGATCAAGCCGGACGACACCATGATTTACATCCAGACCGACGCGCCCATTAATCCCGGCAACAGCGGCGGACCGCTGGTGGACGCGGATGGCCGCGTGGTGGGGATCAATACGTTCATCCTTACGCAATCGGGCGGGAGCGAAGGGCTGGGATTCGCGATCCCCAGCAATATCGTGAAAAACAGTTACACGCAGATCAAGGCCGAAGGGCACGTGCACCGCAGCGAGATCGGGGTGTTCGCGCAGAGCATCACACCGCCGCTGGCTACGGGGCTGAGGCTTTCGCAGGACTGGGGAGTGCTGCTCTCGGACGTGACACCCGACGGACCGGCGGACCAGGCCGGGCTGAAGATAGGCGATATTGTGGTCAGTCTCAATGGGAAGCTGATGACGAATGCGCGCCAGCTCGACGTCAATCTGTACCGGTATTCGGTGGGGCAGAAGGTGAACCTGGAGGTTCTGCGGGGAGGAAGCAAACTGACCTATGCCGTGCCGGTAACGCAGCGCGAGGACGATCCGCAGAGGTTTGCGGACATGGTGGATCCCACGAAGAACGTGGTTCCGAAGCTGGGCATCCTGGGTATCGCGATTGACCGGAAGGTTGCGGAACTGCTTCCGGAACTGCGGAATTCGTACGGCGTGGTGGTGGCGGCACGCGGGGGCGATACGCCTTATACGGGAGACAGCCTGCAACTGGGGGATGTGATTTATTCGGTCAACGGCGAGATCGTTACCAGCGTGGAAGCCCTGCGCTCGGCGATCGACGGCCTCAAAGACACGGATCCGCTGGTGCTTCAGGTGGAGCGTAGCGGGCGCCTGCTGTATCTGACGACGACCATCGAATAGGTGGGCAGTGCTGTCTCGACCAGTTCCTTGGAACTCACGGTTTCGCCATTTCGACAATTGCAGATCGAATTGTATGATTATGTACATTAGGAATTGGCTTAGCCCGGATTTCTCATCGGTCGCGGCCAAGACATGCCGGCAAGAGTGCCGGCACGGCACGCTGAGAGCGTGCGCCACGGTTAAGTGCGTACAGGCTGTTATAGCAGGCGTGGCGCAAACACTCGTGTCGATGCCCGGCCGATGAGAAATCCGGGTTAGGGAAGAAATCCTGGTGCATAGGGAGCGTAAGCGCCTGACGTGAACAAAATCCGGCAAGCGACTGAACGGTACTTGCTAGTTCTGGATCGTCACTTCCGTCCCACTTCCACGGCGGTCGATTTCACCACAGACTTTGCGGGCTACCAGACGTTCGGAATGAGCCGAAAGCGGGTGTGCAAGCAGTATTCCGCATACCCCCGCAACTCCTGGCGAAGAACCCGCTCCTCGTTGAGAAGGCGGAATACGAGCACGGGAATCAGAACTACATCAGGCGCAAGAGCAACGTAAGAGGCGAGCGACAATGGAGCGGCGATAATCATCACAACAATGGCGGAATACATCGGGTGCCGAACAATCCTATACGGGCCACTAGAGACGACTTTCTGTTCAGCTTCGACCTGAATTACAGTGGATGCGAAAGTGTTGAATCTGAATACCTCAAAAATCAGGAGCCAGGAGAAGAGCAGAAGCGCCTGCGAGGTTAGTGTCACCCACAACGGCACACCGCCCAAAAACGCCAGCGACCAGCCAAAGCGGTAGTCCAGACCAGACAGACAAATAGTGCAGATCCAGAGCGGCATCCACAATATTTGGAAACGTTTCTGCTCGGGTTTCTGTTCTTTGGTTTGCAATCTGCGTTCGAGCAGGCGAGGGTCACGCCGATAGAAGTAGGCCCCAAACACAACGTTGAACACTACAAAAATGCCTAAGAACGCCCAGGCTTGCCAGAACCGGAGTGAGCCAGCGGGAAGAAACAGCAGTGCGGCGAGTAAAGGCAGGACTATCGCCAACCGGGTGCCGAATTTCGCTTTGAGATTCATTTGTCCTTTTATTCCTAGCGCAATGCAGTGATCGGGTCAAGGCGGGCCGCTGCTATTCAAGATCCCGAACACGTAATCGCCATGATCTTTGAAAACCCCGCCATCCAGTTCACCGCACCGCAATGGGGGCACATCTCGCTGCGCATGTCGAACGTGAGTTTCCTTCGATCCCGGCACGGCATCACGACGCTCGGGGAGTTGAGGGATTGCCGGATTCGTGATAGCGTAGTGTCAGGAGGTGCTGTATGCGAGAAGGCACCCCGACTCCGCAAATCAACGTTTCGAAAATACCGGGTGACGGCGGTATTGCCGGTGCATTGTTCGCCCTGAGCAGTATGGTCATCTTTCTGATCGGCATTCCTCTGGTACGGTTTTTCCTCCCCGCTGCCATTGTTCTGGGCTGCGCCGTTGCTCTCATCATCCACTCCATTAGGCACGAACCCACAGGCAAACCTTGGATCATGCCTGACACGAAGAAGTAGAAGGCGGCACAGCACCTCACTGGGGATATATGGAGAATAAGGACCGGTTGCCGGACTCAGCCACCCGCTTAGTTGTCGTGCTGGAGGCCAACGATCAGATTCAGTTGGCAATGGCGAAGGGCCTACTCGAAGATGCCGGAATTCCTCTTTTCATCCAAGGGCAGATTGCAACACTTTACCAAAGCCTGGACGGATTTCTCCGCAAGTGGGTCAGTCTCCAAGTACCAGAAGATCGTGCTGTCGAGGCGCAAGAACTTCTGGAACAACTCAAGCCGAGGCCGTTTCTCTGCCGATTTTTGTGGGTAATGGGCTTGATGCAGCAGTTCTCAGCATCTTCCGCAGCGTCGTCCAGATTGGGATTTCTGCGTTGTCTGGTGTCCTTAATACCGGACGTGGCCTGAAGACGAAATCTGCGGGATGAGTTCAAGATTCTAGTTGATCGGACCCGTCTCCGCTTCCACTTCGTGACAGGAGTGAACGCAGAAGATCGTGTCGTCGCCGTGGTCCGCTCGATGAAAGCGGCCTGGGCAATGTTCGCAGTCTCCACGCTGACATTCTTCCGAGATCGACGTGAGCACTTCCGGCGCATCGGCTTCGTCAAACTTGTGGACAATGATGCTGTCCGTGATCGCCTGCTCCCACGCCAGAAGGATGGCGGCATTGATTGTTCCCATCTCGGCCCCACATTGATTGCATTTCAGCGTGATTTGGTCGCCGTGTTGTTCCGGCACGACGGAACCGTTGCATTGGACGCCAGCTTTGCGGTGGAGCATTACGGGGAGGTGAAGGGGTTCGGCGGGCACGGTTTAATGGTAGCGCCGCTGTCGATCCTTGAACGCCCTCCCAGGCGGTCTTCGGCGTTCCAGGCGGTTTCCCGTGGTTGCGCCATTTGAGGCAATCGGGGCCGGTGGAGAATGTGGCGGCGGCACCCACGGCCGGTGTGCTCAAAATCGGCTATCGTGTATGCCGTGGCCCACCTTGCAATCGAACTGCTGGAGCGGTACGCCTTGAAGGAAGTGGCAGAGGCCGAGAAACGGCGAGTCGAGAAGCACGTTGCCTCGTTGCAGGAAGTGGTGGGCCTGACAGAACTCGAATCTGTGACCTCCTGCGTGTCAAGCAGGCGCTCTAACCAACTGAGCTACAGGCCCCGAAAGTCTAACCAACTGAGCTACGGGCCCGGTGAGGGCTTGAAATCAGGAGTATATCATGCCCGGCGGATGGATTTCCCGTTCCGTGCCACGTGCGCCCGGTCCGGAGGGCCGCGACTTCGCGGCCGGTGTGGACACTCTCGACAAAAATCGCATCGGACTCGACAGAACGTCGAAGCTCGGAGAGTCGCCTGATAGGCGGTTGCAGGCAAGATTGCCGGCACGAGCGCCTGCACCACTGTCAGCCCGACCGCAAGGTGGCGCGCATTCCTTGACTGCCCAACTGGCGCAATACGTCACTCGTGTAAAACTATTCCTATGATTCGCGCGCTCCTTTTGCTGACCTTTGCTCTGCACGCCCAGGATCGGGGGACCTTCGTTCTCCACATGATCCACCACGCCATCGGCGAGGAGCGGTACGAGATCGCCCGCGAGGGCGACGCGCTCGCGATGCACACCTCCTACGAGACGGCCGACCGCGGCAATAAGAGGACACTCAACGCCGAACTGCGGATGAAGCCCGATTTCACGCCCGAGCGGTTCGACGTCAAGGGGCGGCCCGAGGGCTCCGTGACCATCGAGGGGGCGGTGGCTACCGTGCGGGAGGGGGAGAGCGAGCGGAAAATTTCGCTCGGGCGGCAGTATTTTGTGGGACTGGGGCAGGCGCCGTTTTCGGTCCAGATGGCCATGATGCGCTACTGGCTGGGCCACGGGCGGCCCGCGCGGCTGCCCATCCTGCGCGCGAATCCCGCAGCGGAGGACGTCGAGATCTCGCCGGCGGGCCGGGATTCCATCACGATTGGCGGCAAGACGGTGGAACTCACGCGGTACACCGTGGCCAACCTGGTGTGGGGCAGGGAAGTGGTGTGGATGAACGGCGACGGGCAACTGGCCGCGGCCATGACCTTCGCCGCGGGCCTGCCGATGGAGGCCGTACGCACCGAGTACGAGGCGGCATTCGCGCAACTGGTGCGCGCCGGCGTGGCCGAAGAGATGCGCACGCTGGCAGCGCTCGAGCGGCTGGCGCCACCCGAGCAGACCGGCAGCTTCGCCATCGCGGGCGCGCGGCTGGTGGACGCGACGGGCCGCGACCCGGTCGAGGATTCGGTGGTGATCGTGCGCGATGGCCGCATCGCCGCAGTGGGCCCGCGCAGCCAGGTGGCGATTCCGAAAGGGATGCCGGTGGTGGACGCGGCCGGCCAGACGCTGCTGCCCGGGCTGTGGGAGATGCACTCGCATTTTTCGGGAGTCGAATTCGGGCCGGCGTTTCTGGCGGCGGGCCAGACTACTACGCGCGATTGCGGAGGCGAATTCGAATTCCTGGTGGCCGTGCGGGACGCCATCGAGAAGCGCCACGCCCTGGGGCCGCGGCTGCTGCTGGCCGGACTGGTGGACGCCAGCGGGCCGGCGGCTTTCGGCGCGGTGACCGCCGATACTCCCGAAGAGGCGCGCGCGGTGGTGGCGAAGTACAAGGCCGCCGGCTTCCAGCAGATCAAGCTGTACACCTATCTCAAGCCCGACGTGATCGCGGCGCTGGCCGCGGAGGCGCATCGCGTGGGCATGACGGTGACGGGCCATGTGCCCTCGGCGCTCAACGCCTTCCAAGGAGTGGAGGCCGGCATGGACCAGATCAATCATTTGAACTACGTGTCGCAAATGATGCGTGGGGCGGGTGGCCGCGGAGCGCCTATCGAGATCGAGAGCGAGCAGGCACGGAAAGCGATCGAGTTCTTCCGCGATCATCACACGGTGGTCGACCCGACAGCCTCGTGGGGGGAAATGGGCGGCCACCCCAAGGACATCGACATCGCGTCGTTCGAGCCGGGGATCGCCAAAGCGCCGTACACCGTCGCGGCCAAGTTCCTGTCGCTCGGCTCGACCGCGGACAGCGCGAGGTTCCGCGCGCGCATGGCGGAGACGGACGCCGTAATCGGCGCGTTGCACAAGGCCGGGATCCCGATTGTGGCGGGCAGCGACACGGGGCTGGTGGGGTACGGGCTGCTGCGCGAGCTGGAGATTTATGTGCAGTCGGGGATGACGCCGCTCGAGGCGATTCAGTCGGCCACGATTGTGGCGGCGCGCGCCATGCGCCTCGATGCGGATTCGGGCACGGTGGAAGCCGGCAAGCGGGCCGACCTGATCCTCGTGGACGGGAACCCGCTCGAGCGGATCGGCGATCTGCGCAAAGTTTCGCGGGTGGTGGCTAACGGGCGGCTCTACGAATCGGCGAAACTGTGGAAGAGCGTGGGGTTCCGCCCATGATTGGCAAACTGGCCGGCAAATTGATGTGGTGTTGCGCGCTGTCTCCGATCCTGATGGCCCAGGCGCCGCAGCCGGATGGCGGCGGCGTGCGCGGCGGCACGCTGCCCGCGCGGTGGATTACGGGAGGGCCGAATTGCATCGAGGTCCCGGATTGGCAGATCCACCAGTACAACGAGGATTTCTTCATCCTGCGGCAATCGGGATGCACGCACTACGAGAAGCCGTTCCTGTACCTGCTTTTCGGCAACGACCGGGCGTTGCTGGAGGACACGGGGGCGGGGAAGAGCGATGCGGCGCGAGTGGTGGGCGAGATCGTGGCGAAGTGGTGCGCGCAGAAGGGGCGCTCCTCGATTCCATTGATTGTGGCGCATTCGCACGCGCACGGCGATCATGTGGCGGGCGACCCGGGATTTCGCGGGATGGCCAACGTGACGATGGTTCCGCCGACCGTGGAAGGCACGCGAGAGTTTTTCCAGATCGGCCAATGGCCCGAGGGAATCGGGCAGGTGGATTTGGGAGGGCGGGTGCTGGACGTGCTTCCGGTTCCCGGCCACGAGGCGCTGGCGATCGCCATCTACGACCGGCAGACCGGGGTGCTGCTGACGGGGGACAATCTGTATCCGGGCCGTTTGTACGTGCGCGATTTTCCGGAGTATCTGAAGAGCACCAGGCGGCTGGTGGAATTCACGCGCGGAAAAATCGTGGCGCACGTGCTGGGCACGCACATCGAGGAGATGTCGACCCCGTATAAGGACTATCCGGTGGGGACGAAGTACCAGCCGGAGGAGCACGCGCTGGCGCTTTCGCGTGGGCACTTGCTGGAGCTGAAGGAAGCGCTGGAGGGGATGCAGGAGAAGCCGGTGCGGATGGCGCTGAGGGATTTCACGATCTGGCCGCAGGAGCCGCGGAGGTGAAGAAAATTCTCGGGCCACGAATGAACACGAATGAAAAACAGGGCAGTTATTCGTACTACTAATACTCGTTTTTCTTGGCACGCTGCAAAGATGTTCAGCTAACCGCCGCAGAATGTGGAATTCGCCGGACTATGTCTCGGCCATGCCGTGCCGCCGCGTAACTGATGGCTGCAATTGCTTATCCGCGTTCATCTGCGTTCATCTGTGGCCAATTCTGCTTTTCTCGAGATCTGCGCGCCGCCTCAGCCAAGCAATAGGGGCCGCAGATGAACGCAGATGAACGCGGATAAGATCGGCTTCTCTCATTTTCGGCCATTCGTCTGCATCGCATCGGTTCAGCCAGCTTTGATTGCGGCTTCGCCGCCCTGTGTTCATTCGTGGCCCAAATGTTTTTTCGCAGTTTCTGAGTCTGAGGGAGCGGTGTGGCTCTAATTTCCGCCGCTTGGTCCTAGCCCTAGCCCCGGGAAAAGGACATGCCGGCGAAGCTCACGACGCTTTGCTCGTCGATGTTCCACTGCTCGTATTGCAGGAGTTTGCCGCGGGCCTTGGGGGCGGCTTTCAGAAACGTATAGAAGGGCGCGGAGCCGCACCATTTCAGGTCGTCGCGATTCTCGCGGACCAGCTCCCAAAAGCCGGCGGCATCGGCGGCATTGATGCGCTCGATGCGGGCTTCGTCGCGCGCGCCCACCTCGCTCATCACGCCCTGGTTGGCGGCTGCCTGGAAGCGGTCGCCGTAGCGCGCGCCCATGTGCGCCATGTCCACGCCGAGAATCCAGAACAGGCGGTCGCCCTCGCGATCGTTCAGCTCTCCCAGCGCTTCCAAGAAGCCCTTTACGCGATCGGTGTCCTCGGGATTGCCGCCGTTATAGAGGCTGTGGGCGAACGATCCGCAGAGAATGGGCAGGATGCGCACGCCGGGTCCCAGGATGTGTTGCAGGAAGATTACCTGGAACTCCACGGTGTGCTCGAAGGAGTGGCAGAAGTCTTCCATGGCCACGGCGCTGCCGCCGCGGGCCGCGAGCCAGTCCACCAGGCGCTGGTCCGAACGCGCCTCGCCGAAAGGTGTCGCGAAATTCTTGCGGGTCATGCCGAACTTCTCGGGCTCGCCGTAGTGCGAGGTACCGAGGATCACGAAGGTGCGGTCGCGATGCTCGGGCTCGAGCATGCGGTAGGCGGCGCGATAGGACTGCCAGCCGCCCTCGGGGCTGACGTGCGGCGCGGCGATGGCGAAGAGGCCGCCGGACTCGGCCGCGGCTCCCGCTTCCCCGCTCCCATCGGCCAGGTATTGGGACATGGTCTCGCGCAACGGGCCGGGTTCGGCGGGATACGCCGCGCCCGCGTGTGCCGCCTCGCGCACGGGAGAGGCCGCGAATTCCTCGCGCCGCTGCCGCTCGATCTCCGCGAAAATCTCGTCGTCCAGGAACCCCGCGTTACTGAGCGTCTGAACCAGGTGCTGCTGGATGTCGCTCACGTCCAGGTCGTGCGTCACGCGGACCAGGGCCGCTCGCAGATCGAGGTCGGTCTGGCGTCCGTCGAAGCACTGGAGGCATTCGACCAGCATCGGCGGAACGATCAGCATGGCGTCGGAGAAGTGGAAGGGATCGCGGATGAACAGGCCGGGATGATCCGGCGAGGGCGACGGCATGAAATCCAGGTTGTGGCGGAGGGCGGGCAGCAGCAGGGACAAATCCTATCGTAGCGCAAGCGCGCGGTACTTCCGCAGCAGCTCGTAGATCACCACTCCGCCTGCGGTGGCCACATTGAGGGAGTGCTTGGCGCCGAGCATGGGAATGCGCACGTGGGTGTCGGAGAGCGCCGAGATCTCCGGGCGGATGCCTTCCACCTCGTGGCCGAAAACGATCGAGAGCGGGAAGCGAGGCGTCCAATCGAAGAGGTCCACGGCGTGGACGGTGGTTTCCACGGCGGCGATTTCATATCCGCGGCCGCGCAGGCCGTGGACCAGCGGCACGGGCTCCCAGGTGTGTTCCCAGGGGACCACCTCCTCGGCGCCGAGGGCGGTCTTGGCGATGGCGCGCTGGGGAGGACGGCCGGTGATTCCGCAGAGATAGAGCTTCTCCACGGCTGCGGCATCGGCGGTGCGAAAGAAGGCGCCGACGTTGTACATGCTGCGGACATTGTCGAGGAGGACCGCGACGGGCAGCCGCAGATTCTGGTACAGGGCGCCGGCCGTGGTGGCTTGAAAGGGAACGCGATCCATGATGTTAAACTAATATCTTTCACGGCGATGCTGTCGATTGTCATCCCGATCCACAACGAAGAGCACTCCATCCTGCCGCTCTACGATCGCCTGACGGCGGTGCTCGAGAAGCTGCAGCGGCCTTACGAGATTCTGTTTGTAGACGACGCGTCCAACGACCGGAGCTTCGAGCTGCTGGCCAACCTGGTGGAAACCGACGGGCATTTGAAGGTGATCCGGCTGCGGCGGAATTTCGGGCAGACGGCGGCGTTGTCGGCGGGCTTCCACGAAGCCAAGGGCGAGGTGGTCATTGCCATGGACGGCGACCTGCAGCATGCGCCCGAGGACATTCCGGCACTGCTGCAGAAGATCGACGAGGGCTACGACATCGCCAGCGGCTGGCGCAAGAACCGCGTGGACAATGCGATTCTGCGCAAGCTCCCTTCGCGCGCGGCCAACTGGCTGATGGCCAAAGCTTCGGGCGTGAACCTGCGGGATTTCGGCACCACGTTCAAGGCCTATAAGGCCGAAGTGCTGAAGGACGTCAATCTGTACGGAGAGTTGCACCGCTTCATTCCGGCGCTGGCGAGCTTTTATGGCGCGCGCATCGCGGAGGTGCCGATCCGCAACACGCCGCGCGCCGCGGGGGACTCGCATTACGGGATCGGGCGGACGTTCCGGGTGATGTTCGACATCCTCACCATCAAATTCCTGCTGAAATATTTCACGCGTCCGATGCACTTCTTCGGCTCGCTGGGGTTGATCGGCACCACGTGCGGCGGCGGCATCATGATTTATATCGCCATCCAGAAGCTGTTGGGATACGAGATCGTGATGGCGCACGGACCGCTCATGATTGCGGGGGCCTTGCTGCTGCTGGCGGGAATGATGATGTTCAGCACGGGGTTGATCGGCGAGATGATGATGCGGACTTATTTCGAAAGCCAGGATCGGCGGATCTACGCGGTGCGGGAGATTCTGACGCGCAAGCAGCGGGTAAGCAGGGGTTAGGCTCGCCAAAGCGTTAGGCTCGCCAAAGCGCGAGGCTCGCCAAAGCGCGAGGCTCGCCAAAGCGCGAGGCTCGCCAAAGCGCGAGGGGAAGGTGGCTCGTTGCGCTCGCCTCTTTTTTATAAATTCCGGCCGCGTTGCCAGCGATCCTCGAACAGTCCTTTCATGGCCTCGCCCATGCCTTCGTGGTAGAAGACGACGGCTGTCCATGTGGGGCGCGTGATTACCGGGTCGAGCAGAGCGATCATGCCGCGCTGGCCGTCGAACACCGCCAGTTTCATAGGCAGGGCATCGGCGATGCGGACCTCCACGCCGGCAGCCATGTAATCGCTGAGGCGTTGCCGGTGTTCGTCATCCAGGGTGGCGGCTTCGAGGAGGAGGCGGCAGGCAACCCCGCTGGCGGCGGCCTGCTTGACCAGTTTTTCGTCGAGCGGATCCACGGCGTAGGGCGGGCGGGAGAACTCCAGGTACTCCTGCTT
>Ga0209415_10019618_pt1 | contig 10570 bp, 13 predicted proteins | sample PeaSoiSIISIP2007_FD_187696 | JGI IMG/M metagenome (GOLD analysis project Ga0209415, IMG submission 187696) | Peat soil microbial communities from Weissenstadt, Germany - SII-SIP-2007 (SPAdes) (version 2) | ecosystem: Environmental > Terrestrial > Soil > Wetlands > Peat | place: Germany... | reverse complement strand
AATCAAAATGGTATAACTTCCGCGGCTTAAGTATTGAAAGTGGGCTAGTTTGAGGGCACGGCGTTGAGCACGGTTCGAGAAATTACCTACGAGATTCTGCGCAAGCTGGGGATGACTGTAATTTTCGGCAATCCGGGGTCTACGGAATTGCCGTTCTTGCGCGATATGCCTGCGGACTTTAAATATGTGCTGGGACTGCACGAGCGATCAGCGGCGGGCATGGCGCTGGGATTTGCGATGGCGCGCGGAAAACCGGCGTTCGTTAACTTGCACTCGATCGCCAGCGCGGGCAATGTCGAGCGTCGCCGGCGCGGTGCCGGCCTCGCCGGCGATCGACACGATGTGGTGCTGGCCGGGCTGCAAGGTCACGGTCGAGCGCATCGAAACGCCGGTGTCGGGCGTCGACGCGGCGAAGGTCACGACCACCTGATAGCCGTCCGGCTGGGCGACGTAATACACCACGGCCTGGCGGTCGCCGATGGTCGTCGCGCGTGGCTCGAGCGGATTGAGCACGTCGGCCGCCGAGGCGAGGCCGGGCGCGGCGAGGGCCGCGAGCATCAGGCCGGCAACCGCGAAACAAAATTGGTTTGTCATGGTATCCTCCATTGGAAGCAGGGTTAAGCCGTAGCCGTGCCGGACCAGGTACGCGTCGAGAACGGCTCGACGGGTGGCAACAGGAACCACGCGACGACGGCATCTCTGAGCGAGCCTTTTGCGACGTCTGCCCGAAGCGAGCGCCGACGAGCCTGATGCAGCTGCATAATTGCGTCGTAGGCTATCGGGCTACTGAGCACGGCGATCACGATCATGAAGATCACGGCAGCCTCCTTACGACCCGCCCGGCGGCGGCATATCTCGTCAACGCCGCCGAGGGTGGCTCCGATCGTCGCTTACCGCTGTGAACAGCCTCACATTGCTGCGGATTTTTCCGTTTGCGGCCCGAGCGTGTCGATCGCCATCGATTTGATCATGGCGACGACCGGACTTCCGGGCGCGAGACCCAGGCGTTGCACTGCGTCCTCGGTCACCCGCGAAAGGATCGAGACCGATCCCATATCGACCTCGACGAGCGCCGACGCCGATTTGTCCTCCCTGCGGATGACGCGGACGGTTCCCGGCAGAACGTTATGCACGCTGGTCCGGCCGGGGTCGGACAGGGCGAGAAAAACCTCCCGCGCCGGCAGCCGCACCCGCAGCGGCATACCTATCGCACCGTCCGTTAGCGGGACGAAGATGGACGCGCCGCCGCAGACCAGCCGCGTCAAGCCGCGCTTCGAATCATGTTCGGCGATCGATGTTTCGAGTACCGAGCCGGCGTCGACCCGGCCCGCCAGCAGAACGTCCGCGCGCGCCGTCAGTGCCGGAACGGTATCGGCGGCTACCACATGGCCGCGCTCAATCAGCACCGCGGTGTCGGCGAGAATGCCCAGTTCGTCGAGGGAGTGCGTTACGTAAAGGATCGGAAGCCGCAGCGCGGTCTTGAGCCGGGCGAGGAACGGCAGGATTTCCGCCTTGCGCGGTCCGTCAAGGCTGGCCAGCGGTTCGTCCATGGCGAGCAGGTGTGGCCGGCACAGCAGCGCCCGTCCGATCGCGATGCGCTGGCGCTCGCCGCCCGAAAGCCCGCTCGTCCGCCGCGACAGCAACGGCGCGATGCCGAGCAGATCCACCACGTCGTCGAACGCGATCGGCGACCCGCCCGGCCAGTCGGCCGGAACGCGGCGCGCCCCGTAACGGAGATTCGCATCGACCGACATATGCGGAAACAGCCGTGCGTTCTGGAACACGAGGCCGATGCGGCGACGTTCCGGCGCCAGCCAGACTCCGGTGCGTGAATCCGCAAGGACCTTGCCGTCGACCTCGGTGCGGCCCTCGTCGGGTTGGAGCAGGCCAGCGACCACAGTAACGATCGTCGACTTACCGCAACCGGAGGGGCCGAACAGCGCCGTAACGCCGGGACTGGGGGCCGAGAAATCGACGTCGAGGGAAAGGCCCGGGAACCGGTGACGAAACTGGACCGCGAGCGTCATCGGCCGATCAACGTCAGCAGCCGCCGGCCCAACCATTCCGACCCGAGCAACCCCGTCACGGCCAGAACGACCGAGACGAGCGATAGTCTCGCCGCCGTGGCGTCGCCGCCCGGCGTCTGCAGCGCGGTGTAGATCGCCAGCGGCAATGTCTGCGTGCGGCCAGGGATGTTGCCGGCGAAGGTGATGACGGCGCCGAAATCGCCAAGGCTCGAGGCAAAGCCGACGATCGCGCCCACCAGGACACCCGGCGCCGCAAGCGGCAAGGTGACGCTGAAGAACCGGTCGACCGGGCCCGCGCCGAGCGTGCGGGCGGCCTGTTCCAATCCGGGATCGACCGCCTCCAGCGACAGGCGGATCGTGCGCAGCATCAGCGGAAACGACATCACGGCGCAGGCGAGCGCGGCGCCGGCGGTGGTGAAGACGAGGCGGATGCCGAACCAGTCATGCAGCCAGGCGCCGACCGGTCCGCGCAGCCCGAAGATCAGCAGCAGCAGCCAGCCGACGACGACCGGCGGCAGCACCATCGGCAGATGCGCGAACGCATTGACCAGCGACCGGCCGGGAAAGCGAACCCGCACCAGTAGGAACGCGAAGGCAACTGCGGCGGGCAGCGCGAGCGCCACGCTACGCCCGGCGATGCCGAGCGTCAGCCAGACGATCCCCCACTCATCCGGGGTTAGAAAGTCGGTCACTCGGTGACGAAACCGAACTTGGTGAAGATGTCGCGGCCCTCGCTGCTCGCCATGAATCCGAGCAGGTCGCGCGCTAATGCCGTATCGCCGGAGCGGGTGATGGCGAACGGATAGCTGATCGGTTCGTGGCTGTCGGCCGGGAACGTTCCGGCAATGGCGACCTTCGTCGAGCTCTGAGCGTCGGTCGCATAGACGATGCCGATCGGCGTCTCGCCGCGTTCCACCAGGAGCAGCGCGCTGCGCACTGAATCGGCCGGCGCGATGCGGTTGGCGACGCTGTCCCAAATACCGAGCCTTTTCAGCGATGCCGCGGCGTAGCGCCCGACCGGAACATGCGCCGGATCGCCCGTCGCGACCCTGCCCTTCGGTCCCAGTAGGGCCGCAAGATCGAAGCCGGGCTTGATATCGACCTTAATCGGTTTATCGGCCGGAACGACGAGGACCAGGGAGTTGGACAGCAGATCCAGGCGCGTCGAGTCCGCGATCAGCTTCCGCTCAGCGGCCCAGTTCATCCATTCCTCGTCGGCCGAGGCGAAGACATTCACGTGCGCGCCCTGGTCGAGCTGGCGGGCAAGGGTCGAGCTGGAGCCGAACGACATCGTCAGCGGCTGGTGCCCCTTGGCGGCCCACGCCGTGGAGATGTCCTTCATCGCGTCCGTGAGGCTTGCCGCCGCGAACACGGTCAGCTCCTGCGCCTGCGCGGCGCCGCTGATCAGGAGCGCGGCGAGCGCGAAGCCTATAAGCCGTATCCGGAATGTCATGGCCAGTTTACCGTTCCCGCAGTGACATGTTGGATCTGCTCCGGCGTCAGCGTCCGCCCGTAGACCAGCGCGTTGATCTGTTCGGTCACTTCGGCGGCGGGCTGGCCGGAGAGCCAGGCGAGCCCAGCGAGCCGGTTGATCGACGGCGGTTCCTCGATCCAGCCGAACGGCAGCGCCGGTGCGGCGGCGACATGGTTTTCGCGCACGGCCCGCAAATTCTGCCATTCCGGCGACTCCGCGATTGCCTTTGCGGCGCGGCCATCGGCCAGCAGGATCAGATCGGGATCGAGCGCTGCGACGTCGGCGATCGTCGATTGGCGAAAGCTCTCGCCGGGCTTCGTCGGGGGCGCTGCGAGCTGCCAACCGATGATCTCGAACACCTGTGCCTGCAAGGTGCCGGGAACGATCAGGTTGAGTCCGTCCTCGCCTCGCGCGTAGACCACGCGCCGCGGGCTCGTCGCCGGTTTGACGCTGTCGAGAACCTGTTCCGCGAACTTCGCCATGACCTCGCCGCGCTCGGCACGGCCTAGCAGTCCGGCGAGTGCCCGGATCGTTGCGGGTGTGCGGCGGAGGTCGCCATCGAGCAAAATGGCCGCCGTGCCAGTCGCCGCCTGGGCGCGATCGGCGAGGGCCGCGTAGCGCGCCGCGACGTCGCCGAAATCGACGATCAGGTCGGGGTGCCACGCCACGATCTTCTGCACGACGTCGTCCCGCCCGGTCAGGCGCGGCACGCTCTTCAGCGATGCGGCCTCCGGCGCCAGCAGGGCCTTCGATGCGTCGCCGAGATCGCCAGGCCAGCCGAGCATCAGATCCGGCGCGAGGCCAATTAGGAGCACGGCGGCGGGCGGTCCGGCCGGAAGCACGTGAAGCGGATGTTCCGGCACCTCGACGATGCGTCCCGCCGCGTCGGTGAATGTCGTGGCATGAGCATCGGTCAGGGCGAGCGCGAGCAGTGCCGCGAGCAGGAAACGCATGCGAAGCCTCCTAGCAGCGGCACGATATTCCCAATCGTGCATATCGGCAAATCCGGCACCGGGGATTGTCGCGCGCTATCGCCGCGCCACGAAGAACGACCGCAGCAGCGCCGAAGCCTCGCCCTCCCGCACGCCGCCGACAATCTCGGGCCGATGATGGCAGGACGCCGCGTCGAACACCCGCGCGCCGTGCTCGACCCCTCCGCCCTTCGGATCATAGGCGCCGAAGATCAATCGTCGAATGCGGAAGAAGCTGATCGCCTGGGCGCACATCGGGCAGGGTTCCAGCGACACCACCAGATCGCAGTAGGGCAGGCGGGGCGAGCCGAGGGCGGCGGCGGCGGCGCGCAGCGCCAACAGTTCGGCGTGAGCCGAAGCGTCGCACGCGGCCTCGACCATGTTGCCGGCCTGCGCGATCGCGTCGCCCTGGGGGCCAAGCACCACGGCGCCAACGGGCACCTCGCCGCGGTGGGCGGCGGCGCGGGCCTCGGCGAATGCGATGTCCATGGCTGCGATCACAGCGCTTCTTGCCCCGCGCGCTGCGCGGGGTCTAGCAACGGCGGATGAACGCGCGCGCCAAGCGGCCCGTGGTCGGCCTGACCCTGGATGCCGAGCCGCCCGGCGGCTGGTCGAAATGGGCGTGGTACGCGCTGCGCGCCAACTATATGGACGCGGTCGCCGCCGCCGGCGGGCTGGCTGTCGCACTTCCGCATCACGCCGACCTCGCCGAGCACTACCTCGACCGGCTGGACGCGCTGATCGTCACCGGCGGCGCCTTCGACGTCGACCCCGCGCTGTACGGCGATGGCGAACGCCACGAGACCGTGGTCCTGAAGTCCGGCCGCACCACCGCCGAACTGGCGCTGCTGCGCGGCGCGCTGGCGCGCGACATGCCGGTCCTCGGCATCTGCGGCGGAGAACAGCTTCTGGCCGTGGCCCTCGGCGGTTCGCTGATCCAGCACATCCCCGATCTCGTCGAGGACGCGCTGGCGCACGAGGGCCACACGCCCGGTCACCCGGTTGCCATCATGCCGGGCACGCTGCTGCATCGCGTGGTCGGCGCGGCGACGATGCGGGTCAACTCCTCGCATCATCAGGCGGTTCGCGCCGCAGGGGTCGGCGCCGTCGTCAACGCGATCGCGCCTGACGGTGTGGTCGAAGGCATCGAGCATCCGGGTAAGCGCTTCTGCCTGGGCGTCGAGTGGCATCCGGAATTCGACACCGATCCGGCCGACAAGCGGATCTTCCAGGCGCTGATCGCGGCCGCAACCTGATGACCGAGCTTGCGGGCGAACGCGGCGAACGCGGCGAACGTATCGCGAAGTGGCTCGCCCGCGCCGGCGTCGCCAGCCGGCGGGACGCGGAAAAGCTGATCGCCGAGGGCCGGGTGCGGCTCAACAACACGGTTGTCACGCACCCGGCGACCTTCATCACGCCGGGCGATCTGGTGCAGGTCGATCGCAAGCTGGTCGGCGAGCCCGAGCCGACGCGGCTCTGGCGCTACCACAAGCCCGAAGGCCTGGTGACCACCCACCGCGACCCCGAGGGCCGGCCCACCGTGTTCCAGAAGCTGCCGGCCAATCTGCCGCGCGTCGTCAGCGTCGGCCGGCTCGACCTCAACAGCGAGGGGTTGCTGCTTCTGACCAACGACGGCGCCCTCGCCCGCCGGCTGGAGCTGCCGTCTACGGGCTGGCAGCGCCGCTATCGCGTGCGCGTCCACGGCCCGGTCGACCAGCAGGCGCTGGCCGCCCTCGCAGGCGGCGTCACCGTCGAGGGCGTCCGTTATGGCCCGATCACCGCCGGCCTGGATTCGCGCAAGGGCGAGAATGCCTGGCTGACCGTGGCGCTGGGGGAAGGCCGCAACCGCGAGGTCCGGCGCGTGATGACCCATCTCGGACTGCAGGTGACGCGGCTGATCCGGGTCGCCTACGGCCCGTTCCAGCTCGGCAACCTGGAGCGCGGCGCGGTGGATGAGGTGCCGCGCAAGGTGCTGCGCGAGCAGCTCGGAACGAGCGACGCGAAAGCGTGACCGCCGCGCCGGCGTCTTATTCGCCGAGCACCTGCCGCACCCGGATCGCCTCCAGATCCAGCTCGCGTTCCAGCCTCGCCAACTGCTCCTGGCGAAGCTTGCCGGCGTGGTGGTGCGTGATGAGCGCCGCACGGGCGGCAGCGAGGGCGTCGAGGCGCAGGTGGCGGCGGGCGGTGCGCTCAATGTCGGCCAGCGCCGCGTTGGCGGCGCTGCGGCCGAGATAGCCGGCACGGTCGCGGTAGTCGCCGAGGATGTCGCCGGCGATCCCGCCGTAGAGCGGATCGGTCAGCGCCGCCTCGATGCTGGCGAGTGCCGCCGCCGCGGCGACGTGCCGTCCCTCGGCCTCCTCGGGGTGCACGCCGCCGTCGAACGGCTTCTCCTCGATCTCGAGCCGGTGGATGACCCAGGCGAGCGTCGTGCCCTGCACGACGAGCGTGACCAGGATCGTCGCGAACGCCAGGAACACGATCAGGTCGCGGAACGGAAACCCCTCCGGCAGCGCGATGGCCGCGGCGAGGCTCACCACGCCGCGCATCCCGGCCCACGAAATCACGGTGAGCGCGCGCCATCCGGGCAGGGGTTCCGCGCGACGCACCCTCGGCAGCAGGCGGGGTATCCAGCTTTCGGGAAATACCCAGACGAAGCGGGACACGATGACCGTCGCCGAGACCGCGCCGGTGACGATGGCGAGCAGCCCGAATCCGGTGTCGAGGCGGCCGACGATCCGGTTGAGCTGCAGCCCGATGATCATGAATACAAGGCTGTTGAGCAGGAATTCGACGAAGTTCCAGACCGTTTGCGCGGCGACGCGCGTGCGCGCGTCGAGGATCACGTGCTGCGCCCGGCCCAGCACCAGCCCGGTGGTGACCACCGCGATCACGCCGGAGACATGGAGCGCTTCGGCGGCCAGGTACGATGCATAGCAGCCGAGGAAACTCGCCGCCGTCTCCAGCATCGGGTCGCCCAGGCGTGGCAATAGCCGTACCTCGATCCGCCCGATCGCCCAGCCAACGGCGATGCCGCCCGTGCCGACAAGAACAAACGTCAGAAACGCTTCGCCGGGCGAGATCACCGCGACCGCCGCGACGACCGCGAAGCGGTAGAGCACCAGCGCCGCCGCGTCGTTGATCAGGCTCTCGCCCTCGATGATTGTGACAATTCGCCCGGGCATCCGCAGCCGCGCCAGCACCGCCTCGGCGGCGACCGCGTCGGGCGGGGCGACGATGGCGCCGAGCGCGATCGCCGCCGCCCATGGCATCGCGGGCACGAGCAGTTTCGCGACGATGCCGACGCAGAGCGCGGTGAAGGCGACGCAGCCGATCGCCAGCAGCAGGATAGGGCGAAGGTTGGCGCGGAAATCCCGCCAGTCCGTGCGCCAGGCGCTCGCCTGCAGCAGCGGCGGCAGGAAGAAGGCGAGCGCAAGGCTGGGGTCGAGCCGGATTTCGGGCAGGCCGGGAATGAAGGCCAGCGCCATGCCGCCGAGCACCAGCGCAACCGCGTACGGAATGTCCAGCCGTCGGGCCAGAAGCGCAAAACCGATGCAGACGGCGATCAGCCCGAGGGTGATCTCGACGACGAGCATCGCTCAATCGTCCATGCCGCGTGCCGCGGGGCCGATCCAGCCGGAGGCAGCAAATAGCGGTGGCACATGCGCGAGCGTGGGCAGCCGCGCCGCCGGCGTGTAATCGCCTGGCGGCGTGCGGCCAGTGCCGCGGTCGATCCAGACGGCGCGGAAGCCGATGTCGCGGGCCGCGACGAGATCGAGATGCGGGCTGGCGCAGATATGCACGATCTCCGCCGGGGTGACGCCGAGGGCGCGGTGCGCGTGGGCGAAGATCCGCGGCGACGGTTTGTAAGCGCCGGCCTGCTCGGCGGTGACAACGCGGTCGATCGCACCCTGAAGCTGGGCCACGTTGCCGGCGATGATCGCGTCGTCGGTGTTGGAGATGATGCAGAGCCGGAAACCCGCCGCCTTCAGCGCCGCGAGTGCGGGCACGACCTCGGGAAACGGCGGCATCCGGCCGATCGCGTCCGTCAGGCTCGCGACGTCCGCGGCGTCGCATGGCAGGCCCAGCTCGGCCAGCGCGCGGCGCAGACTCTCCCCCGCGACCGCGCGGAACGGGCGGTGCGGCGACGTCTGTTCGAGCGCATGTTCGTGGCGGTCATAGGTCGCGATCAGCGTCCCGACATCGACGCTCGCGGCGCCATGGCGACGCAGGATGGCGCCGGCCGCGGCGGCGAGACCCTCGTCCCATTGGATCAGGGTGCCGTAACAGTCGAAGGTGAGCCATGCGGGACGGGTGCCGGAGAGCGACATGAGGACATCGTGCGACGTTGGTGTGGGACGCATACCCTATAGAGCGACATGAGAATTGTCGCCGGAAGCTGGCGCGGGCGCGCATTGTCGGCGCCCGCCGGCCAGGGCACGCGCCCGACCGCCGACCGGGTACGTCAGGCGCTGTTCGACATGCTGCTGCACGCGCCCTGGGGCGGTCGGGCGGAGATGGAGGGTGCGCTTGTGCTCGACACCTTCGCCGGCACCGGAGCGCTTGGGCTGGAAGCGTTGTCGCGCGGCGCGGCGACGGCGGCATTCATGGAGACCGACCGGGCGGCGCTGGTCGCGTTGCGCGCCAACATCGCCGCCTGTCGCGCCGAGGATCGGGCGCGCGTGCTGGCGGTCGACGCGCTGCGCCCGCCGCCCGGTCGCGCATGCTCGCTGATCTTCCTCGATCCTCCGTACGGTGATGATCTTGTGACGCGGTCGTTGCCGGCGCTCGTGGGCGCGGGCTGGATCGCGCCGGAGGCCGTGATCGTCGCGGAGACCGGGCGCGCCGAGCCCTTGCCGGGTCTGGGAGAGCTGCTGGCTGAGCGCGTTCACGGCGCCGCCCGGATCACCATCTGGCGCTGGGCGGGCGAGGCTGTAGGCTGACCTCGCGGCCAGTACAGCCAGCATGGCCAGCACAGCTAGGGAGCAGCGGCGATGATCGTGCAAGCGTGTCTCAATGGAGCACGACCGGTGTCCTTCCATCCCGCTCTGCCCGTGACGGCGCCGGCGATCGTCGCGGAGGCGGTGGCTGCCATCGCCGCCGGAGCAGCCGAGATCCACGTGCATCCGCGCGGCGCCGACGGGCGTGAAAGTCTTGCCCCGGAGGTGATCGATGGCACGGTCAAGGCGCTGCGGGCGGCACTACCCGGGACGCTGATCGGCGTGTCGACGGGCGACTGGATCGAGCGCGACGATGAGCGGCGCCTTGCGTTCATCGACGCCTGGCGATCGCCGCCGGACTATGCCTCTGTCAACCTGAGGGAGGAGGCCGCTCCGCGGGTGATCGAACGGCTCCTGAAACGCGGCATCGGCGTCGAAGCCGGCATCGCCACCGCCGCCGACGCCGAGCGCTTCGTCGCGCTGCCGACCGCGCACCGGGTGCTTCGGGTCTTGATCGAAATTGCCGAGCAGGACTGGGAGGCGGCCGCCGCCCAGGCCGACGCGATCGACGACGTGCTCAGGCGGGCCTTTCTCGACCGGCCGGTGCTGCTGCACGGTTTCGATGCGATGATGTGGCCGTTCGTCGAGCGCGCGGGCGAGCGTCGTCGATCGACGCGAGTCGGACTCGAGGACGGAGCCAACCTGCCCGACGGAACGTTGGCCAAGGACAATGCCGAATTGGTGACCGCGGCATGTCACATCCTGCGCCAGCCGGCAGACTCCGGCGCGCCGGTCCCGCCCCGTTAGGCGCCGGCGCCGCGATCGAGCGCGGCGCGCGATTGCTCAGGCGGGAAGCGGGATGAACTCGCGTTCGTCGCCGGGCACGAGGCCGAAGCGGCCGGCGCGCCAATCCGCCTTCGCCTGCTCGATCCGGTCCTTCGAGCTGTGGACGAAATTCCACCAGATGTGGCGCGGCCCATCCATGGGCTCGCCACCAACCATAAGGACCCGCGCCGCCTCGGGTGCGCGCAGTGTAATGGCGTCGCCTGGACGGAAGATCAGCAGCGTGTGAGCCCGGTACGTCTCGCCGGCGATCTCAACCGCGCCGTCGAGCACGTACACCGCGCGTTCCGCGTGCTCCGGCGGTAGCGGCAGGGGGGG
>Ga0209415_10019617_pt1 | contig 10570 bp, 9 predicted proteins | sample PeaSoiSIISIP2007_FD_187696 | JGI IMG/M metagenome (GOLD analysis project Ga0209415, IMG submission 187696) | Peat soil microbial communities from Weissenstadt, Germany - SII-SIP-2007 (SPAdes) (version 2) | ecosystem: Environmental > Terrestrial > Soil > Wetlands > Peat | place: Germany... | reverse complement strand
TGGTCCGCTCCGTCGGTTGCGACGGAACGGCCGCTTTTCCAATTAGTCAACTGGTCACAAAACCGGGGGCCACTTCAGAACGGCTCGTCGGTGCCGGCGGTCTTGGGCACGTAGAGGGTGACGGTGCCGGCCCGAGTGTCGAGCCGCTTGGCCTTGTAGCCGTTGGCATAGCTGCGACGCTCAGACGTGCGCTCGTAGTGCACCGCACCCAGGAAGCGTTCGCGCTCAAGCTGCATGGCCAGGTTGAACAGGCTGTGAAGACCTCCGCCATGCAGTCCGGGCCATGTGCGTGAAGATGCTCAATGAGCGCAGTAATCGTCGTACCCTTCGTCTCGGCCATCTGATGTTCCTTCTTGGTCGTTGGAACACCTTGATGACCGATTTGCCCGTCCGTGCCGCCGTGGCGCGCACGGGCCTCCCGCCGCCCGACCGATCGGCAAAATTCCATACGCCAGGTTACTGCAAGCTGAAACCAGCCGGTCCCAACTCCCAAATTATTAATATTACATAAACACTTACGAGCCGTGGCACCGCGCAAATGCGTCGAGGAATTTTACGGTGGAGCGGGCCGCGCAGCAGCGCCGGATCGGAGCTTTTCCTCGAAAACCTCGTCGCTCCAATGATTTAGCGCGCAAGTCTTCGCCCCTGGCACGGATGTTGCAGTAAGTAATGTAGCAAGTATTAACGACACCATCATGTCTGATGGCTCCGATGGAGATAATACAATGGCAATGATAGTTAAGATGCGTCGCAACCTGAAAACGGCGCTACGGTTAACGGTGGCTTTGCCTGCGGCAGCGTTTTTCTTTAACATTAGCGGGTCGCCGGCCCAGGCGGCGGGCATTATCTTTAACTTTGCTGGCCTACCCAACCAGGACAGCGGCGGCGGCGACTTCAAGCCGCCGTCCTCGTATGACAACAGCGCCTCGATCGCGACCTATATGGAGGGCGCGACGCTGCTCGACACGGCGAGCACCGGCTGGAACGTCAGCGTGACGGGCGCCGAATCCCAGGGGACGTCGTCGTACGGGTATACGACCGCAAAGACCGGCTATGCCGGCGAGGGGTATGTCGTGTGCGTGGCCAACTCCACGTGCGGCACGACGTCGAACCACAACGGCAACTATGTGAACAACCTCAGCACCTACAGCAATGGACTAGATGCCGCAAATGGCGGCGGCGTGTTCCTGATGACCAGCGGCAAGAGCCAGGTCGGCGGAAAAGACGCGATCACGATGACCTTCGGCGGCGGCGTCACGGTCAATAGCTTGAGCTTCGCGTTCGAAATCTTCCCCGACGACGGCTGCCCGAATGGCGCCAGCCGCGGCTGCTCGATCCCCGATTTCAACTTCGTGATGACGGGCACCGTCGGCGGTCACGCCAACACCACGGTGGCGAACATCACCGTGGACGCCCACGAGCCGAACACCGTTAGCGGTACGACGGGCACCGTCACTTCAGGGGCCGGGGACACGGATAACGACGGTACTTTCAGTTATACCTGCACGGATCTCACCACGTACTCCCAGAACAACCATCCGGAGACGGCGGATCAATGCATGGGGACCATGGACTTGAACTTCACTGCCGGGGTGGTCACGAACCCGACGCTCGAATTCATCGACTGGCCGGCCACCATTGGCATCACCGACATCGATTGGGGTTTGCCGGGGGATCCGGTTCCCGAGCCCGCGTCTCTGTTCCTGTTCAGTTCGGGCCTCCTCGGCATGGCCGCCGCTCGTCGCCGGAAGGCGCGCGGAATGTGACAGCAAGCGCGGCGACCTGGCGCCCCTCGGGCAAGGTCGCCGCGCCGCGCCGACCGCCTGGCCGAGACGCCGGCCGCCTTGTCGTGGCATTTATGTGTCGAGAATTCTTACAAACTCGGCGCTGGCGACACATCGCCGGAAATACCCGATTCGTGAATATCGTTATTGTTTCATTAACTTAGACGACAGTCGCCGATTTTCGGCACGAAGTTTGCACACTCTCCAGCCAGAGGGTTATCCCGAAGCCATTTGGCCTAGGTGGGGAGAGCAAAATGTTAACCTCTTTCAAGACGGCGTTGAGCCTGAAGACGATGCTGCGACCACTGGCGGCTCTGCCTGCGGCGGCCTTGTTCGTGTACGCAAGCGCGACGCCAGTTCAGGCTTCCCAAGTCGTATTCAATTTCGCCGGTGTTGCCGGAGAGACATCAGGTCCCACGAATGTTGGCGGCACCGCTAATGACGATGCCAATATCGTGACCCAAATGCAAAGCGCGAGCGAACTCAACACCGCGGTAACGGGCTGGACCGTCAACGTGTTGGGTGCCTTTGCTTCGGGAGCGCCTGGGGGCACGGCAGGTGACGCCGGCTATGCCGCCGACGCGAGCCCCAATTCGCACGTCGTGTGCTCCAACGCCAGCAGCCCATGTGTCCCGGACAGTCTTAGTACCATTTACAACATGCCGTTCGTCATGACGAGCGGGTCGACCCAGGTACAGGCGATTAGCGGTGCTAATGCCGGGAAAATTGCTACAGGGAGTCCTCCTTCCACCGACCCTTCCGCAATCATCATGAATTTCGGCGGCAACGTCAGCGTCACTAGCTTGAAATTCGCCTTCGAGATTTTCCCCGACCTCACCTGCACGACCTCAAGTTGCGGAACGGCCAACCTTCCTGATTTCACCTTCATTTTGGAAAGCTCTACCGGCAGCATATTGGACGAATCGACCATCACCGCCACCAATGTCGGTACCTGTGGAATTACTGGTTCTGTCACAGGCCAGACGCCGACAGTCACCGTAAACTCCAACCCCAAGACCTACTCCCAGCTGTCCACGCCGGAGACGGCGCCGCAATGTACAGGGATCATCGACTATAGCAGTTTCACCGGTGGCAGCATTACCGATCCGACGCTCGAGTTCGTCGATTGGCCGGCCACTATCGGCGTCACCGATATCGATTGGGGCCTGCCAGGGGTTCCCGAGCCCGCCTCCATGGCGCTGTTCGCGACAGGCCTGCTCGGCATGGGACTGCTCCGCCGTCGCACGCAGTAGCAAGCGACAGTCCGCCTATATGGTCCCGACCAGCACATCATCGACAGCTTCAAACCGGACGGCGCCGGAGCACGCGCTTGAATCGGCTGCGCGCGGGCCCTCAACTCTTCGGCGAAACACTCGCCAGATAGGGGCCGAGCGGCCCGAGCCCGGTGAGAAATTGCTGCAATGTCCGATCGGGCTCGCTGGACGCGGTCGCAAGCGCGACGAAACTGGCGACCGTATGTTCGAAGCCCAATAGCCCGCGCAGCTGGGCCAGCTTCGCCTCGAACGGGCTCGCTACGACGCGGCCGTCGACAATATAGAAATGCCAGACGTACAGCCTGTGTCCGACGCTGGCGAGCACGGTCGTCGCGACGGTCGCATCATGACCGTCGACCATCGCATGGGTCCGCTTCGTGCGAACCATACGCCAGGGTCCGCCATCGGCGACGTCGTTCGTTCCGCGAACCAGGTTGTTGTGGAACCCGTCGACCTTATAGAGCGCAATATAGCGCGCCACCGTGTGGGACCCGTCGCTGAATGAGGCCAGGAATTCCCGATCCGGTTGCTCGATCTTCGGTTTCCATGCCAAGCCCGGTCCATCGACAGGAGTCCAGGGGCCGGCTAGCGGCGGTGGCGACGCGGCTGCAAGGCCCAGAGCCTGACTCCGCCAGTCGCGCAGCTGTGCGTAGGAAGGGCCAGACCCCGCCAGCACGAGGCCGAGGAAAGCAACCAGCGCGATGCCATAGGGCCGTGCGACCGTCGTCGGAACGTAGTCCGCGTGCCGCGTCTGCGGCTCGGCGGGCCCGCCATCCGCCCATGCCATGCCGATGGCGATGAGGAGGAACGTCACCAGGCTGAAAAACAGCCAGCCATAGAGAATGTGATCGGTCTCCACCGCCGTCGCGCTTCCCATCCACTCGGCGATGGCGATGATGCCGAAGGCGCGTATGCCGTTGGCAATGATCGGCATGACGATCGACATCCCCACGAACAACAGCCGCCGCGTGAGACTGCGATAGGTTATGGCGGCAAAGAAGACGCCGAAGGCGATCGACGCAATCAGGAATCGCAATCCGGCGCAGGCCTCCGCGACAACGAACGTCCCGGACGGCACATTGATGAATGTTCCGTCGGAAAAGACCGGAATACCCGCGAGCTTGAGCGCCGCGACCGCGAACCATGCGGTGAAGTCCTGGAGCGACGGGACCAGGAAATAGCCCGTCGGCACCAGGAAAAACAAATAGAGCAACGGCATCGCGAGCGCCCAGTAGGTCGCCCGGCCTAGGATGGCGAATGCGATGCACTGGAACATCGCCATCACGATGAATTGTTGCAGCTCGAGCACGCTCATCAGCGCCGCGACTAGCCACAAAAGGCTTAGCGGCACCAGGACCGCGAGAATGGGCAGCTGCGGTTTCGGAACGAGCCTGTCGAGCACGTCACGCTTTGTCCAAGCGAGATAGAGCGCGACAGGCACGACCAGAAAACAGTGGTTGTATGCGGTTGAATCGAGCCACACGCGGTAGGCGCCGGTCGCTTCGGGCGCAAAGATGAAGCAAAGCGCGACCGCAGCCAGCGCCAAGCAGATCCCTGCAGCTGACCAGGCCTGCTTCGCCGTGTAAGTTACACGCGTCGCGGAACCGGTTTGGGGAATCAGAACCATGGACTCACAACTCGTCGTCGGGTCCGACGGCTTGATAGTCGGCACTCATCGTTAGAAATCCATTAATCTTGGTTATCTTCTCGTTCTCGTGATCCGCCTCGTGCTGCGCCAAGAGGGCGATGATGTCCGCGAGCCGCGGCACCACCCAGTAATCGTTCCATCGTGCGAGCGGCCCTCCCGCGGGGTCGAACAAAACCTTCGTTCCAACGCAGGCCGCGCGAGCGGCCTCGATGTCGCGGGCCTTGTCGCCGACGCACCATGAGCGGCCAAGGTCGAGATCGAGGTCGGCACTGGCTTGCAGGATCATGCCGGGTTTCGGCTTGCGCCACTCGCTGTTGCGCCGGTATGGGCCAATCCCGGCGGTGGGATGATAGGGACAATGGTAGACGGCCGCGATCGGGCTCCCTCGCGCCGCGAACTCGGATTTCATCCAATCCATGACGGATGCGAAATCCTGCTCACCGAAATAGCCCCGGCCGATTCCGGATTGATTGGTGGCAACGACGATCGCGAAGCCACGCGCGGTAAAGGCGGCAGCCAACGGGAAAATGCCCTCGATGAAGTGGCAATCCGCGATGCGGCAGACGAAGCCGCTATCGTGGTTGATGACCCCGTCGCGATCGAGAATGAGCGCACGACGTGAGCCGCCCGTCATTGCTCTGCCTTTCTGGCGGTCAGATGCCCAGTCCCGCGACGCATCATCCGGCCGCAGCGGGGGCATGGATCGGCGCCTCCATGATTCCGTCGAGGAGGTCGAAATTCCACTGGTAATGCCGCACGATCCGCGCCCGCGCGCGGAGCCCGAGATCCGGCGCCTGCCCGGCCAGAATGGATTCGATGCGGCTGGCGAACTCGACCGCCGACGCAGCTGTCTCGAGCTCGCTCCCCGGGGTCGCGGCGATCCCCTGACAGGCCTCGGGTGTGGCCACCACGGGTTTGCCCATGGCCATTGCCTCGAGCACCTTGTTCTGAACGCCGCGGGCGATCTTGAGCGGCGCAACGACCACGCTCGCGTGCTTCAGATACGGACGCACGTCAGCGACGCGGCCCGTGACGGTGACGCCCGGCTCGGAGGCGAGCCGCCGAACCGCAGGAGCCGGGTTGATGCCGACGATGAAGAATTGCAGGTCGGGAAAGCGCCCGCGCAGGATGGGCATGACTTCGGCAGAGAACCATCCGACAGCCTGCACGTTGGGCCAATAATCCATTGCGCCCGTGAATACGACGACGGGGCCTTTGCCGCAATAGGGATCGGGATAATCGTGCCCGGGATCGAAGTACTCGGTATCGATTCCGTTCGGCAGGGTGAGGATGCGCGCCGCTGACTCGGGCGCAAGCGAACGAAAGAGAGCGGTCTCAGCCTCCGACACGAGCAACGTCGCGTCGAAATCTCGTGCAATCGCGCGCTCGAAGGCAAGGAGCGTCCGCCATTCGCGACCATAGAGAGCGCTCAAGGGCCAGCTTTGCGTCGCGGCATACTGGCGCCATTTATCGGAATCGACATCGACCATGTCGAGGATCCTCACCCCGTCATGGTAATGCCGCACATAGGCCGCCATCGCGGAGGAGAAGACGAACACGGCCTGCGGACAATACGTGCGCAGCGTCGCCTCGACCCAGTGTTGCAAGCTCGCGTTGGCGAAATATCCGAGCGTCAGTGGATCCCCGCCCGCGAGACGCGGCAGGCAGCGAAGCTTCGCCTGCCATGGCACCAGCCTGGGGCAGCAGACGCTGACGCAGAGCCGTTCCAGGAAGGGAATGTGTTCAGCGTCCTCCACTGCATCGTGAAGGCAGCCGAGATGCAGCTCGTAGCGCCAGGCGAGATGCTGAAGGATGCGCCACGCCCTGATCTTATCGCCCTTTTCGGGAGGATAGGGAATCCGATGGGACAGAAACAGAAGATGAGCCATACAGCGTCAGACGCTTGCTGGCGGTGCTGCTGCGATCACGTCCGCAAAGGCCTGATCCATCCGCCCCCATCGGAACTGCCGAAGAAGACGGCGCAGTCGCGATTCCATGCCGGCGATATTCGTGTAGTGGCGAATGCGAGATTTGAGCGGCGCTTGAGTCTGGCGCGGCTGATTGGTATCGATCTCCCATGGATGCATGTAGAACACGCAGGGGAGCCCGTCGATGCGATTGACGCGGCGCATCGCCCACTTCGTGAACCCGTAGGGCAGCAGCCTAAAATACCCACCGCCGGAGCATGGCAAGTTACGGCCGAAACAGCGCACCGTCGTGAGCGGAATTTCGATGATCCCTGAACGCGTTTCGCGGAATGCCTTCCGCGAGCATTCTGGCATGCCGTAGAGGTCATGCGCGATGGGATAGATACTCGAGCTGTAGGTATGGCCGGTTTCTGCCAGGACCTCGAAGGCCCACCAGTTCTTGGGTCCGATCGAGAATGTCGCCGCGCGATAGCCGCGAACGGCGGCGCCGCTCGCGTCCTCGAGAATGAACTTCGCCTTTCGCACGTCGTCGCGGAATTCCGCGCGCGACTGCGCATCGGCCCGCCGGTGACTGTATCCGTGGCTCGCGAGCTCGTGACCGTCGGCAACGATGCGACGGACGAGATTTGGATGGCGCTCGCCGACCCATCCCAGCGTGAAGAACGTCGCCTTCGCCTCGACTTCCGCAAACAGGTCGAGGAGCCGTTCCGTGTTCCGCTCGACGCGGCTTGGCATCCGGTCCCAGTCGCCGCGCGAGATCACATCCGCAAAGGCCTGCACCTGAAAGTAATCTTCGACATCGACCGTCAGTGCGTTGACGACGACGCCATGCCCCGACGCGATGGACCGGGGGGCCCGCGTTTCAATCGCGAGATCGGTCGTGGTCATGATGTGCTTCGGACATAGGACGCAATGATCTCGACGGCGCGCTTGATCGCCCGCTCGTGCTTCGTGACTGCAAGCTCGAGCGCATTGATCCGTGCGGAAAGTTCGTCGGCTGCCAAGCCGTTCTCGTTCGCGTGCTCGGCCGCGCCGTTGCGCAGCGTACCGTTCGCGGCGCCGAGTTCCGATTTGAGTTCCGCCGCCACATCCGCCACCGCCGCTTCATCGATAGCGTGCCGTTCCTCGAGATAACCCCACAGCAACATGCGCGAGCTTAAGGTGTTGATGCGGCGCGGCACGCCCTCCGTGAAGCGATAGAGCGCACTGAACGCTTCCTCGCTCAACACCGGGTCGTTTTCCCATCCGACGGTCTTGAGCCGATGCAGGATGTAGGCCTTGGTCTCGGCCTCGCTCATGGGCCCGAGGTGATATGAAGCGGTCACGCGTTGGCGAAGCTGCTCGAGATCGGGGGTCGCCATGATCGTTCGAAACTGCGGCTGACCGATGAGGAAACTCTGCAGCGGGGCGGTCGCGCCGACGCAAATATTCGACAGCATTCGCAGCTCTTCGAGCGCCGCGGTGGATAGGTTCTGCGCTTCATCGATGACGAGGAGCGTACGCTTGCGCGCGCGCGTGTTTGCGATGACGAATTCCTCGATGCGCCGCAGCATGGCGGCTTTTTCCATTCCGGGCGCATAGAAGCCGAAGGCCGCGCAAACCATTCGCAGGACGTCGTCGCCGCCCAATTGCGAAGTCACGATTTTTGCAGCGGCGTAAGCGGAACGATCGAGCTGGGAGAGAAGCAGGTCGACGAGCGTGGTCTTTCCCGCGCCGACCTCGCCGGTAATGACGATGAACCCCTCGGCCTGATTGAGCCCATAGGTCAGATGCGCCATGGCGCGCGTGTGCCCCGCGCTGCCAAAGAAGAAACGCGGATCAGGCGTCAATTGGAACGGCAAACTTCGAAGCCGGTAGAATTCCGTGTACATGGGCTTAAAGATGCTGGTAATTGGCCGTGCGCGCAACCCCATTCTGCTACGCCATTCTGCTACGCACCTCTGCCGGGGGATGTTGCCACTTCGCGACTTAAGATCTAATTATCGCGCGCCTTCGGGAAAGACGACCACCCGCACCGTCTGGATGAGAATGCTGAAGTCCAGCAACACCGTATGGTTCTTCACGTAAAATAGATCATACGACAGTTTCTGCCGCGCGTCATCGAGCGAGGCGCCGTAGGGATGGTTGATTTGCGCCCAGCCGGTGATGCCGGGCTTGACCGCATGGCGCTCGCGGAAGAAGGGGATGAGGGGTGCCAACTGGTCGACGAAATGGGGGCGCTCGGGCCGCGGGCCGACGAAGCTCATCTCGCCCTTGAGGACGTTGACGAGCTGCGGCAGCTCGTCGATCCGCACCTTGCGGATGATGCTGCCGACGCGGGTCACGCGCACATCGTTCTTGGCCGCCCATTGCGGCCCGCCGTGGCGCTCGGCATCCTCGCGCATGCTGCGGAACTTGTAGAGGGTGAAGCGCCGCCCGAAGAGGCCGACCCGCTCCTGGGAATAGAGGATCGGGCCGCGATCCTCGAGCTTGATGGCAAGCGCCGTGAGCAGCAGCAGCGGCAAGGTCAGCACCAGCACCGTCGCGCTGACCACGATGTCGAAGACGCGCTTGGCGAGGCACGCGGCCCAGCTCACGCGGAACCCGTCCGAGAAGATCAGCCAGCTCGGCCTGAGCGCGTCGAGATCGACGCGTCCGGTCTCGCGCTCGCAGAACGAGAGGAACTCGGTGACGGCGAGGCCGCGCGCCTTGCAGGCGAGTAGCGGGCGCACCGGCAGGCCGCGCCGGTCGTCGGTCGCGACCACGATCTCGGAGGCGCCGCATTGCCGCGCGAACGCGAACAGCCGGTCGGCGTCGGCGCCGTCGTCGAGCGCGAAGGCGCAGTCCTCGACGTGGCGCGCGTCGCTGGCGGTGGCGACGAACGCGGCGGGCACGAATTGGGCGCCGATCGAGCGCACGGCCAAGGCCTTGATCTGGGCCGCGCGCTCGCCCGCCCCGATCACCACGACGCGGCGCTTCAGGGCACCGGTATCGGCGAAAAACAGGAACAGCGCCCGGGTGATGAGGAGGCAGGCGAACAGCGCGAATATCGCCTTGAAATACCACACCGACCACACCGGAATGGCTGGCCACACCAAGTCGCGGTAGATCAGGCTGGCGGTGAAGACGACCGGGACCTCGAGCGCGAGGGCCAGCGCGATCCGCGCCAGGAGGGCGCGGGAGTCGAGCAGCGCGTCGTGATGGTAGAGCCCGACCGCGACCATCGTGATGATGGTGAGGATGGCCAGGAGCAGGGCGAACTGGGCCGCCACGCCGAACGGGTCGACCAAGTCCGCCACCAGCGCGTCGTGCGGCGCAACGAACAGGTAGAACGCGAGCGACATGAGGAGAACTTCGCTCAGCAACAGGGCGAGCGTACGGGCGGGCACGAACAGTCCCCTAACGCTCAGCATGCCGGAAGCCTCAACATTGCCATCCCTATTGCGGCTCCCCAATTTGTTCTCAATGGGTAGCAACGCGCCACTAAAGCACGTATTTCCTAGGTTATTTAATATTGTTATCATACATCGCTCACAAGGCCAACCCAAATTTCAATTACCCGGTAAGATCAGCCCTCATGTTCGAGAGAAGTCAGCGAGACAATTCGTGAAGGGCAGCGGTATTAACATTCATCAATAATTGAGTGCCGTCGCGCCGGCGCTTCAAATTCTAAAAATTTGCTATTATTAGTATAGAACTGTGCTGCATTTTCTGGTTGGTTTCTTTTAACGAAGTCATGCGAGTCGTGGCCCCTTTGTGCATGGATGTGGGGGAATGTGGGGAAATGCTTGTGCATAAAAGACGCGTGCCCGAGACTTTTGAAGTGGACCCCATCCGTGAGACCACTTGGACCGGTTTCTTAGTTGGAAGCTCGGCCGTTCTGAACCGCCCCGGGTTTGCCGGAGGCTCCAACTCTTGAGAGGATGGAGCCATGGACAAGCAGCAGAGACCGAAATT
>Ga0209415_10019616_pt1 | contig 10570 bp, 8 predicted proteins | sample PeaSoiSIISIP2007_FD_187696 | JGI IMG/M metagenome (GOLD analysis project Ga0209415, IMG submission 187696) | Peat soil microbial communities from Weissenstadt, Germany - SII-SIP-2007 (SPAdes) (version 2) | ecosystem: Environmental > Terrestrial > Soil > Wetlands > Peat | place: Germany... | reverse complement strand
AATCTCCCCTTCAGGCTCATCTTGTGTGAGAAACAAGTTCCGGCTTCAGGCTCATCTTGCATGAGACAAGACTAGCGAAAGACGATAGCGAACGAATTATGATACGCTTTGGATGGACCGTCGAGCGCCTCCCGTTACAACTCTGACAACCGGAATATGCGTGTGCTACGGCCTCTGGCGAAGGAGCCGGAAAGAGCCCCTACATGAACCTCCGCTCGCTGTTTAGCCTGTTCTCCTCGGATCTGGCAATCGACCTCGGAACTGCGAACACCTTGGTTTATGCCAAAGGGAAAGGGATCGTGGTCAACGAGCCCTCCATTGTCGCTATCAACAAAACGAACGGGGAAGTGGAGGCGGTGGGCAAGGAAGCTAAGGAAATGCTCGGTCGTACACCGGGAAACATCGTCGCCATCCGGCCCATGAAAGACGGGGTGATCGCCGACTTCAAGGTAACCGAGCGCATGCTGAGTTACTTCATCCTGAAGGCGCATGGCCGCAAAGTGCTGGTGCATCCCCGCATCGTGATCGGAGTGCCGAGTGAAATCACGCAGGTGGAAAAACGCGCCGTGATCGATTCCGCTTATCGGGCCAAGGCGAGCGAGGTGCACCTGGTGGAGCAGGCCATGGTGGCGGCCATCGGCGCGGGCCTTCCGGTTACCGAACCCTCCGGCAACATGGTGGTCGATATCGGCGGAGGAACCACGGATGTAGCCGTCATTTCTCTGTCCGGCATCGTCTACTCGCGTTCGGTTCGCGTGGCTGGCAATGCCATGGACGAAGCCATCATGCAATATCTCAAGCGCAAGTACAACCTGCTGGTGGGCGAACGAACTGGCGAGGCAATCAAGATTCAGGTCGGTTCGGCCTATCCTTTGGACAAGCCTCTGACGATGGAAATAAAGGGAAGAAACCTGATTGAGGGTGTTCCCAAGACCCTAACCATCGACGATAGCGAAATTCGTGAAGCGCTTTCGGAGTGCGTAGCCACTATCATGAATGCGATCCGCGTGGCTTTGGAGCGCACGCCTCCCGAGTTGAGCGCCGATATCAGCGATCGCGGTATCGTTTTGACCGGTGGCGGCGCCTTGCTGAAGAATTTGGACAAACGGATTCGGGAAGAGACTGGGTTACCGGTTTCTATCGCCGAGGACCCACTGGCGAGCGTGGTTTTAGGAACTGGCAAAATGCTGACGGACTTCAAATTGCTCCGGAGAGTGGCAATTGAGTAAGGCTGCAAACGCCTTGGCGCAAGCTAACGCGATGTAACATATGGATTTTTTTCTCAGCCGCTATCGCCACCTCACGGTGTTGCTCATTGTGATCTCGGCGCAGTTGTTGCTGATCGCTTACCAGGTCAAAACCAGCAAAGATATTCCGTTAATTCGCGTGTGGGCGGTCACCGCCGTCACTCCCGTCGAGACGGGTCTGGAATTAGTTCGCCGCTATACATGGGGCTTCGTCGAGGATTACTTCGTCCTGCTGGGTGTGCGGAGTCAAAACGAAAAGCTGCGGCGGGAAAACGGCCAGCTCAAAATCGAGAACAACTACCTGAAGTCTGAGCTGTCCACAGCCGATCGCGCTCGCGCACTGAGCGTCTTTCAGGCCCGGTCGCCATCCAAGACTGTGGCGGCCCGCGTGATTGGGAACGGAACCGGGGCCAACTCCAAGGTCGTGTTTGTCGACCGCGGGTCGACCAGCGGAGTCGAAAGCGGAATGGCGGTGGTCACGCCAGACGGTATCGTGGGCAAAGTGGTGGACGCGTATCCCACCGCGTCGCTCGTCATGCTGATCACCGATCCTACGTTCGCCGCCGGCGTCGTTTCGCAAAAGAATCGCGTGCACGGGACGCTCAAGGGACAAGGGCATGCCGAGTGCCTGGTGGACTATGTGCAAAATGAGGAGCACGTCGATCTCGGCGAATGGTTTTACACCTCGGGCGACGATCGCATCTTTCCGAAAGGCTTTCCTGTAGGGCAGATTACGGCGGCTCCCAACGGCAAAACATTCAAAGAGATTTATGTTTCGCCCAGCGGCATGCAAGGCGGAATCGAAGAGGTCCTGATTGTGCTGCAAGCGGTCCATCAGGAGGTTCCGGGAGCGGAAGTCGCCGCTCCGGGCTATTCCATTCTGGCTGCGCCCACCGAAATAGCCACCCAAACGCCGCAAGGCGCCCCACAACCAGGCGCTTTGGCCACCGACGCGGACCGTTTGCGCGCGATTTACAAGGATGCCGGGATCGAGCAAAAGCACACGTACGGCGAAGGCCCGCCGGGAACCAAGCCACCCGATTTCACCAAAATTCCTTCCATCCATGGGGTTCCCCCGCCCAACGCCGCCGGCCAACCGCTTGCCGCCCAGGCGCAACCCGCTCCAGCGCATGGAGCGCAAGCTCAGCCTGTTCAATCCCGGCTGGGTCAAACCCAAGCAAGCCAAACCCAACCAAGCCAAACCCGGCCTGCTCAGGCCACGGCAGCTCCGCCGAAACCTACCGTGCCTGTAGTCGCCAAGCCCAAACCCCAGCCGCCAGCCTCGGCCGATGGAACCGATGACGAGCCACCCTCGGTGGCGGCGGCCGCTGCCCGACCGGGTGATCAACCCACCGTGGCTGCTCCTCACAAGCCAACTCCTCCCGTGTTGGTGGGTCCCCGCTCTCCGGGCCCATCCTCCAATCCAACTCCGGCTACGACCCCGGCTCCTGTTACCAGCCGCCCGTCTGATGCCCGTCGCCCGCCCGACATAAACCAATGACCGAGTACACCGAGCGAATCCTGACCGAAGGCCCGCGCAAGGACGCGGCGGATCGCCTTCGCCTGGTTTGGCTGGTCGTGATTCCATTGATCGCGGTGCTGTCGCAGGTTTATGTGCCGCGCTTCATACCGTTTTTAGCCTATCTGGAGTTACCGCTGCTGATCACCGTTCATTTCGCGCTCAGCCGCGGAGGGCCGATTCCGGCTCTGTTTTACGGAATGTTCATCGGCCTGGTGCAGGACTCGCTGTCGCATCAGCCGATCGGAATGTATGGAATCGTAAAAACCCTGGTGGGATACTTCGCCGGCTCCGTCAGCATGCGATTTGACGTTCAAAACCCCTTGGTCACGTTCATCCTCGGCTTCTTCTTTTACTTTTTCCATCAGTTTTTCTACTGGGTTTTGTCGCGCGCGCTCCTGGGCGAAACCCTTGCTTTCGATGCGCAGCAGACCCTTATTTTTGGGCTATTGAACGCCGCCGTAGCCCTGCCGTTGTTTCGCGTTTTGGATAAACTCAGAGTAGCCAGCTAAAGCGAATATCGTGAAACTTTACGTTCCCCGCGTCGATGATCAAAGCTCGCCGAACACGCTTTTGCGCGACGATCCGAAATTCGCGTCGCAGAAAATCGCTTTTTTTCAGTACACCACCATCGCGGTGTTTTTGTTTCTGATCACCGGCTTCTGGGACTTGCAGATTCGCAATCCGGAGGTTTATCAGGAGCGCGCTCTAGAAAACAGCGTGAAATCGATTCCCGTGCTGGCGCCGAGAGGCAAGATTTTGGATCGCGACGGGCGAGTGATCGTCGACAACCACTCGTCATTCAGCTTGTATCTGTCGCGCGAGAACCTGAAGATGGACCACCTGCGGCCGATCGCCGAGGGCTTGAATCTGGACTACGACAGCCTGGTAGCGCGGGTGCGCCGCTTTCAATCGCGCGGAGCGCCGCAATACGAACCGATCCCGATCAAAGAAGAGCTGACACCGGGCGAGTTGGCCTTCGTCGATTCTCATAAAGATCTGAGCACGTTTCCCGAACTGGAAGTGGTGCGCGTGCAGCACCGGCTTTATCCCCGCGATGGTTTGGCCGCGCATGTCATCGGATACGTCGGCGAGATCAGCGAATCGGAATTGGACTCGCCGGAGCTGGCGCGTTTTCATCAAGGAGACATCATCGGCAAAGACGGCATCGAGCGCCAGTACAACGATCAACTGATGGGCGTCGACGGCCAGAAACGCGTCGAAGTAGACAGTTTCGGCAACGAGCGCCACGTCTTGGATGACAAGGAAGCTGTGGCTGGAAAGAATCTGCAGCTCACCATCGACCTGGACCTGCAGGCGGTGGCCGAGCTGACCATGGAGAACCGGCGTGGCGCTGTGGTGGCGCTCGATCCGCGCTCCGGCGAGGTGCTGGCAATGGTCAGCCGCCCGGCCTTCGATCCGAATCTTTTTGCCGGCCGCATCCGATCGAAGGATTGGAAAGTGCTGCTGGACAACCCCGATCATCCGCTATTGAATAGGGCGGTCCAAGCGCAGCAGGCGCCCGGATCCACGTTCAAGCCGATCATGGCGCTGGCCGGGTTGGAAACCGGCGCAATCGACGAAAATTTTCACATTAGCTGCCCTGGAGGCGCCACCTTCTACGGCCGCTTCTTCAAGTGCTGGGGTAAGCATGGGACCGTTGCACTGCACCAAGGCTTGGTGCATTCCTGCGACACGTTCTTCTATAACGTCGGCAATCGCCTGGGTATCGATCGAATCGCGCAATACGCCGAAATGGTGGGTTACGGCCACAAGACCGGCATCGATCTTCCGCACGAAGCCGAAGGACTGGTGCCCTCCAGCAAATGGAAGATCCGCAATTTCCGCGAGAGGTGGTATCCCAGTGAGACGATCTCAGTCGCCATCGGCCAGGGAGCCACCACGGTGACGCCGCTGCAGATGGCAGCCGCGATGGGCGGAATTGCGATCGGGGGCATGTGGTTTCAACCCCACCTGGTGAAGGATGCGGTTCATTTGATGCCTGCGCGCCGAGCCGAAGTGAACCTGGAGAACATCAGCAAGGTGGTGTCTGGAATGTACGGTGTTGTCAACGAGAACGGCACCGGTGTACGCGCGCACCTCCCCGGCGTCGCGGTGTGCGGAAAGACGGGCACCGCGCAACTGGCATCCAACACCTTACTGAAAGGAACCTCCTACGGCGCAAGTCACAAGGACAACGCCTGGTTTGTCGGATTCGCGCCCTGTGATAATCCCGAGATCGTAGTGGCGGCGCTGTTCGAGAATGGCGAACACGGCCAACTGGCCGCACCCATCGTGCGCGACGTGTTGAAGGCATACTTCGACAAGAAAGCCCGGCTTGCTCAACCCCAGCCGCAGATCGCACAGATTCCTACCGGTCTGTTTAAGCCCCCTCCGCCGGCGCCGGCGGCTCCCTCGACCGCAACCACCGCGGCGGTGAATCGCTAATATGCCGGCCCACCGCTCGCTCCGCGATTTCGACTGGCTGATGCTGATTCTGGTGTCGGCGATCTGCGCGCTCGGAGTGCTCCAAATCTACAGCGCTACGCGCGACACCCACGTTACCGAAGCGTGGTGGAAACAAGGGATATGGATACTGGCCGGCTTCCTGGCCTTGTGGATCGGAACGCTCATCGACTATCACACTTTGCTGGGGCAGGTGGCCGTCTTCTACGTACTCTCCGTGGTCACTTTGATCGCCACATTTGCCGTCGGAACCACCGTTTTCGGCTCTCGCCGGTGGATCGGCACGCCCAGCTACCATATTCAGCCCTCGGAATTCGTTAAACTGGTGATAGTTCTCTTAGTAGCTCGATATCTGTCGGAGCTGAAGAGCGACCAGTTGGAGTTGCGGGATTTGCTCAAACTGTCTGCCTTGATAGGTTTGCCGATGGTCTTGGTGATGATTCAGCCGGATCTTGGCACGGCTCTGACATTTGTTCCGATCCTTGGGATCGGAGTATTTTTAGCGGGGTTTCGATGGCAGTACGCGGTGGCGATCCTGGTGATTATCGCCGTGATCGCGCCGATCAGTTATTGGTTGGTGTTGAAGGATTATCAGCGGCAGCGCGTGGTGAGCTTTTTGGACCCCAGTCAGGATCCGAAGGGATCGGGCTACCAGGTGATCCAGTCGAAAATAGCGGTCGGTGCCGGAGCGCTCTGGGGGCGCGGCGTTACCAAGGGTACACAGACCCAGGGGCGCTTCCTGCCGGTGCCGCAGAAGGATTTTATCTTTTCGGCCTTTGCCGAAGAGCACGGGTTCGTGGGTGTCATCGTGGCCCTGGGGCTGTATTTTTTGTTGCTGATGCAGATTGTTCAGAACGCGCAGACCGCGTCGGATAAGGCCGGAATGTACATCTGCATGGGCGTCGGAGCTTTGTTGTTGTTTCACGTGTTGGTGAATGTCGGAATGGTGGTGGGACGGATGCCGGTCACGGGCATTCCGCTGCCGCTGATGAGTTCCGGCGGATCGAATATTGTAGCGATGTTTTTGATGCTGGGGCTCGTGAATAATGTCCGGCTCCGGCGATTTGTAAACTGAGTGGCCGAGAGACGGCCGGCTTTTGAGAAGATTGAGGGCCAACGAATTCGATTCCAGCCGCTTCTGGTCCGCGTTTTAGACCAGCGGCTGGGTTGAGCGCCTCTGGCAGTGGGTTCGCGCTGACGGTTCGCCGTTGCCGCGGGTTTTCTCGCTTTCGTGGAGCGCCGCAGGGGCGGCATCCCGCGGGCAAGGTGTTCGAGATTCGATTCTCCGCCTTGCGAGGCTGAAAGATTTTCAAGTTCGTGCGTGCCGGGCAAACGGTCCTGTGGATCACCCGGCGTCCCGGGCTGACGGTGTCTCCCTCGCGCTTTCTTCAAGCTCCGGTTCTCGCCATGAATTGCAGGAGCATTCATGAGCAAAGAATTAGTGATTGCGTCGAATCGCCACGAGACTAAAGTGGCGATTCTCGAGGACGACCAACTGGTCGAAGTGTTTTTCCAGCGTGCCAACGAGTACTCGCTCGCCGGCAGCATTCATAAGGGGCGCGTCACGCGCGTTTTGCCTGGCATGCAATCGGCTTTCGTCGACTTGGGCCTGGAGCGCGACACATTCCTGTACGTCTCGGATTTCTCCGACGAGACGGAGGAGGACTTCGATCGGGTGTCCGTAAACCGCGAGGCCGCACGGGGCGAGGCTTCACGTGGAGAAAGAGGTGGCCGCCCTCCGGTGGAGCGGCCCCCGTTGCAGGAGTCCGCGCCCGAGATTCCGGAACCAGGCCCTGAAGCGCCCGCAGCCGCGGCATCCACCGAAACGGAGCCTGCTGCGCCGCCGCAAACTGAACGGGCGGATCGTGGCGAGCGCCCCGATCGGGGAGGCGATCGGGGGCGGCGTTCCCGGCGTCGCCGTGGCCGGGGCCGTGGATTCCCGGATTCCAAATACGCCTCCGATGTTTCCCGTCCACCGCGCTTTGGCGAAGCGGTAACTCCCGGGACGGAGCCCAGTTCTCCTTCCACGCATCCAGTTCCGTCGGTAGAGCCTGGCCCGAGTGTGGCGAGCGCTCCGACAACTGCGTTCTCCGTTCTCCCCGGCGAGTCTCTCGCAAAATACACGCGCTCCAACATTCAGCCGCTGGATGATGCCGAGGAAGATGAGATTCGCGACCTGCAGGAGACCGGCATCGCCGCGGATTCCGAAACGCTTGCCGAAATCGCCGAAGAAGCCGTCGAGGAACCCGAGGATGCCCCGGTCGCCGAAGACACCCTTGAGGCGAGCGAGATGGATGGCGCTTATGAAGTGTCCCAGCCCGGGCCCGCGACGGAAGTCGAAGCCGCGGCGATGACTGAAAGTTTTGTAGCGGAGATCGTAGAGGAGGTTGATGCTGGCCGGGCCGACGGCCCTCTGGAGGAAGGGGAGTCAGAGTCGCTGGACGAGTTAGAGTCTGAATCAGCTGCCGCGGAAGCGGCCGATGATGAAGCGCAGGCTGCCGCGGAAACGGCCGATGATGAAGCGCACGGCGCCACGCACGAACCTCCGCTCCCGGGCAGCACGCCTCCGCTGTCGGCGCAGGTCCGCGAGCAAGGCGGACGTTTCCCGCATCGCATGCCTCGCCGGATGCGACGCAAAATGCGCGGAGCAGGACAGGGCGAGCACCGGCAGAACGAACCGCGGCAGAACGAACCCCGGCAGAGTGAACCCCGGCAGGGTGAACCCCGGCAGAGCGAACCAAGGTTCGACGATCGCGCGGCAACCGCCCCCGCCGCGGCATCCACCGAGACCGGCGCGCCTAAATCGGAGCAGCGAACCTTCAGCCGCCCGGAAAGAGCGCCCCTGCCTTCCATCACCGAACTGTTGAAGGAGGGCCAGGAGATCATTGTCCAGATCGCCAAAGAGCCGCTCGGACAAAAAGGCGCGCGCATTACGTCCCACATCGCACTGCCGGGCCGTTACGTGGTGTACATGCCGACGCTTGAGCACACCGGTGTCTCGCGGAAGATCGCCAGCGATGAGGAGCGCTTGCGGTTGAAGCGCATCCTGCAAATCCATCATGCTGGAATCCCCGGCGGCTTCATCGTGCGCACGGCGGGCGAGGGCAAGAGCGAAGAGGACCTCGCGGCCGACATGAACTTTCTATTCAATCTTTGGCTGGACATCCGCCAGAAGGCCGAAAAGAAACCCGCGCCGGTGCTGCTGCATCACGATCTCGATATCGTACAGCGCACGCTGCGCGATCAATTCACCGAGGACTTTAAAGCCATTTGGGTGGACAACGAAGAACTTTATGAAAGCGTGCTGCGATTCGTGCAGCGCTTCCAGCCGAGCCTGGTAACGCGCGTGAAGCTGTACACTCGGCCGGAGCCGATCTTCGATGCCTTTAACATCACCGCGGAGCTCGAGAAAGCGCTGCGGCCGAAAGTCTGGTTGAAGTCCGGCGGACACATTGTGATCAACCAGACCGAAGCTCTGGTGGCCGTCGATGTGAATACCGGCAAGTACGTCGGCCGGTCCAACCGCTTGGAAGACACCATCGTCAAAACCAACACCGAGGCCGTGAAGGAAATCGTGCGCCAGATCCGGTTGCGGGATCTGGGCGGCATCATCGTGGTGGACTTCATCGATATGGACGAGCGCAAGAATCGACAGAAGGTGATGCAGGCGCTCGAAGACGCCATGCGCTCGGACCGCGCGCCGTACAAGATTCTGCAGTTCAACGATTTCGGCCTGGTGGCCATCACGCGGAAGCGCGTCAAGCAGAGTTTGGAGCGGGCGCTGTGCATGCCGTGCCCGCATTGTGAAGGCGCGGGCTATGTGAAAAGCGTCCAGACGGTGGTGAACGAGATTCTGCAAGAGGCCGGAAAGGTTGCAGGCGCCATCGAAGGCAAGGACGTCCTGCTGCGAGTTCACCCCGACGTCGCGAAATTCCTCAAGTCAAATCAGAACAAGCATCTGGAAGAGCTGGAGGAAATTCTGCGCCGGCCCGTGCTGGTGAAGGCGGATCCGCTGTTGCATCACGAAAAATTCGATCTGGGCTGAGACCCCGCAGTCCCGCGTTAGAATGAGAATGCGGAGGATTCGTATGAGCGCTGCGTATGCGCATCCGGAAGTCTTAGTCGATACTGAGTGGGTGGCGTCGCACGCCAAGGACGTCAACGTCCGGGTGGTGGAAGTCGACGTGGACACCAAGGCCTACGAGGAAGGCCATGTGCCCGGTGCGATTGCCTGGGCCTGGAACACGCAGCTTTGCGATACCGTGGTTCGCGACATCGCGCCCAAGCCCGCGTTCGAGGCTTTGCTGACGCAATCGGGCATCGGCAACGATACCACGGTGGTTCTGTACGGCGACAACAACAACTGGTTCGCTGCGTGGGCCCTCTGGCAGTTGAAGATTTATGGCCACAAGGACGTTCGCATCATGAATGGCGGGCGCAAGAAATGGCTGGCCGAAGGCCGCGACCTGGATACGGGGGCGACCCCTGGGCCCAGCGCAACGCCTGGCACCTCACCGTACCGCGCCAGTGAACCGGACTATTCGCTTCGCGCGTTCCTGCCCCAAGTCCAGCAGGCGCAGAAATCCGGGAGTGCGGTGATGATCGACGTTCGCAGTCCGCAGGAATTCACCGGCGAGATTCTTGCGCCACCGGGACTGCCTGAAACCTGCCAGCGCGGCGGTCACATTCCCGGAGCGCGCAGCGTACCATGGGGCAAAACCTGCAATGACGATGGAACATTCAAATCGGCCGACGAGTTGCAAAAGCTGTACGGCGCGCAAGGTGTTATCCAGTCTAAGCCGGTGATCGCCTATTGCCGGATCGGGGAGCGCTCCAGCCACACCTGGTTCGTACTGAAGTATCTGCTCGGCGTCAACAACGTGGTTAACTACGATGGCTCCTGGACCGAGTGGGGAAACCTGGTCGGCGCTCCGGTCGAAAAAGGCGCGGCCAAGGCAGTGGGGCAAGGGTGAAGCCGGAAAATTTCAGCGAGCGCAAAGTGGACGTCGATGGGTGGCAGGTGAATCTCACGACTTATAAGCTGGGCGATAAGTGGCACACCAAGGCCGACAATGTGTCGCCTGGCGCGGCGTTGGCTCGGGTTGTCGCCGATACGCGCGAGGACGCTGAAGCTCGCGCTTTGTTGCGCGCGAAAGAGCTTCTCTCGCGAACGAAACGTCACACGGTTTAGCACGAGGGTTAACAGGCCTCGCATGTTAGACTGAAGGGCGCGGGCGGCTTTCGGCCCCGCTCCAATAGACCCCGGAGAGATGGCCGAGTGGTTGAAGGCGCACGCTTGGAAAGCGTGTATAGGGGAAACTCTATCGAGGGTTCGAAT
>Ga0209415_10019613_pt1 | contig 10571 bp, 10 predicted proteins | sample PeaSoiSIISIP2007_FD_187696 | JGI IMG/M metagenome (GOLD analysis project Ga0209415, IMG submission 187696) | Peat soil microbial communities from Weissenstadt, Germany - SII-SIP-2007 (SPAdes) (version 2) | ecosystem: Environmental > Terrestrial > Soil > Wetlands > Peat | place: Germany... | reverse complement strand
AGGTGCGCCTGCTCAAGAAGTCGGTCCAGCGCCCGCTGATGAGTGTTTGGGTGGGCGAGAACAAAGACCGCGAGAAGGTCCTCCTCACGGTCCTCGACGCGTGCGGGACCCCGGCGGAGCGCGACCGAGTGATGGGCGCGGCCAAGGCGCTCCTCGCGCTCTCCGGGACGGTCGGCGTTCTGACCATCCGCCGCGTGCTCGAGGACGTCGACGCGTTCGTCTCCGACTTCCACGGCGCGGGGACGGCGGCCGATCTGGTCGTCCTTCGCTTGCCCACGCTTCGGAAGCTCGACTTCGCCTGCCGCGTCTGCGACGCCCTCCGCGAGCTGCACGAGGCCGGCCTGACCCACGGCTGCCTGTGCCCCGACAACATCCTGCTCGACGACGACCTGCGCCCCGTCCTCACGGAGGCGGGCATGGTCTCGATCGCGGAGTCGCTCGACGGCGACCCCGAGAACTTCTTCGGCTACGGAGCCTTCGCCGCCCCCGAGACGGCGAGGGGCGCGCCCGACGCGCGCGGCGACGTCTTCAGCGTCGGCCGTCTGCTCACGTTCATCATGCTCGATCGCACCCCCGGCGAGACGACCGACGTCATGGACGTGAACGCGAAGGACCCCAGCGTCGCGGCGATCGTGCGCAGGTGCACCGGTCCGGCGGCCGAACGGTTCGAGTCGATGGCGGCCCTCTCCGCCGAGCTCCAGCGGTGCCGGCATATGCTGGTTCCGAGCGAGGGAGAGACGGCGAGGCGTGAAACGGCTGCACCTCCCCGCCCGACGCGAGCCCCTGCGCCGACGCCCACGGTCCAGGCACCGAGGACGGGGCTCGCTGCGGCGTCGAGCGCCAAGTGGGCGGCGCCCTGGTGGGTGGCCGCGATCTCCGCGGCGATCCTCGTGGCGAGCGTGGCGCTCGCGGAGGTCGTCGCGCTCAGGTCGCCGACCGTTCACGTCACGCTCGTGGCGGCGGCGACGGCGGCCATCGTGGGCTTCACGCTGGTGATTCCGGCAACGACGACATTGAGGGTCGCGCTCGCGGTGCTCGGGCTGGCCATCGCGGTCGCCGTGGACCCGATCGGTCGCCTGTCGCAGCTCGACACGGCGGACGCACCTGGGCGTGGCGCCGCCGCCCGCGTGTTCGTGCTCAAGGGCGGGAAGGATCTCCGCGGCTTGCGCCTGCAGGGCGCCGACCTGTCGGGTCTCGACCTGACGGGCGCTCAGCTCAACGGGGCCGACATGACCGGGGCCTCCTTCGCCCGGAGCAAGCTGAAGGACGCCGCCCTGGACGGGGCGTCCTTCGTGCTGGTGCACCTCGAAGGAACGGACCTGACCGGCGTGGACCTCGACAAGGCCTATGGCGCAGGAACGGCGACGTGCGACGAGGCGACCGTCCTGCCCGAGGGCTGGTTTTGCGGCCCGGCACAGACCTTGCGCCGCGGGCAGCCGGCGCAGGGCAAGTAGGTCACACGAGCTGTCGCCCGAGCGACAGCCCCAGCTCCGACGCTTCGGCTTCGGTCTCGGGCCACGCCACGCGGCGCTCGGCGCGGCGCAAGCGCGAGGCGTCGGCGTCGGCGACGAACGCGCGGAGGCGCATCTGGGCGCCCTCGCGCTCCGCGTAGGCCGCGATGGGCGTCTTGCAGTCTCCACCGAGGGCGACCAGGACTCCGCGCTCGGCCGCGACCCTCACCGCGGACTCGAGGTCGTGCACCGCAGCGAGCCGCGCGCGGGTCTCCGCGTCCGAGGAGCGCGCCTCGACGCCGAGCGCCCCCTGGCCGATCGCCGGTAGAGAAATGTCGGGCGACAAGATCTCCGTCTCCCTCCCGCCCAGGCCCAGCCTCCGGAGGCCAGCAAACGCGAGCACGATGGCCGCGGCCTCTCCCTTGTCGAGCTTCTTCAGTCGAGTGTCGACGTTGCCTCGCAGCGGGACGACGTCGAGGTCCGGACGCGCGGCGAGGAGCGACAGCTTGCGGCGAAGGCTGCTCGTGCCGACCTTCGCGCCCCTCGGTAGCGCCTCGAGCGTGCGGTACGCCGGGGCGACCAGCACGTCGCGCGGATCCTCGCGCGGAGGCACGCAGGCGAGGGTGAGACCTCCCGGCAGGACCCCCGGGACGTCCTTGATCGAGTGCACCGCGAGGTCGGCTCGCCCGTCGAGGAGCGCCTCCTCGATCTCTTTCACGAAGAGCCCCTTGCCGCCGACCTCCGACAAGGGACGATCCTGGATCTTGTCCCCGGTGGTCACGACCTGGAGCTCGACGAGCTCGAGATCCGGGTGACGCGCCTTCAAGGTCGCGACGAAGGCGCGGCACTGGGCGAGCGCGAGGGCGGAGCGACGCGTGGCGTACGTGAGGCGCGGCATGTGTCAGTGAGGGAGTCCCTTGCCGCGCTCCCCGTCGTCGCCCGACCCGCCAGCACCGCCCTCTCGCTCTTCTCGCTTGGGCTCTCCGGCGGGCGCCTCGGCGTCATCGGGCAAGTCGAACAGCCGATGGACCGCCTGGACGGCGTCGAGGCCGTCCGCGCCCGCCCCGGCGTCGCGCAGGTGAGTCGTCGGAGCGTGCAGGAGCTTGTTGGTCGCGCTCTCCATCATCTGCTGCAGGGCGGCGCGGTCGCCCTCGGTGAGGTGACGGAGCCTGCCCCCGAGGGTCCGCTCGAGCTCCGCCATGAGGACGGAGTGGGTCCGGGCGCGCAGCTTGACGATCGTCGGGGCGACGCTCTGCCCCCGCGCCCATTTCTCGAACTCGGAGAGCTCGTGGGTGACGATCTTTTCGGCTTGCTCCGCCTCGGCGTGCCGACTCTTCATGGCCTCGGCGACCTGCTGCTCGAGGTCGTCGACGTTGTACACGTACACGTTGTCGATCTCGTGAACGCTCGGCTCGACGTTGCGGGGGACGGCGATGTCGATGAAAAAGAGCGTCTTGCCCTTGCGCTGCTTCATCGCGCGCTTCACCAGGTCCCGCGTCACCACGTAGTTCGGGCTCGCCGTGCTCGCCACGACCACGTCGGCCCGGACGAGCTCATCCCCGAGAGCGTCCCACTGGACGGCGTCCCCGCCGATGCTCCCGGCGAGGGCGGCGCCTCGGTCGAAGCTCCGGTTGCAGACCCGGATGTGGCGCGCCCCCTTGCCGAGGCTCTTGGCAGCGGCCTCGGCCATCTCGCCGGCGCCGAGGAGGAGCACGGTGTGATCTTGCAGGTCGCCGAAGATTCCCCTGGCCAGGTCGACCGCGACGCTGCTGATGCTGACCGAGCCGGCGCCGATCTGTGTCTCGGTCCGGACGCGCTTGGCGACGGTGAAGGCCCGGTGAATGCAGCGCCCGAGGTAGTTGCCCAGGGTGCCCGCCGCGGTCGCCGCGTCGAACGCTTCCTTCACCTGTCCGAGGATCTGGGGCTCGCCGAGAACCATGGAGTCGAGGCTCGCGGCGACCCGAAAGATGTGCCGCGTCGCCTCGGGACCCGTGCGTTCGTAGAAGTAGGGAAGGAGCGCCTCGCCCTCGCCGACGCCCGCGTGGTCGCACATCACGGCGCGGACGGCGCGGACGGCGCCGTCCGGGCGCTCGGGAGCGCTGGCGGCGGCGAAGACCTCGACCCGGTTGCAGGTCGAGAGGAACATGACCTCCTTCAGCTCGGGCCGAGAGGCGAGGCGCGCGAGCACGGCGGGGAGCACGTCGGCCGACGTCGCGAACCGCTCGCGCACCTCGACGGGCGCCGACTTGTGGGAGAGGCCGACGACGACGATCATCGGAGCGAGGCCGCCAGCGCCACGGGCGCCAGGGCCGAGGCGCTCTTGATCCAGTAGACGATGAGCACGAGCACCGCGAAGGTGAAGCCGGCGATGGTGCCGTACGCGGCCCGACGCCCGCGCCAGCCCGCCGCGGCGCGCAGCGAGAGCACGGCCGCGAAGAGCACCCAGGTCGCGTAGCCCAGCACCGCACGAGCGATGTCGGTCGCGCTCCCCGCCTCGACCTCGTGGGCCCAGTAGGTCCCCGTCAGGATGCCGACCGTGAGCAACGGAAAACCCGCGAGGAGGAAGCGGTGCTCGGCACGGTCGAGCGCGTCGAGCGACGGCAAGCGGCGGAAGATGCCCAGGAGCTGCTTGTTCTTCAGGCGCCTCTCCTGCAGGAGGTAGGTGACGGCGGCGGCGAACGCCAGCGAGAAGAGGGCGTAGCCCAGCAGGTTGACCGTGACGTGGACGGGCAGGATGGTCGACCGATAGCGCTGCGCCGGCTCGGTCGCGGCGACCAGGCGTGACGCGAGCAGAAAGGTGAGCGCCAGCGGAGCGACGAACGCCCCCACGACGTCGATGTGGTAACGACGCCGCATCACGAGATAAACGGCGCACGCCAGGACGGAGACCACGCTCATCGCGAAGTGGATGCCCTCGACCGGACAGACGTGCCACACCAGAGAGGACACGACGATGTGCCCCGCGTGGAGCACCGCCCCGAGGGCCACGAGCCGGGGCGCGAGCCGGCCGGCGGAGGCGAACCGTTCGTTGCCCAGGAAGGCGACGAACAGCGCACAGGCGGCGAGGTACGCCATGACCGTCGCTGCGAAGAGCCCGTCGACGAAGAAGTTGCTCACGTCAGCCTGAATCTGCACCTTCCGGCGCCTTCGCGCCAGGGCCTCCGGGCCCGCCGAGCGGGATCATCACAGGTTCTTGAAGAGGTAGCGCGCGAGGAGCTGCTCCTCGGTCCGGGGCTCGTCCGCCGGGAAGCTCGAGCCGCTCCTCGCCTTGGCGCGCTCGGGCGACGTGACGAACTCCTCGAAGGACCCGATGGGATAGGCGAGCCAGCCCGGGATGACCTCGTAGGCGTTGTCGCCCAGAATCATCGAGTTCTCGAGCAGCTCGGCGCCGAGCTCGTCGAGGTACTGCTTCGACTTGACACGCCCGAGGAGCTCGTTCGCGTCCGGAGTATCCGCGACTTCCTTCACGACGTGCGCGGCCTCGGCCAGACGGTAGCGCCGCGCCTCGGCGAGGATCGACAGCTCCGTGCCTTGAAGCTCGACCGAACCGTCCGCGAGCCACTGGTCGAGCGCCGCCTGGGGGAAGAAGACCCGATTCTGCATACCCGTCGTTTCGGTACGTATAGCCCGTTTCCCCCGCCGGCTCTATCTTCAGCGCGTGGCGCTCCCGGCCGACGCGGACTTCCGGGGCTCGACCCTCGCGCTGGCCGTCGAGACCATCGCGTCCCTCGGCCTCGAGGAGCGGCACGAGGAGCACGTGCGCGCGATGCGCAGGACGTTCGAGGAGCGGACGGGCGCGTTCGGCCCCGACGATCCCACCTTCGAAGCGCGCAGCCGCGCCTTCTGGGACGATGCCGTGACCCGGCAGCGCTTCGCCGAGCTCGTCCTCCCGGAGCTCCCGGAGCCGGCGCGGCCATGGGCCAAGGCGCTCGCGCGGGCCCACCGCGGCCTCTTTCACGCGTCGCGGAGCCTCGGCCTCTGGCTCCTGCGGGACCTCTGGAGCGGAGCCGAGTTCTCGGTCGACGACGTCGACGACGCGATGCGCTCGGCCTGGAACGCGCCATCCGGACCGTTCGATGGAAGGCTCGCCGCGATCGGCCTGGACGGGGGCGGAGCCCGCGCCCCATCGACGGTTCGGGTAGGCATCTTGCCGGGAGCGCTATTTCACCCCGAGGACGCGGCACCATCCATCGAGAAGGTCCTCGAAGCCGCCCGCGTACGAGGCATGGCCACACACGACGTGCTCGACGCGCTCCTCCGCATGGAGTCGTCCTTGCGTTCGATGTCACGGGTCAAGCCCGGCTATGCCTATAGGCCCCAGGCGCTCGAGCGCACGGTCGGGTAGCGGGGGTCGCGACGTGCCAGTCCCTCCCTCCTTCCAAGCGCGCCTGGTCGCCGCGCGGCCCCTCTCGCCGAGCGTCCGCGAGCTGTCGCTCGAGAGGATCGACGGCGCCGACTTCGCGTTCGAGGCAGGCCAGTGGGTGAACCTCGTCCTCCCCGTGCCGGCGGGCGACCTGCGGCGGGCGTACTCGATCGCGTCGCCTCCGGACGCCTCGCCACGCTTCGACATCGCGGTCACCCACGTGAAAGAGGGGCCTGGCTCGACCTACTTGCACGGCATCGAGCCCGGCGCAAAGCTCCGCGCCGAAGGGCCGCAAGGCTTCTTCACGCGGCCGCCGGCGGGCGCACCCCCGGCGCTCTTCGTCGGCACGGGGACCGGGGTGGCACCCCTCCGCAGCATGCTCCGCGACGCGCTCGCCCGAGGCGGAGAGACCCCCTTGTGCCTGCTCTTCGGCGTTCGAAGCGAGGACGACATCCTCTATCGCGACGAATTCGTCGCGATCGCGCGCGCGCACCCGCACGTGCGCGTGGAGGTGACCCTGTCGCGACCGAGCGACTCGTGGTCGGGGCGGCGCGGGTACGTCCAGCTGCACGTTCGCGAGCTCTACGAGTCGCTCGCGAGCACGGGGCCCGGCGCACCTCACGTCTTCGTGTGCGGGCTAGAGCGCATGGTGGGCGCGGTGCGCGAGCTCGTGCGGAAGGGGATGGGGCTCCCGCGCGGGTGCGTTCACTCGGAGCGGTACGACTGAACCCCGCCGGAGGAGGATCCTAGAATGTCACCTACCCATCCGTTCGACGTAGCCACGCTCGTCCCCTCGAGTCGTGATCTCTTACAGGCCGTCCGGACGGGGCGCAAAGGGCTGGCGCTCGTCCCGTGCATCGCGGCCGAAGAGGCGGCGCGCGAGGCGCTCCGGATGGCCGAGTCGGGGGTCACGGCGCTCGCCATGCGCGAGGCCTCCCCGGCCATGGCCGCGGCGGCGCTGGCGACGCGGCTCCCGATGCTCTCGCTCGCGCTCGTCTCGACGCGCGAGGACGCGCTCGCGGCGCGGGCCCACGGAGCGGACGCCGTCGTCCTCGACCACGAGCAGGACGACGCGGAGCGCGAAGCCACCGCGTCGCACGCGCGGTCCACGCGAATGGTGGCGCTCCCCTTGGCGAGGACACGGGCCGAGGTCGAGCGCGCCGCGGCCCACGGGGCCAAGGCCCTCGTCGTGCAGGCGGCGAACGCCGGGGGTCTCGTCGCGCTCGCTTCGGCCGCCGGCCGGCTCGTCGTGATCGCCTGGCCCGGCGGACCGCTCGCCGACGACCTCCAGACGCTCCGCGGCGCCGTCGACGCCGTGATCGTGGACGTCGACGTATGGGGGGCGACGGGGTTCGAGCGGCTCGTCTCGGAGGTGAATCCGTAGGCCGCGCCGACATCCGGCTCGTGTAGAATGGCCTCGAAAGGTCCAAAGAGGAATGGCAAAGAAGCGCGCGGCACTGGAGCTCGGCGAAGCGGTTCGGCAGGCGCGGCTCGGCGCGGGGCTCATCCTGGCGGAGCTGGCGAAGCGCATCGACACCGGCATCAGCGTGATCTCGCAGTACGAGCTCGGCCAGTCGAACACCCCGGCGTGGCGCCTGCACAAGATCGCCAAGGCAACCGGGTACACCTTCAGCGTGGACCGGGACGGCTGGCACATCGCCAAGTCGAAGAAGAGACGCCCCGCGAGCTGATCATGCCCAAGCTCGTTCCGCTGTTCGCCGCGAAGGTAGAGCCCGCCCCGTTCGTACCCAAGCCCGCGGACGTGCCTGCCCTCCTCGAGGCGGCCGCCGATCGGGCCCGGCGCGGCGTTCGCGGCGCGATGGCCACGGTGCTCGGACGCAAGGGGTCCGCGCCGGCGACGCCCGGGCAGAAGCTCTACGCGGCGGCCGACGGCACGTGCCTCGGCACGGTCGGCGGAGGCGCCATCGAGCGCGAGGTCCTCGCGGCGCTCGAGCGCGTCGTCCGCGGCGGAGAAGACGAGCACCGAGTCCTCTCGTGCAAGCTCGGCCCCGAGCTCGGCATGTGCTGCGGTGGAAGCGTCGAGGTGTTGATCGAGCCGCTCGTGGGGTCGACGCCGTGCCTCATCGTCGGGGGTGGCCACGTCGCGTCGGCGGTCGCGCCGCTCCTGGCCAAGGTGGGCTTCGTGGTCACGGTGGTCGACGCGCGGGAGCCTTGGGGACGGGACGGTCGCATCGAAGGGGCGCACTGCGTCGTCGGCGACTTCGACGACGTGGGTCGCGACATCCCGAAGGAGGGCGCGGTCCTCGTCATGACGCACGACCACGCGCTCGACCAGCAGGCCATCGAGTGGGCGCTCAAGCAGGGCTTCGCCTTCGTCGGCGGCGTCGGCAGCCGGGCCAAGGCCGAGCGCACGAGGGCGCGCCTCGAGGCCAAGGGCTTCCCGGAGGCCGACCGCGAGCGCGTCAAGATGCCGCTCGGCGTGTCCATCGGCGCGCGGCTCCCGGACGAGATCGCCGTGGCGATCGCGGCGGAGATGGTGACATGGCGAAGAACGAAGTAGTCGGCATCGTGCTCGCGGCCGGCGACGGCGTCCGCATGGGAGGGAGCAAGGCGCTGCTCGTGATCGACGGGGAGCCACTCGCCCTCGTCCACGCGGCGCGGCTCGCGGAGGGGGGCTGCGCGCGCGTCGTCGTCGTCGTGCGAGAGGAGGTCCTCGCGCGCCTCGGCGTCGCGAACGATGCCCGCCTCGTCGTCTCGGACGCCGAGGACCAGGCTGGCTCGCTGGCCGTGGCGCTGCGCGAGCACAGGGCTCCACCGGACGAGATCGTCGTCGTCACGCCGGTCGACGCGGCGCCCGCAGGAAGGGAGACGGTCGTGCGGCTCATCGACGAGGTCGCCAGGGGCGCGCTCGCCGCCACGCCGCGCTACGAGACGAAGAGCGGGCACCCGATCGCGTGCCGGCGGAGCGTGCTCGAGCCCTATCGCGGGAAGCCGCCCTTCCCGCCCCTCCGAGACGTGCTCCGGGCTCTCGGCGACAAGAGGGCGCGCGTCGACGTCACCGACCCGCGGGTCGGCGTCGATCTCGACACGCCCGAGGACGTCGTCGCCCTGACCGGGCATCCCCCGCTCTTCGTACAGGGCACGCGGTGACGAGCTGGGTCGGTCAGAGCGTCGCGCGGGTCGACGGACCGGCGAAGGTTCGCGGGCTCGCCGCCTACGTCGACGACCTGATCGTGCCGGGGGCCCTCTACGGCGCGACCGTCCGCAGCGCCGTGGCGCGGGGCCGCCTCCGGGGCATTCGTCGCGACCCGGCGTTCGACTGGTCGGACGTCACCGTGGTCACCCACGAATACCTGCCGTCGGACAACGTCGTGGCGCTCATCGAGGACGACCAGCCCGTCCTCGCGGCGCGACGGATCCAGCACTGTTACGAGCCCGTGGCCCTCGTGGCGTGCGCCGATCGGGATCGCCTCATGCGCGCGGCCGCCGCGATCCAGCTCGACGTCGAGCCGCTGCCGCCGGTCCTCTCGATCGAGGACGCGCTCGCGGCGCGCGAGGTCATCTTCGGGACCGACAACGTCCAGAAGCGCTACCTGATGGAGCACGAGCTCCAAGGCCGCTCGATCGACGACCACCTCGGCGCGTGCGACATCGTGCTGGCCGGCCGGTATCACGTGCACCACCAGGAGCAGCTCTACATCGAGCCGCAAGGGATGATCGCCTGGTGGGACGATCACGGCGTCCACGTGATCGGCTCGCTCCAGTGCCCGTACTACGTCCACAAGGCGCTCAAGCGCGTCTTCGCCGAGGAGGCCGACCGCGTCCACATCACGCAGGCGGTGACGGGCGGCGGCTTCGGCGGCAAGGAGGAGTACCCGAGCATCATCGCCGCCCACGCCGCCCTCCTCGCGCGCGCCTCGGGGCGAGCCGTGCGCATGATCTACGGGCGGAAGGAGGACATCTGCGCCACGACCAAGCGCCACCCGGCTCGCGTCGACATTCGCGCCGGGTGCGACGCGAAGGGACGCCTCGACGCCCTCGACGTACGGGTGGTCATGGATGGGGGCGCGTACGTCACGCTCACGCCGGTGGTCCTCTCGCGCGGCATCTTGCACGCGGCCGGCGCGTACGCCTGGAAGAGCGCCCGCATCGAGGGGACGGCCGTCGCGACGAACACGCCTCCCAACGGCGCGTTCCGCGGCTTCGGAGCGCCGCAGACGCTCTGGGCGATCGAGCGGCACATGGATCGGCTCGCCGCGCGCCTCGGCGAGGACCCGCTGCGCTTCAAGCGGCGGAGCGCGCTGTCCGTGGGGTCGGTCACGGTGACCGGGCAGCGCCTCGCGGAGAGCGTCGGCGTCGATCGGTGCATCGAGAAGGCGCTGGCCGCGAGCGGCTACGAGGCGAAGCGCGCGGCGTACTCCAGTGCGCCTGAGAACGCGAAGAGGCTCCGCCGAGGGATCGGCGCCGCCGTCTTCCTGCACGGCGCAGGGTTCACGGGGTCGGGCGAGCGGCGCCTGAAGGGCAAGGTCAAGGTCGAGCTCGAGCGAGGCGGACGCCTGCGGATCTGCACGGCGTCGACCGACATCGGCCAGGGGACGGAGACGGTGTTCCGTCAGATCGCGGCGGACGCCGCCGGCCTTTCCCTCGATGCGATCGACTTCGAGGTGCCCTGCACGACGCGCGTGCCCGACTCGGGGCCCACCGTCGCCTCGCGGACGGTCATGGTCGTGGGCTCGATCGTCGGGACCGCCGCGGCCGAGGTGGCGGCCCGCGTGCGGGCTCGCGCGGCGAGCACG
>Ga0209415_10019608_pt1 | contig 10572 bp, 11 predicted proteins | sample PeaSoiSIISIP2007_FD_187696 | JGI IMG/M metagenome (GOLD analysis project Ga0209415, IMG submission 187696) | Peat soil microbial communities from Weissenstadt, Germany - SII-SIP-2007 (SPAdes) (version 2) | ecosystem: Environmental > Terrestrial > Soil > Wetlands > Peat | place: Germany... | reverse complement strand
TTCCCGAGGACGATGTCGGTGCGCGCGGCCGGGCTGCACAGGAGCGTCTCCATGGTGCCCCTCTCCTTCTCGCCCGCGGTCAGGTCCATCGCGGGGTTCATGGCGCCCGTGAAGCAGAGCAGGACGATGATGTAGGGGATGATGCCCCCCAGCAGGTTCCCCCCGACCTTCTCCGGGGCGGCGACGTTGGCCTCCCTCACCTCGAACGGCCGGGCGACCGTGGCGGGCAGCCCCCGGTCGGCGAGCAGCCTCGCCGTCGTCCTGTCTCGGAGCGCGATGAAGAAGCTCCTGAGCTCCTCCACGGCGATCCCCGACTTGAGCTCGCCCTGGTAGTAGTAGAGCGTGACGGGCCGCGCGGATCCGGCCTCGAGAGCCTTCCCGAAGCCCTCGGGGATCTCGGCCGCGGCGCGGACCCTCTTCTCGGAGATGAGGCTTCTCCAGTCGGCGGCGGCCGGCTCGACCCTGAACTTGCCCGATTTACTCAGCTCCGCCAGGACGCCGGCCGAGTCGTCGCCCCCGATCACCATGATCCGCGGTATCTCCTCCTTCGCCCTGGAGATGATCGAGGAGGCCATCCTGCCGACTCCCATCACGATCGCCGGCATGACGAATGTCGGTATGACGATCGTCGACAGGAGCGTGCGGCGGTCGCGCAGCGAGTCCCGCAGCTCCTTGGCGTAGATGGTGGCTATGGTGCGCCAGCTCATCGGGCCTCCCCCGGCGCGACGATCCTGACGAAGCACTCCTCGAGGTCCTCCTCGCCCGTCCTGGCCCTGAGCTCGGCGAGCGTCCCCTCGGCCCTCAGCCTCCCCTCGTGGATGATGCCGATCACGTCGCACAGCTTCTCCGCCTCGCTCATCACGTGGGTCGAGTAGATCACGGTCTTGCCGCGGCCGCGGCACTCGCGGACGAACCGCACGATCGAGCGCGCGGTCATCACGTCGAGGCCGAGGGTCGGCTCGTCGAAGATCATGACCTGGGGGTCGTGGACGAGCGTCCGCGCGATCGACGTCTTCTGCTTCATCCCCGTCGAGAGCTTGTCGCAGCGCCGGTCGAGGAACTCGTTCATGCCGAGCTCGTCGGCCAGCGCGCGCACGCGCCCGCGCAGCGTCGCCTCGTCGAGGCCGTTGAGCCTGCCGAAGTACTCGACGGTCTCGCGCGCCGTCAGCCGGGCGTACAGCGCCGTGCTCGCCGCGAGGAATCCGACGCTCGCCCTGACCTTGTCCGGCTCCCGCACGACGTCGTGGCCCGCCACCACGGCGCTGCCGCTCGTCGGCCTGAGCAGCGTCGCCAGCATGCGCAGGGTGGTCGTCTTCCCGGCCCCGTTGGCCCCAAGGAGCCCGTAGATCCTGCCCGGCTCCACGCTGAAGGACACGCTGTCCGCGCCGCGGATCTCCCCCCTCTTCCTGTCGCGAAAGACCTTGGTGAGGAGCCTGGCCTCGATCATTCCTTTGGGATGCCCGCAAACCCTGGGGTTACAAGCTCATCCGCTCGCGGAACTCCTGCGCCTGCCTCCGGCTGAGCTCGACCTTGGCCCCGCCCTTGAGCTGGACGAGGAGCCCGCCGCTGAACCAGGGCTCGACCCCCGCGATCCAGGCTGTGTTGATGATCTGGCGCCGGTTGGCCCTGAAGAAGAACTTGGGGTCCAGCCGCTCCTCCATCGCGTTGAGGGACCGGAAGAGCTGCGGCTGGGCGTCGCCGAAGTGGACGCGCGTGTAGTTTCCCTCGCTCTCGAGCAGCCGGATCTGGCCCACCTCGACGAACCAGCACCGGTCCCCGTCGCGCACGAACACCCGGTCCCCGGAGAGGAGGCGCCCCGCGGCCTCCTTCGGGCGGGCCGACGCCTTCAGCCCGGGAAGGCGCTCGACGGCGGCCGCGAGCCTCGCCGGGTCGACCGGCTTGAGGAGGTAGTCCAGCGCGTTGAGCTCGAACGCCTTGACCGCGAACTCGTCGTAGGCCGTCGTGAAGATGACGTGCGGCACCGGGGGCTCGAGCGACTGGAGGAGCTCCATGCCGGTCTCGCCGGGCATCTGCACGTCGAGGAAGAGGATGTCGGGCTTGAGCGCCGCCATCTGCTCGCGGGCCTGCCTGGCGTTTGACGCCTCGCCCGCCACCTTGACCTCCGGGTGCGCCTCGAGAAGGCGCCTGAGCTCGTTGCGCGCGAGGCGCTCGTCGTCGATGAGGAGCGCCTTCATTTAGTGCGCTGAAAGCGGGATCACCGCCTCGGCGACGACGTGCTCGGGCTCCCTGTCCGTGCGCAGCTGGAGCGTGGCGCGCTCGCCGAAGATCAGCCGGAGCCTCTCGGCTGCGTTGTGCAGCCCGACGCCCGTCGACGACGCCTTCCCGTTGCCCTCGATCCGGCCGGGGTTGGTCACCTGGATCCTGAGCTCGCCGCCCGAGTTGCGGGCGATGATGGCGATCTCGCCCCCCTCGGGCCTCGGGGATATCCCGTACTTGACGGCGTTCTCCACGAGGGTCTGAAGGAGCATCGGCGGGATGCGCAGCTGGAGGGCCTCGGGGGCGATGTCGAGCCGGAGCCGGAGCCTGTCCTCGTGGCGGACCTGTTCCAGGGCGAGGTAGTCGTTCACGACCTCCAGCTCGTCCTCGAACGGCACCGTCTCCAGCTGGCCGCTCTGGAGCGAGTACCGGAGCAGGTTGGCGAGCTGCGTCACGGCCTTTCGCGCCCGCGGCGGGTCCTCGTCGATCAGCGCCCGCAGCGAGTTGAGCGAGTTGAAGATGAAGTGCGGGTTCACCTGCGACTTGAGCGCGCGCAGCTCGGCCTCCTTCACGGTGGACATCAGGTGGAACCGCTCGATCTCGGAGCGGTTCAGCCGGTCGTACACGTGGTAGAAGTAGTAGAGGCACAGCCAGATGAAGAGGAGGCAGGCGCAGTCGATCTCTTGCTGGACCAGGACAAGGGGCACCGGGTACTTGGTGTTCCAGGGCAGGCGGACGACGCCGTGGATCCAAACGGATATGAACGTGTTCCACACGGCCGATCCCGCGAACGCCGCCGCGAAGAGCCTCGGGATCAGCGGGCGCCACCCGAGCTCCTTCCACTTCCAGCGCGCCATGAGCGGGCGCAGGAAATGGGTGATCAGGAGCCCGGTCGAAAGGTCCATGACCATGACCGCGATCGCCGTGGTCCGGTCCCATTTCTGGGCGTCGTGGTCGGGGAACTCCACGATGGCCCAGGTGCCGATGGCCAGCATGGCGCCCCAGCCGAAGGCCTGGAAGAGGACGTAGAGATTATTCTTCGCCTTGCACCGCTGGGCCGCGTCGGCCGCCGGCAGGGATATGTCCGCGGAGAATTCCATGTTACGGAAGTATTACAGGCGTCCGCGCCCCGGACGGCAATCTTTGGACGAGCGGTCCGGCGGGGGGGCTGGATGGCCGGGGCCAGGGAGGGACGGGGGCCCCCGGGGGGGCCGCAACCCCGCTGTGGACAAAAGCGCCCGCATTCCAAGGATGGACCCCATGAGACCTAGCGTCGTCGTCGTGGGCAGCTTCGTTAAGGACCTGTCGTTCCGCTGCGGCCGCTTCCCGACGGCCGGCGAGACCGTCATCGGGACCTTCACGACGGGACCCGGTGGCAAGGGCTCGAACCAGGCGGTCGCGTGCGCGCGGGCCGGTGCGCGCACCCGCTTCGTCGGGGCCGTCGGCCGCGACGCGTTCGGCGCCGAGGCCGCGCGGTTCCTGCGCTCCGAGGGGATCGACGCCCGGCTGGCCCCGAAGCGCGGCCGGGCGACCGGGGCGGCCGCGATCCTCGTCGACGGCTCGAGCCAGAACGAGATCATCGTCGCGATCGGCGCGAGCGTGGCGATCGGGCCGCGCGACGTCCCCGCCCGGCTCATCCGCGGCGCCAGGGTCGTCATCTGCCAGGGCGAGGCCAACGCGCGGATCAACCGGCACGCCTTCCGGCTCGCGCGCCGCTTCGGGGCGACGACGATCCTCAATCCCGCCCCCATGGGGCCCGGGTTCGACCGCGGGATCCTGGCGCTGACCGACATCCTGATCCCGAACGAGCACGAGTTCGCCGCGCTGACCCGGCACTCGCCCGGCCGGAGCCTCCGGGCCGTCCACGAGATCGGGCGCCGCCTCGGCGTCCCGACGATCATCGTGACGATGGGGCGCAAGGGCTGCCTCGTGTCCACGGAGCGGGGGTGGACGGCGATCGCCGGCCACCGCGTGCGCGCCGTCGACACCACGGGGGCGGGCGACGCGTTCGTCGGGGGCTTCGCCGCCGGCCTCGTCCGCTACGGCGGCGACCTGCCGATGGCCGCCCGGTTCGGGAACGCGGCGGCCGCCCTCTCGGTCACGCGGCCCGGGACCGCGCCCTCGATGCCGCGCAGGCGCGAGATCGACCGGCTCCTCAGGAGCCGATCGGGTGCCAGGTCGTCTTGAACTCGACGAACCCGCGGATCACGTCGAGCCCCTGGGCCGAGTCCAGGAGCCACTGCGCGTCGCGCTCCCTGGCGAAGCGCACGCACTTGACGCTCTCGGCGGCGCCGAGCCTGAGCGCCCTCTCGTCCTCCTCCCCGACGGCCGCGTAGATCGCGCGCAGGTGCGCGTGCGTGGCGAACGTCGGGACGAGCTCCCGGCGGAAGCCGGTGAGTATGTTGACGACGCCCCCGGGCAGGTCGCTCGTGGCCAGCATCTCCCCCAGGAGGATCGCCGGGTAGGGGAACCTCTCGGACGCGAGTGCGACGACCGTGTTGGCGCAGGCGACCGCGGGGGCGATCATCGAGACGAGCCCGAGGAGCGGCGGGCTGTCCGGCGCGATGACGCCCACGACGCCCATCGGCTCGGTCACCGTGAAGCTGAAGTGGCGCGAGGCGACGGGGTTCACGGAGCCGAGGAGCTGCTCGTACTTGTCCGCCCACCCCGCGTAGTGGATCAGCCGGTCGACGCAAACGGCCACGCCCCTCGCAGCGTCCGGCCTCCTCGCCCCGAACCGCACGAGCGAGCCGACCAGCTCCGCGCCGCGGGCCTCGAGCATCTCGGCGAGGCGGTAGAGGATCTGGGCCCTGTTGTAGGCGGAGCGCGCCGCCCAGGCCGGCCCGGCCTTCGCGGCCGCCTCGACCGCGTTGCGCAGGTCCTTGCGCGTGCACTGGGGGATGTTCGCGAAGAACGCGCCGTCGGCGCCGCTGATCTTGAACGTCCGGGCGCTCTCCGAGCGCACGAACGCGCCGCCGATGTAGACCTTCGGGGTCTTTGTCACGGGTATCCTGCTCACGGCGCGCCCTCCCCCGCGACCCGCGCGTAGTCGAGGAGCCCCTGGCGGCCGCCCTCGCGCCCGAACCCGCTTTCCTTGTATCCGCCGAACGGCGACGACGGGTCGAACCTGTTGAAGGTGTTGGCCCAGACGACCCCCGCCTTGAGCTCCGTCGACATCCGCAGGATGCGCGATCCCTTGTCCGTCCACACCCCCGCGCTGAGGCCGTAGGCGGTGTTGTTCGCCTTCTCGATGGCCTCGTCGACGGTGCGGAACGTGAGGATGGAGAGCACCGGCCCGAATATCTCTTCGCGCGCGATGCGGTGGCTCTGCGTGACGCCCGTGAAGAGCGTCGGCGGGAAGTAGAAGCCCCTCTCTGGAAGGCGGCAGGGCGGCTGGAACATGACGGCCCCCTCCCTGACGCCGCTCGCGACCAGCCGCCGGATCGTCCCGAGCTGCCTCCTCGAGTTGATCGCGCCGAGGTCGGTGTTCTTGTCGAGGGGGTCTCCCACGCGCAGCACGCGGATCCTGTTCTTGAGCTTCGACACGACCTCGTCCGCGACGGGCTCGTGGACGAGCAGCCGCGAGCCCGCGCAGCACACGTGGCCCTGGTTGAAGAAGATCCCGTCCACGACGCCCTCCACGGCCTGGGAGATCGGCGCGTCGTCGAACACGATGTTGGCGGCCTTGCCCCCGAGCTCCATCGTCATCCTGCGGTCGGTGCCCGCGAGCTGGCGCATGATCGCCTTGCCGACCTCGGTCGACCCGGTGAACGCCACCTTCGACGCCGCCGGGTGGCCCATCACCAGGGCGCCCGTCTCGCCCGCCCCGGTCACGAAGTTGACCACGCCCGGGGGCAGGTCCGCGTCCTGCAGGATCTCGGCGAGCTTGAGCGCCGTTATCGAGGTGGTCTCGGCGGGCTTGAGGACGACGCAGTTGCCCATGGCCAGCGCCGGCGCGATCTTCCACGCGAGCATGAGGAGCGGGAAGTTCCACGGGATGACCTGGCCCACCACGCCGAGCGGCACGACGGAGCGCCCGGGCGCGACGTAGTCGAGCTTGTCCGCCCATCCGGCGTGGTAGAAGAAGTGCGCCGCCGCCATCGGGACGTCGAAGTCGCGCGACTCCCTGATCGGCTTGCCGCCGTCCATCGTCTCGGCCACCGCGAACTCCCTCGCCCTGTCCTGGAGGAGGCGCGCGATCCGGAAGAGGTACTTGCCGCGCTCACGCCCCGGCGTCGCGGCCCACGGCCTGAACGCCCTCGCAGCCGCCTGGTACGCGGCGTCGACGTCCGCCGGCCCGGCCAGGGCGATCTCGGCCAGCTTGCGCTCGTTCGCGGGGTTGATCGAGTCGAAGTACCGCCCCGAGCGCGGCCTGACGAAGCTGCCGCCGATGAACAGCTCGTAGCGCGCCCTGAGCCTCGGGTCCGCCGTCTCCGGCGCCGGGTCGAATTCCCAGAGGTCGCCGAAAATGAGCGCCGCGCGGGGCCTGACCGTTGCTCGTCTGCGCGCCGGCATGTCAGTAGCTCTCGGCCGCCTCGCTGAAGTAGTAGGGCGCCTGGTACGCCCCGGTCCTCTCCCGCTCCAGCTGCCGGAGCAGGTCGTTCAGGAGCGAGGTCGCGCCGAAGCGGTAGCGCCTCGGCGTGAGCCAGGCGTCGCCCAGCGTCTCCTTGACGGCGATAAGGTACTGGAGCGCCTGCTTCGCGGCGCGGATCCCGCCCGCCGGCTTCATCCCGATGGCCACGCCCCTGTCCAGGTAGAAGTCGCGGATCGCCTCGATCATCACCTGGTTGCTGCCGAGCGTGGCGTTGAGCGCCGTCTTTCCCGTGCTTGTCTTTATGAAATCGCCCGGCCGGAGCACCTCCATCGCCAGGAAGGACGCGGCCCGGATGCTGTCGTAGGTCTCGAGCTCGCTCACCTCGAGGATGACCTTGAGCGCCGCCCGGCCGCATGCCTCCACCACCCCCGCGATCTCGTCCTGCACCCTGGCAAAGTCCCCGGAGAGGAAGGCTCCCCGGTTGATGACCATGTCGACCTCGTCCGCCCCGTCCGCCACGGCCCCGCGGGCCTCGGCGAGCCTCGTCCTGTAGTGGGTCTGCCCGGACGGAAACGCCGTGGCCACCGAGGCGACCCTGACGCCGGAGCCCGCGACCCAGCGCCTCGCGTGCCTGACCATCGACGGGTAGACGCACACCGCCGCGACGTGGGGGACCGAGGGGTCGTCGTGCGGGCGCAGCGCCTTGCGGCAGAGCGACTCGATCTTCCCCGGGGTGTCCTTGCCCTCGAGGGTCGTCAGGTCGGTCATGGAGACGGCCATCCTGAGGCCCCAGACCTTCGACGCCTTCTTTATGCTGCGCGTCGCGAACTTGGCGACCCGCTCCTCCACGCCGACCAGGTCGACGGCTCCGATCTCATCGAGGAGCCGTGCGTGGGCCGCACGGGGGCTGCGGGGCGTCATTGCGCGACTATCGCCCCGGGCACCCCTCAAAACAATTGAAAAACGCCCCGCGCGGCGGCCATTCTAAGCCGTGATCACGCGCGCGGAACTCCAGCTGCTCAGGTCGCTGCGCGACAAGAGGCACCGGGAGGAGCTGGGCCTCTTCGCGGTGGAGGGCGAGAAGATCGTGGCCGAGCTCCTGGCGGCCGGCCACCCCTTCGAGAAGATCTACGCCACCCCCGCCTGGAAGGGGGCGAAGACCCACGAGATCGCCGAGCCGGAGATGGCTCGCGCGAGCCACTTCCCGGCGCCCTCCCCGGTGCTCGCCGTCGGGAGGATCCGCCGGCTGGAGCTGGCGCCCGGCGAGCTCGAGCGCGGGCTCACGCTCGCCCTGGACGGCGTGCAGGACCCGGGCAACGTGGGCACGATGCTCCGGATCGCGGACTGGTTCGGCCTCGACCGCGTCCTGCTCTCGCCCGGATGCGCCGACCTGCACTCGCAGAAGGTGATCCAGGCGAGCATGGGATCCTTTGCGCGCGTGCGCGCGATCACCGCCGACCTCGACGCCGCGCTCGCCGGCGTCCGCGCCCCCGTCGTCGGCTGCGCGCTCGAGGGCCGGGACGTCCGCTCGGTGGCTGGCCTGGCCGACGCCGTCGTCGTCATCGGCAGCGAGGGCCGGGGGCTCTCCGACCCCGTGAGGCGGCGTCTGACGTTTGCGGTCACGATACCGCGCAGGGGCGCGGCGGAGTCGCTGAACGCGGCCGTCGCGGCCGCGATCGTGTGCGACAACCTCCGCAGGGACGCCCCCGGGTAGGGAGGGAGCAATGGCGGCACCGTCCACGCGCCGGCCGATGGGCGCCGGCATCCCCGCCCTGGCGGGGGAGATCCTGGGGCGGATCCGCGGGGAGGCGCGGGCGCCGGCCCTGCGCGCGCTGCGCCGCGAGTACTCCCTGCGCCTGCGTGACGCGCCGCCAAGGCTCGTCGCGGGGCTGGCGCAGAGGCTAGCGCGGGCGGGGACCACCCGGCACCGTTTCGTCGCGTACGAGCTCATCCGGCACCACCCCGGGGCCCTGTCGCGCCTGGGCGCCCGCCAGCTCGAGCGACTCGGGCGCGGGATCGCGTCGTGGGACGCCGTGGACTGCTTCGCCGTCTGCCTCGCGGGCCAGGCGTGGCGCCGGCGCCGCGTGGCGGACGGCCTCATCCACCGCTGGGCGCTCTCCGCGGACCGATGGTGGAGGCGGGCGGCGCTCGTCAGCACCGTGCCCCTCAACAGCAGGGTGCAGGGAGGCTCGGGAGACCGCCGCCGCACGCTGCGCGTGTGCCGGATACTCGAGCGCGACAGGGACCCGATGGTCGCGAAGGCGCTCTCCTGGGCCCTGCGCGAGCTGGCCAAGCGCGATCCCGGGGCCGTCAGGGCCTACCTGGAGGCGCGCGCCGGGGTCCTGCCCGCCCTGGTGCTGCGCGAGGTGCGCAACAAGCTCGAGACGGGCCTCAAGAACCCGAGGCGGGGGTGACCCGCGCCGGCCGGGGGATTATTTCTCGCCCTTGGGCCAGCCCCTGCCCTTGCCGCCGCCCGAGCCCGCCATCAGCACCGCCCCGGCGAAGACGCCGATGGCAAACATGCCGAAGTAGATCTCCCACGCGTCGGTCGTCGCCTTCTTGTCGAGGAGAAGCGGGAAGTTGAAGTCCGCGGCCTGCCGGTTGTGCACGCCTATGTAGAGCACCACGAAGAGCAGCGCGAGGAACACGACCAGCTTGAAGATGGCTTTTATACTCATGGATTTGCAGGATGGGTCAGGCCCTGGCGGCAGTCAATTCATCGAAGGCGGCCCCGAGCACCATCCCCAGGCGGTTCGGGAGCGGCACGTGGAAGTCGGGAAAGCCGGGGAAGTTCTCCATGCCGACGACGGCCGGCTTGTCGCGGCCCTCGGCGATCTCCTTCGCGACGTGCTCCATGACCGCAGAGAGGAAGTCCCGCATGACCAGCAGGTCGCCCCTGCGCCCCGTGACGCCGAACTTCGGGTTGCCGTGGCCGAAGACGTACACCGCGTCCCGCGGGTAGCTCGCGACCGAGTCGTTGAGCGACTTTATCCAGCCCCGGATGCTGGCCCCGCCCGGACGGTCGACGAAGGGGTACATACGGTTGAACACGAGGTCGCCCATGTGGACGACATTGGCCCTCTCGAAGATGACCACGACGTCGCCCCCGGTGTGGGCCGGGCCCCGGAACTCCGCGGTGACAATCTCGCTTCCGATCTCCCGGCGCCAGACATCCGTGAACGTCGTGTCGGCGTAGACCTGGTTCTTGACGAGGGCCGCCGGGTCGGGCCTGACACCCTGTTCCGCGCGCTTTGCCGCATCGAACTGGAGCCCCGGAACGTTGGCCTGCGCGATGAGCACTTTTGACGCTTCCTTGAAGACAACGTTGCCCCCCGTGTGGTCCACGTGGTGGTGCGTGTTGATCGTCGCGTCGATCATCCGGAAGCCTATCCCCGGGATGCCCTTGAGGCAGGTGAGCGCGGTGTCCGGGAACTGCGTGTCCACGACGACCACGCCGTCCCTTGACGAGAGCCAGCCGATCGTACCCCCCCGCCCGGTGAAGATCCCGACATCCCCCTGCAGCGACTGAAAGCGGGTGGCAGGCGTGGCCGCGGGAGCCGCCGGTGCGCCCGGCCGCATCATGGTCTCCTGGGCCCCCAGCCTCCGGGCGGCCGCCGTCGCGGCGGACAGGACGAGCGCGGAGCGGATGAATTCGCGGCGGTTCACTTGGGGTGCCGGGCCAGGACGCCATCGTATCCGGGCCGGCCGCGCAATCAACATCCGTCTCGGGGGCGCCGCCGGCCAGAAATCGTGTAACATTTCCCGGACCGGCCGGTTGCACACTCTGGAACCAACGCCGCCAGCCATGCCCCCTTCCTCCC
>Ga0209415_10019607_pt1 | contig 10573 bp, 9 predicted proteins | sample PeaSoiSIISIP2007_FD_187696 | JGI IMG/M metagenome (GOLD analysis project Ga0209415, IMG submission 187696) | Peat soil microbial communities from Weissenstadt, Germany - SII-SIP-2007 (SPAdes) (version 2) | ecosystem: Environmental > Terrestrial > Soil > Wetlands > Peat | place: Germany... | reverse complement strand
CGGAAAGAGCACTCTCGAGTAACGCTCGTCACCGAGCAGTAACGTCGCGCGCCCCGTCTGCAGCTCCCCCCCCCCGAAGCCGGGGAGCTCGGCGCGCCTGGGACTCCCGTTGGCAAGACGATGTCCTACCGACGTCCGCGTCCCCCCTTCTCGGCTGCACGGTGCTTGTCGCGCAGCGATGCGCTCACCGCCTGCCCGGGTTGGGACCCGACGTCCTCACGAGGGAGATGCTGGTGGAGCGCCATGGGGCTACCCGTCGTCGCTGTGGCGACGTTCGGTTCGACCGTCAGCGGATGGCACGCGATAGCCCCAAGAAGCGCGATGACTCCCGCGAACGTCTGCACGGAGCGGTGACCGATATCGATCCTGGTCTCCACGCCGAAAGGCACCGCAAGGTTCGTGCCTCGTCGCGGGCCACTCCACGACTGCACGAAGATCCGACGGCCCCGATGGTGCGAGGCGCATGGCCCATGGCTCCATGCGCGCTTCGGCATGAGTTGTGCTGGTTCCCTCCGGAGAGGTGGCACATGAATCTCAGCGCGAGCAAGCATCGGTACGAGGACCTTGGGTGGATGACTGCTGTGGCACGCCCTCAGCGAGTCTTCGTCGCGGAAGACGACAAAGACACCCGCGAGGCCATCGTGACGGCGCTGGTCGACGAGGGTCATGAGGTCATCGGTCTGGAGGACGGCGCTCAGCTCGTGGAGTGCCTCCGCATCGTCGCGAGGGACGCGTTTCGCGCCCCCGACCTGATCGCGATGGACGTGCACATGCCCGGGCAGTCTGGCATCGAGATTCTCGAGGCGCTCAGGATCGAGGGTTGGTCGATGCCGGTCGTCCTGTTCTCCACATTCGTCACCGAGGAGCTGCGCCTACGAGCCGCACGTGCGGGCTCGAGCGCCGTGCTTCAGAAGCCGTTCCAGCTGGTCGACTTGAGCAACGCCGCTCGACGCGCGACGGAACGGCGGCGGGAGAGCCACTCGTGACGAACCGGAGGCGCGTTCACGTGGGCGTATGGAAGCGCGTTCCCCTTGGTCGTCACGCGCGGCGTCGCGTCGCTACTGGATATTGCTTACGCTGTGCAGCGGTGCGGGCGGCGCCGCCCAGCTCGAAGTCGGTGGCAGATGTTCACGCCATTCCGCGCGACCATCCAGGAGGGGGCGGGGATCTCGACGGTTCCAGAGTGGGGGCAAGCCCGTCGTTCGTGGAGTTTGAGCTCGACGCATTCCTGGAGCAGTCGAATTGGGACGAGGTCGATGACGAGTGTTTGACGAGTCCGCAAGAACGGCATCGCACCGGCGCGGGCACTCCGCCTCGTACGCCCGCAGAGCCCTGCGACCAGGGGCGGTCACCCCGCGCGGCACTTCCGGGATCGACAACTTCCCCGTAGCCCGGCCTGAGCCGCCTCGCCGCTGCCGCGCAGCCGCCCCAAGAGCGCGCTCAAGGTTGCGCCCACCGGTGTGCCTGGCTCGGTCAAGCTCGCGGCGAAGGCCATGGCCACGCGGGCTTCGTACGAGTGGCAGTACTCGACCGACCAGAAGACGTGGACGCACGCGCCGAGCTCGCTTCAAGCCAAGACCGTCATCACGGGGCTGACGAGCGGGACGACCGTCTACTTCCGTGTCCGCGGTGTCACGAAGGCGGGAGAGGGGGCGTACAGCCAGATCGTGCAGATCCTGGTGAGCTGACGCTGGCGCCGGAGCCGCCGCGGCCGGGATAGGGGCCGCGGCGGCTCTCGCGGAGAAGCAAGACGACCGATTTGAGCTCGAAGAGTACCGCGAGGAGTCATGACTCCTCGCGGTCGTCCTACGACTGGTCGACGTCGGCTCATGACTGCTCGACGTCGGCTCACGACTGCTCGACGTCGTCCGATGACGGCTCGACGTCGTCTCGGAGTCGCTCCTGCACGGGTGAGAGCCGCTCGAGGTGGTCCGTCGAAGCAAGGCCGTCGTCGAGAAGAACAGTCCCCGCGTCGGCTGGCTACGCGCACGCGTACGTCGGCAGCCACCCGCCGGGCGGGGAGAGGTCGAGCCGGTCGGGGTCACGCGAGGCGCGGCCCGAGACGAGGAAGCGATCTCCGCGATGAGCCCACACGCGGACATCGATCCACAGCGCCGCGCCGTCTTCCGTCTCGAGGCGTGACTTCGGCACCCTCCGCTGCACGACGTATGGCTCGCTCTTCCTGAGGAGCCGGCGCAACCGCGCGCCCCCCACCTCTCGGCCCGTCAGGAGCCCATGGCTCGCGAACCCGTGGCTCGGCTTGAAGAAGAGGTCGTCCTTCTGCCGCAGGAGCTCGTCCAGGTTCTCGGGTCGGAGGACACGGGTCTCGGGGATGTGCGCGCCGAGGATCGCTCGCTCCTCGCGCTCGATGCCGAGCTCGGCGTCGCGCTCCGGGCTCGAGAGGAGCTCGAGGAGGTGCTTGCTACTACGCGTGGCGTACGTGAACGGGTTCGGCGCGACGTAGACGCTGCCATGGTCGTAGGCCGCGCGGAGGGCGCCGAACGCCGCGTCCTCCCAGTAGAAGTCGGTGCTCCGGTTCACGACGCTCGCGACCGGCTCGCCTCGACAGAGGAGCCGCGGCGCGTCCCAGGAGAGATCTTCCGGGACTGCGATCTCCGAGGAGAGGCCCGCTCCTCGGCAGAGGTCGCGGAGGAGGACGAGTTCGTCGCGAAAGCGGCCGCGGTGGACCGACTCCGCGTCGTCGAGGACGAGCGTCAGGCCGCGCGGCGGGCCGGCGTGGAACGCCTCCACTTCGCTCCGGAGCATCCGCACGACGCGGTCGGCGAACGCGCCGTACGCTTCGGGCGCACGGACCGTCGGGCTCGCACCGAGCCCACCGAGCTCGTAGTACCGCGCGTTCACCAGCGCCGCGAAGAGGAAGCCCGAGCCGTTGTCGTTGAGCTCGATGAGCTGCGGGCCGTCGGTCCGCCCCGGGGGAACGTGGAAGTCCCACGCGCTGAAGAAGCACGTCTCATGGCGCTCCCGATGGGCGATCGCCGGCGCCGACCGGGTCACGGCCTCTTGCCAGGCGCGGCGCGTCGTCACCCGGTCGAAGGCGCGGATGAGCGCGTCGATCCCGCGCAGGCACTCGAGCGGCAGCTCCTGGTGCGCGCGCGCGACCGTGAAGCGCTCGGGCACGTCCCGCATGCCCGCCTCACGAAGGCTCGCGTGCAACCGCGCCTCGATCGCCATCGGCGCCCCTCACCCGCTCCGGCCGGGCCAGCGCGCGCCGACGTCGCGGCCGGCCGGGAGGCGCATGAGGTCCTCGAGCGCGCGGACGACAGGAAGCCCCTCGTAGAGGACGCGATGCACGCGCTCGAGCAGCGGCGCCTCGATCCGCCGCGCGGCCGCGAGCTCGCGCGCGGATACGGCGGCGTACACCCCCTCGGCGACCATCCCCAGCGCCGCGAGGATGTCCGCGAGAAGCTCGCCTCGCGCGAGCGCGCGCCCAACCCGGTTGTTCCGCGAACGGGAGCTCGCGCACGTCACCATGAGATCTCCGATCCCCGCGAGCCCTGCGAACGTCATCGGGTGCGCCCCCATGGCGACCCCCACGCGCGAGATCTCGCGCAGGCCGCGCGTGACGAGGAGCGCCTTCGCGTTCTCCCCGATGTCCAGCTCCGTCGCCATCCCCGCGGCGATCGCCACCACGTTCTTCAGCGCCCCCGCGAGCTCGACCCCGACGACGTCGGCGCCGGCGAAGACCATGAGCTGCTCGCTCGAGAGCGCCCGCCGGGTGACCTCGATGACCCTCGGGAACGCCGACGTGATGACGGTGCCGGCGGGCTTGCCCATCGCGATCTCCGCGGCGATGTTCGGACCGGCGAGGACGCCGACCTGCGCGGCGCAGGTCTCCTCGGCGAGGATCTCCGTCATGCGGCGGTGCGTGCGCACCTCGAGCCCCTTCGTCACGTGGACGACGAGGTGGTCCGGCTGGAGGACGTCCCCCGCGATGCGCGAGACCGCGCGAAACGACTGCGACGGGATGGCCACGACGACGAGCTCGGCTGGCCCGATCGCCTCGCCAAGATCGGTGACGGCAGAGACGCCGGGGTGGAGCGCGAGGTCCGGCACGCTGCGCGCGTTCGTGTGGCGACCGTTGATCTCGTCCCGCTGGTCCGGGTGGCGCGTCCAGAGCATGACCCGGTGCCCGTTCTTCGCGACGAGATGGGCGAGCGTCGTCCCCCAGTTGCCTGCCCCCAGGACGGCGACCGGCCGATCGACCGGGCTCACGCGTCGCTCCTTTGCGGAATGAGAGGCTCGCCGAGGCCGTACCCCTCGAGGCGGTTCCGGTAGAAGAAGACGAGGTTGGCGTCACCCACGTGGAGCCGGTCGCCCTCGCGGCGGATGGCGGTGGCGCGGTGGTAGGTGCCGAACGTCGCGAGCGCGCGGGGGATCACCGCGCCGGCGTCGCGGGCCTGGCGCGAGAGGCGAATCTCGTGACGGGACGCAAGCGTCGCGAGCCCGTGGACGATCTTCTTCACCTCCGTCACGACCTCGTCGAGCGGTACGGACGTGTCGGGTCCGAGGCTCCGGAGGAGTCGATAGAGGTCGAGCCGCGGCGCGCGCCTCCGCAGGATCTCGAGGAACGCGAACGCGAGGATGTTGGTCGGGAGCGCGACGTTGTCTCGGCGATAGGCCGCGACGACGCGTGCGCCGAGGCGGCGCGTGTACTCGGCGTCTCGCGCGGGATCGTCGGTTGGGGCCCCGTCGACCCGGAGGTACCGCGCCGCGTCCACCGCGCGACCACGCGGGTCGCGAGAGACGCCGGCGAGGTCGACATCGTTGCCGAACGGGTCGAGCGGTCTTCCGATGACGAGCTCGATGCGGAGATCGAGCGTGAGGAGCCCACCCAGGAAGTCGACCCAGCGCTGTACGCGATTGAACTCGTCCTCCGGGAGGACGTACCGCGACCGCCCCGCCTCCTCCAGGTAGTCCGAGACGAGGCTCTCGGCCTCGAGGACGAGGGGATAGGAGCACGTCGCAGGCACGACGAAGATGCGCGCGCCGTCGCGCCCGGCGCGGAGGTTGTGGAGCGTGGCCGTGATGCCCGTCCCGAGGAGCCCCTTCTTCACGTGCGACTCGATCGCGCCCGAACGGCTCCTTGTGCCTCCGGGGAAGAACAGGTTGTGCTGCGCGCGCTCGAGGAGGACGGTCGCGTACTCCTTGAGGGTCTCCCGGTAGAGCGGATCGGTCTTGTGGCGGTCGACGGTGTACGCGCCCAGGTGGCTCATGAAGAACCCGGTCAGCGGGTTCGTGAAGAGGTTGAGACCCGCTCCGTAGGAGAAGGGGGGGAGCCCCAAGCGAAAGATCGAGTTGCCCATCACGAGCGAGTCGAGGTTGGAGCTGTGCGTGGGGACGAGGATGATGGTGCCGCGCCGGGCGAGCGTCCGGAGGGCATCGACCTCGCCGTCGATGACGACGTGCTCCTCGAGGTTCGGGATGCGGCGGCGCGCGAGCAGCTCACGAGGCGAGAGCCCGCTCAGGAGCGCCGTCAGCCCGACGGGGAGCGCGCGCGTCGCGACGGCGTAGACGCGGCGGTCGAAGTGGCCGTGGATCTCGTCCGCGTAGTGCGTCACGACCGCGCGAAGCAGCTCGCTCGCGCACGCCGCGCGCGCGCTCGACACTGCATGGCGGACGCCCGAGTAGAACTCGCGGTCGGCTCCCGCGCGCGCACGGTCGGCGTGCGCGAGGCGCCCCCGCTCGTGGAAGAGTGTCTCGCCGAGGATGAGGTCGATCGGCGGGCCGGTGCCGTCGTCGGCGCGGCGTACGGCGCGCTCCAGCACGCGATCGATCACGACGGCAGGGACGTCCTCGAGCGCTGCCCCCATCGCCACGCGCAACGAGACGGGCGTCATCGCGGGAACACGCGTGCATCGGTCGCGCCACGCAGCGCGGAATGACCGGCTGCCGGCGCCGGTCGCGGACCGCTGCGCTTGGCACGGGCGCGGCGCAAGCCTTGCGGACGAGAGGAAGAGCGAGCGCAGGGAGTGCAACGCCCGAGCAGAGCTTGCGCAACCCGCAGGCTGCGCGAGTGGCCGACGGGGCTCGTTACTGGGTGCGCTTGATGAGGTGGAAGCCGAACGGGGTCTCGACCGGCTCGCTCACTTCCCCGACCTTGAGCGCGAACGCTGCGGCGCTGAACGCAGGATCCATCGCGTCCCGCGCGAACTTGCCGACGCTCCCCATTCGATCGAGCGACCCGGCATCGTCCGAGTAGTCCTTGACGACGTCCTCGAACGACGTGCCCGCGCGCACCTTCGCGAGCGCCTCCGACGCTCTCGCCTTCGCGTCGGCCCTGCTCCGCGTGACCCCTTTCGGCGCGCGCTTGGCCCCCTTGTAAGCGACGAGCACGTGCTGGGCGATGATCTTGTCTGGGACGGGGGTCAGAGAGGGCGGAGCGCTGGGCGCGCTGGAGGCGGCAGGGGCGGCGACAGCCGGTGCGCTCGGCAGCGGCGGGGCCGTCACGTCGTGGGCGACCCCATCGCTCCCGTGGTCACACGCCGAGAACACCGCGAGCGCGACGACGACGACGCACGTTCTCATGTCGAGCGTCTTACCACGCGCCGGCCACGGGAAGCCGCCGGCATCCGCGGTCGCGCTCAGCGGCAACGCGTTCGGGCTTCGGGTATGGAATGATCACGAGGGAGGGAGCAATGCCGCGACGCGCTTTCGCAGCGCGTCCAGCTCTTCATAGCTGTCCTTGAGCTCGGCGTGGGCCGTCCGGTCCGTCGTGTGTACGAGCTCGTTCATCATTTCTGCGGCCCGACGAGCGAGCGCGCGCTCGAGGATCCGGCCCTCTCCGTCACTCAGCCTGAGGTCCAACATCATGACACCACCTCCGTGTTCCGAAGCCACTCACCGGTCATGCAAGCCTCCGGCCGATCAGCGCCACCCGCGGGGGAGTGACCCCCGCCCGACGAGGAGCTGCGCACCGCATGCGTCGCCACGCAGGTTCGGCGTCGACCGCCTCATAAGGGAGCGCAAGATCTCGGCATCCTGTGGCGATTCGTCGTAAGTGATTCGCCGTGCACCCGTCATCCATCGTCGCGAGCATCGTCGCGTGCATCGTCGCGCTCGGGGCCGCCGCGTACTGGGACGAGGGGCGGGAGGCCTCGGCGTCGCTCGCGGACTTCGGGCGAGAGCAGGCGACACTCGCGCGCGAGCTCGCGTCGGCGCTTCGCGCGCGGCTCGCGGCGTCGGGCGGATCCGAGCTCGGGGCGCCTCCGCTAGGGGAGACGTTCTCGTCGATCGAGCAGCCGGGCGAGATGGTCGCGCTGCTCCGAGCTCCGCGGGCAGACGGCCTGGCGCTCGGCGCCGGCGGCACGCGACGCATTCCGAGCCTCGAGGCCGCGCTCGACGGCGCGCGGTGCGGCCTCGAAGCTCCGCAGTCCGCGGCAGGCTGCTCTCTCCAACTGTCGCACGGGGAGTCGGCCGCGCTCGGCTTGCCGCCTCGAATGGGGATGGCGGGCCTCGCGACGTTCGAGGCGAGCGACGGGAACCGCTGGAAAGTCGCCGTGGTGGCGGGAGCGGCGCGCGAGCGGGACCGCGAGCGTCGGGCCGCCGCGCGGGTCGTCCTGTCGTTCCTCGTGTCGTCCGGTCTCGTCCTCGCGTTCGGCATGCTGGCCCTGCGCAAGCAGCGGCGCGAGCTCGTGCTGGCAGGCGAGCTTGCCGTCGCCGACGCCGTGCGCGCGCGGGACGAGCGACTCGTCCGCGCCGACAAGCTGGCGACGCTCGGGGCGCTCGCCACGGGCATCGCGCACGAGGTGTCGACGCCGCTCGGTGTCATCGTCGGGAGGGCCGAACAGCTCGCTCCGAAGGTCGTGGAGGACGCGCGGTCCGCGCGGGCCGTAGCAGCGATCCTCGAGCAGACGACGCGCATCGAGGAGATTATCCGCGCGTTCCTCACGCTCGCCCGCGGCGGCACCCCCTCCCTCGAGCACACCGATCCGCGCGATCTCGCCAACGCGGCCGTCGAGCTCGTCCGCCACCGCTTCACGGAGGTCGGCGTCCACGTATCGACCGTCCCCGGTAGCGCCGCCCCTGCCGTGGCGTGCGATCACCGGCTCCTCGAGCAGGCGCTGGTGAACCTCCTCCTGAACGCATGCGACGCGTGCTCACCCGGCGGCCACGTCACGCTCGAAGTGCGCGTCGAGGACGATCTCGTCGCGTTCGTCGTCACCGACGACGGGACGGGCATCAGCCCCGAAGCCGCTGCGCGCGCCACCGAGCCGTTCTTCACCACGAAGCCCGAAGGGAAGGGAACGGGCCTCGGGCTCGCGATCTCGCGCGAGATTGTCCTCCACCACCGCGGTACGCTCGAGGTCGCGCCGCGCAGGGGCGCCCGCGGCACCGAAGCGCGCATCGTGCTCCACCCCGTCTCGTCCTTCGCGCCGGCCCCTTGATCCGCATGTCCGAAACCACCCGCCCGAGACCGCGCATCCTCCTCGCCGACGACGATCGTGCTCTCGTCGAGACGCTGGCGGACGGGCTCGCCGATCTCGGGTACGACGTCCAGGGAACGGGCTCGGGGGTCGAGGCCGAGAGGTGGCTCGAAGAGGGCGACTTCGACGCGCTCGTGACCGACCTGCGCATGCCTGACGTCGACGGGCTCGGGCTCCTCGCCGCATCGCAGAGGCTCTCCCGCGAGCGACCGGTCATCGTCATGACCGCCTACAGCGCGGTCGACACCGCCGTGGAGTCGATCCGTCGCGGCGCGTACCACTACCTCACCAAGCCGTTCAAGGTGGCCGAGCTCGGGCTCTTCCTCGGGCGCGCGCTCGCGGAGGCGCGCCTCCAGCGCGAGGCCAGGACGCTGCGACAGACCCTCGGCGAGAGCTCCCCGCTCGCGCGCATCGTCGGACGTCAGGGGGGGCTCTCCGAGGTCTCGACGCTCGTCTCGCGAGTCGCCTCCGCGGATGTGCCCGTGCTCGTGCAGGGGGAGACGGGCACCGGCAAGGGGCTGGTCGTGCGCGCGCTCCACTTCGAAGGGGGCCGCGGGAACGCTCCACTCGTCACCGTCAACTGCGCGGCGCTTCCCGAGGCGCTCCTCGAGAGCGAGCTCTTCGGCCACGTGCGCGGCGCGTTCACGGGCGCGAGCGCGAACCGCCGCGGTCTGCTCGAAGAGGCCACCGGTGGCACGCTCTTCCTGGACGAGATCGGCGAGCTCGCGCTCCCGCTGCAGGCCAAGCTGCTCCACGTCCTCGAACACGGCGTCGTGCGGGCGGTCGGCGCGAACCGCGAGACGCCGATCACCGTGCGGTTCGTCGCGGCGACGCATCGCGACCTCAAGGCAGAGGTCGCGGCGGGGCGGTTCCGCGAGGACCTCCTCTTCCGGCTCGACGTCATCACCATCGAGGTCCCCCCCCTCCGTCAGCGTACGTCGGACCTGCCCGAGCTCGTAGCGCACTTCCTCGACGAGTCCCGGACGAAGCACCCCGGCGCGATCGCGCGACGGTTCTCCCCGGCCGCGATGGAGAAACTCCGCACGTACTCGTGGCCGGGAAACGTCCGCGAGCTCTCGCACCTGATCGAGCGTGCGGTCCTCCTCGTGGAGAAGGAAGAGATCGACACGGGCGACCTGCCTCCCGCCATCTCGACCGCAGCCGAGCCCGGCTACGCGTTCGGCGGCCCCGTCGTGTCGCTGGCCGAGATGGATCGCCGCTACGCCGCGTGGGCCCTCGACCAGCTCGGCGGCAGGCGAATGCTCACGGCCGAGACACTCGACATCGACCGGAAGACCCTCGCCAAGCTGCTCGGGTAGCCGACGTCGAGGGCTGGCCAAGGGTCGCGAACCCTTTCTGCACGGGCAGGCTCTCACCCAGTGGCGAATGGCGACGACCAGCCCTACAAAGGCTCCGCGGCCTCGATGAGCAAGACTCGTCTCCAGATCGTCCATCCCCACGGAGCGCTGCTCGCCGACGGAACGCGCCCGAGGATCATCCCTGCCGACGTGCAGGGACGCTTCCAGACCGCGCGGCGGATCGTGGGCCTCCTTCTCATCGTGTTCGCGGCCGTGCTCCCCTGGATCAGGATCGGCGGCTCGCCGGCGCTCTTTCTGGACATCGACGGCCGGCACTTCTTCGTCCTCGGCCACCCCTTCAACGCCCAGGACGGCCCGCTCCTCTTCCTCCTCGTGACGGGAATCGGCTTTTCGCTCATCGTCGTGACGACGCTCTTCGGCCGCCTGTGGTGCGGGTTCGCGTGCCCGCACTCGGTCGTGCTCGACCGCATCTTCCGGCCCATCGAGCGCTGGATCGAGGGCACGCGCGAGGAGCGTTTCCGCCGCGAAGCCGGACCGTGGACGTTCGGGCGCATGGCCCGGCTGGTCGCCAAGCACGCCGTCTTCTTCGCCATCGCGGTCGCGCTTGCCCACGGCGTGCTCGCGTACTTCGTCACGGCGCCCGGCGTGTTCGCGCTCGTCGCGGGCTCCCCGGCGGCGCACCTGACCGCGTTCATCTGGACGACCGCGATCACTGGCGTGATCTACGCGAATTTCGGGTTCTTTCGCGAACAGCTTTGCCTCGGTGTCTGCCCGTACGGACGGCTCCAGGGGGTGTTGGTCGACGACGAC
>Ga0209415_10019606_pt1 | contig 10573 bp, 7 predicted proteins | sample PeaSoiSIISIP2007_FD_187696 | JGI IMG/M metagenome (GOLD analysis project Ga0209415, IMG submission 187696) | Peat soil microbial communities from Weissenstadt, Germany - SII-SIP-2007 (SPAdes) (version 2) | ecosystem: Environmental > Terrestrial > Soil > Wetlands > Peat | place: Germany... | reverse complement strand
AGGTCCAGATGGGCCCGCAGCTCGCCGAAGCGCCCCCTGAGGCTCGCGACGCTCACGCGGAAGCAGGACGCGACCTCGGCCTGCGTGAGCGGGACGTGATCGACGTAGACGATGGCGTAGGCGACGGCAGCCGCCACCGCGTGCACGGCAGCCGCACCCCGGGTGCCTGCGGGCCGCATGAAATACGTCATGGCGTCGCGTGCGAGGGCCTTGGCCCGCGCGCGCTGCTTGGCGTCGAGCGGCAGGCTCGCCAGACCCCTCGACAGCACCGCGTCGAGCTCGGCCAGCGGCGGGGAGCGGACTTGCCGGCGCGCCGTGGGCTCGCTGCGACGACCGCGGGGGCCGCGCTCTTCTTCCTCGCGGTCTCGCGCCGTCATCGCGTGGATGGGCGCAGGGCGGGGCAGGGGATGGTCCTTGTCGGCGGGGGCGCCCTGCTCGAGCCACTTGAGTAGCGCAGCGTGCTCGCGTGAGCTCGCGCGCTTCATGGCTCGGGTGAGCACCCTCCTCGCGTCGGCGATGCGCCCGACGCGGGCGAGGGCGTGCGCGTAGCTCGCCGCGACCTCCCCGCTGTACGTCGCGCTCTGGTAGGCCCGCTTGAGCCATCCGATCGCCTCGTCGGCGCGGCCGAGGGCGACATCGAGCAGGTGGCCGAGGTTGTGCGCGTACCAGGGGTTTTTCGGGGCTGCCGCGATCGCGTGGTGGTACGCCGTCACGGCGAAGCGGTAGTTTCCGAGGAGCGTCTGGCAGAGGGCCAGGGTCGCCCATCCGCGATCGTCGTCCGGTCGGCGCGCCAGCACGCGGCGGGCGTACAGCGCCGCGCGCCAGGGGTCGCGCTCGACGAGCAGTTCGGCGAGGTGCAGGTTGGCGAAGATCTTCTCCTCGGAGCCGTCGTCGGCGAGGCGGGCGAGGCGGTGCAGCAGGGGGAGCACGTCGCGAGGGTCGAGAGCGCGCGCGAGCGCCCACTCGATCTGGTGGCGCAACTCGTGCGCCTGCTGTCTCAGCGGGTCCATGCCTTCTGGGTGATAGCTTCCAGAAAACGGGCGTGCAACGCGCAATGAGTCCCGCGAGAGTCACTTGCGACGTCCCGCATGTTTCGCTTGCGCTTCGCCGTTTATGCGTTAAGGCGGGCGCTGGGCGGGCAGGTCTCAGCGGAAGGCGACGACCTTCTGCTGCACGAGCTCGTGCAGGATGCGCAGGGCGTCGAGTCTGGGCATGCCGCACACGTCGAGGATCTGCTCGACGGTCGACGAGCCGTCGACCAGGGACAGGATGAAGCCCGCCCGGTGATCGATGGACAGCCACCGCATCTGCGTGCGGGGCACGACCACCAGCGGCACGCGGTCGAGGGGGCCCAGCCGCGCCGCGAACATCCCCTCGAGGACCGTGCGGCAGTTCTCGCCGCACTCGGCTGCCTCCAGGTTTCCCGGCTCCTCCGCGAGCAGCAGCTCCGCCATCTCGAGCGCGCCGGTGAAGTCGCCCAGCGAGAAGCGCTCGCGCATCTCGGCGATCGGATCTTCGATGGTCCGCTCGGTGATCTCGGGGGGCGGCTGCGACCCGATGGCCCCGAGGACCGCGGCCTCGATGCTCGTGGGCGAGATGCTCCTCGGGACCCCAATGGCGGGAATCTGAGTGGAGCTCTTCGCGCGGGCGTCGGCCATCGACAGCACGCTCGGGGTCATCGGCCTGGGTGGCTCGCTGCGCATCGACGACTGCTGGCGCGCCTTCTCCAGCTCGACCTCGTTGGTCAGCGTGATCTGCTTGGACCGCGCCTCCTCGCTCTCGAAGGCCGGTGCGGCAGGGGCCGGGATGGGCGCCGGGCCGGGCGTGGAGGTGGCCTTGGCGAAGGCCTCGACGTCGAACGGCGGGTTCACGGTGGGCCGCTCGTTCTCGCCGCTTCCTCCGGACGTCGCTCCCCCAGGGAGCGGCGGCGCGTCGCGCTTCTTCCGGGGATCGTCGGCCATTCTGACGCCTATTCTAGCGTGTCTAGCGCGCCCTCAATGCGTCTTGGCCACCACTCCCTTGAACATGCGGTGCGTGCGTGACAGGCCCTCGATCTCGGCCTTCACGGCGCTGACGTCGCGCTTGCCGATGGCCGTGCGCGCCTTGGCCACGATGGCCCGGGCCTTCTCGATGGCGTCCCGGCCGAAGTCGCTGGCCGCGACGATCTGCTCGACCTGCGGAAACAGGCGCTCGATCTCGCCGACGATGCGCTCGGCCTCCTGCTTGGCGGCCTCGAACTCCTCGGTCGAGCGCCGCTCGACCATGTAGTCCTTGGCGCCTTCCATCATGTTCTTGATCTCGTCGCGCGTCAGGCCGCTCGAGGCCGTGACCTCGATCGACTGCTCCTTGCCGGTCTCCAGGTCCTTGGCGTGGACGCTCACGATGCCGTCGGCGTTGATCTCGAAGGTCACCTCGATCTCGACCGTGCCCTTGGAGGCGCGGCGCAGGCCCGTGAGGATGAACTCGCCGAGCAGCTCGTTGTCCTCGGCGCGCTCGCTCTCGCCCTGCATGACCACGATCTTGACCGCCGTCTGGTTGTCTCGGCTCGTGGTGAAGATCTTGGTGCGGTGGGTGGGCACCGTGGTGTTCTGGGGGATGAGCTCCTCGAAGTAGCCGCCCTGGGTCATGATGCCGAGCGCGTGCGGCGTGACGTCGAGCAGCACCATCTCCTGCTTGTCGTCGATGAGCGCCGAGCCCTGGATGCCGGCGCCGAGCGCCACGCTCTCGTCGGGGTGCACGCCCTTGGAGGGCTCGCGCTCGAAGAAGTCGGCCACGGCCTGCTGGATGCGGGGCATGCGGGTCATGCCTCCGACGAGGAGCACCTCCTCGATGTCCTCCTTCTCGAGGTGCGCGTCGGCCAGCGTCTGCCGGCAGATGTCGACCGTCCGCTCGATGAGGTCCGCGGACAGGTCCTCGATCGTCTTGCGATCGATCGACCGCTGAAGGTGCAGGGCCTCGTTGCGGCCGCTCGAGATGATGAACGGCAGGTTGACCTCCGTCTCGCGCACGCTCGAAAGCTCGCACTTCGCCTTCTCGGCCGCGTCCTTGAGGCGCTGCAGGGCCATGCGGTCCTGCCGCAGGTCGATCTGGTGCTCGTCCTTGAACGCCTGCACCAGCCAGTCGATGATCCGGGCGTCGACGTCCTCGCCGCCGAGGAACGTGTCGCCGGCCGTCGCGATGACCTTGAACACGCCGCTCGAGCCGATCTCGAGGATCGAGATGTCGAACGTGCCGCCGCCGAAATCGTAGACCGCGATCGTCTTCTCGACGTTCTTGCCGTACCCATACGACAGCGCAGCGGCGGTGGGCTCGTTGATGATGCGGATGACGTCGAGCCCGGCGATCTCGCCGGCGTCCTTGGTCGCCTGCCGCTGGTTGTCGTTGAAGTAGGCCGGAACCGTGATGACCGCCTTGGATACCGACTCGCCCAGGTAGTCCTCGGCGATGAGCTTCATCTCCTGCAGCACCATCGCGCTGATCTCGGGGACGCCGTACTCCTTGTCGCGCAGCACGATGCGCACGTCGGCGTGCGGCCCTTGAACGATCCGGTAGCTCGAGGTGGCCACCGCGTTCTTCACCTGGGGCGAGGACCACTTGCGGCCGATGAGACGCTTCGCGGCGTACACCGTGTTCTCGGCGTTGGTGATCGCCTGGCGCTTGGCGATGTGCCCCACGAGGCGCTTGCCTGCCTCGGTGACGGCGACCATCGAGGGCGTGGTCTTGTAGCCGCCGCGGTTCGGGATGACGGTGGGTACGCCGTTCTCAACGATGGCGACGCACGAGTTCGTCGTCCCGAGGTCGATGCCGATCACCTTCTCCATTCGCCAGAGTCTCCCTTGTCTCGCCTGTCGGGGCGGGCCGTCAGCGAAAGCCACCGAAAAGCTCAGCCATCAGGCCGACTTCCCGACTCTCCTCAGCATCGCCTGGATGGTACCATCTTGCGGAGCCAGCTGGGCAGCGGTCTCTAGCTCGCGCCTCGCGTTCAGGGCCAGGCCGGCGGCCAGGTACACGTTGGCGAGCGTGACCCGGTAGAGGGCGTTCTGGGGCTTGATCGAGCAGGCCCGCTGGGCCAGGCGCGCGGCCTCGTGCAGGTCGCCCTCGGCCTTGACGATGGCGTTGGCACCGCGCTCGTGGGCGTTGTCGTCGTTCGGTCGCGCCCGGCACACCCGTGCCCACGACCGGGCGGCCTCGGTCCACTGGCCGTTCCTCTCCTCGTAGGTGGCCTGCTTCTCGTAGGTCTCGGCCAGCAGCTCCTCGGCGCGGGCCTGGGCTTCCTTCGCCGTGCGCTCCAGCTCGGGGTCTTCGGGGGACAGGCTGATGGCGACCCGGAATGCGTTGGCGGCGGCGATGGCGTCGCCCGCGGCGAGGGCCTCCTGGCCCTTGGCGACGTAGCCCCGCGCCTGGGTGGCCTTGGCCATCGACTTGCGCTCCTCGTAGCGGCGCCTCAGCGCGCCCATCGCCTCCCCGGTCGACGGAAGCGACTGGGCCGGGGCCACGGGCGGCCTCGAAGGGCGCGATGAGGAAGAAGGAGACGAGGGCGACCGGCCTCCGAGCAGTCGCTTGGCCAGCGCGTCACGACGCGCGGACATCGCGACGTCGACCGACGGCGCCCTGGGCCCCGCAGCGGCAGGCGGGACTGGCGAGGGCGCAGCCTGCTCGGCTTCGCGCGCCTCTTGCTCGGCCAGGTCCTCGGCGCGCTTCACCTCGGCCATGGCATCGGCCATCAGGTCCTCGATGCTGCGCGACCGGCGCTGCTCGTCGAGGTAGGTGTCGTACTCGGCGCGCCGGTCCTTGTTGGCGAGCGTGTCGTGCGCGATCGTGATGCGCGAGAAGATCTCCTCCATCCGGTCCTTGAAGGAGCCCAGCTTCTTTCTGAAGTACTTGTCGGGGTGGAGCTTGGATGCGAGCTCGAAGTAGGCCCGCTTGAGCTCCTTGCGGTCCGCGGTGCGCTCCACGCCGAGCAGCTGGTAGTGATCCACGCGCCCGAGGTCGCGGTGCATCAGCACGACGCGCCTGCGCATCTCGGCGTCGAGGTCGACGCTCTCGGCGAGGAGGGCTTCCTCCTCGGGGGACAGGGCCGGCTCGGGGACCGTCACCGGCTCAGGATAGTGGTCTTGTTTTGGGGGCGACAGTGCAACCGGAGGGGACGCTACTTCACGTGCACGCGGAGAAGGTCCCAGGAGGCGGAAGAGCCCTGGAAGGTGAACTTGAGCTCGCCGAAGCCCACGGTGTCCCCCGACTCGATGACTGGAGAGGAAGGCCCATTGCGCGGCAGGAGCTGCCCTCTCAGCCACGTGCCGTTGTGCGAACCTGCGTCGCCCAGCTCGAAGCCGCTGCCTGCCTTCTTCACGAAGTATGCGTGGAGCTTCGAGATGGTCGCGTGGTCGATGACGATGTCGTTGTCGGGCGTGCGGCCGACGGTGATTCGATCGGGAGAGGTTTCAGTCGTCTTGCGGACCGCCAGCGCCATCACCCGGGGTCCTTCGGCCGGCTTGCCCCGCTTGCCCTCCGCTTCCTCCATGGCCCAGAGGAGGGCCTCGTCGAGGACCCCTGCGGTCTTCGGAACACCGGGCCGGGAGACGACGCTTGCGGCGCTCACGAGCAGCGGGAAAGGGCACGCGGCGACGAATTGGCTGCGCGTCGACTGGCGCGCAAGCGCCACGAGATCGACGTTCTTCTGCGCTGGCTTGCGCGCTTGCTCAGCCGCTTGCACGAGAAACGGCTCGACGCGCGTGACGATCTGCTCCGGCTTGGCGGGCGTGCAGACATGTCCCGCCGCGTTCCACTTGGTCGCGAGATCGCGGAGCTCGGACCACGGTCGCTCGGCACACAGGACGTGCGGGCATCCGATCGGGTCGCCGCCCAGGAGATCCTTCAGGTGGTCCTCGCCGCGCCTCCCGATGTCGAGCAGCACGAGATCGGGCTGCTCGCTCGCTGCGGCGCGCCGCAGCTCGACGGGCGAAGTCACGGCCGCCCGGAATCCGCGACGCTCGAAGGCGTGCGCGACCGCTTCGCGCTCCGGCTTGTCGTCACCGACGACGAGGACCTTGGGTTTCGGCGGCATGGGGCGGCCCTCGGGGGGAGGATCATACGGGGTTCGGAGCGTGGTGATACCCTGCAAGCTCGATGGTCGAGCCGGGGGCACACTCCGCCGTTGGCTTGCGGTCGGGTGCAGTCCTATGCGCGCTGATCGTCATGGCGCAGTGCAGCGGCTGCGCATCGATCTGGGGTTTCGAGGATGACGTCCTGCGCTCCGCGGACGCAGGGGCCGATGGCGCCTCGGGTGACGCAACCGCGGACGGAACCGCGCTGGATGGCAACGCGGACCAGACCGTTCCCCTCGACGCGATGAGCGATGCACCGACGGAGGCCCCGACCGAAACCGGAGAGGAACCGATGGACGGGCCGGCAGGGGACGCCGCCGTCGACGCCGAGGACGCCCCGTTCGACGGGAGCGCCGAGACGTCGTCGCCGGACGCAGGCTCCGACGCCGACGCGTGCGGGACGGTCGAGATCTGCAACAACAACATCGACGACAACTGCGACGGGCTGGTGGACTGCGCCGATCCCCAGTGCTTCGCGGGCTTCGCGTGCATCCCGGCGCCGACCGTGGGCTGGACGGGCCCCGTCGAGCTCTGGGAAGGGGTGGTCCCGGGAGTTCCGCCCACCTGCGCCGGGGCCTTTCCGAGCGACGTCTACGACGGCAACGCGACGCCCACGCAGCCGCCGGACTCGTGCTCGGCCTGCGCGTGCTCCTCCGCCAGCGGCGGGGCCTGCGGCGCGGCGACGGTCAGCTTCTTCGACGACTCCAGCTGCACGATGACCTGCCCGGACGCCGGCGCGACGTCGGCTCAATTGCCGGTCGGCGCGTGCGTCAACCTCACCTCGTACACCTCGACGTGTGCGACTCCATCCATGACGATCAGCGCCCCCGCGCCTTCCGGTGGAAGCTGTTCCCCCTCCGGCGGCGCCGCATCGACCACGCCGTGGGCGTGGACGCAGCTGGCGCGCGTTTGCGGAGTCCCGACGCCGACCGTCCCGGGCGGTTGCACGGCGCCCATGGTCTGCGCGCCAAGACCGGCGGCGCAGTTCGACGCGACGGTGTGCGTCGTGCTCGGGGGCGCCCAGAGCTGCCCTGCGGCCTTCCCCAGCAAGAAGACGTACTACGGGTCGGCCAGCGATGACCGCACGTGCACGGCGTGCGGCTGCGGCGCTCCGTCCGGCGCGAGCTGCACCGGCACCGTCAAGGAGTACAGCGGCCCCAGTTGCAACGGCAGCGCGAGTACCCTCGGCGCGCCGAGCGCGTGCACGCCCCTGAGCGGCAAGTCCGAGGAACTCACGACCGCAACGCCGTCCGGAGGCTCGTGCGCCCCGAGCGGCGGTCAGCCCACGGGGAGCATCGATCCGACGAGCCCGACGACCGTGTGCTGCGCGCCATGAGAACGCGTCGACTTGCTCTCCATGCGCCCATCGCGGCGGCCATCCTGGCGCTCGCCTCACCCGCAGCCGCGCAGAACGCCAGCGACAAGGCCGCGGCCGAGGCGCTCTTCGAGCAGGCGCACGCCCTCGCGCTCGCGGGCAAGTACGCCGAGGCCTGCCCGAAGTTCGCCGAGAGCCTCCGGCTGGAGTCGGGGCTCGGGACGATGCTCTGGCTGGCCGACTGCTACGAAAACAACGGCCAGACGGCGAGCGCGTGGGCGCAGTTCAAGGAGGCGGCCTCCGTGGCCGCGCTCCGGCGAGACCGGCGCGAGCAGGTGGCGCGCGAGCAAGCCGCGGCGCTCGAGCCGAAGCTCTCCAGGCTCACCGTCAGCGTGTCCGGGGACGCGGCTGAGGGCGCGCTGACCGTGCAGCGAGACACCGAGACCATTCCCAAGGCGCAGTGGGGAGTCGCGGTCCCGGTCGACCCGGGCGATCATGCTGTGCGCGCTTCCGCCCCCGGCCGCAAGGCGTGGACCACCACATTGAGTCTTGCGCGAGCCGCCTCGGCCACAGTGACGGTTCCCGCTCTGGAACCCGGTGAGGAGCCCGCCGCAGCTACGACCCCGGCGGCGCCCACCGCGGCTGCGCCTGCCGCGGTCGCTTCGCCCATGAACACCGCGGAGCCCTCTGCGGCGAACCAGGGAACGGGCGGGGGCACCGTTCAGAAGACGCTTGGGCTCGCCGCGGCGGGGGTGGGTCTGGTCGCGGTCGGCATCGGCGCGTACCTCGGGCTGCATGCGAAGTCGGCGTACGACGACTCGAACGCCAACGGGCATTGCACCAGTAACCAATGCGACGTCACGGGCGATCAAGATCGCTCCAACGCCCGCGGTGCCGCGACGGCGTCGACCATCGCGTTCGCGGCCGGCTTCGTGGCGATCGCCGGCGGGGCCGTTCTGTACTTCACTGCGTCCCGTGGGGCACCCGCCCCCAGCACGGCACTGTCGCCCGTCGTCGGGAAGGACGGTGCGTCCTTCGTCCTCACCCGGACGTGGTGAGGGGCTCACGGCAGTTCGCCGTTGCGGGTAACTGCTTGGTACCGAGACGTCGCACATGTACGGCCCCGTCCGCCCTCGCGGGCCCGAGCCGTTGCTTCGGCGTGGGCCGAGCCTAGTATGAGAACGCCATGGGTTCGTCGGGGGGCTACTCACGCACGGCCTCGATTCCTGCACTAGATCAGGGCCCCGCCAGCGGCCCGGTGAGCGGTCCCGCGCGAAGGACCGGCGCGTTCCAGGTCGGGTCCGTCGTCGCCGGCAAGTACGAGATCGAGCGCGTCCTCGGGGAGGGCGGATTGGGATTCGTCGTGGCGGCCCGCCACCTCGAGCTCGACCAGATGGTGGCGATCAAGTACCTCCGCGACGAGGCGCTCGCGAGCCCGACCACTGTCGAGCGCTTCGCTCGCGAGGCGCGCCTCGCGGCGAAGATCAAGAGCGACCACGTCGCGCGCGTCCACGACGTGGGCCGAACGCCCGACGGTGCGCCATACATGGTCATGGAGTACCTGGAGGGTAACGACCTGCGACAGAGGCTCGACGCCGGCCCCATCCCGATCGCCGAGGCCGTCGACTACATCCTGCAGGCCAGCGAGGCGCTGGCGGAAGCCCACACCGCCGGCATCGTCCACCGCGACCTGAAGCCGGACAACCTGTTCCTCGCCAAGGGCGCCGCGGGCTCGGCGATCGTCAAGCTTCTGGATTTCGGTATCTCCAAGCTTCGTCCGAAGGGCGAGCCGGATTCGAAAACGCACACGCAGGCGACCGACAAGTTCGGGACGCCGGGCTATATGTCGCCCGAACAGCTGCGGTCCTCGTCGGATGTCGACGCTCGCGCCGACATCTGGGCGCTCGGTGTCATCCTGTTCGAGTTTCTGACCAAGACCACCCCGTTCGACGGGGATTCGCTGGCCCAGCTCTGCACCGCGATCCTCAACGACCCCATGCCCGCGCTGTCCCCCTTGTGCCCGGATGCGCCCCCGGAGCTCGAGGAGGTGATCCTCAAGTGCCTGAGCAAGGATCGCGAGGGCAGATTCCGCAACGTCGCCGAGCTCGCCGAGGAGCTCGCCGCCTTTGCCCTGCCGAAGTCACTGCACCGGGTCGATCACATCGTCGGCGTAGTGCGCGAAGCGGGAGGGAGCATCCGGCCGCCTCGGCTGTCGCTCTCGGACGCGCAACCGACTCCCTTGTCGTCGACGTCCGACCCCGTCGTTCGTTCGAGTCGTCGGCCAGTCGTCCTTGGCGCCGCGGGCGTGCTGCTGCTCACCGGGGTCGCCGTCTTCGCGCTGCGCACAGGGCAGCACCAGACCACGCCGGCAGCACAGGCGACCGCCGCCGCGCAGGCGGCGACGCCCGCGATCGGCGCGACCGAGGCGTCCCCCGCCGCCTCGTCCGTGGCTGCGCAGCCTGTCCCTGCGCAGCCGGAGCCTTCGTCGTCCGCCGCTGCCGCGCCTTCGGTCGCCAAGCCCGCCGCCCAAGTCCAGGTGAAGCGCCCACGCCCGGCCGACAAGCCGCCGCCGTCGTCGAAGGACACGGCCTTCGGCGAACGACTCTGACTCGGCGTAGCGCGAGGGGTCCACCCCGAGTCGGACCCGGAGTCAGGCGGCCCACCGGTCGTGCATCCAGACCCATGCGTGCGGCATCGCCCGGATGCGACGCGACAGCTCTGCGTTGATGCGCGCGGTGAGCTCCACGGCATCCTCGCCGCTCGAGCCCAGGTCGTCCGTGCGGATCCGCGTCGCGGTCACGATCCATCCGCCGCCCTGGTCCGGGGCCGCCGTGCCGACCACCACTGGCGCCCCGGTACGCAGAGCGATGCGCGCGGGGCCCACGGCCGTCTGCGCCGTGTGTCCCAGGAAGGGTGCGGCGCAGGTCGTCACCCTCGAGCGCAGGTCCATCGGCACGCCCAGCACTCGCCCGGCGCGCAGGGTCCGAAGGATGCGGGCCGCGGCCCCGGGGCTCGAGCGCCACACGACCCCGACCCCACGCGCCCCGCGAAGCCGGTCGTAGAGCCGCGAGAAGCGCGGGTCGTAGCTCTCGCGCGCGAGGGTCACCAGCGGGATGCCGGCCTCGACGAGGGACGACGCGACGCGCTCCCAGGG
>Ga0209415_10019604_pt1 | contig 10574 bp, 9 predicted proteins | sample PeaSoiSIISIP2007_FD_187696 | JGI IMG/M metagenome (GOLD analysis project Ga0209415, IMG submission 187696) | Peat soil microbial communities from Weissenstadt, Germany - SII-SIP-2007 (SPAdes) (version 2) | ecosystem: Environmental > Terrestrial > Soil > Wetlands > Peat | place: Germany... | reverse complement strand
GGCCCGCTCCACGCGGCGGCGGCTCATGTACGCGCCCGGCGTCTCCCCGAAGCAGGCGCGGAAGCTGCGGGCGAAGTGGTGCCGCGACAGGCAGGCCGCGCCCGCCATGGCCTCGAGGTCGAGCGGCTCGGCGTAGCGCCGGTCGATGAGATCGCGGGCGCACCCGGAGATCGTATCCCCGGGGCCGGCGGGGCCCCGAGCACGGCCGCGATCGCCGGTCGGAGGGCGGCGACGGGAGCGGGGACCGCGGCTCCGGTCCGATCGGAGCGAACCCCGCCCCGGGGGGGCTCGAGGGGGCCTCGCGTAGACTGGCTCCATGGAGGTCGTTCGGATTCGCCCCCGCGGCTACTGCCACGGGGTGGTGGAGGCGATCCGGCTGGCCAAGCAGGTCGGCGCCGAGAAGCGCGGCGAACCGGTGACCATGCTGGGCTACCTGGTCCACAACGAGCACGCCACCCGCGAGCTGGAGGAGGCCGGGGTCCGCCTGGTGGCCGAATCCGACCGCATGAAGGGCCTGGCCCAGATCACCGAGGGCACGGTCATCTTCACCGCCCACGGGATCTCCCCCCAGGTGGTGGATGCCGCCCGCGAGCGCGGGCTCACCATCGTCGACGCCACCTGCAGCGACGTGACCCGCACCCACGACCTGGTCCGGGAACTGGCGGCCGCGGACTACCGGATCGTCTACATCGGCAAGCGGGGCCACCCCGAACCTGCGGGGGTGATGGGGGTGGCGCCGGACCGCACCACGCTGATTGAGTCAATCGAGGAGGCCGACGCCCTCGACTTCCCCCCCGGGACGCGCCTGGCGGTGACCTGCCAGACCACCCTCTCGATGTGGGACACCCAGGCGATCATCGACCGGCTCGTGGAGCGCTACCCCCAGATCGAGGTCCACAACGAGATCTGCCGGGCCACCCAGGAGCGGCAGGAGGCGGCGGTGCTCGCCGCCGACGACGTCGACTGCGTGGTGGTGGTGGGCAGCCGGCGGAGCAGCAACAGCCGGCGCCTGGTCCAGGTCGTCGAGGAGCTGGGGCACAAGCCCGCCCACCTGGTCGACACCGCCGCCGAGCTCCGGTCGGAGTGGTTCGTGGGCGTCCGGCGGGTGGGGGTCACCTCGGGAGCGTCGACGCCAACCCATCTCACCCGCGAGGTGGTCGCCGCCCTGGAGGCGATGCCCGACCGGAACCCGGAGACCGCTCCGACCTGAGGGCCTGACCTGGGCCCGGAGCGCCGCCGCAGGCGGTCGCGCGGGCAGGCGGCCTCGATCGGTGCGCGGCGGACGGCGTCGAGCGGCGGTGGCGGGCCGGCGCGGTCCGGCTACGAAGTGTTCACGAGTCGCTCACGGCCCTGGGGGGCGGCCTAATCTCCGGCCATGCGCTTCGGCAAGCAGCATCTCGACACACGCCTCGTGATCGCCCGGGTGGTCGTGTACTGTCAGGCGGCCGCCCTGACCCTGGTGGCGGTCCAACTGCTCGAGATCCTCCTGATCGGCGGCGCCAGCGGCGGGCTCTCGTTTCGGGGGGTCTTCACCAGCACCCCGATCAGCGGGAACGGGACGATCGTGTCCGCCTTCGCGTTCGTGGTGGTCGCTCTCGTCCTGATCGTCGTGGAGCAGCGGGCGGCCGGAGGCGAGGGCGCCCGCCAAACCCTGGCGGCGGTCGAGATCATCTTCGCAGTCTGCTTCGTCGGGTTCGTGGCCACCGCCGCAGGGGGGTGGGTCTTCGGCCCCGCGGCCGCGCTCGTGGTCGTCGGTCTCCACTACTGGCCGGAGCTGATTGCGTACTTCTTCGCCGATGACGCGCCCGCGACGTCGAGCGGCGGCGACGGGCCGGCGAGCGCCACGCTCGCCACCATGAGCACCGCCTCGGTTCCGCCGAGTGCCGCGGTCGTGCCCGCCGAGGCGACGGCCGCGCCGCCGTTCACGCCACCCGCGTCGCCGTTCGCACCACCAGCTTCCCCCGGGCCACCGGACCCAACGCCGCAGTGAGATCGCGCGAAACCGCCCCGCCGCATCTATAGTCGCGGAATAGAGCGGCCTCTGCGGGCCGCCGCCTGTCGACCATCTGCCTGGGAGCGACTGTGATGCAACGACCGCCGGTTCCCGGCTCGGTCACGCTGGGTCGAGTCCTGCTCATCATCGAGAGCGTCCTCTGGCTGCTGGCAGGGCTCGCCGTGGCCGGCTTCGGCGTGCTGGTCTTCACCGCGGTGGCGAACATCAACAACCGGCTGGCGCAGATCGGCTACACGGGCACTCCCTTCACCACCCAGGAGGCGGGCGCGGTCGGCGGCACCCTGGTGGTGGTCGGGGTGGTGATCCTCATCGTCGCCATCATCGGCATCTGGTCCGGGGCGGCCATGGGCCGGCTCACCGGGGGACCCCGCGCCACCGCCATCGTGCTCGCCTGTCTGGGCTTGGTCATCGGGATCTTCAGCGTCATCGGCGGGCTGCACCGTGGCGCCGCAGTGACGACCGGGACGACCACCCTCCGCGACACCCCGATCCCCGGGATCGTCATCGTGGTCGTCAACCTGCTGATCATCTGGGCCGTCGGCTTCGCCCGCAGCGCCCGGGCCGCGTTCCGCTCGCTGCCCACCGCCGCCTACCCGATGACGGCGCCGGCGGGGTACGGCCCGGGGACGTACAGCCCGGGGACGTACGGGTCGCCGCTGATCGCGCCCGTCGGCCAGGTGGCGGTGCCGGGAGGCGCCTCGGCCGCCCCGCCCACGCAGGCGGATGCCACGCAGAGCTTCCCGCCGCCCCCGCCTCCGCCACCGCCGCCCCCGGGGGACTTTGGCTTCGCCGCGCCCTCGGGGCCGCCCGCGACGGCTGGCGGCGTGCCGGCCGAGCTGAGCTTCGATTCTCCCCCAGCGCCGTCCGAGGCGCCCTCTGAGATCCCGGAGTTGAGCTTCGAGGCACCCGCCGCGCCGGTGGAGGCGCCGGACGCCCCGGTCGCCCTGAGCTTCGAGACGTCCGCCCCGGCGCCGGAGGCGGTGGGCTCGGAGGCCCCCGCCGGCCTGGGCTTCGACGACGCCCCCGGTGCGGCGGCGGCGCAACCGCCGGACGCGCCCCCGGCGGCGGATCCCGCCCTCGCCGGCGAGATGGCGGCGGGCATCCCGACCGACTATCCCCCGCCGCCTCCCGCACCCGAGTCGTAACCCTCGACAGACACCGCCGGCCTGGCGGCAGGCCTCCTCCTTGTTGTCGCCAATATTGTCATCATCTGGAGCGTGACGCGTGGCGGGCTCAGAGTTGCGCACCTCCGCCCGGCCTGACGCCCGTCACAGCCGGGAGCGGCGCTTGAGCTCCAGGTAGCGGTTGACCAGCCGGGGGGAGAGGCTCCGGGCATCGGCGTCGAGGGTCTCGACCCCGCTCCGACGGAGCAGCTCGAGGGTCTGCTCGCGATCGGCGACCAGCCCCGTGGCCACCGCCCGCGCGTAGGTCGCAGCGGGATTGGCGGGCCGGGCCCGGGCGGTGTCCTCGAGGGCGGGATCGCGCACGGTGATCACGAGCGGCAGGTGCCGGCGGCGCAGCCGGGCGCACTGGCGGACCAGGGCCTGGCCCTGGTCCGGGTCCAGCACGTCGGTGAAGATGACGATCAGCGCCCGCCGCCGCTGCCAGCGGCTGAGCTCGGCCAGCGCCTCGTCGTAGTCGGCCTCCACCTCGCCGGCCCGGATCGGGCGGACCGCGTCCAGGAAGCGGCGCATCTGGAGCCGTCCGGGGCGGGCCGGGAGGGTGACCGTGACCCGGTCGGCGAAGGCGAAGAGGCCCACCCGGTCGCCGGTGGCGAGAGCCACGTGGATGAGCAGGAGGGCGGCGTTGATGGCGTGGTCCAGCTTGGTCAGCTCCCCGGCGCCGACCCCCATGAGCCGCCCGTGGTCGAGACAGACGATGACCGGCTGGGCGCGCTCGGGGATCAGCTCGGTCGCCATCAAGCGCCCGGTGCGCGCGGTCGCCTTCCAGTTGATGAAGCGCTGGGGATCGTCCGGGACGGCCTCCCGGATCCGCTCGAACTCGGTGCCCTCGCCGGGGCGGCGCTGGGTCCGCACCCCCAGCTCGGCGAGCTGGCCTCGCCGCGCCAGCGCCTCGTAGACGCGGATCGCGGCCAGGTCCGCGTCGATCCGCACCGTCTCCCCGCCGCCGACGGAGGATTGGCGCAGCCCGAGGCCCCACGGGCCCGGGCAGCGGACCACGGTGGCGCCGAACCGCTCCTCGCCCCTGCCCGCGGGGGTCACCGTGTAGCGGAGGGTGCCCGGGATCCCGAGGTGACCCATCGCCCCCGCGGCGGTCAGCCGGGGCGGGTGCTCGTCGCGCACCATCGCGGGGAGGAGCCGAGCCGGGCACGCGGCAGCATCGGCCGCGGAGCCCGGCTGCCGTCGGGGCGGCCGTGCGCGCCGGCCCACCCGGGGGCGGAGGTTGACGTGGACGGCCACCGGATTGGCCCGGCCCACGGAGAGGATCTCGTCGTGCTCCCGGGTGACCTGGAGGCGGTCCCGCCCGGGCGCCCGCAGGGAGTCCGCGAGCACCACCGCGGCCGCGATCGCGATGACGGCGATGCCGGGAGCCAGCAGGGCGGGGACGGCGGCGCTGGCGGCCAGCGGGATCAGGGCGAGAACCAGGAGCGCCGCCCCCCACCGGGTCATGGCCGCCGCCCGTTCCCGCCGATCCCGGTGCCGGCTCGGCTCATCGGGGCACGGGAACCCGGCTGACCGCCCGCTCCACCGCCGCCACCTCGCCGACCCCCTGGATCTCCGCCTCCGGGCGCCGGATCAGGCGATGGCGGAGGGCGGGGATGCAGATGTCCTTCACGTCCTCGGGAGCCACGTAGTCGCGACCGCGCAGGGCCGCCATGGCCTTGCCGCCCTGCAGCAGCGCGATCGCCCCGCGCGGGCTCGCCCCCAGCACCAGGTCGGGGCTGGTGCGGGTCGCCGCCACGATCTGGCCGATGTAGGCGACGATGGCATCGCTCACCGTCACCCTGGCGATCTCGGCGCGCGCCGTGTCGACGGACGCCTGGGTGACCACCGGGGCGATGCCGGCGGCCTGCAGGTCGTGGGGGTCGAAGCCGCGGTCGAAGCGTCGCAGCATCTCGGCCTCGGCGCTGCCCGACGGGACCGGCACCTCGAGCTTCAGGAAGAATCGGTCGAGCTGCGCCTCGGGGAGCGGGTACGTCCCCTCGTACTCGATCGGGTTCTGGGTGGCGACCACCAGGAAGCGCGGCCCCAGCGGCATCCGCTGCCCGTCGCTGGTGACCTGGCGCTCCTCCATCGCCTCGAGCAGGGCGGCCTGGGTCTTGGCCGGGGCGCGGTTGATCTCGTCGGCGAGCAGGGTGTCCGTGAAGATCGGGCCGGGCCGGAACTCGAAGGTCCCGCTCCCCGGACGGTAGACGTTGGTCCCGATGATGTCGGAGGGGAGCAGATCAGGGGTGAACTGCACCCGCTTGAAGCGCGCGTCCATGGCCGCGGCCAGGCACCGGGCCATCAGCGTCTTGGCGGTGCCCGGGACGCCCTCCAGCAGCACGTGGCCGCCGCAGAGGATGGCGAGCAGAAGCCCGTCGATCACCGGCTGCTGCCCGACCACGGCGCGGCCGACCGTCTCCTGGAGGGTGGCGCGGAGGTCGGCGGCGGCGGGCATCGGGGGGCATTGTGGCAGGGCCGCGATCGGAGGGACGCGAGGAGGGCGCCTCCATGGCCCCACCGGCCGCCGGGCTCAGCGGATGGCGGCGACCCCCCACTCGGCCTCGAGCGCGTCGACACGGCGGGCCAGCCCCAGCAGCTCGGTCTCCGTGGGGCGCCCGCCCGCGAGCTGGCGCGCCTGCTCCAGGAGGACGGCCGCGGCCCGCGCCCGGTCCTCCCCGAAGCCGGCGAGCGCGGCCGCGAAGTCGGGGTCGGGGAGGCGCGGCTCGACCCCGGTGACCCGGCCCACGCGCAGCTTGAGCTCCTCCGCGTATCGGCCGGCGACCGCCCCCCGCTCGCGGCTGCGCGAGAGCAGGTGGCCGACCGCCTCGATGTGCTCGAGCACGCTGGGAACCCGGGCCGGGTCGCGCCGGGGGAGGGGGCGGCCGAGCCGGCGGCCACTGGTCACCAGGTAGGCGAGCACCACCAGCACGGCCAGCAGGACCGCGGCCAGCAGTGGCCCCTGGAAGACAGCGCTCAGACCCTGGTCGCTCGACCCGGCGGTGCCGAGGTGATGGACCTCGTCGAAGCCGACCCGGTCGCCGCGGGCGCTCTCGACCAGACCGAGGACGAAGGCGGCCGAATCCCCGCGGCGGAGGCCGTCGTTGCTGAGCGGGTACTCGCTGCCCACCAGGTAGAGGCGGCCAGCGCCCACCTGGACCGCCACGGCCACCGGGGCCTGGGGGCCGCCGAGCAGGGGCACCAGGCGGCCACCACCGCCGGAGAACGTCCAGACGCTCCCGGAGGTGGCCTGCCCGGGGGCTGCGAGCGGGACGCCGGCGACCCCGGCGCTCCCCGGGGAGGGCTGGGTGGGAGTGGCCCTGGTGAGGTCGGAGGGCTGGGCCGCGATCCCGAGCGGATCGAGCACCGCGGCTGCCGATGCCGGGTCGGAGATGGCCAGGATCACTTCGCCGCCGCCGTCCAGGAAGGCGGTGAGGGTGGCGTCGTCCCCGGCCGAGTACGCGTAGTCGTCCAGCGGGTCGGCGGAGATCAGGACGTCGGTCCCCCCCAGGTCGAACTCGGAGTAGATGCGGTGGACGCCGGCCCCGGTGGCCGGGAGCCAGTCGTAGAGGGCGAGGGTCCCGGCCCGCCCGTTGGCGGTGCTGGAGGGGTCGTCGTCGGCGCTCGACCCCGGACCGGCGACGACGACCACCGCCACCAGCACGGCGAGCACCACCACCAGGATGGCGACCGGGGTCACGCTGCTCCGCCTCATGAGGGGGGCTGCCTCCGGCCGGCGAGGCCGCGGATGGCCTGGCAGTGGCCGCGCACCTCCTCCCAGCGCGCGGCGTCGACGGGGGCGCCGGAGTACCAGGCGCGGTCGAATCCGGCCGCGGCCGGGGTGAGCTGCGCGGTGAGCTCGGGGTCGCCGCGGGCATGGGCCAGCAGCTCCGGGGTGGTCCAGGCGGGCTGCACCGGGAGGCGGCCGCGCTGGACCAGGCTCACCAGGGCACTGCGGAAGGCATGCCGGATGGCGGCGCGGAAGTCACCGCCCTCCGAGGCGGCGAGGGCCTGGCTCCATTCGCGCTCGGCGTCCACCTCGGCCGGCGCGGCGGCCGGGCCGGCCGGCCGCTCTCCACCCGGGGCCATGACCTGGCGCACCCGCCAGACCGCGATGGCGGCGACGATGCCGAGCAGCAGGACCGCGAGGATCCCCGCGCCGAGCGGCCCCAGGGTTCCGAGAACGCCGCCCAGGGCGTTGCCGAGAGCGTCAACGAGCTGCTGGAGCCAGTTGGGGGTCGACGGCTGGCCGAGGTTGGCGAAGGGCGGGGACGCGTACACGCGCGAGAGCGCCTGGCGGTCGGAGGTGGTGAGGCCGGCGCAGCCCGCCCCCGGGGAGCCCTGGAGGGTCGCGGCGGTGGTGGCGAGGAGACGCTCGGCGCCGTTGACGTCGCCGCTCTCCAGGTCGGCGATGACGGGGGCGAGCGCCGAGGCCGCGTGGTCGGCGGAGCCCAGCGCCTGGAGCCGCTCCACCACCGACGGGATCGACGCGCCGGCCTCCAGCTCGCTGCGCACCTGGACCAGCTGGGCGACGTAGTCTCCGCTGCAGCTCGCGGCCGCCACCGGCACGCAGCTCAGCGCCAGGCCGGTCGCGGCCGCGAGCAGCGGCAGCAGCAGGAGCGGGCGGCGGGGGCCGGCCATCACAGCTCAGATCGACTGGGCGAGCATCTCGATGTCGAAGGCCTCGCGACGGATCCGGATGTCGTAGTAGACGAGGGTGAGCAGGATGAGGATGAAGGGCGAGGTGAAGATGTCGATGACCCCCGAGATCAGCACCTGGATTGACGACTGGGTGATCGCCGGTGCCGTGCCGACGATCAGCTGCGCGACTCCGCCGAGGATGCCGCTCAGGATGCCGCTCACCACCAGGATCACGAGGTAGAAGAGGAAGATCCGCCAGAACGACCCGGAGGTCAGCCGCCAGCTGCGCCGGAAGGCGGCGAGCGGGGAGAGCCGCTCCAGGATGACGGTCTGGATGCCGAGGCACATCTTGATCAGGACAAAGACGACAAAAACAATCCAGGCGAGGAGGACCACCAGCAGCAGGCCGGCGCCCGCGACGCCCCCGACCACGATGGCCAGGCCGCCGGCCACCACCGGCGGGAGGACGGCGACCGCCAGCTCGAGCAGCACGTAGCCGATCAGGCTGGCGATGCGGCGCAGGGCCGTGCCCAGGCCCGCCCCGACTCCGGTGGGACGGTCGAGGTACTCGTCGCTCACCACCCGGATGACCGCGCCCTGGGCGAGCGGCATGAGCAGGATGTAGTAGCCGAGGGTGATCGCCAGGACGACGAGCAGGGCGGCGGTCAGCGTGCCCAGCTCGTTCAGTTCTCCCGCCGACGTGAGCGGCTGTGGCTGGGCGGAGATGCTGCTGATGGTCGCCAGGGGCGACCGCTCCCCGAAGTACTCGACCGCGAGGTAGGGGAGCTGGAAGAGCGCGGTGATGGCGAGGATGGGCAGGAATTTCCGGCGGTAGACGGTGAAGGTGGAATCGAGCAGCTCACCGAATGACTGGGCCCGGAACCGGCCCGAGCCGGTGACCGGGGGCGCCCAGGCCCAGGTGGGGAAGCCGGGGGGGCCGTACCCGGGTGGCGGGCCATAGGCCGGTGGTGGACCGTAGCCCAGAGGCGGCCCGTAGCCTGGGGGAGGGCCGTAGCCCGGAGGAGGGCCGTAGCCTGGAGGCGGCCCGTAGCCTGGGGGAGGGCCGTAGCCCGGAGGAGGGCCGTAGCCTGGAGGCGGCCCGTAGCCGGATGGTAGGCCATAGCCCGGGGGTGGCCCGTAGCCCCGAGGCGGCCCGTAGCCCGGAGGCGGGCCCAAGCCCGGAGGCGGGCCCAAGCCCCGAGGCGGGCCCAAGCCCTGGGGTGGGCCGAAGCCGGCAGGGGGCGGCGGGCCGTAGCCCGGGGGTGGATCGTGGCCGGGAGGCGACCCGGGTCCGGGAGGCGGGGACGGTGGGTACGCCGGGGGCGGCGCGTCTCCGGGGTCGGGCACCGGCCCATTGTGGGTCACGCTCCGGGGGGTTCGGCGGCCTCGGTGTCAGGCTGTTGCACGCACCCCCAGTGCATCCCGGGGCTCGGTGATGAGCCGGCCATGGAGGTGAACGCCGCGCCGGCCGGCTCAGGGCGTGGACGAGCGACCCGGCGAGTCCGGGCTCGGGCGGCGCCGGCGGAAGGCCAGGGCCTGGAGCACGCGCTTCACGCCCGCGTTGTCCACCACCATCCGGGGTCGCCGTTTGCGGTCCCGGCGGCGGTTGCGGGCGCGCTCGCGATCGTCGAGCGCATCGGGTTCGTCCTCACCGGCCACCTCCGGAATGTATCGCGGAGCACGCGCCTTGTCGCGAGCGGAGATGACGGGCGCGCTCTCTCCCGCTGGACGGACCGGTACAGGACCCTAGACGGCCGCCGCGTGAAGGTGGTGGCCGCGATGACCGATCACCACCCGCACCCCGATCGCGGCGGCCACCGCGGTCACCGCGGCGGCGCCGCCGATGACGGCGAACCCGCGGCCGTCGATCCGCCGCCAGAGGTGGCGGCGCGAGACCAGCGCGGCCTCCAGCCGGTGCAGGGACTCGGCGTAGATGCGCTCGTGGTCGGCGGGGGCGAGGCTCCACGCCCGGTAGGCGTCACCGATCTCCGTGGCCAGGTCGACCAGGCTGCGCAGCCCGGGCGAGAGGTCGTCCAGGCCGGCTCCGATCCGCTGCCGGTTCAATGCGGCGTCGAGCCGCTCGACGTCGTCCACCGCCTCCGGCATCTGGGGCACGCGGATCATGCCCGGCCCTCCGCGCGCCCCGGCGGCAGGATGGGCGGACTGCTCTGATGGGCCGGGCCGCCGGCCCCCGCGGCGCGGCGCGCGCTGCCATCGGGCAGCGGGGCTCCGAACCGCTTGCGCAGGGTGGTGAGCGCCCGGAAGGTGAGCAGCTTCACGGCTCCCTCGCTGCGGCCCATGATCTCGGCGATCTCGCGGTTGCGCATCTCGGCGGCGAAGCGCAGCGCCACCGCCTGGCGCTGGTCGTCGGGAAGCGCCCGCACCGCGGCCCGGACCTCCTCCGCGCGGTCCCGCCTCTCGATCTCCTCCGGAGGCGAGATGTCATCGCTGGCCACCGCCGGGCTCAGCTCGATCCACCCCGGACGGCGCCGGTGGCGCGCGACCAGGTTGGAGGCGACCCGGTAGAGCCACGACGAGTAGGGGACGCCGCGCCACTCGAAGCGCGGAAGCTCCTCCAATCCCTTGGCGAAGGTGGCGGCGGTCACGTCCTCGGCAAGCTCCCGGTCCCTGGTGAGGGTGTAGATGTAGGCGAAGATCTGGTCGACGTAGCGCTCGTACAGCGGCGCGAACGCCGCCTGATCGCGCTGCGCGGCCAGGATGAGCTGGCGCTCCTCCTCGAGCTCGGCATCGGTGCG
>Ga0209415_10019602_pt1 | contig 10575 bp, 12 predicted proteins | sample PeaSoiSIISIP2007_FD_187696 | JGI IMG/M metagenome (GOLD analysis project Ga0209415, IMG submission 187696) | Peat soil microbial communities from Weissenstadt, Germany - SII-SIP-2007 (SPAdes) (version 2) | ecosystem: Environmental > Terrestrial > Soil > Wetlands > Peat | place: Germany... | reverse complement strand
GAAGCGAAGCGGCTGCTCGCCGAAGTCTCCGCCGGCCGCGATCCCGCGACAGCAAGAGCGCGACGCGCTGACCTTCGGTGAGTTGATCGATCTCTATCTAGCCGAGGGCGCCGGTCACAAGAAACCCTCGACCCTCAAGGTCGATCGACAACTCTGCACTTCGGCCGTTTTTGCGCTGTAGCCGGCTCTGATCGCGGCGCTCGAGGCCACCTTGTCTTGGAGGTCGAACACGTCTGCCATCGAGCCATCGAAGCGGTCGGCCCACAGATGCGCGCCGGTGACCGCGTCGATCAGCTGCCCGGTAATGCGAACCCGGTCACCGGCTTTGGGTCGGGCGACCCGGAGCAGGAATACTTTGCCGATGGCATGGTCGAGGAGATCATCACCGCAATTGGTCAGTGACGACCCCACAGGGTTGGCCGAGCGGATCGTGCGCCCCGATTCCGCCGCCAACGACGCGGCCAAGCCTGGAGGGCGCCCGACTGGCCGCCCGCCATTTCTCCGAGGAGCATGTCCTCGACCGGTTGCGGGAAATCCTGCAAACCCCATCGACCAACAAAGTCGCAAATGATCAACGCTCGAATAGCACAACGAACATGACCGCAATCGCCTGAGCGAAGCGGGTTTTCCCCGCACAGCCTCTTCCCCACGCACCACGGCGGATCGTATCGTTTGCGGCGAATTTCGCGATGAGGATCCCTGATGCCGCCGGGCATGCTGACCGACCGATACGAACTTCCGTTGTCCACCGCCTCGTCCGCCGCGCGGGACGCCTATATCGAGGGCTGTGCGGCAAAGCTGACCATGTACCCCGGCGCGATCGAGGCATTCGATCGCGCCGTCGCCGAAGATCCCGGTTTCGCCCTCGCCCATGCCGCAAAGGCGCAATTACTCTTCGAACGCGGGGACGCGGCGGCGGCGCGCGCGTCGATGGCGGCTGCCAATTCTCTCAGCCCCGGTCTCTCCGCGCGGGAGACCAGCCATATCGCATTTTTCGGCTTGCTAGTGGTGGGCGACGCCGAAGCGGCACTCTCCGCATTGCCGGCGCATCTCGATGCCTGGCCGCGCGACGCCCTGGTACTCGGCACCACCGCGTTCACCAACGGCCTCATCGGCAGTTCCGGCCGCGCCGGGCAGAAACGTCGTTTGCTGACCTCCTGAACAGGCTTGCCCCGCACTACGGCGACGATTGGTGGTTTACGGCCCATCACGGCATGGCGTTTTCGGAGAATGGTGAGCGCGATGCCGCTCGCCCGAAGATTGACCGATCGCTCGCGCAGAACCCGAAAAACCCGTGGGCGGCGCATGCCCGCGCCCATCTCTCTTATGAGGAGGGCAATGCACCCGCGGCGCGCGGGTTTCTCAAATCGTGGCTTCCCACCTATCCGCGGAGCGGCTCACTCTATAGTCACTTGAGCTGGCACCTCGCGCTCGGCGAGATCGAGGCCGGCGATGCGGCGGCGGCGCTCCGGCTGTTCGACGACGCCTTCGCGCCCGATGTTCACAGCGGGCCGCCGCGCGGCAAGCTCAACGATGGGGTTTCCTTTCTGTGGCGCTGGGAACTCGCCGGGCACCCGCGGAACGCCGGCGCATGGCGGATGATGAATGATTTCGCAAATGGCGCGTTCCCGCGCGCCGGTGTGGCGTTTTCCGACATGCACATTGCGCTCGCGCAGGCTGTGGCTGGCGATGACGCGGCGTTGGAGACGCGCGTACGGCAGATGGACGCGCTCGCGCGTCAGGGTCGTTACCCATCCGGCCCCTGCGTTCCGGCGGTGTCGCACGCCTTCGCCGCATTCGAACGGCGCGATTTCGCCGCCGCGATCGAGGCGCTTCAGCCGATCGCCGGCGAGCTGGAGCGCATTGGCGGCAGCCGCGCCCAGCTCGACCTGGTGGTGCTTACGCTGGCGAAGGCCTATCTCGGCGCCGACCGCTTGGACGACGCACGCCGATTGCTGAACGCGCGGCGTCCGGGCCTGTCGGGCATTCCCGTTGCCGGCTTCCCGGCGGTGCACTGATCGAGGCGCGTTACGCGCGGCGCCACATCGGCGGGCGCGCCCGCACCGGGTCAAGGAGCGACCAGTCGCCCTCCTCGAGCACGTGCCCCTTCGGATAGGGCGGCCGCGGCTCCAATCCGAGTGACCGCACGACGCGATCGTCGCGGTAATAGCATTGCAGGACCACCCGGGTCAGCGTCGCCACCGCCGCCCCGCCCGCCGCGCGCAGCTGCAGGGCCACCGCCTCTCGCCGAGCCGGATCGAGACCGGCAAACGGCTGCCCGGCAAGGGCGCCAAGCTGATCGAGCGCATCGCGCACATGGCCCGCGTCGCGGCCCAGCGTCGCCACGATGTCGGCCTGGATCGCGGGATCATCGGCGCCGGGCACATCGAATTCGGCGCTCGCCGGGATGATGATGCCACAGATGGCGCGAAGATCGTCGCGCTCGACTTGGGTGAGTGGGGCGTCTGTCGACATCGCCTGCCTCAATCGAACAAGTTCGCGAGGCGCTCTTTCATCTGATCGGCGATGTAGAGCGCCAGGGCCTGGATGGTGGAGGTCGGGTTGACCCCGCCGGAGGTGACGAACACGCTGCCGTCGACGATGAACAGGTTCTTCACATCGTGCGACCGGCCCCATTCGTTGACGACCGAGCGAGCCGGGTCGAAACCCATTCGGGCGGTCCCCAGCAGGTGCCAGCCGCCGTAGAGAATCGGGCTGTTGACGCAGATCTCGCTCGCCCCCGCCGCGGCGAGGATGTCTTTCGCGCGGGCGATGCCGTGCTCCATCATCCGCGCCGTGTTGTCGCCGATCCGGTAGTCGATCCGCGGCGCCGGGATGCCGCTGGTGTCCTTCAGGACGGGATCGAGGGTGACGCGATTATGCTCCTCCGGCAGATCCTCGCAGATCGCCGAGAGGCCGAGGCGGTGGCCGTTGAGACGGCGGAAGGCGGCATGATGGCCCGTGCCCCAGGGTAGGATCCCCTTGGCTTCGCTGGCGACGGCCTCGGCGACCGGACCGACGCCGCGCCCGAACTGGAACGTGTAGCCGCGGACAAAGCCGCGCGATCGGTCGGTTTCGTAGAACTCCTTGCTCCACAGGCAGGTCGGAGGCGCGCGGTTGCTGTCGGTTGCCGCATCGACATAGCCGTAGACCTGCGCATAGGGGTGGAACATCAGGTTTTTGCCGACGAGGCCGCTCGAATTCGCGAGCCCATTGGGGAACCGCCCGGACGTGGAATTCAGCAAGAGCCGCGGCGTCCCCACCCCGTTGCAGGCGAGCACCACGACCTCGGCGGCCTGAAATTGCTCAACTCCATTCTCATCGTAATAGACGACGCCGGCGGCCATGCCGTCTTCGTTGGTGGTGATCTCGCGCACCCGGCAGTGGGTGCGCAGTTCGACCCCGGCCCGCCGCGCCACCGGCCAGTAGGTGATGTCGGTGCTCGCTTTCGACCCTTGCGCACAAGCTGGCGTGCAATGGCCGAGATTGATGCAGCGTGCGCGCCCCTCGTAATCGACGGTGGCGACCGTGGTATCGGAGGGCCACCAATGCCAGCCCAGCCGGTTCATCGCCGCTCCCAAAAGGGGACCGGAGCGGCCGAGCGGTAGTGGGGGCATCGGCGGGTTTCGCGGCGGCACGCCGGGATCGCCGGCGAGGCCGGAGACCCCCATCATCCGGTCGTTCTCCTCGAAGAACGGGACGAGCGTGTCGTAATCGATCGGCCAATCTTCAGCGACGCCATCGAGGCTCTTCACCCGGAAATCGGAAGGGTGGAGGCGCGGGAAGTGGGCGGTGTACATTATGGTGCCGCCGCCGACGCCATTGAAGTTGACCACCTTGATCGGCGAATTGTCGTCGTTGATCGGGTAGTCTTCGGGCCGGGCGCGGATGTTGGGGCTGGGGGAATAGTCGGCGAAGACGCGCGCCTCCCAGTCGCGGCCGGCGCTTGGGTATGTCGCCGGGTTCATCCAGCCGCCCTGTTCGAGGCAAAGGATGTGCATCTTCGTTTCGGCGAGGCTCCACGCCACGGCCGCGCCGGACGCACCGGCGCCAATGATCAGCACATCGACGGGATCGTTCATGCCGGTCTCCCCCACTCCTTGAGGCCAACATACCGCCGATCGACTCCGGGGCAAGCCAGTGTATTAGAATTGCCGGCGATTGGCGGGAGCATGCGTGACATGGATACCTATGACTACATCGTTGTCGGCGCCGGCTCGGCCGGGGCGGCGGTGGCGCACCGGCTTTCGGCGGACCCGCGCAACACGGTGCTGCTCCTGGAAGCGGGGGCGGCCAGTCACCCCTGGTCGGCGATCCCGGTCGGCATGGCCCGGCTGATCAAGAATCCCGCGGCCAACTGGCTCTATTCTTCCGAGCCCGAGGCCAGCACCAACGGCCGCGCACTCCCGGTGCCGCGCGGCAAACTGCTCGGCGGCTCGAGCTCGATCAACGGAATGGTCTTCGTGCGCGGCCAGGCGCAGGACTTCGACACCTGGGCGCAGCTGGGCAACCAGGGCTGGAGCTACCAGGACGTCCTCCCCTTCTTCAAGCGCATGGAAAGTTATGCCGGGGGTGGCGATGAGGCGTTGCGCGGCCGCAGTGGCCCCTTGCGCGTCACCAACCCGGAGCCGCGCGATCCGATCTTCGCCACAATGATCAAGGCCGCGGGCGAAGTCGGGATCCCGCACAACCCGGATTACAACGGCGCGAGCCAAGAAGGCATCGCGATGAGCCAGACGACGATCGCCGGCGGGCGCCGGATGAGCACGGCGCGCTGCTACCTCGATCCGATCCGCAACCGCCAGAACCTGCGCATCCAGACCGGCGCATTGACCGAGGCCCTCGTCCTCGACGGCAAGCGCTGCACCGGCGTCCGCTATTCCGTGGGCGGCGAGTTACGCGAGGCCGCGGCGGCGCGCGAGGTCGTGGTCAGCGGCGGCACGATCAACTCGCCGCAACTCCTGGAGTTGTCCGGCATCGGCCAGCCCGAGCGCCTGCGCACTCTCGGGATCGAGGTGCGTCACGCGCTGCCCGGCGTCGGCGAGAACCTGCGCGACCACTACGTCCCTCGCACGCGCTGGTTGATCGGCAAGCGAGGCATCACCTTCAACGACCGTGGACGCGGCCTCGGTCTCGTCCAGCAGGCGTTGCGTTACGCGTTCTTCAGGAAGGGCATGCTGGCGATGGCGGGAGCGCCGCTGCGCGCCTTTGTCCGCTCGCGCGAGGGCCTGGAAGCGCCCGACCTGATGCTCGGGTTGATCCCGATGCTGACCGACCCTGGCCCCAAGGGCCCGCGGATCTCCCGGCAGTCCGGCGTCACCTTGTACGCCCACCCGATGCGCCCGGAAAGCAAGGGTCACATCCACATCACCGCGGCCGACCCGCGCCGGGCGCCGGCGATCAATTTCAACTTTTTGTCGGCGGCCCCCGATGCGGAATTGACCGTGCGCGCCGTGCGCATCGCCCGCGCCATCATGACCGCACCGGCAATGGCCCCGTTTCAAGTAACCGAAGTCGCCCCCGGCGCCGACCGAACGACCGACGACGAAATACTGGACTGGATCAAACGCGCGGCGGAAACCACCTATCACCCGGTCGGGACCTGCAAGATGGGCTCCGATCCGATGGCTGTTGTCGACGCCCAGCTTCGCGTCATCGGCATCCAGGGACTGCGGGTGGCCGATGCCTCGATCATGCCGACACTGACCTCGGGCAATACCAACGCGCCATCGATCATGATTGGCGAAAAGGCGGCAGACATGGTGTTGAAGCAAGCCGCCACCTGACCATGCGAGCGCCCAGGAGCAGTCGATGCTGAGGGATCCTCGGGCGTGACCAGCTTTCGCCGGGCATGCGGTTTTAAAAGGAATACTCAGGCTGGCCGGCTGCCTGGCTCGACCGTCTCGGCCTCGATCCGGTAATAGGCGTCGAGCCCGATCAGATCCTCGATTTCCTTGCGCAACGCCACGAATTCACCGGTGCTGAGGCCCGTGTGGCTGCCGGTCGCCATGATCTCGGCGAGCGCCCGCTTCATCGCATCGAGCGCGACGCCGATGAGGATCTGGGCGTCGATGCAGCCGCGATAACCCATCGCCCGCAAGTCCCCGAGCGGCAGGATCGGGCGCCCGTCGCGATTGCCGCGGCTCTGCACCCAGACGAGCGGCACCTTTGCCAGCCGTGGCGCCGCCGCGGCCTCCTCGGGATTGCGCGGGAATATGAGGCCCAGATCGGCGCCGACCTCGGCTGCGTCATTGACCCGCCCGATCGCCTCGTCGAGGCCGAACTCGCGGCACGTATCAGAGCGCGCGATGATCACGAAATCCGGATCGGTCTCGGCGCGTTGCAGGCAGGCATACTTGATTTTGGCGACAAATTCGGCGCGCGGGATCGCGTGCACCTGATAGGCGTGATAATGCGCCCGCTTCGGGTATAGCTGGTCCTCGATATGGATCCCGGCGATCCCGGCGGCGGCGAACTCGCGCACCGTACGCATCGTATGCAGCGGCTCGCCAAAGCCGGCGCCGGCATCGGCGACGAGCGGCACGGCGATCGCACGCGCGACCTCGCCGGCGATCCGCACCTGCTCGTCCATCGTCAACAACGGCTCGCTGATCGCGCGTGAGGCGCCGCTGACATAGCCGCCGGTATAAACCAGCGGCGTCCCCATCGCCTCGGCCAGCCGGCCTTCGAGCGGGGTCGCCGCTGACGGCATGTAGAGAAATTCGCTGCCGGCCAGGAGTTCGCGCAATCGGTGGGTCTTCGGGGTCATCCGGCCCTCCCGCCCCGTCAGCCGAGCGAGTTGATGATCTCGCGATAGGCGGCCTCGGGAAACGCCTTCAGGGTTCGCGTCCGCACCGCTCCCATCTGCGCCAGCAGCAGGGTGAAGCGCGCCGCCACCGCGTCGTCCGGCGCCTCGTAGATGACGATCAGATCATAATCGCCCATCGTCATGTAGAGCGTCTTGAACTCGCCGCCCATTTCGACGAGCGCCTTTTTGGCGGCGGCCAGCCGCTTTGGCGAATCCTTGACCTGCCGGGCGCCCTGGTCGGTCCAATTTGCGAGCATGACGTAACTGGGCACGGCGACCTCCCTTCGCTCCTGTCGGCTTGGGGCGACAGTCTGCCCGGCCATGATGGCTGAGCGATTGGGATCGGACAAGATCTAGACCCCGAGGGTCTTGCCGATTGCGGCGAGGCGCGCGTAATCGCCGATCTCGTTATAGATTTGCGCCGAAACACGGACCCAGAGAGCGCCGTCGAGTGCCATGACAGCGGCGGTGACGGCGTGTTTTTCGGTGAGCCAAGCGGCGAGGCGGTGTGCCGCGTCGCGATCAACCGCGGTGCCGCCGGGAAGCCTCACCGAGACCATCGCCGCGCAAAATTCCGGCGCGGCCGCCGCCTCGCTGCCCCACGCCTCGGCCAGCATCACCCCAGCGTCGCGCGCGAGCGCCGTGTTATGGGCGCGGATCGCATCGGCGCCCAACGCCTCGATGTAGTCGAGCGCCGCCGGAACCGCGAGCCAGGCCGAATTGTCGCGGGTGCCGGTATAATCGAACTCGGCGGCAAAGCCCTGGCCGAGGCCGTGCGCGATCGCGGTCGGATGCAGGGCCCCGTGGCGCTCGGGCGCGCACCAGATGACCGCGGTGCCTTTCGCCGCGAACGCCCATTTGTGCAGATTTCCGACATACCAATCTACGCCGAGCCCGGCCACGTCGAGCGCAATCTGGCCGGGTGCATGAGCGCCGTCGACCGCGACCGGCACGCCCTGCGCATGGCAGAGCGCCGCCATCTCGCGGATCGGCAGGACCACCGCTCCGGCCGACGTGATGTGGTCGAACACGGCGAGCCGCGTCCGCGGGCCGATCGCGGCGGAGATTGCCTCCAGGAGCGGTCCGGGGTCGGTGAACGGCACCGGCACGGCGACCTCGACCACCCGCGCGCCCGAGCGCGCGGCATGGTAGGAGAGCGCGTTGCCGATCGCGCCATAGACCTGCGACAGGCACAAAATCTCGTCATCCGGGGCCAGCACCAGCGAAGCGATGATCGCGTTGAGCCCGGAGGTCGCATTCTCGACAAGCGCCCAGTCCTCGCCCCGCCCCCCCAAAAAACCGGCAACCCGGTCGGCGACCCGCCGCAGGAGACCGACTAGGTCGCGGCGAAAGAACGTGCTGGGGTCCGCCTCCATCTGGAGCCGCCACCCTTGCGCCGCGTCGAGCACGACGCGCGGCGTCGCGCCATAGCCGCCATGGTTGAGGTGGTCGACCCCCTCAGCGAGCCGGAAATCCGGGCGCCGGATATGGCCGAACTGCGGGAAGTTACGCACCGGAATCGAGGCGCCGCCATCGGGTTGGTCCCCGGCGATCATGCGGGAAAGGTGCGCCGCGGAAAAGCCCTTGCGGGGCGGCTTTATTGCCCATAAGCCATGCGACCGATCTCATCCCCTGCGGAGCGCCCCCAATGCCCGACCATCCCGATGCCAAGAGCCTGGAAGCCCTGCGCGCCTTTGATACGCCGACCATCTGCAACGCGCTCGAGATCGTCGCGCCGGCGCGCCGCACAATCGGCTTCACCCGGCGGCCGCTGGTGGCGCCGTTTCCCGAGCTGAAGCCGGTCGTCGGATTTGCCCGCACCGGGCTGATCCGTTCGCGCGAACCCCATCCGCGCGACCGCGAAGCCGCCAACCGCATTCGCCTCGGTTATTACGAGCACGTCGGCTCCGCGCCGCTGCCCAGCATCTCGGTGCTCCAGGACATTGACGCACCCGATACCGGGTTCGGCGCGTTCTGGGGCGAGGTACAGACCCATGTGCATGCCGGGCTCGGCTGCGTCGGCGTCATCACCGACGGCTCGGTGCGCGACCTCGACGCGATGTCGCCGGGTTTCTTTGTCCTCGCCGGCTCGGTGATGCCGAGCCATGCCTATGTCCATCTCGTCGACTTCGGCGGCACGGTCACGGTCGCCGGCATGGTCGTCTCGGCCAACGACATCATCCACGCCGACCGCCACGGCGCGGTCGTGATCCCGGCCGACGCGGTCGCCAAGATCCCGGCTGCGGTCGATCTCCTGGCGCGGCGCGAGCGGGTCATCATCGAAGCCTCGAAGCAGCCCGGCTTCTCGATCGAGCGGCTGCGCCAGGCCTACAAGGAGCAGGACGAGATCCACTGATCGCGCCGCGGACCGCTTCGGTCCCGGCAGCGCGCGCGTTGCGCCGGAGAGACGCCATGCCGAAACTGTTGAGCGAAGCGCAGATCGCGCAATACCAGGAGCAAGGGTACCTCGCGCCGATCCGCATCATGGACGAGGGCGAGGCGGTAGCGATGCGCGCCAATTTGGAAGCGGTCGAGGCGCGCACGGGTGGGCCGTTGCGCGGCGATCTGCGCCATAAGTCGCACCTGCTTTTCCCGTTTCTCGCCGACCTCGTCCGCCATCCGCGGCTCCTCGACGCGATCGAGGACGTGCTCGGCCCCGACCTTTTGTGCTGGACCAGCAACTTCTTCATCAAGGAGGCGGTAAGCCCCTCGTTTGTCTCGTGGCACCAGGATTCGACCTATTGGGGCTTGTCGGCGCCCGAAGTGGCGACCGCATGGGTGGCCCTCACCCCGAGCACTATCGAGAACGGCGCGATGGCGGTAATCCCGGGCAGCCACAAAATCGACCAGATCGCGCACCGCGACACCTTCGACCGCCACAACCTGTTGACGCGCGGCCAGGAAGTCGCCGTCGAGGTCGACGAGGGCGAGGCGGTGCCGCTGATCCTCAAGCCCGGCGAGATGTCACTCCATCACGTGCGCCTCGTGCACGGCTCGGCGCCCAATCCGTCGGCGGATCGCCGCATCGGCTTTGCGATCCGCTACATCCCGACCCATATCCGCCAGCTCGAGGGCGAGGACAGTGGAACCCTGGTGCGCGGCACCGACCACTTTCATCATTTCGCGCACGAGCCCCACCCCCACAGCGAGATGGCGCCGGAGATGCTGGCGCTGCACCGGCGCATCGCCGAACGCAGTGCGCAGATCCTCTATCGCGGCACCGGGGTCGCCAGCTTCAACGACCCACAGGCGGTTAGAGGTTGAAGGGGAGGAGGGGCTGAGCGGTGAAGCTCTACCGCGGTGGGCGCAGCCTCGAAGGCGCGGTGGTAACGGTCGACGGCAAGCCGCTCGATCCGCGCCACGATCTGAAGCTGCTCTCGGCGACCGGGTTCGAGTGGACCTATGAGGGTGCCGAGCCGGCGCAGCTCGCGCTCGCGCTCCTCGCCGACCATCTCGGTGACGATGCGCAGGCGCTCTCGCTCTACGAAAAGTTCATGCGCGAAATCATCGCCGAACTCGACAATTCCTGGGAGCTGAGTTCGGCCGACATCGATCGGGCGCTCGCCGAGCTTCCAACCTGAGTCTCGCGAATTACTTCCGGCGAGTGAGCACACATATCTGCCGTCCCGCTAATCGCCGACCCCAACTGCCGGCTGGGCTTCCGCAGCCGGCTGGCTGAATGCGCTGACCAGTGCCGAGATCCCGGCGACCGTCGACAGGATCACCGTCAAGACGCCGAGGATCCCGGTCAGGCCCGACAAGGTCAG
>Ga0209415_10019601_pt1 | contig 10575 bp, 13 predicted proteins | sample PeaSoiSIISIP2007_FD_187696 | JGI IMG/M metagenome (GOLD analysis project Ga0209415, IMG submission 187696) | Peat soil microbial communities from Weissenstadt, Germany - SII-SIP-2007 (SPAdes) (version 2) | ecosystem: Environmental > Terrestrial > Soil > Wetlands > Peat | place: Germany... | reverse complement strand
GGTACTCGTGGGTCGTGGGCCTGCTGGCCGTGCTCGACGGCGCCGCCATGCACCTGGCCCTGGCGCCCGACTCCTCGACGTCGCAAGCCCGCTTGTGTTTGCGCATGGGATTCACGGCCTTCAACCGGATCGCCAAGACTCTGGGATGGAAGGTCGATCCCGATCCCGACCCCGAAGGCCCGATCGCCCTGACCTTCGAGGAATTCGAAGGGGCCGTGCAGATGTTGCAGGAGATCGGGTTTCCCATGACCCGGACGGCCGAGGAGGCTTGGCCGCACTTCCGGGGCTGGCGCGTGAACTACGAGACCAACGCCTATCGCTTGGCTGACCGCGTCGTCGCCCCCCCGGCCCCGTGGTCGGGGTTGCGGAGCCATTTGCACTCGGGCCCGGTGGCCCCTCGTCGGCCACCGCAGCGAAGCCCCGGTCTCAAGGTGTTCGAGGCGCACCGACCCGAGGTCATCGTGGCGCCAACCCGGAAGCGGGGACGCCTTACCCGGCTGAGAAAGCCCCGTCGGCCGGAGCCCGGCGCCGGTCGTGCGCAGGTCGACTAGAGGGCACTCATGGGTCTTGAAGCAGCCCGAGCACGTTGCCGTCGGGGTCGGTAAAGCTGGCCACCAGGCGGCCGCCACCGATGTCGCGGGCGGGCTCCTTCACGGTGGCACCGGCGACGGTCACCTCGGCGAGCTTCGCCTCGATGTCGCTCACGTGCCAGTAGGCCACCGGTGAGGTCATGCCCTGCGCTCCTGCCGCCGGCACCAGCCCGATGTGCTGGCCCGCGACGTCGTAGCCGACGTAGTAAGGCGCGTCGGCCTGCGGCGGTATGCCGAGCAGGGCGGTGTACACCTCTTTGGCCTTCGCCAGGTCGGAAACGGGATGCAGCACGGTCTTGATGCCCTCGGTGGAAGAGTCGGTCATGGTCGCTCCTGGAGTCGTGGGTCCTGCTCGGGATTGTCTGGCTTACAGACGGACGGGACGCTCGGAACGTGACACCCGATCGCCCCGGATGGTCATTTTGCGTTGGCCATGCGTCTTCACCGGGCCCACCTGCACGAGCAGGGGCACCACCACAATGGCGAGATCGTGCCACTCGGCGGCGGAGGGTGTCTAGCTCCGCCGGCGTCCCACCCACGGCGCCGTCCACTTCGGCCCGTCGGCTCCGTTTTCCGTGCTCGACCTGTTCAGGCCGGGTGGTCAGGAGTCCTCGGGCTCGTAGGTGAGGTCGACGTCGACGGACTCTGGGCGGTTGGTGGGGTTGAGGGTGATGGCGAAGCCTTCGACCACGTCGACCACGCGCACGGCGTCGACGTGCGGTCGCGTGACCCCTGCCCATTTGGCACGGGCCCGGCGGCGCGCCTCGCGGCGGTCGCCGGCCACCACCAGGACGACCTCGTGGTCCTCGGTGAGGCGGCCGGGGGCAGGATCACCCCCCAGGTACACGGCGTACAACTGAGGTCGTCGCTCACGATCGGCTGTCGATCAAGATGGTGGCGCCCACCGCCCCCGAGAGGTCTCCGAGCTCGGTCCCGAGCACGAGGGGAGGCTGATCGGGAAAGCGCAGGTTCGTCGCCATGGCCTGCTCGACGCGGCGCACGAACGGGTCTCCCAGGCGATCTCCGAGGCCGCCGCCGACGATGATGGCTTCGAGCTCGAGCAGGTTCTGCGCATTGGACAGGGCCAGGCCCAGAGCCTCGACGGCTTCGTCAATGAGCTCGATGGTCATGCGGTCCTTCTGGTCGAGGGCGTCGGCGATGACCGAGCTCGTGACGCGGTCGCGACCCTTGCGCTCCATGATCTCGAAGAGCTTGGTCTTCTGGCCCTTCTCCACCCGGTGACGGGCGGTCTGCTCGATCGACATGCGCCCGGCGTACGCCTCGAGACACCCCAACCGGGTGCAACCGCAACGTCGGCCGCCGGCCTTGACCGTGGTGTGGCCGATCTCGCCCGCGTTGCCCCGGCCGTGGCGCAACTCTCCTTCGAGAATGAGCCCGCCGCCGACGCCGGTGCCGACGAACACTCCCAGGAAGTTCCGGAAGGCACGTCCCGCCCCTCGCCGGAACTCGCCCATGACGGCGGCACGGACGTCGTTGTCGACCAGCACGGGCGTCCCCCCGAATGCGGCGCGCACGAGGGGACCGAGGGCCACGTCGTGCATGAATCCGGGGACGTTGCGGGCATTGGAGACGTGGCCCGTGGTGACGTTCACCGAGCCCGGGGTGCCGATCCCGATGGCGCCGAGGTCCGAGGGGCACATCCCGGCGCTCTCCAGCGCACTGTGGATGCTGGCCACGATCTCGCCCACCACGGCGTCGCTGTCGGTGTTGGGGGTCAGGTGGCGAGCCTGGCCAACGACGTCGCCGGCCGACACCACGACTGCCTGGATCTTGGTGCCTCCGAGATCGACGCCAGCAGTGGCCTGCGCCATCGTGACGGGTCCTCCCACGTCGTCGGGCAGATCCCGCCTTTACCGGGTGCACTGCCTGGTGCACGTCACGGTAGTCGTCGGCTCCCGCGACAGCGGGCATGGTCGCCACGGCGCCGCCACGAGGGCAGGGACCCGGCGGCGCCGTTACCGGTGCAGCGGGGTCGGCTCCTCGGTGACGGGAAGCTTGCAGTTGTCGGAGAACCCCTGGCTGCGCAGATCGAGCCCGGCGTTGAAGCGCGACCGGAAGTTCTCCAACGCTACCCACGCCGCCAGCTCCACGATCTCGGGCTCGCTGAAATGGCGGTGCAGCCTCTCCATGAGCTCGTCCGAGACCCGTACCGGCGTCGAGGTGGCCGACACCGCGTATTCGAGGACGGCCCGCTCACGCTCGTCGAAGGCGTCGCTGGTCTGCCAGCGGGGGACGTCGCGCACCTTGGCCGGGTCCACGCCGTGCTGGACGCCTTCGTAGTACCCGAAGTCGGTGCACCACGAGCAACCGATCTCCCCGGCGGCGGCCTGGATGGCCAGCCATCGCACGTGCTGGTCGAGGCGCTTCCAGCCGCGCTCGGCCGCTGTCTCCAGAGCCCCCATGGCCACCAGCACGCCCGAGTGATGGGCGGCGGCCGCCACCGGTTCGACCACGCGCCCGAACCGTCGTCTCGAGTAGCCCAGCGCGAGCTTCGGGATTAGTCGCTGCGCTTTGTCTGCCAGGTGCACGTGCGCCATGGTTCGACCTCCTCGGGGGCGTCGGTGTCTGGTCAAGAGAGGCGCCCGGCCCGCCAAAGGTTCCATCTTCTCCCGTCCTCGGGTGCCGGGGTCGGGTCCCGGGGCCCGTGCGCCCACCACGACCGGGGCGAGCGCGGTCTGCTTGACTCTTCCCCTTGAACGGGCTCGAGGTTCCCATCGACAGCGGTGCCGGGTCGGCCGTCGTGGTCGTGCACGGCTACGCCATGCGCCCCGCAACCTATGGGCGACTGGCCGACCTCCTGGCCCGACGGTGTCGGGTTCTCATCCCCGACCTCTTCGCTGTGCGGGGTCGCTGGAGCTACCTCAAGGTGCTCGACGCCTTCACGGCCACGCTCGACCGGCTCGGGCTCGAACGGGTCACCCTGCTGGGCCATTCCTTCGGGGGTGGTATCGAGCTCGGGTTCGCGGACCGTTTCCCGGGCCGGGTGGTGGAGCTCGTGTTCTCCGACACCCTGGCGGTCTCACGCCAATGGGGCTTGGCCGACGAGGCGTTGCGCCACCCTGTCCGGCTGCTTCGTCTGGCAACGCCCACGGCGACGGCCGCCTTCGCACGCTCGTGGGCCGTGCACCCCCGCCAGCTCCTCGACGCCGGGTGGTGGGGTTTCACGAGCGGTCGCGACTGCGCCGCCCAGTCCGTGGCCGACCACGGGATCCGGGCCCATGTCTTGTGGGCCAACCGTGATTCGATCCTGACGCGCCGCGACGGAGAGAGCTTCGCGCGCGACCTCAGGGCGTCGTTCACGGTGGCATCCGCCCCGCACGACAGACCCGTCGACCACGACTGGATGTTCCAGGATCCCGACCTCTTCTTCTCGCACCTCGAGGCGCTCAAGCTGGTCGCACTCTCTGACGACGGGCGCGACGCGGTGGTGACGTGACCAGTCGGCAGGCTCCCAGGTCGGCGGTGATGGTGGCTAGCCTGGGGGCCGGCTGAGGGGAGGCACGCGCATGAGTGACGATTGGGCTCGGCCCGTCGTGCACTGGGAGATCGAAGCGCTCGACGCCGAGCGCCAACGGGCGTTCTACGCGGAGCTGTTCCACTGGGACATCGGCGACGGCCCCATCATGGCCGTTCCCGCCGGTGTGGGCGGGCCCGAGCCCGGGCCCGCCGGGCACGTCCGTCAGGGCGAACGCAGCGGGGTGGCGCTGTACATTCAGGTCCGTGACATCAGGGCGTCACTGCGCACGGCGGCCGACCTCGGCGGCACCGTCATCGCCGAGCCCTTCGACATTCCCGGCGGTCCCACGCTGGCGCCGATCACCGACCCGGAGGGAAACCCGGTGATGCTGGTGCAGCAGTAACTCGGGCCCACTCAGTCGAGGGTGTCGTAGCGGGTCGAGACGACGCTCGACGGGTCCAGGCACCCGGTCAGGCGGGCGACGGCAGGATCGTCACCAGCAGCCTGGGCGGCGGCGTCGGCGTCGCCGGGTGAGGCCCACAGCGTCACCACCAGCCACTGCCCAGCGACACCCCGAGCCGTGGTGCGCCGCAGCACGCCGCGCCGGTGGTACGCGAATTCCGTCTGCACGGCCCGGTCGGCGTCGAGGAACTCGGCTTCGTCGACGTGAGCGGCGAGTCCGAAGGTGACGATCTCGATGACGGCCATTGGGGTGCTCTCGATCGGTGGGCGCGGCGACCACGGTTCTACTCGACCCGAGCGTCGGACACCTGGATCCGCCCGGGAGGATCAGAACAAAGAGGTCCAGCGTGGTCAGAACCAGGTCGAGCACCACGGCGCCACCGAAGACCGGAACATGACGTCGGCCCGGTGCAGCGCGCCCGCGCGATGTTCGTCGATCCCCCTGGCTTCGCCCAGGACGTAGGCGGACATGCCCCCGGCGTACAGCGAACCCAAGACGTCTGCCGCCATGGTCAGGTCGGCGGCCTGGTCGGTGCGCGCACAGGTGGCCCCCGAGGGCCCGCCCTCCAACGCGAAACGACCGCCGGCGGGCCCATGGGTGTCGATCACTTCGACGACGAGCCGACCGTCGACGGCGTAACGACGCCCCGACAGGGCTTGGGCCACGTCGAGGATCCGGACCCAGATGAAGTCGTAGCGCCCTATCTGGCGCACGGCGCGGCCGTCCTCGAGGAGCCAGCCCAGCGCTTCGTCGATGGGACGGTCACCGGCCCGGACCGCGTTCACCAGGTCCACCTCGCAGCAGTAGCGCCATAAGCGCTCGTAGGCGGCAGGGGTAAGCGCCACGAGCTCTTGCACGGTCAGCTCGCCGTTCTGGCGCATGTCGTCCCACCCTTGGTTGGCCTGGTAGCGCACATAGCCCTCGGGCTGACCCGTCGGCGAGCGGTACAGCGCCTGGTACCCCTCGGGGGCCTTGGCCCCGGGCACCTCCACCTGGTGCAGGACCCTGTCCCACCAACTGGGGCGCCTTTCGATCGACCCGGGGCGCGCCGCCCGGAACCGGTCGTAGAGACCGGGCCCCTCGTGTCGCAGGGTGCGGAGGTCGACGAGCTCGACACTCCCGCTCCCCGGTGAAGGCCGGCAAAAGCGGGTGGCGGCCAGGTCGACGGAGTACCTCGCGCCCTCGATGGCGGCGCCGTAGCCGAAGCGTCCGTAGATGGGGTACTCCGAGGCGATGAGGATCCCCAGCGCCTCTCCCCGCTGCGCGCTGGCGCGCATGTCGGCGGTGATCATCTGGGTCAACAGGCCCTGGCGTCGGTGGGTGGGCGCCACCGTGACGTTGGTGAGAGCGGCTGCGGTCACCTGCGCCGGGCCCGGCACGGTGAAGGCTGTGGGAAAGGACCGCAGCGTTCCCACCACGCGGGCCCCGTCGAAGGCTCCCCACGTGCGGTCGAGGTCGACCTCGCCCTCGGCGAGAAGGTATTCGGGGTACCCGTCGGCCACGGTGAACAGGAAGCCGACCCCCATGCACTGCGCCCAGGGGCCGATCTCGGGCGCCTTGATGGTTCGAACCTGGAGGTCCATGTCCAGACCCTAGCGACGGGCCTGTCGACCCTCAGCCGCTGTTGGCACCCGACGCCAGGCGTGCCGCCCGGCGCTGGACCCATTGCCACGTGCCCGAGGCCAAGTCGTCGAGCTCGGGGGGCTCGAGGAGGTAGCGGCGCGCCCGCACGGCGGCATTGCGGAAGACGCGCAGGTCCGGGGACTTGAAGGCCCAGTGCGCGTAGAGCTGGTTCCACATGCGGCGCAGGTCTGCCCACGTCCGGCCGGGATGGTGGGCGACGAACAAGGCCAATGCGAGGGACTTGCGGCTGACGGTGCGGCCCCGGGCCCCCTGACGCAGCACGGCGGAACGGACCTTCTGCCACATGGCCGCCACCTGGGCGGCGCTGAGGGTGGGGTCGAGCGCCAGGGTCACCTTGGTGGTGGCCTGCCACTCGCCCACCGTCGTGATGCCCAGCACCCGCACGGGGTGGGCGATCTCGAAGGCGGCGGCGTCGTCGGAGCGGGCCGCGCTGGTACCCGATCGGCGGCCTTGGACGGTGGTCCGGCCGGTGCGTTCGAGGTAGAACAGCAGCGCGGCGGCGCGGGCTCGCTCCCATAGGCCCGGTCGGTCGTCGTCGGCCCCCTCGGGCTCGGACGCCTCGAGCTCGGCCTGGATCCTCGAGGCGAGGTCGACGGGGTACCGGGGGATGCTGACGGGCGTCGTGGCGCGCTCGGCCGCCATGGCGTCCACCTCGGAGCGCAACTCGCCGATCTCCTCGGCCAGGAAGCCGGCGGGGTCGTCCTCAGCCTCGGCGTCGACGAGGAATCCGCTGCGGTCGAGAAAGCCCCACTCGGCACTCCCCGTCGGCGGCCAGCCGCGCTGCTGGAGAACGGCGTCGACGCCGGTCCGCAGCTGGTGGCGTGTCTCCATGGGCGCAGACTAATCCTGGCGCCGGCGCCGCTGTCCGATGAGCCCGCCCGGCCCGACGTCGGGCGGGTCCCGTTCGTCAACCGACGGGCGTGACCCGCGCCTGTCCGGGAGCGTGATCGTGGCCGTCGGCGTCACCCGGGGGCGGCCCGCCCATCATCTTGAGCATGGGTCGACCGCCGCTGCGCAGGAAGCGGACCACCAGCGCGGCGGCCGCCAGGAGGAACACGATGTTGAGGACGGTGGTGTAGTCCCAGTGCAGCGCGACTTCGCCGACCTTGGCGTGGTGAGAGCTCGGGACCAGGCCCAGGCCGTCGAAGACGAGCTCGACGACGTACCCGGCGCTCACCATGGCGCCGTAGAAGCAGCCCAGGACCACCAGCATCATGCGCGTCCCGTAGTACTTCCGGTAGATGGCCAGGATGGGCACGATGATCAGGTCGGCGAAGATGAACGCCACCACCCCGCCGAAGCTGATCCCGCCGTTCCACAGCACCGCCGCGAGCGGGACGTTGCCGATCGAGCACACGAAGCTCAGCAGGCTGACCACGGGGCCGACGAGCGGTCCCCACACCTTGGACAGCACGGGGTGGCCGGTGAAGAAGAAGTGCTGCCAGAAGCTCGGCGGGACCCACGCAGCCAGAGCTCCGGCGACGAGCAGGCCGAGGACGATGTCGCGCAGCACCGCCAGGAACTCCATGACGAAGATGTGCGAGATGGCCGTGAGGGCCTGGCCCGAGCGCAGACGGTGCCAGACACTCCCCGGCGCATCGATGCTCATGTCCATCGCCGCATGCCCTTCCATGGAGCCCGGGACTCCCTTGTCGGCCTGGGCGCGCGCCGCCTCGAGGATCTTGGCGCGCAGGAAGATCCGGAACCACAGCGCCACCAGCACGATCATGATCGGGCCGCCCACGAACTCGGCCAGGGTGAACTGCCACCCCAGGAGTAGGGCCAGGATGATGCCGAGCTCCACCACCAAGTTGGTGGACGCGATCTCGAAGACCATGGCGGCGGTGAAACTCGCACCCTTGCGGAACAGGGTCCGGGCCAGTGCCACCGCGGCGTAGGAGCACGACGACGAAGCCGCTCCCAGCCCGGCGGCCACGGCCAGAGCCCGGGGACCGTCGCCACCGAGGAGGCGCTCGACCGTGCTGCGCCGCACCACGGACTGGACCAGCGCCGCCAGACCGAAGCCGAGGACCAGGGCCCACAGGATCTCCCAGGTCATCGAGCCGGAGACGAGCAGGGCGTGGCCCAGCGCGTGGAGGACTCTCATCGCTGGTCCTCGGGCACCGCCACCGACAACAGCTGGCGCAGGCAGTGCTCGAGGAGGGGATGGGGGAAGTCGGGAGCCAGGCTGTAGTAGACGACCCGGCCCTCCTTGCGGAAGCTCACCAGGCCGGCGGTGCGGAGCATGCGCAAGCCGTAGGACACGGCGTCGTCGGTCACCTCCAGGGCCAGGGCCAGATCGCCGACGCACAGCCGCTCCACGCTGGACAGGGCGAACAGCAGGCGCGATCGCACCGGATCGGCGATGAGCCCGAGGAGGCCGGCCAGGCGACCGGCGTCGTCGAACGAGATCAGGCTGTGGCGGGCGGCGGCGACCCCGACGAGGTCGACGGGGTGGTCGTGCGGCAGGGTTCCCGGCATCGATATTCTCCGTATATCCGTACTAGTATTCGGATACTAACGGTTCGAGCCCCGGACCCAGCCCGAGCCCGAGCTGTGCCGGTCAGGGCAGCAGCAGGGCGGCCATGCGGCGCGTCGCCACCACCAGGCCGAGGCCTCCGGCCACCACCAGATAGGTGACATGGCCCACCAAGGACCACGACAGGATTCCGGTGTCGAGGCCACGCAGGAGGGCCACCCCCTGGTAGAGCGGGGTGCAGCGGATCACGGCCTGGAGCCAGCCCGGGTACACCGACAGGGGATAGAAGGTGGCCGAGAAGAGGAACAGGGGGATGAGCGCCAGCGAGACCTTGTCGAAGTCCTGCCAGCTGCGCATGTAGGTCGTCCCCGCCATCCCGACCGCCGCGAAGGCGAAGCTGACGGTCATGGCCGCCGGCAGGCACAGGATGGCCCACGGCGACAGGACGTAGCCGAGCCCGGCCATGACCACCAGGAAGGCGGCCGAGTAGACCGTGGCCCGCATGAGGGCCCAGGTGAGCTCGCCGAGCGCCACGTCACCGGGGCTGAGCGGCGTGGACAATACGGCGTCGTAGGTCTTGGCGATCTTCAGCTTGAAGAAGACGTTGAAGGTGGCGTCGAGGGTGGCGCCGTTCATGGCCGAGGACGCCAGCAGCCCCGGGGCGACGTACGCCGTGTAGGCGATGACGTGGTGGCCGACATGGATGGCGCCGACCAGCTTGCTCAGGCCGACGCCGATGGACAGCAGGTAGAAGAAGGGCTCGAAGAAGCCCGACACGAAGAAGATCCAGGAGCGTCGGTACACCAGGACGTTGCGTTCGACGAGGCGCCGGGCGCGCCGCGTCCCGAGCAGCGCCAAGGGCGCGATGCGCGGCGACACGCCTCCCGCCACCGATGCGCCCGTCATGTCACGAGCCTGCGTTGGTACGAGCGCAGGGCGAGCACGAACCCCACGACGGTCAGCCCCACCAGGTAGGCGAGATGGGCGCCGGCCGACGCCAGTTGCACGTGGCCGAGCACCAGGCCCCGGCACAACGCCACGCCGTGGTACAGCGGCGTGGCCTGGGCCACCGGTTGCAGCCAACCCGGGAGCTGGGCGATGGGGAAGAAGGTCCCCGAGAACAGGAACAGGGGGATCAACCCGAAGCGGTAGATGGTGGTGAACCCGGTTTCGTTCTTCTGGGCGGCCGCGAAGGCGGCGATGGGCACGGCGAAGGCGAGCCCGGTGAGGATCCCGACGGGAACGGCGAGGAGGGCCAGGGGGGAGTGCACCGTCCCGAAGGCCGCCATGATCAGCAGGTAGATGGTGCACACCGTGAAGAGGCGCAGCGCGATCCACGCCAGGTGGCCGACGAGCACGTCGATGACGGTCAGGGGCGTGGCCAACATGGCGAAGTAGGTCCGGAGCCACTTGATGGCGGCCATGACCGGGTACATGGCCTCGTTCCCGCCGATCTGCATGGCCGTGGACGCCAAAAGCCCGGGGGCCAGGAAGTCGAGGTACCGCACCCCGTCGACGGGGTTCTTGATGAGCGACCCGAGGCCCTTGCCCATCGCGGCGAGGTACAGCACGGGGTAGAGGAAGCTAGTGGTGATCGACCCCCGCCACGTGCGCTTGTACTGGTACATCCAGTAGCGCATGGAGCGCACCCACGGCGGCGAAGCCCGCCTTGGGTGCTCCCGTCCCGCGTGCGCGGGTGCTTCGCTCTGGGTGGCCGTGGTCATGGTGCTGCGGCGCTCAGTCGACCAACGAGCGGCCGGTCAGGCGGAGGAAGACGTCCTCGAGGGTGGAGCGCCGGATGAGGGTGCTGTCGGGGTCGATCCCCAGCCGGTGCACCTCGGCGAGCGTGGCCTCACCGTCGTGGGTGTACAGCAGAAGACGGTCGGGGAGGGCTTCGAAGCGCGAGGCCAGTCCTTCGAGG
>Ga0209415_10019600_pt1 | contig 10575 bp, 15 predicted proteins | sample PeaSoiSIISIP2007_FD_187696 | JGI IMG/M metagenome (GOLD analysis project Ga0209415, IMG submission 187696) | Peat soil microbial communities from Weissenstadt, Germany - SII-SIP-2007 (SPAdes) (version 2) | ecosystem: Environmental > Terrestrial > Soil > Wetlands > Peat | place: Germany... | reverse complement strand
GGTCGGTGCAATGTCGACCACTGGGGCGTTCAGGTGCTGGCCACCCATCGACCCGTAGAACGGAGCGTCGCCGAAGGCGAACGTGCCACCGTCGGACGCCACCAGCCAGTAGCCCTGGCCGTCGCGGGTCGACACAATGTGGGTGACGGGAGCATTGAGATGCTGCAAGGCCATGGACCCGTAGTTCTCTGCGCCTCCGTGTGGATTTACACCCCCACCGGCATCGGTGAGCCAATAGCCGTTACCCCAGGGCGCGGCTGCCATGCCCGACACTGGGGTTGGCAGACTGCCGTCGACGTTGAGCGTCCAGGTACATCCCGCGGTGATCACGGAGAGGCTGAAGATGCCCGAGTCTGTGTAGTAGTCGATGCCAGCGCCGTTCGTGCCCAGTTCGTTTGGTCCGATATCGGAAGTAAGGTCATCGGACGGCTGATTCACATCAACAATGAAGTTACCCGTGGAGGGGCACTGGTAACTCCAGCCCAACGCCCATGGTCCCTGTTCCAAGAACCTGGGTGTCTGTCCTGAGCTGCCGGTCCGACTACTGGTGAAGGTGGTCGTGTATGAGGCGATTGGTTCGGAGGCATTGCCGCCCGAGGGCGCCGTCGCTGGTGCCTTCGCCGTCGCCGTGACAATGACGGGATAGACCTCAGCGCCTGACGGGGCGGTGGTGACAATGCCCGTGGCGACCGCGTTGTTGGGGTAGGGGTGGCAGACGAGGGGCAGGTTGCTCCCCGACACAGTCAGGGTGAGCAACACAGTGGGGTCGACTGTGAGCGTGATGGTCCCGCCAGACGCTGTGAAGGGTCCAATCGTGCTTGGCGTGTTTGGCAGGTTGAGCGTCAGCCCCGTCCTCGGCACCGGGCTCGGGATGGGCGTGTCAATCGTAAGAGGTCCCGCTGAAATCCGAGATGGAGTCGCACCCGTGGCGTCGATCTGCACAGCGGCGGTGCCCACGATGGCGGAGTTCCCGAGGGCAGCAGCGGCGGTGACGATCTGGGTAGGCAGGGTCACCATTGTTTGGTAGTCGGTGAGGTCGAAGGTCTGGCCGACTGATGGCGCCGGGCTGATTGTCCCAGTCGTGACGACGTTGTTCATGGCGAGGTTGCCCACTGGCGTGCCTGGGCAATACAACTCATAGGGACCGGTCAAGTCGGTGGTTCCCGGCGGTGGGAGTGAGGTGGTGCTGCCCGATCCGGCCGTCGCTGTCGCAAGTATGGGGGATGCCTCGGCGCCAGACGGGGCTGTGGTCACGAAGCCGGTGGCCACCGTGTTGTTCGGATACGTGTTGCAGGTGACGGCCAGGTTGGTTCCCGACACGGTCAGGATGAGCGACACGGTGGGGTCGACTGTGAGCGTGATGGCCCCGCCCCCGGCCGCAGCCGTGAAGGGACCCACCGTCGACGGCGCGCTCGGCAGGGTAAGCGTCAGCCCCATGGCTGGCACCGGGCTCGGGATGGGCGTGTCGATGGTGAGCGACCCACCCGAGATCCTTTCTGGGGTTGCCCCGAAGGCGTCGATGTCCTCGGTGGCCGTGCCCACGATGGCGGAGTTCCCGAGGGCGGCGAGGTCCGTCACGATCGGGGCGGGCAAGTTCACCGTTGTTTGGTAGTCGGTGAGGTTGAAGTTCCCGCCAGCGTTGGGTGACGCCGGGGTGATCTTGCCAGTGGTCACCACGTTGTTGAGCACGATCTTGCCCACGGGCGTGCCTGGGCAGTACAGCTCGTAGGCCTGCGTGTTGGCGAAAGCAGGCGCAGCTGAGCCTTGGACCAGGCCACCAATCACCATTGCGGTGCCGAGCGACAGTGCTGCCAGACCCACGACTGCCAGTCGGAGGGCTGTGGCATGAAAGCGTCTCAACGGAATCTCCTAAGGAAACGCACACTAGCGGCAGCGTCACGAGCAGGGGTCGGCGAGAGCCTGTGCTGCTTGCACCAGGATGACCACTTTCCGAAGCAGTTGCCTCGTCAAAAATGAGGAACCAGAGCGTGCGAAACCGGGACTTTGGAGACACATCGTCATTGATATCGGCGATGCGTCGGACGGCCGGGAGGCTCCCGGAGGCGGTGGTTCGACACACGCGTCCGTGCCCGGAGGGCGCGTCTAGGGCTGAGTCAGATGGACCTGGCCGAGGAAGTACGCCTTCACTTCACCTACGTGTCTTCGGTGGAGCGGGGTGAGCGCAACATCAGCCTGCAGAACATCGTCCGGCTGGCTCAGGGCCTCGGCGGAGACCTGGGACGTTGGTACGAGGACTGGCCTCGAAGTAACCGTCAGAACGAGGGGCTCCTGGCAAGCACGTATCCGCGGCACGTCGCCACTTCGTCGGGGTAGTTCTTCCTTTCGAGTTGAGCCTCGACCTCGAATCCCGCATCTTCCATCGGAGCTATGACCTGGGCGATCTCGAAGAACTGGAAGTCAAGATCCACCCCTTGGCCCCACCACTCCGTGAGGTGCCTTACTTCTGATCCGATGTGGAAAGCAATGAGCGCGAGTCCGCCTGGCGACAGGATTCGCGTCATCTCGTCAAAGGCGCCAGGTAGTTCCTCAAGTGTGAGGTGAATGATGGAGTACAAAGCCACGAGTGTTCCGAACTCCCCATCGGTGGCTGGAAGAGAGAGGAGATCACCCTGACGGAACTCGACATCGGGATAGGTCTCGCTCCCGACCTCGATCATTGAAGCAGAGAGGTCGATGCCGACTGCCCGCGCTCCGTGCTCCGCCAGCCATCCCGCCACATGTCCTGGCCCGCAGCCGAGATCCGCAATAGGAAGGTCGCCCATCGTTTGTTCAATCAGCGCGCTCAGCAGAGCACAGTCGAGTGGCTTGTTATCGAGTTCGTTCCGAAAGTGGTCCAGGTACTCCATCGCCACCAGGTCGTAGCTCTCCCGGGTCCTCTCGTGGGAAGGCGTGGCGTTCACTGGTCTACGTCCGGTCTCTCGGACACGGGACCAAGGACAGCATCAACGAAGTCACTCGCCCACTGGTGAATCCCCTCGTCAGTTCCGTCCGCTGGCGGCCTGGCGAAGAACCTCGGGGTACCGAGCAGCGGCTCGTGGAGCGGCTCCTCGGCCATGGTGTCCTCCTCATCGCCTGGCGTTGCCACCGTGCCCGCGGGTCGGTTGGTGAGCGTCAGAGGCCCAGGTGCTTCGGCTCGTCTGGATGAGTCCAGGAAGAGGTTAGTGCAAGGATCTCTTGGTGGCGGGCGTGTGGATCTCCGAGCGTTCCACCGGGCGGTGGTGGGGGAGCGGGGGTTCTGACTGACGAGGATTGAAGCTGAGACACTGTGCATGACTCGTGCAGGGCTATTCCTCGCCCTCCTCCTCCTCCTCGTCACCCTCGTCATTCACCGCCGCCGTACTCCTCACCAGCCAGTTCCAGACCAAGGCAGCGACGAAGGTGGCAGGTATGAGCCAGACGAAGGCTCTGTCTCCGCTGAGGTTGAACGCCCGCCCGAGCACGACCAGGGTGATAAGAAAGGCGCCCACAGCAGCCGCTCCAGCCCATTGGCGGCGGCGTTTGTGTGAGGGCGCACGAGTCCCGGTCTCACCTGTCGAGTGCATGGCACGCTGATCGCTGCCCTTCACGTCGCCTCATCTGGACCGTGGGCGGGGGGCACGTTGGTATGTGCTCGATGTCGCCCGGTGCCCTTACGTAGTAGGTCTCGTCGTTCCTCCACCGTGGCCGTGCTGGGCGTGGTCGTGTGGAGGAAGTCCATCAGGATGTCCACAAAGCGCCTTGGTTCCTCAACGTGGGGGAAGTGCCCCACCCTCTCCATGATCTCCAACCTGCTGTTGGGCATGGTCTCGTGTGCCGTGTAGGCATGGTGCACTGGAATGAGTCGGTCGCGCTCACCCCACACGATGAGCGTGGGTATGTGAGCGGCGAGGTAGAGGCGGTCGGTGGCGCTGACCGACTGCCCCCCGGCGTCGATCACGGAGCGCATCGTGCGGAGGAAGGCCGGACGGTTCTCGGCCTCGGTCAGCGACTTGTAGGAGCGCCAGATCTCTGCTGCCTCGGCATTGTGTATGCCTCGGGCGTCGAGGAACCTGGCGATGGAATCTCCCCAGTTCCGAACGAATCCAGGGAAGAGGACGGGCATGACGTACTCGGCGGCGGGCAGGGTCGTGAGACGGAGGATCCAGTTCACCTCACGCCCCAGTCCACCGGCATCGACGAGTACCAAGCGCTCGCAGTGCTCGGGGAACTGGTAGGCGAACTGCATGGCGACGCCACCACCAAAGGATTGCCCTACGACGGTCACTCGCTCGATGCCAAGCACATGCAGCAGGTCGCGCACCGTACTGGCGTGATTGCCGAGCGAGTAGTCACCGAGCGGCTTGGCCGATTTGCCGTGGCCAAAGAAGTCAGGAGCGAGCACCGTGTAGTCGTCTTTCAACAGTTTCATGGCGGGGACCCAGGTGCGGGAGCTGCCCGCGATGCCATGGAGCAGCAGGAGGACCGGACCGTGCCCCGCATATCGGTAGCCGAGGTCATAACCGTGGATGGAGATGTGCTTCACCGCCAGGTCGCCTGTCGACGGAGACGCCTTCGTCCCTGCCCCCGGACGGCGTTGCGTTATTCCTCCTACCTCCGACAGGCGAGCCTGTGCAACGTGGGTATCGGTTTGCGCCATGGGCTATCGCACTCCGGTTGATCCGGTGACGTCGAGGGTCGAAGTTCCCGACAGCAGCCCGCTCACTGCCGAGGTGAACGCCGCCGGATCAAGGTCGGGACGGGCCAGCCATGCTTGGTACTCGAAGAAGGTCAGACCCACCCACCGGTGCTTGCGCTCAGACCACACGCGGTAGGTGGCGTCGAGGGGAGGCTCGGTCAACGTGGAGGAGTCGTAGGACGGAGTCATGGCAACCCTCCTTTCCCGACCGACGGGCCTTACTGCCACGGTAAGGAGGTGGGCATCCAAAGAGCAGGGCCGAAGGCCACTATCGGTCCCGTGGTCCAGCCCACGCAGAGCAGGCTCAGATGTCTGGTCCCAAGTGGGCCAGGGACCGGGTCGAATGAAGCTGGACCTCAGGCGACCTTGTGGGAACTCCTCGTCGTCCGGGGCGCGTGCGTGGCACCGGGCTTGGTGCTGCCCACGACTGCCTGGCGCGTGTCGGTGAGCATCCGCTCGGCGTACTCGCGCTGCTTCTGCAACAGCTCCTCGACGAAGTCGAAGACCTGCTTCTGGAGGTCTTTCACGAGCGGCACCTCGACCGGCACGAACTCGGCCAGGGCATCGGCCCACTTACGTCCGAGGTCGAGGGCTGCCTCTTCGCTTTTGCGCACGAAGTCCAGGACGTCTTTCTCCAATGACTCAGCATCACGGGGGGACATGGCTGTCCTCCTTCCCGCAGGATGAGCCTGCACAACACCAGCGTACGAGGAGGTCCTTCGACCAGGAAGGGCCGAAGGCCCCTATCGGCTCCCCCGTGCAGGCCCCGGCCCTCGACCCCGAGACGGCCATAGCACTGCTGGCCGAGCTGCAGGCCATGGAGGAGCGGCTCAGGAGGCTGAGGGACGGGTTGGAGCTGCTGCTAGAGGAGGATGGCACCGCATAGGCCAATGTCCCCCTTGGGCCAGCCGTTCTTCAGCTCTGTCCGAGCCCGATCCCCCCCCGGTAGCGTCCGAACGGTGGACCTGGGAACAGCCCGGCGCCTCTTGGCCGACGCCCGAGTGGGGCACCTCGGTACCGTCACACCCGTCGGTCACCCCCACGTCGTCCCGTGCTGCTTCGTCCTGAACGGCGATCACATCTACTCGGCGGTCGATGCCAAGCCGAAGTCGACCTTGGCCCTTCGCCGCTTGGAGAACCTGAGAGCCAACCCGGTCGCCACCTTCCTCGTCGACCACTACGACGATGAGGACTGGGGGGCGCTGTGGTGGGTCCGGGTCGACGGTTGGGGACGGGTGATAGTGGACGGGGGAGAACGCGACGAGGTGCTACACCTCCTCGCATCGAAGTATGTCCAGTACCGGAGTCAGCCGCCACCGGGGTCGGTGATCGCGCTGGACATTGAGCACTGGCGGTATTGGCCGTAGGAGGTGCGAGCAGTGAGCAGGCAGTTCGAGAGGCGGGGCGCCGGAACGGGCCGGGCACTGGTGGTGGAGCTGCAGGTGATGGAGGAACGCCTCAGGAGGTCCAGGACGGGCTGACGCGACTGTTGGAGGAGGTCGGCCGAGTTGGGGAGACGGGCTACGCCTCAGCCCCCGCGGCATCCGCGGGCTTGGGCGCCCGGCGCCAGCGCACGGCGCGATCGGTCACGTCCGCGAGGTCGAGCTGGGCGTCCCTAGCCCACTCGGAGGCGTCCCACAGGTTCCCTTCCAGCCTCTGCGCTCCGCCGTCGGTGAAGGTGACCTCAACGCGCCTGGGGTCCCAAAAGACCAGGGTCTGGACCTCTCGCTTGGTGGCCATGGGGAGAGGCTTCCACGGGCGGCCCGCAGGCCGACAGAGCCGAATGACCCACTCACACCCCGCACTCGCCGTGATCGTCGTCTCGGCAGGCTGACGATACGTATTCGTCGGGGGTGGAATCGGCCTCAAACGGTTGTGTTTCGCACCCCGGTGGTACCACCGTCAGGACCCGGTGGGGGACTGGGCCGCCCCTAGGGCCGTAAGCAGTGGGGAGGGGAGAAACCCACCGTGGACCAGAACCGGGTTTAGTGGCCCCTGTGAGTAGGTGAGATTGTCGCCTGCACGCTCTTCGGGTCGTAGCCGCTCCAACGGTCGTTGCCGAGGCAGGATGTCACCTGACGCCCTACGCTTGGATTGTGGTAGAGGACCGTGTCTTCGGATTGATCTCCTCAGAGGACCCGCCCACCGTTCGTCACATCCAATCCGCAGTCAGTGGTCGGAGCAAGTGCGGACTCCCCATCGACATCACCGTGCCCATCTCCAGGGACCTTCCGATCTGCAGAAAATGCACCCAGTTCGACGAGATCACGGGGGCCTTCGGTCGCAGGCCGTGGCGGGTAAGGATGCGCCGGGCACCGAGTCAGTGACCGTCGGGGTGACCCCCCTCACCGGTCAGGCTGTGACTTCGGCTTGATCGAGCCTCGTCACTGGTTCACTACGGCGAATCCACGCAGACCTCCCCGGCCGTGTTCCGCACCATCACCCTCAGAATGTCAAACGCCTTCCGAGCAGGAGTCTTTCCCGTCACGCGCACAAACTCGTCGCGGAACTCCTCGGCGATGGCCTCGGAGTCCTCCAGGCCGTCTTCCCAGAAAGACATGGTGACCACCTCAGCGCGCGGCCCCACCTCTGACTGCAAGGCGACAAAGCCCAGAAAGTGGGGCAACTGGGTGAACCTTGGAAGGACCTCCTCCTGCACCGCCTGGACAACGAGAGGGATCTGGTCCCGCTCGACGTAGAAGCTCATACTCCGACTCTTCATGACGCCGAGTAAATGGCGGCACAAAATGTCACTCGGTGTGCATCCACCTTGTCACGTCCTGCACAGCGCGCGTTAGCCCACGCCGGTCGGGTCGTCAGATTATGGCTCAAACGCACGCAACGTGTCTTCCGGCGCGTATGCCACTAGGCACGGCGCTCCCACCATCGAATGGCGTTGGTTCTTGTTGCGTTGTGGTCTGGCCCGTTGGAAAAGGGGGGCACACCCGGTAGGAGACGGTCAACAGGTGTGGACCCTCGGACCTATCGGCCCTAGGATGGCTCACTGATCAGTCGGCATGGTGGGCGGCAACCAACCATCCGTGAGGACGTCGTGGCGGAGGAGAAACAGAAGCCACCATCGCTAGCCGAGGAGCAGAAGCAACTCACCCGCGCCCGGATCAGGGCGGCCTCGATGGAAGTCGTGGCCCGGCGAGGCTTCGCAGCAACGGTCGAGGAGATTGCTCATGTTGCGAACGTGAGCCCTCGGACGGTCTTCCGCCACTATACGAACCACGACCAGTTGATTATCGCCGCGGTGAAGGACATCTTCGAGGCGTGCGGCCGTCGAGCGAACCATCTTGGTAACGACGTCGACGACTGGCTTGACGGTTTGGCAACCACCATCCACACCAGAAACGCCGAGATCCTGGGCGAGGCCTTTTGGGACATTCACGCTGCGCAGCGCCATGCTTCGGACGTGCTTTTAGAGGTGGACGCTCTTCGCCGGGAGTCTCGAACCCGAGGTGTGAGCTACCTCACGTCCGTGGCGTGGCGGGCAGCCGGAGGCAGCGGAGATCCTCCCGCTGAACTGGCTCTGGCCTTTGCCCTCAACTTCTCGGCATTCACCACTCAGGCCCTCATGGTCGACTTCGACCAGACGCCAGCCCAAATCGGAGCACTCACAGCCGACACCCTGAAGGTGCTGCTTCGGCGTGCCGTGGAGACGCAGCGTGGCGGAGGTGCTGTCGCTGTGGATGATGACGGGACCACGGGCTGACGGGCTACGCCGCCTACCGGTCCTTGACCACGGAGACTGCGACCGAACGCGCTGCACCGGCTTTGTCAACGTCTCCATCGACCTCCGGCGAAATAGTTGTGAACGTCGAAGAACTGGACCGTGGGCGGGTGAAGCACGCCGACCTCTTCGAGGACGGGGTAGAGCCGCTCCCGGGCAAACTTCTCAAACGCTTCTCGGGACTGCCAGACGTCAGTGACGCGAAAGCCTTCGTCAGTCTTCCTGACCCAGTGGAACAACTCTTCCGGTGCGCTCGGTGGCCCACCAGGGAGGAGCCCGATCCGCTCGTTGATCTGGTCGTACACTTCGAGTGAGGCTCCCTCGAAGTCGAGTTGCACTGCGACTGCCATCGGCGTCACCATGCTTAGGTCCGACGTAGTTGCCCTATCCGCGACAACGATAATCGCTCAGGAACTGTCGGGCCTGGCGTAGCCGGTGAAATCGGGACGCCAAGATGGCACACGTGCCTGACCTGGCGGCAGACGGTCCTGCCACATTGTTTCCTGAGGATCTTCGCGTTAGCTCGTCGACTCGACCTCCGATGCGTTTCGTCCTCATTCCGTGTCGTCGTCATGGCTGCGCTCAGCTCGGAGACAGCGTCTTTCGTCCAGCCGCATGAGTATTTCCCACCAATAGGGGCGCGAGGGCGACACGACCGCCGCCCGAGGAACTGCATCCCTACCAAGCAGGAGGCAGGGATGCACGAGGAAGGCATACAGTTACGTCGTCTGGCATCTACTGGGTAGGCAGATCATGACTGCACTGTTACTGACGCTTGCAGGACTAGTCATTGGCGGACTACTGAGCGGCTTTCCTTCGACCTTCTTCCGTGGACTTCGGAGGTGGCGAAGTGGGCAGCGAACGGTCCCGCCCGTTCCGCACTCATTACCTCGGAAGCAGCTCAGGCATCCTGCGAAGGTTCATGGCGCCCCCTTGCGACGAGGAGTTCCGAAATCGCCGACTCGGTCGCCCAACTCCATGCCTCGAACGTCAGCTCCTCGACCTCCGGGCGTACGAGGAGTCCAGAAATCGCCAACTCGGTCGCAGAACCGAATGCCTCGGTCATCAGCTGCCCGACCTCCGGGCGCACGAGGAGTTCCGAGATCGCCGACTCGATCGCCCAACTCCATCCCTCGAACGTCAGCCCCTCGACCTCCGGTCCCACGACCTCGGCCACCGGCTCAGCGACCCCGTTAGCTACTGTCCCTGTCAGGTATCGTCAGGTTGTCGTCGACGCTCGCTCGCGTTCCGAATCCGGCATCGACAACGCCTTGGGCAGCCATGGCGGTGATACGTGGGGAGGGTCGGCTCCAGGGCGGATGCGGTGTTCTCACGATCCACCGGCTGTCTTGGGTCGCCCTCGCAAGGCGTCACGTGTCGCATTGTTCAGCCGGAACCGCCTTCCGGTGACCACGTCAAGGCGGATGACAAAGACGAGGTCGCCGGGCGCAGGGACAAGAGGTGTCGGGGCAATGTCTGTCTCCCCGAAGTGCTCGGACTCCTCCAGCGGCGTCGCCAGGCCTCGAACGAGCACGCTCCACGCCACGCCCGCTGTGCCGTCCAGGTGGTCGACCTCAAAGGCCACCAGGGCGCCGGTGATGGAGGCCGCCATGCGCCCCGGCCCGAGCCGCACGACGATCCCGCGATCGTGGTACGCGAAGACGACAGGTTGGATGATCGGTGCTTGCTCAGTCGAGACGCCCAGTCGCCCGGTCAGGCCATCCTTCGCCGCCTTGGCGAGCAAGCGAAGACATTCGGGGAGGGGAAGCAGCTCCGATCCACGTTGGTCGACCCACACGTCGGCGAGCGTTGCACGATCCGTCCGCCGCGCCTAGGGCCATTTGGCCTGCATCGACGGCACGGTCCGGGCTGCGGCCCTGCAGACCAGGACTTGTCCTAGGCACACGCAACCTTGCCGAACCTAGGCGGCGGGTCGGTCACCAGGGGGCGGAGGCCGCCTGGCCAGGCCGTCCAGCCGGTCACGCTAGGGCCACGGCCGATCTTCGTCGTTGTCCGGCAGGATTCGCCTTCCTGAGACGAACTCCGGCACGATGCGAACAAAGTGTTCGCGCAAGCCCGGCACCCATGTGCGGAGAGGTAGGTGTGACGCCCAGGTGAGTGACGTCGGATCTTCCACGATTCGGGCGACTCCGACCGCGAGCAC
>Ga0209415_10019598_pt1 | contig 10575 bp, 6 predicted proteins | sample PeaSoiSIISIP2007_FD_187696 | JGI IMG/M metagenome (GOLD analysis project Ga0209415, IMG submission 187696) | Peat soil microbial communities from Weissenstadt, Germany - SII-SIP-2007 (SPAdes) (version 2) | ecosystem: Environmental > Terrestrial > Soil > Wetlands > Peat | place: Germany... | reverse complement strand
ATCACAATCACGAATACTGCGACCTCAACCAAATCCCGAACCGTCATTTTGCACCCTCCTGACGCAGCCCAATTGTCCCACCGATCCGTCCAGCGGTGAGGGCATCGGCCCTAGAACCCCGTTTAGAAGATTGGAAAGTTGTTCGTGTAAAGGTGATGTTACAACAGCAATGAAAAGGGAAGAAAGAAGAAGAGTTGCTATTCGACCAGGCAGTGCCCGAAACTAATCGTAATAGCAGCAGTTCCTGCTTTTTCATCCCGCTGCAACTGATAGATTCTAAACCGACTCGACTGCGGCACCGATAGATGCTTCAGCGACAATTCAACCAGCCTCTGGTTGTAAACCTCTTCCGGCTTTAGCAGAAAGCCATTTACGACATCCTTCGAAGCATGGTCGTCAAGCCCGAGGACGTTGATATCACTTAGGTAAAATTGCTTGCCCTCGTCGCAGTCGATATCAACGTGGATCAGTTCCTCCTCATCGTCAAACTTGGCATTCGGAATAGAGGTAAAGTTGATGAAGCCAAACCCTCGGTAAATTTTGCGGAGATTCTCCAATCCTGTCGCGATCTTTTCGCGACTGAAGACGTCGCCTTCGTTAATAGGGAAAACGCCGCGCAGAGCGTTGACATCGGCGAGCGCCTTGTTGTGGTCGAATGTGATATCGCCCAGCTTGTATTGGACTCCCTCGTCCACATGAACGCTAAGCGCCGCCCGACCAATCTCACGGGTCCCTATTTCCTGCGGTATTCGCTGGCCAACGGCACCGCTCATAGAGCCGCTTGTATATTCCGCCGGAAATCAGAGCGACTCGCAGTGTGCAATCGGGGATATCAGGATTTCCTGGAGCGCCTGGCATGAGCTTCTGGAGCCCACACAGCGTGGGCCGAGGCGACAAAACGGCCGATGCAGTGCTGAACAAACTGCCCCGCCACCGCGGGGTTCCCTTCGCGGACCAGGTAGACGATTTCACGGTGCCGCGGCAGATCCCCACCCCAACTCGTGGTATTGCCGTGCATTTCGATCACCCGCAACAACACAAATGCGAACAGAGGCCGCAACAGCCGGTTCAGGATGCCGGTCAGAAGCGGGTTGCCCGAAGCCTCGGCGAGCGCCAAGTGGAAAGCGAGATCACTTTCGATCATCTCTTTCAGATCTCCGCGTTCCGAGGCGGACTGCATGCGGTCCAGTGCCGCTTCGAGCGGTGCCACGTCAGCCTGGGCTGCGGTGGCTAGCTGCGCCGCGAGCCCTTCGAGCGAGCCGCGGACTGCGTAGATGTGAGCGATATCCTTCTGGGTGTACCGCAGTACCCGTGCGCTGCGGCCCGCGCTCTTCACCAGAAAGCCTTCGGCGATAAGCAGATTGATGGCTTCCCGCACCGAGGCTTGGGCCACGCCGAACTTGCGCCCCCATGCGCCCTCGACGACGCGCTGCCCCGGACTCAGCCGTCCTTCAATAATCGCATCCTTCAACCGTACGGCAAGATGCTCTTTGACCAACGGCCCGGATTCAACAGACTCTGCATTCACCTGCCCAAAGTTCCTGGAGAGTTTCTGACTCGTCGTCGGCGACTGGCGATTCGGGTTTGTGCCTGCCCGCCTCCTCATGCCTAGCTGCCTTCGAGTGTCGGTAAACGGTTAGGGACGACGGTCAACAGTCGTCCCTGTTTACATCTCAGATTGCTCATTGAGGCGTGGTTCCATTCGCCTCAGAAGGCCAAGTGAAGGCCAAATTGGATCTCTCTTGGCGGAAGCACGTTGGAGGTAATCTGTCCGGCTCCGGCAACCCCGATAGTTGTGTTGCTAGGTGCACTGTAGTTTTGGATGTTGAATGCGTTGAAGAATTCCGCCCGGAAAGAAGCGAGAAATCTCTCCCCAATTGGGAAATTCTTGAACACCGAGAAATCCGCGTCATAAACGGACGCCGACCGCAAAGCGTTTCGTCCAAAATCTCCGTATGAGAACGACGGTACTGCGAAGGCATTCGGGTTAAACCACTCATTTATCGTGCGATGTGCTGGGTTTGGATCTCCTACGATGTTTGGCCTGGCGTAATTCGCAAAAGAAGTGTTGCCGATATTGGCTACATCGCCTGCTACCGCAAGGTTATATGGCTGGCCGGAACGCAACTGCACTACGCCGTTCAGTTGCCAGTTGCCGAGAACCTGACTCGCGATACCCCGGCTGAGATAACGTTTGGCCTTCCCGAAGGGTAGCTCCCAAACCCCGCTCATCGAAAGAAACTGCGGAATATCATACGAGGAAACGCTTCGGCTCCCATTCGGGTCGTAGTAGTCTTGGAAGCCCGAAAAGGCTCCGCCTCCGGGACCGTTTTCTGCGTCGAACCACCCGCTGCTGCCGGTATCGATGGACTTCGACCAGGTGTAGGAGACCAGGTACTGAAAGCCGTTGGCGAACTTGTGCTCCAGCTTCGCCTGCAGCGCGTTATAGTTGCCACTTCCGTGGGACGTGCCAAAGAACGGTGTGACGTTGTACCAGGGGAACGGGCGCCGCGCATTTACTTCAGCTGGAGTTCCAGGCCCAGGTGTCTGAGCGGTGTTGAACAAGCCGGTGAGATCGAGCCGGTCGTTCTTACTGCCAACGTACCCCACCGAGGCCGCCAAGTTCGCGCCCATCTGGCGCTGGATTTCGACATTCCACTGCTGCGACCGCGCATCCTGGTGGTGCGGGTCCATGAACCAGCTAGTTTGATTCCAGGGAGAGGCATCGGGTAACCGAGTGCCCACCGTACTGAAGGTTTGCTCGACAGTTGTAAGGGGCTGCCCTAACTGGTTGGTGGGCGCATTGGTGAACCCGGAACCGGTTGCCGGCCAAAAATTTGAAAGGCCTTTCCAATCCTGCTCAATACCTGTCAGGGGATCATAGACAATACCGTAGCCTCCACGGACCACCATCTTAGAAGTTGCCTCCCAGGCGATGCCCAGACGCGGGCCCCACTCGTCCCACTCGGGAGCCGGTCCCCAAGATCGCCCATACGGCGAAAGCTGAATCTTGTCGCCGTTCGGAATACTTGTCAAAGTACCGTCGCCTGGGATACAAGGCGAGACCCCAGTCTGGCTGCAGGGCGGCGGCAGTTTGTCCGCACCGATCCACCAGTGACCATCTGAATTGGGGCCCGCGTCGAGGGTCCCAGACGAGGGGTCAAACGGGCGCCGATGATCAAACCGCAGTCCGTAGGTGAGCGTGAAATTTCTGCGTAGCTTCCATTGATCCTGGAAATAAGACGCCCAGGTGGAAACGCGGTTATGGATAGATAGTGTGGTGGTGTTATTCAGCTGTGAAGGCAGCCCCAGCAGTGCTGATGCTAAAGACGAGCCCGTCGTGCCGACCTGCTCTGGATTCCCAGTAGTAACATCAGCAAAATCGTATCCGCCATACGGAGGACTGTCGCTGTCGTTTCCCTGCTTGAAGTACTCGAAGCCGAACTTGAGCTGGTGCCCTCCGTGGATCCAGGTCAAACCGTGAGAAAAGCTTGTGACTGGACTCTCGATGGTGTTTGCAGTCTGTTCCCCGGGGCTTGAAGAGAGTCCTCCACCACCAAAGGGGGCTGCGAGACTGATTAAGGTTCCACCCGGACTAGCAAATCCCAACGCTAGCATCGGCGCGAGGCCAGCCTTATCGAGCTGATCGCGCGTAAACGGCCGCTGTGCGCGTCCAACATGATTTTCCAGCAACAGCGAAGAGGTAAACTCGTGCGTCCACCCCACCCCAATATTGAGGGCCGGCACGGAGTCGTCAAAATACCCCGAAATGTCAAAAGGCGCGATGTCAACCACATTGAGCCGATCGTAGCGAAAAAACACGTTATCCTTGCTGCCGATCTGCTCGTCGATGCGAGCGTTATAGTGATCGGAATTATCTATGTGCGGCTGCGACGTGATGGCGTTTAGCACCCCACCGCCCGTGAGGTTGGGACTCGCATAGTAGGTCTGGATGAACTTCAGCATGGTCGTATCGAGCCGGTTCACCGGAATCATGTTTGGGCACCCGGCGGCCACAGTGCAGGCCGGGTTGTAGTTGCTAGCCGCTGGACTTGATGAGGAAACGAACTGGGTGCGGATAAACTCCCCTGGATTGCTTGGGTCAGGCTGGGTCGTGGCCGGGTCATAGATTGGATTCGTCAAGGTGGAGTTCGAAAAGTCGCCGGCGAGTTCCGCAGCGGTGGGCACGGTATACTTTATCTGAGACGCCTGACTGAACCGCCAGCCCTCGTATGCAAACGTGAAGAATGTGCGGTTACGCCCGTTGTACAGCTTGGGCAGCAATACCGGCCCGCTGAACATGGCTCCGAACTGGTTTTGCCGGAACGGAGCCGGCGGGGCCGCCGAACCGTCGGGGTTGACATCCTTGAAATGGTCGCGCGCGTCGAACGCATTATTGCGAACGAACTCCCATCCTGCCCCATGAAGTTGGTTGGTTCCACTGCGAGTTACTACATTGACGACCCCCCCGAGCACGCTGCCATACTCCGCCTGATCGTCGTGCGACTGCACTTTGAACTCCTGCATCGCATCAATGATGGGCGGCATGATATATGCGCTGGTATTCAGTTCCGTGTTAATCACTCCATCCAATAAATATAAGTTGGACCGGTTCCACTGGCCCTGGATTGCTGGCTGGGCGACGCTTGCGCCGGGCGTGCCAAGATTATCGAGATCGTTTACCCCGACCCCCGAACTTTGTGATGTGCTGATAGGCGTGGCCCCGGGCGTCAATGTTAGCAATTGGCTAAAATTGCGTCCGTCTAGGGGTAACTCGTGGATGGCCTTCTGATTTATTACCGTGCCGAGGTCAGAAGTCGTGGTCTGCACCAGATCCGCCCCTGCTTCAGCGGTTACCGTAACTGACTCTGCCGTGGATCCGATCTGTAATACGAAATTTCGTGAAAGGTTGTCCTGCACATTCAGCGTCACGCCCGTGACGGATACTGTGCGAAAACCCTGCTTGTTGATGGTCATCACGTACTCGCCGGGGCTGAGCGACGGGATAACATAGATGCCTTCTCCGTTCGTCTTCACCAAGGCCACAATGTTGGTATCCGTGTTCCTGATTTGAACTTCCGCATCAGCCACAGCGGCATTGCTCTGGTCAGTGACACGTCCGGATACGGACGCCTTCTCGGTCTGCGCAAACGTGGCCTGCACTCCCGAGCCAAGTATCAGAATCGCGATCGCAAACAGGGTGACAACGCATGTCCGCAAGCGAATACAGAGGTTATCTTTCACACGCCCTCCTCCTCATTCGCCAAGTATTCCTGCTGTCCGCGTGATTTGTCCCAATCGATCAAGGATATTTCCCTGTTGACCTGATTCCTTCCGCAATAAGACATGGGTAGAAACGCGTCAGCACAGCGCCTCGGCATGGGATGAACTGGTCTTACGGATGGTTTGGCTGGCCCCGCAGGTAGGCATACATCAGCCTCGAACCCTCGGGATGTGAAGGATCGCTATCGGGCCGGCCGAAGGTAACAAAGACGGAATCAATTTCTCGCAGAAGCTTTGCGTCGTCGCATTTAAAAACCCAACGACGCTGGGACTTGTCATCCGAATAGAAAATACCCAGCCTCTGGGCTTCTCGGTCCCTCCCTTCCTTTTTTGCCCAGACCTGGTACTGGTAATTGGCCTTCTGCATCTTTGCTTCGTTCAAGTCGTACGCATAGAAGATCAGTGACTTGCCCTCAGTGAAAAAGATTCGGCCAAAAGCAGGGCGCGTTTTCCCTCGACCATCCGTATCTACTACGTCCACGATGTGGAGATTGCGCGCGCCCATTAGGTCCGTAACATCGTGGCCCAGACCCAGCAGTTGGTGTTCCTGGTCGAGCGCGGCGGACGTCTCTTTTAAGCCCTGCTCGAGGTCCCGAAGTTTGACCTCGTCCCCAATTAGCTTGGCTTCCACATCACCCGCACGATGGCGCTGCGCGCTGGCTTCCTCTATCGCATTCGCGGCCGCAACTTCGGACTTCGCGAGTTCTTGCTGAAGCTGTTCCAGCTGCATCTCAAGTGATACGCGATCCGAGGCAAGCTTGTGGCGTTCCAGGGATGTCGCTTTCAGATCCCTCTCGCTCGCAGCAAGTTGCTCGTTCACCATGCGCAGTTCACCGCTCAAGTAGTCGACCTGGCGCTGTAGCGTTACATTTGCAGCCGACAACTGAGCGGCAAAGTCGACGGCTCTGACCGGGGCTTGGACCTTAGGCAAATTACTGCGGTGTGGCTCTAGCGTGAGCCGGGTGCGATTCCATGAATCTCTCCGGTACAGATAACCCGTCGATACCACCATGGCGAGAAGCAGCGCGGCCGCCATTGCCATTGCCGGTGGCGCCTGCCAAAAAGGCAGCCGTGAGAAGCCGAACGGCATAGGCACAGGCAGTTTAGAATTCTGGTCTATCTCGGGAGAAAAAACGATTCCTTCCCTTTCGGCGCGATCAAAAAACCGGCGGGTGAAAAGTTCCGAGTTGAGGCATTCCTGAGCTTCTTGTGCGGACAGCGCCGGATCTTGCTTCGCCGCCGCGAATTCGTGCGCCGCAACGTTCAAGTAATCAAAATAGGCTTGGCGGCAGGCGTCACATGCCGACACATGCTGTTCCAGTTCCAGGAGTTCCTCCCCCGTCGCTTGTCCGATGCTAGCGGCCGCGCAAAGTTCTTCAAAGTGTTCGTGTTTCAACACGTCTTGCCTCTTTCAAGGGACAATGGCAGCTCTCGCTCTTCCCGTTTGCTGGTCATTTCTAGGTACAAGCGAAGCCGCTGCAGACCCCTGTAATAATGGTGGCGCACATTCGAGAATTTCTCATTTCTGCGCCGCGCTATTTCTTTGAAATCCAGGCCTTCGAAAAAAAACATCTTGATGGTTTGTCGCTGCGCGTCCGAAAGCGTCTCCAGGGCTTCGGCCGTGAGCCGGCTTGTTTCCTGCGACTGAAGACGCGTCGGTGACCACAAGCCTTCCGCTTCATCAATGGCGCTCACTTCAGCTTTGTTGTACACGTGCCGCACCAATAGGTAGTTCAGGCGATTGGTGCTCCGGCTATACGCGTACTGGAGAAGCCATACTTTAAGAGTCCCTCTGGCAGAGTCGAATTGTCCCGCCTTGCGATAAATCTCCAGGAAAACCGACTGTGTGACGTCCTCCGCTTCAGCAGCATCTCGTAGGATGTGCAATGCGGTCACATGCACCAGGCGATGGTACCTCTTAAAAACCACGGCGAACGCGTCCGTATTGCCCTTTTGAAGGTGCTGCATTACACGCTCGTCGTCGAGCGCTAGGAGATCCGTGTACGGAATGCGGTCGTGGCAATCGTGGGGACTCATCGGCGAAAGATGCAAAGGGCTACAGGACGCGTCGTATATACCACAGAAAGTGACGAAAAATGACACATATAAAGTTTTTTCTTGGTGGGACAAAATGCCTTCCCGCGCGGTATACCCAGGATGGGTATTGTGAAGATGGGAGCGGATGTCACATTCCAGGACTAGAACCCCTAGCGCAGGCCTGGCCACCGATGAAACCACTCGCGATCAAAGCTTGTATGGCGCCGGTGAGGTTACTTGCCGTATTGGTTTGTACAGAACTGCTGGTGGCAGGACAATCCTCCCTTGGAAAAGCGAGAGACCTGGTCTCCAAGGGCTCACTAAAAGAAGCTGAGGTGATGCTGCGCCAGATTATCGCGGCCGATCCGAACGAGGCTGATGCCCGAATGTTGCTGGGAGAGGCGCTGGCCCTGGAAGGCGTTAGAGGTGAATCGATTGCGCAGCTAGCCGAGGCAGTGCGACTGCGTCCAAACTCGGCCAACGCACACAACCAGCTGGGCGTGGCATTGAGTCGGTTTGTCGAAATCAAAGCAGCACGCGAGGAGTTTGAGAAGGCTCTTGAACTCGATGCGAATCTAGCGGAGGCTCACGTCAATCTGTCACTGATCCTTGCACAAGCTGGCGAATTTGGTCCAGCCGGCGAACACCTGGATCGTGCCATCGAATTGCAACGCAACCGCCGAGCGGCGGCCTATGCGCATTATCTGCGGGCAAAAGTCTGGGGTGCGCAAGACCAGATACAGAAGTCCATTGCCGAACTTCAGAAAGCAGTGCAATTGCGGCCTGATTACCCCGAGGCCTGGTCGGATCTCGGCGGAATGCGGCGTCTCGCGCTGGATCGTGTTGGCGCCGTGCAGGCATTGGAGAGGGCAGTCGCACTGAAGCCGGACGACGCGTTGGCTCAATATCGCCTGGGTCAGTTGTACCTGCAAGGCGGGCAAGCACTCAAAGCCGTCGAGCATCTGAAACAGGCTTTGTCCTACACTCCCGATGATCGCGCCACCCTCTATAACTTGATGCTTGCATTGCGTAAGACCGGGCAATTGGAAGAGGCGAAGCCCATCGAGAAGAGAATGGTTGAACTGCAACATCAGAGTGCCCGGGCATCAGAGGTGGGGCTAGCCGCCGCTGGCCTGAACAATGAAGGAATACAACTCGAACAATCAGGGAACCTTCCGGCAGCTCTGAACAAGTACCGGGCTGCTCTCGATCTGGATCCCACTGGCTTCGGCTTCCGGTTAAACTACGCGCTCGCACTCTGCCGGCTCGGCCGATGGCAAGATGGGGTTGTGGAACTGCGCGAAGTATTGCGAGACGATCCAGACAATGCCGACGCCGCTAAGGCACTGTATATAGCAAGCGAACAGGCGAAGGCGCAGTCCGCAGATGTTCGCAAACATCCGTAAGTTCAAAAGATCAGCCCAGAATTGTCTACGTCCGCTACGCGATTGATGAGCCGCGAAGGGTAGGCTAGGTTGAATTGCAGACCAGGCTAAGGACGTCGGGACAGCTGGACCAAACAGGTTTTGGAGTTGGACGCAGTTCCAACGTTGGCTATCGATGACATCAGAGCCCAGCTAACTTTATTCCTTCAAGAGAGCGGATCATGATTCTCACTCGGCGTACCGCAATGCGATTGCTGGCTGGAGCTCCCGCCATGGTTTTGGGCCTGAAAACTGCAAGTTCGCCACTTCCCTCATCTCCACCCGCGGCGAGCCGGATAGACGAAATCATCGTGGTCTGCAAGACACATTTCGACATCGGATATTCGGACAGAGTAGAGAATGTTTTGACCTACTACCGTACTACGATGATTGATCGCGCGCTCGATCTGATCGACGGATCAAAGGAATTGCCGCGGGAAGAACAATTCACTTGGACATGCCCCGGTTGGGTTTTCGATTGGATCAGTGAGGACTGGCCCGGACAGACAGCCGAACGTCGTCAACGACTGGATCGCGCCATAAAAACTGGTCGACTTGTTGCTCACGCGCTTCCCTTCAGCATTGAGAGCGAGTTGATGTGGCCGGAGGAATTCGCGCGAGGTTACCTATTTGCCGACCGATCGTGTCAGCGCTATGGCATGCCGTTACCGCGGGCCGCGAAAACATCAGACGTGCCTTCGCAATCGAGAGCGTTAGCTACGCCCCTAGCTCACGGCGGAATAAGATTCATGCACATTGGGTGCAATTGGCCGTCAGGGTATGTTCATGATCTTCCGCCGCTCTTTTGGTGGGAGGGTCCGGACGGCTCACGTGTGTTGACAATGTACTCAACTATCTACGGAACTTGTACAGCACTGTGGCCCTGGGGAGGCGAGGGAGATCATTACATTGGACATAACTTGCTCCCTCCCGCTGATTGGCCGTATAAAACCTGGCCCGCCATCATAGTTACCTCGGACAATTCGGGACCACCGACTCTGGAAGCCGTCCGCTCCCTCTTTGCTGAAGCATTAGAAAAGTTTCCCGATGTAAAAGTCCGAATGGGCACGTTGGACGACATCGCGGACGCTATCCAGGCAGAGAAACCGGAATTGGTTGTTGTTCGCGGCGAAACACCAGACACTTGGATTCATGGATGCATGTCCGATCCCGGAGGAATGCGACACGCCCGGAATGTGCGTCCATTGATCCCGGCTGTTGAGGTCCTACATACCCAGTTGCGCCAGTGGGGTGTGCCAGTTGAGGAACACGATGAGGAAGTCGCGAAGGCGTTTGAACAAAGCTTACTGTACAGCGAGCATACCTGGGGCCTCGGGCAGTCTGTTGACCTTTACGGGCAAGCCTTTATGGAACTTCCTCCGGGCAAATATCAGCAACTTGAAGCTTCTTGGGAAGATAAAACAAACTATATCCGAAATGCAGCAAGAATTACTTCGTCGTTGTTGGATACTGGTCTCTCTGCTCTCACGCGGGCAGTTGACGCCGAGGGGCCCAGGGTTGTGGTATACAACCCGCTGCCTTGGCCACGTTCGGGGATAGTCGAGATCGATGGCAGCTCATTCCTTGCCAAAGATATTCCGGCACACGGCTACAGAACATTTCCTCCTCCTCGTGTTATTAAATCGAGGACCCTGTCCGGTAATACATTGGAAAACGAGTTCATAAGGGTAAGACTCGATCCTGTCTGCGGCGTGATCGCATCGCTTATCGAGAAGCGCACAGGCCGGGAGTGGGTAGACGGATCCGCTGAATATGGCCTGGGACAATATCTCAACGAGCGATTTGAAAGTTCGCAAACGGAGGACTACTG
>Ga0209415_10019596_pt1 | contig 10576 bp, 12 predicted proteins | sample PeaSoiSIISIP2007_FD_187696 | JGI IMG/M metagenome (GOLD analysis project Ga0209415, IMG submission 187696) | Peat soil microbial communities from Weissenstadt, Germany - SII-SIP-2007 (SPAdes) (version 2) | ecosystem: Environmental > Terrestrial > Soil > Wetlands > Peat | place: Germany... | reverse complement strand
GGTTCAGCTCACCCCTTTCGTGTTGAACAATCATCCAAACAGCTTCAAGTCGCACACCTGTCTCCTGTCCGCAACTCCTGCCCTTGCCGAACAGCAACAGCAACAACCCTTGCTAAGGGGCTCTGCCCGCTCGCGCCCGCAAGGGGTATCCCCAGTCTTCCGCACTACGCTGCGCTGCGTTTGTGCAGACCAAGGGGCTTTCCACTCTCGCTGCGCTTCGTTGCAAGCCCTGGGAGATTCCCCTCCCCTTGCAGTTGCTACCCCCGCAGGCGTGGGCCTGGGCCAAGGCGTAGTTGTTAGCAACTACACTGCCCCAATTCAGGAGCAACAACAAAGGAGAACCACCGATGAGCAGCGCAACTATCACCACCGCAAACATTGTCACCACGTCCACCCAGAACCCCAACCAACCACAGCAGAAGCAGACCGCGAAAGAAGTAATCGCGGCCAACGTACAAGCCCTGATTGAGCAGTTGGAGCAGGGACACAGCGAAGGACTTACCGCCTATCTAACTGCGATGGGCAGATTCCACAGCTACTCATTCGGCAACATCCTTGAGATTGCACGGCAGAAGCCGGATGCAACCCGCGTTGCTGGCCTGTATGCGTGGAACCAGCTTAAACGGAGAGTCAAGAAGGGAGAGCGCGGCATCCGCATTCTTGCTCCAGTGATCGGCATCAAGCGCAAGAAGGATGAAGAGGCCGAGAAGGACATACGCACACAGAATCATGGTGTGTTAGTTGGATTCCGTTCAGCCTATGTCTTCGATGTGAGCCAGACCGACGGCGAAGAGCTTCCCGAACTTTCAACCAAGGTAAGCGGAGATGTGGGAGAACGCCGCGAACGGTTGATTGACTTCGTTATCGAGCAAGGCATTCAGCTTGAGTTCAAGGAGTCTATCGCCCCCGCGTTGGGAGCCAGCTACGGCGGAAAGATCGTCTTGCTTCCCGGCCAGTCCACCGCCGAAGAATTTTCAACTTTGGTCCATGAGCTAAGTCACGAGATGTTACACAAGGCCGACCGTCGCACAGAAACCACCAAGATAGTACGCGAGACGGAAGCCGAAGCGATTGCCTTTGTAGTAGGCAAAACCATTGGTCTCGACACTGGCAGGGTGTCGGCGGATTACATCCACCTTTACCACGGAAACGCGGCACTGTTAGCCGAGAGCTTGGAAGTTATCCAGCGTACCTCAGCCGTCATTCTTTCCGCACTTGAAACACCGAGAGCGGAAGAGACGCAAGAAGCAGAACCGGAACTGGCGAAAGCCAGCTAACCAATTCTTTTCAGCGGCGGGCGGCCTCATGCCGTCCGCTCCACCACAGGAACGCCCAACCCGCTCAAGGAGAGCAACTATGAACCCGAACACCACTACCGAATACCGTGACCTACCCCTTGCCGTTCTCACCGAGTCCACCACAAACCCACGCCGAATCTATGACAATGCCGCGCTCAAAGAATTGGCAGCTAGCATCCGCATTCAGGGAGTGCTTTCGCCTTTGCTAGTGCGGCCTTTGAACGAGCGTGGCTTCGAGATTATCGCAGGAGCGCGGCGCTATCGTGCCGCACAGATGGCCGAGGCCGAAACCGTTCCTGTGCGCATCGTCAACCTTACCGACGCAGAATCTTTGGAGGCTCAGCTAGTCGAGAATTTGATTCGCGCCGATGTGCATCCGATGGAGGAGGCAAACGGATTCCGCGCTCTTCTCAACTTGGAAGAACCGAAATACTCCATCGAGCAAATCGCCGCTCGTACAGGAAAGACACCCGCGTTCGTGGCCTCTCGTTTGAAATTGACCGAGCTTTCGCCCGTGGTGGTCGATGCTTTCTACCGCGAGGAGATCGGCACCGGACACGCGCTGTTACTGGCGAAGCTGCAACCAGCACAACAGGAAGAGGCGCTCAGTGCTTGCTATCAGGAGCAGTATGGAAGCAATAACAAGTCGAAGCGCACTTTGCTACCAGTGCGCAATCTTCAACAGTGGATTGAGCATAACATCCTCTTGGAACTCGCATCCGCGCCATTCTCAAAAGCAGATGCGCAGCTTGTGCCGGAGGCCGGTACTTGCGTCGAGTGCCCGAAGCGTACCGGCCATAACAAGCTACTCTTCGCCGACATGGGAACAGGGCAGAAAGATTCATGCTCGGACCCGAAATGCTATGCCGCAAAGTTGGACGCGCACGTCCGGCAGACCATCGCAGCGAAACCCAAGCTGGTACAAATCAGCACGGGCTATGGTCAGCAGAAGGAGGGCAGCACCACGCTACCGCGAAACAAGTATGTCGAAATCCGGCAGGAGAAGCCCAAGACGAAAGAAGAGGCTACGCGCCCGGAGTTCAAGACGTGCAAGTACACTACCGAGGCCATTGTCTCCGAAGGCAGCGAAAGGGGCGAAACTCGCACGGTTTGCGCTCAGGCAGATTGCCCGGTGCATCACGCCAAGAAGCAGACCAGCACATACGAACCGAAATCGAATGTCGAGGAACAAAAGCGCCGCCGCGAGGAAGCACTCGCCCAGGCGACCGGACTCCGCACACTTGCGGCCATCGTTGCAGCGGTCCCGGTGCGGTTGATGAAGCGCGACCTGCTTTTCGTGGTCGAGCGGCTTGCGGCATTGCTGGACGAACGCCGTCTGGAGATTGTCGCCCGTCAACGCGGCATCAAGAAGGCAAAGGACAGCGACTCTATCGGGAAGCTGTTTGCGGCCTACCTGCGCCGCGTCGAGGAAAGCGCGTTGGGCGGTTTGCTGGTAGAAATCACCATCCTCCACGCGGCCAGCAAGCAGAACGCCGCACAGGTACTCCGCGATGCAACGACCACTTACAAGGTGGACGTGGACGCCATCAGCCTCAAGGTCAAGCAGGAGTTCGCCGCGAAGGAGAAAGCCAAGCTGGCACCGAAGCCAGCAGCGAAGGCCATGCCGCCAAAGGTTAGAAAAGCAGCTTGAAGGCAGGAGTCAATTCGGGGGTCTGCTACGGTAGACCTCCATTTTTGCGCGCGCCCGTCTTCCCACCCTAAAGGTCGCTCCATGAGACCGGAGCGCCATGATTCGCCCACCCGCCGGGCTTGAACGCATTGCACGGTTGCGACTGTGGGCATCTTGGGCTCTTCGATTTGTTTATGGTCTCAGGGGATTTTCACTAGTCCGAAAGCGGCAATGCGTTCCATTGCAGTGTTGACCACTGCTGATGAGGAACGACAACGGGGTTGTAAACTTATTCATGATGGATATGCCAAGGGAACAAAGCGCCGACGCGCTTCAGTCCGCGCTTCGTGCTGCTCGCGAGAACGAGAACAGGTGGGTTGGAATGTCCCCTGAGTTCTCCTCTGACAGCGAACGGATGGAGCAGTGGACAAGCACGGCCAAACTCCGGCGGCTCGAAGTCGAGCGGATCGAGGCGCTCTTGGCCAACGCCACGGAACCATCGAGCGTTCCGCGGCCAGTGTTTAACGAAGTGGTTGAAACGATAGACAGATTGGGAGAGACAGGATGAGCGAATTGGAAATGAAAGCGGAGTTGGAGCGTCTGCGGGCAGAGAACGCTCAACTCAAGAACAAGAACACGGGCGGATTGAGCCTCAAGGTCAGCGAGAAGGGTGCGGTATCCCTATACGGAATGGGACGTTTTCCCGTCACGCTCTACAAAGAACAGTGGCTCCGCATTCTTGCTAGCGCTCCTGAGATCGAGACGTTCATCCGCGAAAATGACGCCAAACTTAAGACGAAGGAATAGCCAAAGGTTCATTCTGTTTATTACCCTGACAAGCCTATGGGAATCCAAGATGTCAGAATCTGAATTTGGGAACACTGCGACATCATCCTGCAATAGCGAGATGGGTTAGCAACAACCCAAGAACAAATCGTCTCTGAATTCATTTCGGTTGACACTAGGCGACTTCAGAGGAGTAAACGGTCTCGGGGAAGATATGGCCATTTGGGCGAAGCGTAAAACTCTGTCCGCGTCGGTGTGCAACAAATCACAGCACTGGCGCAACCCGGCGACCGCATGACCGCAGGTGCGGGGTCTAGACCGCCCGCGAATGTGCGCCCTCCAGGTCTATTCTTATCTGGCGACAGCTATCCATGAGCGACTGCATTTATTGCCGATGTGAACTCCCCGTCGTCGTACCCGCGGAACATGTTATTCCGCAGAGTTTCGGCACGTTCAAGCCAGATCTGACGCTGATGTGCGTCTGCAGCGCCTGTAACGGGTATTTTGGGTCAAAACTCGAATGGCCCATGTTGAACGAAAGCATTGAAGGTATGCGCCGGCTTCAGTTCGGTCTCAAAGGCACGGTGGGAGGCGTTCGCACGAAAGGCGTGACCCCGGTGATAGGCGAAGGTGAAGACTGGAAAGGCGCTCGCGCGGCCCTTCGCACAGACAACAAAGGAAAAGAGCGAACATATATACTCCCGCAAGTCGGGGCCAGACGCAGCTCATCTGATCCCTTTGAATGGTGTCTTGAGCCGGATCTCAGCGATGAGTGGGCCGACAAATTTCCGAAGGGCAGCGAGTTCCGGCTTGGCGGGGGAGAGGATGCCTCCGATCTCGAACGGCTCGTTATGAAGTTGAAGGTCGTTTGTCCGACATTCATCTACGGCGGTCAATTGAACCCGCCATTCAGCGGAGACGGCCAAGTGATGATCCACGTCGATCACCAAAATACGCCGACAGTCATAAAGTGTCTATGCAAGATCGCCTTCAACTACATGGCGCTTACTCGAGGCTCCGACTTTGCGCTGTCGCCTTCTTTCGATGAGCTGCGCTCGTTTATCCGTCACGACACGGGAGGGGCGGACGGCAGGGTTTTTGTAAAACACAAAGCGATCCTCGCCCAAGAAATCATTCATGGAGATCGCAGGACGGATGGACATATGCTGACCATCGAGGGTCGGCCTAAGGATGGCTTTGTCGAAGCGCAGGTAACCTTGTTCAACAGCATCCCGTACCAAATACCGATGTGTCGCGACTACCAAGGTGACTGGTTCGCGAAGGGCCATCATTTCGACACTCGGGACTGGAGGATATCAGAGATGAGAGTCGAGATTGCGAGTCTTGATTTCGATCCGGCAAGCCTCGGGTAGAGGTTTTCTTCACAACCTCAACCGTTCCGGGTAACATGGGCTACGTAGAAGATGCTGTGTCGGAGGTCAAAATACGAATGTTACCGCCTGGCGCTCCACCCGCGAAAAATTCTGAACAAGCGCCATCACCGGCCCCCCAGACAGAAGTTGAGAGCGGGAGAGATAAGCTCGACAGTCTAGCTGCGTCATTCGGATATTGTGTCCAGCACACGGATGAGCGCTCCTTCTATAGCATTGGTGAAGCCTGGCCATTATGGATTACGGCAGAACTCAATTCACATGGCGACTACGTTCTCTATGGAACGGTTCGTTGCCGAGGACAGGTCGGCTGCAGGACCGATTTGAACGATTGGGTTAGTGCCTTATGGGCGATCAATCTACGAATGTGGCGCATCTGCTCGCCCTTTCTGGTCGATGAGGAGGGTTTTTGTGATTCCAGGGAGCGAGCGGCACGATTCGTCTTGTTTGATCAGTCGGATGTAAACACCTTCCGTGCAGGCGAAAACGATGGTGAAGTGGTCATGCTTTTCATGATCACAAGAAGAGCTTGCGAGCTAATAAGCCAGCTTTGGCAAGCGGCAGGGATCAACCAAATAGATCGGTTTGACTATGGCCTCAATTTTTTGCCGAAGTCGTTTAGCGATGCGTTCGGGAAAGAACGAGATATGGATGTCTGTGGGCTACGATCAGGTACGATCGCTTATTACAGGCGATTTGCAGAAGATACGTCCTTCACTGATTTGTCTGGGTGCGCAGCGTGGCCCGAGGTGAGGGAGATGATTGGCGGCTTGGGAGCCGCTGTTGGGGAATCTTTATCGGCACGCCTTGTTCGAACCGAGGGAGTACGGAATGCAATTCCGCGCAGTGATCAACGGCGCATTGAACGACTTTTAAAACGCCTCGATCCAGATGCAAGAACTAGCATAGTGAACTTTCCTTGTGAATCCCACCTCTTGTGCGTCACCGAGAAGGGGATTTTGGCTCGGCGTGTCAACTGTGGCGCAGATCGTTATGCGGCAGAATTCATCACGTTGCAAGAAGTTAACCGCGCGAATAACAGTTTTCTCGGCAGGGATGCATCGTTCTCCTGGTCACCAAACGTTAATCCGGCAAGATTTGAGGAGCTAGTTCATAGCCTACTGAACGAAGATCCGCAAGTGCAGAGGGTGAAGCAGGTTGGGCATTCAAACGAGCCCGATGGCGGACGAGACTGCATAGCAGAGGTCACTCAGGGATTCCTGCATCGAGGAACAAAGCAAGATGCTCCGGAACAAATTTCTCAGATTATTGTTCAATGCAAAGTGTCGCTCAAGAATGTCGGGAAGAACACGGTGTTGGACATTCGAGATACAGTAGATCGATACAGTGCTCAAGGCTTCTTACTCGTCTCATTTCCAGGCATCACTCGTCCTCTGGTTGACTACATTGAGTCGATGAGGACGCGGAATCTTTTCTGGATTGAGGCATGGACGAAAGCCGACATCGAAGCTCGGCTGCGTGCAAACCTGAGTTGTGCGCGACGCTACTCCGATATTGTTAAAGTATCCGACAGCCAATCTCTGGTGATCCAGGCGACTTGAACCTCGATTGTTGCCTTCAGCAAAAAATACTTGTTGCCCGTGAGTTAGGCACCCCATCAAGGATTTGTCCCTATAGCCTTGATGGTAGGCTGCACGGCTTCGATGATGCGATGGTGAGTTTAAGCGCCGTGACACCTTGCCATGATCCGGCAGAAGGCTCTGTCCGGTTGGCTGGCCCGAAATCCAAGGATTGGCCATCTCTTTGACATTCTAAAGCACCAAGGGCGACTACGTTTGAGGAGTTGGATCGAGACAATCTTGCGCCGTTCCTCGAATCCCGCTACCGTGACATATTAGACAGGATTCTGGACCTCAGACCAGCGCCGGAGATTGGCAAGAAGTTCGTCAGTTTCCAACAGTATCTCTATTGAAGTGGGGAAGTACGATAGTTGTCCATTGCTTAATCGCGTCGAGTCCAGATCGGTGTGTCGGGCCTGTCTTCATTGCAACATCGAGCTTCGACAATCTGCTCAACGCCTACGCAAACTGAAATCTGCGTGCCGTCAGTGAACCGCACCAGTACCTCCCGCCCGTGCAGCGCGTCATCGTAGACAGCAAGCTCCGCAATCGTTTTGCCGACCGCTTCCGGAAACTCAAGTTTGGGCTTCTCCATCGGTATCGGTCTCCTCAAAGTCAAGAAATAAACCTCTTCCGCTGTGTCCCTTATTAGGGGATTCGATCTCCATTATCCACACTTCAAAGTGTGGCAGCAAGACCAAAATCGGAGGCGCGGCGCTCCCGCAAGGGACGCAGCCCTGAAATGCGAACCTACTATGAAGGCGTGTTGTCTCGGCTGATTGCCGCGCGCGCCGAGTGCGGTTTGACGCAGCGTGAAGTTTCGCTTCACATGGGAATGGCGCACTCGTTCATGAACAAGTGCGAGTCCGGTGAACGCGCCATCGATGTTGCGGAACTTTGGGCTCTCTCCAAGTTGTATGGGAAGCCAGTCAATTTTTTCGCTCCCGACAGATAGTGCCACGGCAATCCCCCCCAGAATTGACGCCGATTGTTGCCTCTCAACTGCTTTGAGGAATCTTCGTCGGCGGCCCCAGAAGATCAGACCGAATCGGCAGGCTCAGTTGAAGAGGTTGGAGTACAGACTTCATTCGTTTGACGAAGGTTCGCACGAACTCACTGACGAGCTTCGACGGATTGTCCGCGCGGGCAGCCAGATGCTCATCCAGGGAAAGAGCTTTTTCGTCGAGCGGTCTTGCTACCCATCCGTGTGTAGCAATCCGTAATGCACTTGCCTTGCTCAGAAATGCAACTCCTCCGTTCGCCGACAACAGGTGAAAAGCCTCGTCCCCATTCATAATGTAATGGATTTCCTTGGGCTGGAATCCAGCCTCACTGGCTGTCATCATCATCTGCTCGTAGAGCGTTGGATGGATTCTTCTATCCAAGACAACCCACTGACTCGCGCTCAAGTCCTTGAGCTTCAGCGATACCTTTTGTGCCATCAAATGGTCTTCTGAAAAGACTGCGTAGAGGGGCGCTTCCGCCAGTTTGACCATCGTCAGCCTGGGGTTTACGGCGGGTTGCGTAACGAGCGCCACATCCAAATGAGCGTTCAAAAGCCCGTGGGTCAGGTCAGAGGAAAACTCGCTGTGCAGATGAATCTTCAGATTGGGGTAGAGCGGAAGATGAAGGGAAAACAACATCTCCACAAGAGCAGGATCGATGTCCGGGGATCTTCCAATCTCCAGAATGCTCTCGGCTCCTTCATTCACAGCTCTTGCACACTGAACTGCCCGCTCATTGTGCAGAATTGCGAGCCGAGCCTCTTCGACGAAAGCCCGTCCAGCGTCCGTTAATTCCACGGAACCTCGGTCTCTGTGGAAGAGCCTGATATCCAGCTTGTGTTCAATATCCTGTATGCACCGGCTCAATCCAGACTGGCTCATGCGGAGTCGCTTCGCAGCCCGCGTGTAGTTCAATTCCTCCGCCAAGGTTACAACGGCGGTCAGGTAACGAATTTCGATTGTGCTCTGCATGGTCGGCCTCCCATTCAGATGTATTCATGTTCGAGAGAAGCGCCAAAGCAAAAAATATGCAGGCGTTCAAGACGGCCAGTTCACAGATTATCCACAGCTTTTTGCAGAATGTCAATTCAGACTTCACCGCGTCCTTTTTTTAGTCTGGAATGCAGGGGCAGCCCAAGCGTATCTGGAGGAACTGAAGTTGCGCTTATGCGTGTCGGTCATAATCCGCTTGCTGAAACTCATTGGACTTCTTTGGTCACGATGCTTCAACTTGATAGCACGTAACGGAGGTTTGATATGTTCGGTGAGAAAATACCGCCCGCTTCCGATTATTCATTGCCCATTCTTGGACGACCGGGCATCGAACCGCTCCTCGACAGTCACAAGGCAGCCGCGCTGCTTGGAGTGCATCCCCGCACTCTCCAGCGCATGGTGCACCGTGGCGAAATTGCCGGTGTGCATGTAGGCAAACTCTGGCGATTCAAGCCATCGGCAATTGCCCAGTGGATAGAGCGCGAGATGGCGAGCTAGACCTTCTTGATGCCCGCGCAGTGCAAGTTTTCAGTGGTTATTCGGCGCGTTCTCGGCTACCCTAAAGGTAGCCATTCGTGCCGTGATTCAAGGAGGAATCTTGATGCCACGCGCACGTTATCAGTTCGGAAGTCTATCGCTCAAGAAGCGGGCGAAGAGCGCAGATGTTTGGGAGTTTCGGTACTACGAAGATGCCGCTGAAGGAGCAAGAGTGCGCAAGGCTTGCTTTATCGGAACGACAGACCAGTACAAAACCGAATCCCAGGCCCGTAGGGCCGTCGAAGCTCATCTCCTGAAACTCAACGCTGAAAAGCCACAGAATCATCTTGGGACCGTTACGTTTGGCGGGCTGTGTGATCGGTATATCGCGGAAGAGTTGCCGGAACGCTACTCTACGCGGAAGTCGTACCTGTCGAACATCAAGCAGCACATCAAGCCACGGTGGGGTGAATATGTTCTTGCACAAATTCGACCGATGGCGGTGGAAGGTTGGTTGAAAGAACTCAGTATGGCCCCGAAATCGAAGGCTCATATACGAAGCGTGATGCACCTGCTTTTCGAGTGCGCCGCGCGCTGGGAACTCATCAACGAGCGCCGCAATCCGATCGAAATGGTGCGGGTCAAAGACTCCACCAAGAGGCGGAAACGCCCCATGATCTTGACAATCGAAAGCTTTCACGCCGTCGTTGCCAGCCTCAAAGAACCGTATCGCACGATGGTGCTGGTCGCGCAATGCCTGGGACTTCGCGTCAGTGAAATAACGGCATTGAAATGGGACGATCTCGAAGTTGATGATCGTCAACTCCTCGTTCAACGAAGCGTTGTGAACGGAAGGGTGGACGATGTGAAGACCGAGTACTCCCGCGATCATGTACCGATTCATGGAGCACTACTGGAGGTTCTGCTTGCCTGGGCCAAGGATTGTCCGCCGACCAAGGGCGGATGGATGTTCCCCAGCCCTCTGACGAACAGACCTTATTACTCAACCGAGATCCAGAGGCGGCATCTCAAGCCTATCGGGATCAGACTCGGATTGGGGCCGCTGGGTTGGCATACGTTCCGCCACACGTACCGTTCGTGGCTGGACGAGACCGGAGCGCCGATGAAGGTGCAGCAGGAACTCATGCGGCACGCATCGATTCAGACAACCATGAACGTATATGGACAGGCAATGCCGGAGTCGAAGCGGGAAGCGAATGGGAAGGTCGTCACGATGGTGCTCAAACCGATGAAAGCGAGCGCCTGAAGTGCAGATTTTCCTTAATGGGAGTCAGTGGGAGTGAATCCGGTTTTTGAATTCTCTCTAAACTACTGATTTGATTGGTTGCGGGGGCTGGATTTGAACCAGCGACCTTTGGGTTATGAGCCCAACGAGCTACCGGGCTGCTCCACCCCG
>Ga0209415_10019595_pt1 | contig 10576 bp, 4 predicted proteins | sample PeaSoiSIISIP2007_FD_187696 | JGI IMG/M metagenome (GOLD analysis project Ga0209415, IMG submission 187696) | Peat soil microbial communities from Weissenstadt, Germany - SII-SIP-2007 (SPAdes) (version 2) | ecosystem: Environmental > Terrestrial > Soil > Wetlands > Peat | place: Germany... | reverse complement strand
CGACATCACCTATGACCAGATCCTTCGCATCGAGGCCGTCGTCAACTGGCTGGAGACCGAATACCCGAGCCCGCTCTTCCCCAGCCGCGGCATCGAGAACCCGCCGGGCGTCGGCAGCACGCAATACTTCACCGCCTATGGCGCGGTGGCGCGCGGCTATCCGATGTTGCGCGGCGGGCAGCCCGGCCCCGGCGAAACCGACCCGCCGGAAGTCCTCGACCTGATGCGCCGCGTGACGCTGATCCCCACAGTGCGCCGCCCGCTGTTCGGTCCGCGCATCACCGTCTTCACCAAGGATGGCCGCTCGTTCACCCGCGAGGGCACGGGCCGCGAATTCATCTGGGATTTCGAGGAAGAGGCGCGGCGCATCGCGCCGATCGCGCCCGGCGTGGCGATCGGCGAAGCGCAATTCGCGCGGCTCGTCGACACCTGCCGCCATCTCGATTCTGTCGAGCGCGCCGGCGCGACGCTGATCGCCCTCACGATCCCCCCGCCGTAACCCGGATCAGGTGCGCACGCTCATTTGACCAGCCCGGAGACGGCCCGCGCGCCCATCATCCCCGCCATGCCCGCCGCGGTCGCCGCCATCGCAAACCCACACCCGATACCGGCCGAACTGAGAACCACGCTCGCCGTGACCGGCGCGGCCGGCGCCGTCGCCGCCACCGCCGCGACGCCGCCGATGAACAATCCGGCGGCGCAGGCGCCCGCCATCATCTCGGCGATCGTGTCGCCGGTCATCACCATCGCCATCCCGCCGCCCATGCTGCCCTGGGCGCCTCCCGGCTGCGGCGTCATCATCGGCCCCATCCCCGGCATTCCAGGCATTCCGGGCATTCCCGGCATGAATTGCGCGTTGTGCACCGCTCCGGGATCGGCATCGGGGCCAGGCCCTGAGGGCGCGAGAGGACGGATGACCGGCCGGTCGGCGGCTCCGGCGGCGGTTTGCGCCGCCGCGCCAAACCCCTGCGCAATCAGCACGCCGGCCAGTGCGATGGACAGTGCCGGCAAACCGTGCCGATGGCCCCAGCGGTGCCGCATCCCGCCGAAGCGGCCTCTCTTCATGTCCTCGATCTCCCGCCGAAAGTCCCGGACCCCACCGTTCCCGATCAACGCCGGAGCCGTTTAGACGATAGCAGCCTTGTCAATTTGCCGGGAGGTCCACCGTTGACATTCTCCCGCGATTGTTGTGCTTTGATGGAACATTGCAGGTGGAGTCGCCCGCCTCCGGACCGGATTGCCTTTGACGGAGAGTTCAACATGCTGAATCGTGTCCAGTATCCCGACGCCATCGAGCCGTTGGTCCAGTTCATCGAGGAAACGCCACCGGCCGAGATTCTCGATCGCACGCTGGAAAAGCTGCGCGCCGGGGTGTCGACACAGACGATGCTGACCGCCTCCGCTCTCGCGGTGACGCGCTCGACCGAAATGCCGCCGGGCCATCATGGCGGCCCGCTGCACCCGCTGGCCGGCTTGTACGCCGTCACAAAGCTGGTCGACCGCCTGGAGGGCGAAGAGAAGTTTGTCCCGGTGCTGCAGCACGTGGCGCTGACCAACAAGCACATCCACCACCCGGCGATGGGGCCGTACGCGCTGCCCGAATTCGAGCCTCTCGATGCCGGCGGTATCGAAGGGACCAAGGCGGCCTTCCTGATGGCGGTCAACCGCGGCGAGTGGAACCAGGCCGACCATCTGTTCCAATGGCTGTGGAAGAACGCGCCGGCGATCGAGGGTTTCGATCTCTTACTGACCGCCGCGATCCCGAAAAACTTCCACGACGACCATTATTTCATGTTCCCCAGCACGCTGCTGCGCGCCTTCGAGACCGGTGTTCTCGACAAGGAATACCTGCCGCAGATCATGCGGCCGGCGGTGCGCTATGTGACCCGCAATCCGGTCGCCCCGCCGAACCCGATGCCCTCGCCTCTCCCCGCGATCGACGCATTGATCGAGGAGCATCAGCTGTTGAAGCGCGTGCTGCGCCAGCGCAGCGGCGAGGATGAGACCGCTTCCATCGGTGAACTCGGCGAAGCGATCGGGCGGGTCGACGTGTTTGCCGACATCCCGCCGATGATCGCCAAGGCGCTCGTCGCCGGGTTGTCGCTGGAAGGCGCTGGCGAAGCCCTCTCGATCGGCGCGGCGGCGCTGTTCCTGCGCTCGCTCGGCGGCAATCCGATGGATGTCCACCTGCATACCAGCGTCAACATCCGGCGCTACCTGATCCGGCTCGACGGCGTCAGCCTGCGCAACAAGCTGTTGCTGTTGTTGACGTGGCATGTCGGTCCGGAGATCCGCTCGACGGCGAACCGGATGCAGCCGGCGCCGCAGCCCGATATGGCGGCCGTCGCCAAGCTGCCGGCGCGGACCCAGGACGAACTCTTGGACGCCATCGCGCACAGCATCTACAACCAGCCGCCGACCGATTGGTCGACGGTCACCAATCTGGGCATGATGCGGGCGGTGCCCGAAGTCAGGGAGACCGTCAACCTGGCGACGCAATACATGAAGAGCGGGTATGACCCGCAGGCGTTGATCGCGCGCCTGGGCGAAATCGTCTGCCACGACAATTTCACCGAAATGCACGCCTACAAGCACCACCAGTCGGTCGTCGAAGAATACTATGCGACCCGCGAGCCGTGGCGCTGGATGCACCTGGTGTGCGGCGCGCAGGCCGCGGCGATTTCCTTCGGCAAGAACATGGCGGTCTACGAGGAGGCCCTCGACCTCTTTCACATGGCCGCCGAATAGCCGAGATCGCGAAACCCGGAAGGCATTGCGCCTTCCGGGTTGCCGGGTTCACTGATACTTGCAGGCTGGATGCGGCGGGGCGCTCGGTCTCGCCGCGCTGGTAATGAGGATGCGGGTACCCGACCGGTCACCCGACGATTGCTGTTTTCGAGTTAGAAACTCCAAAGAAAAGCCGATCCCCGATCGAGTGAAATGGGGGGCACGCACATGGGGAGGCTTGACCGAAAGGTCGCCACAGCAGCCCGGGACCGGGAGCACCAGAGGCATGTTTTTTGGGCGGCGCGGGCGCCGGCCTATCGCCTAAAAAGGCGCGATTTTCTTTATCTCGCCGCCGGCTCCGCGATCCTCCGGCGCCCGGCCGTGGCCGCGACCGGCCCGCGCATCGGCTTTATCGCGGCGGGCTCGGGGACAACCGACCGAGGTCCGCTCGTGGCGCTGCGCGGCGGGCTGCGGGCGCTCGGCTGGAGCGACGGCGACAATTGCGCAATCCTTGACCGCTGGGCCGAGGCGCACACCGAGCGCCTGCCCGACCTCGCCCGGGAATTGATCGGCTCAGCCGTCGATATCCTGGTCACCGCCGGAACGCTGGCAACCCTCGCCGCGACAAACACGACCGCGACAATCCCCATTGTCATGGTCGGTGTCGGCGATCCTGTCGCCATCGGCGTTGTCGACAGCCTCGAGCAACCGGGCGGCAACGTCACCGGCCTTTCCTTGAGCTCGCATGAACTGATCGCCAAGCGGTTACAATTGCTGAGGGAACTCGTTCCCTCCCTGCATCGCGTCGCGATCATCGTCAGGAATGAGCCGGGCCTTGAGCAAACCTTGGCCGACATCCACGGCGATGCCGAGCGGATGGGGTTGGATTCCGTCGAGATCGAGGCGGATTCGGGGCGGGCGCTGGAGTTTGCCTTCACCCGGCTGCGCAACGATCGCTGCGATGGGCTCTATGTCGCCTCGGGCCCGCTCGGCCCTGCCAAACGCGCCCAGATCATCGCGGCAGCCGCGCAATCCCGGCTCGCGGTGATCTACTCCTTCGGGATCTTCGCCGCCGGGGGCGGCTTGATGTCCTTCGCCGCCGACGACAACGATTTGTTTCGCCGCGCCGCGGGTTTCGTCGACCACATTCTCAAGGGCGCGAACCCCGGCAATCTGGCGGTCGAGGTGCCGACCAGGTTCGAGCTGGCGATCAATCTTAAAGCCGCCAAGGCGCTGCAATTGACCGTGCCGCCATCGCTGCTCGCCCGCGCCGATACCCTGATCCAATGAGCGCCGCCAGTTTGACTTAACGACCCGCCGCTTTTAGGCTTGGCGCCCCACACTACGACGCAAGTCATCGCCGCCTCTCTGGAGAACATCATGAGCGCTCATGCGAGCCCGGAACAGGTTCACGCCAAGCTTTCCCACCCGGTCATCGATGGTGACGGGCATTGGATCGAATACGCCCCGGTGTTCGCCGAGCGGATGCGCAAGGTTGCCGGCGACAAATCGGCCGACGGCTTTCTGGCTCATACGCGCCGGATCCCCGAATCGCTGCGCCTCACGATCGCCGAGCGCCAGCAGCGCGGCGTTGCGATGGAAGGCTACTGGGGACGGCAATCCACCAACACGCGCGACCGCGCCACCGCGATGATGCCGCGGATGCTGTATGACCGGCTCGACGAGTTGGGCATCGATTTCGGCATCATCTACCCGACCGCGGGCCTCGGCATCGCGCGCATCGCCGATGATGAAACGCGGCGCGCCGTCATCCGCGGCTTCAACATCGTGACGGCGGAATATTTCAGCGGCCTCCAAGACCGGCTGACCCCGGCCGCGGTCATTCCGATGAACAACCCCGAGGAGGCGATCGCCGAACTCGAATACGTCACCAAACAGCTTGGCGCCAAGGTCGGCATGTTCGCCAGCGGCATCCGCCGCCCGCTTGCCGCCGGGACCGGGGCAGACCCGGAAGTTACCCGGTTCGCGGCCGGGTTCGACCAGCTCGGCATCGACAGCGCCCATGATTACGACCCGGTCTGGCAGAAATGCCGGGAACTCGGGATCGCGCCGACCTTCCACACCGGTGGCCGCAGCTTTGGCCTGCGCAATTCGCCCTCGAATTTCACCTTCAACCATATCGGCCATTTCGCCGCCGCCGGACACGCCGTCGCCAAGGCGCTGTTCCTCGGCGGGGTGACCCGGCGCTTCCCCGATCTGCGCTTCGGCTTCCTCGAAGGCGGGGCCAGCTGGGGCTGCCAGCTGTTCGCCGATCTGGTCGAGCATTGGGAGCGGCGCGGCAAGAAGGGCCTCGAATACATGGACCCGACAAAGCTCGACCGCGCGCTCCTCAGAAAGTTCGTCGACCAGTACAAGTACGCTGACATCGCCGCCGAACTCGATCGCCGCGACGGCTGGCCCGCGCGGGAAGAAGATTCGCTGACCGGAGGGGTTCCGGTGCTCGACGATTATGCGGCCTGCCAGATCACCCGGAAAGAGGACTGGATCGACCTCTATGCGACCCCGTTCTATTTCGGCTGCGAGGCCGACGACCGGTTGAACGCGGTGGCGTTCAGCAAGGTCAACCCGTTCGGCGCGCGGATCAACGCGATCTTCAGTTCCGATGTCGGGCATTTCGACGTGCCCGACATGCTCCAGGTCCTGCCCGAGGCCTATGAACTGGTCGAGGACGAGCTGATGACGCCCGCTGATTTCCGCAACTTCACCTTCGCCAACGCGGTGCGGCTGTGGGGCGCCGGCAACCCGCGCTTTTTCGAGGGCACCGTCGTCGCCAAGGAAGCCGCCGCCGTCTTGAAGAGCCAGACCGCCCCGGCGCGCGCCGCCGCCGAATAGCTCGACGACGCCCCTCACCCCAACCCCGCTCCCCGCGATCCGCGGGTCAAGCCGAGCGGGAGGGTGAGGGGCGGACGCCAACACCGCCGCGCGTCAATAACCGGCTATGCCGCGGCAAACCTGCGGGGTTATCCTCGGCGCGCCACGCTGAGGGGATCAAGAGGATGCGCGCTGCACGTTCGCGTGTCGCGGCCAAGACCCGTCCGGCCCTGCCGACACTGCCGGCAGGCGCGGTGGCGCAGGGCGCCCTTGAAGAGCGCTACGCGCTGGTCTGCCAGGCGGTGGCCGAGGGCATCTATGACTGGGACATCGACACCAACGCGCTCTCGGTGTCGGCGCGCCTCATTGAGATTTTCGGGTTCGCGGGAAAAAGCCTCGGTGCCGACGACTGGAACCGGCTGGTGCATACCGAGGATTTCCCGCGCTACCAGGCGGCATTGCGCGACTGTTTCAGGGGGATGACGGCGCGGCTCGACTGCGAGTACCGGATCAGGCATCGCGACGGCGCCTATCGCTGGATCGAGGACCGCGCGCTCCCGATCCGCGACGCGGCGGGCCGCGCCATTCGCCTGGTCGGCGCGGTCAGCGATGTGACCGAGCGCAGGGAGGCCGAACGGGCATTGCGCGATGCCTTGGAGCGGCAGACCGCAACAGCCGAGATCCTGCGGGTCATTTCCAGTTCGCCGACCGATGTGCAGCCGACCTTCGATGCGATCGCCGCCGCCGCGACGACGCTCTGCGACGCGACCGCCGGCGCCGTCTTCCGGTTCGACGGCAGGCTGATCCACTTTGTCGCCCATAACGATTGGAGCACCGTCGAACTCGACGCGGTCCGCCGCGTATTTCCGCTGCCGCCCGGCCGCGGCAGCATCACGGCGCGCGCGATCCTGACGCGGGCGGTGGCGCATGTCGCCGATATGACCACCGATCCCGAGTTCGAGCATATGAGCCTCGCCCAGGGTGGGCTACGCACGATGCTGGCGGTGCCGATGCTGCACGATGGCGATCCGATCGGCGCGATCATCGTCCAGCGCCGCCATGTCGAGCTGTTCACCGACCAGCAGATCGACCTCCTGAAGACCTTCGCCGACCAGGCCGTCATCGCGATCGAGAATGTGCGGCTGTTCAACGAATTGAACGAGCGCACCAGCGATCTCCAGGAGTCGCTCGAATACCAGACCGCGACCAGCGACGTCTTGAAGGTCATCAGCGTCTCGACCTTCGACCTGCAACCGGTGTTCGACAGACTGCTTGAGGCCGCCTCGCGGCTGTGCGCCAATGCCGAAGGGGCGTTGGGGCTATGGGATGGCGGTGGTTTCCGGGCCGTAGCCACGGCGGGGCTCACCCCCGAATTCGATGTCGCCGTGCGAGCGCGGCGCTTCACCCCCGGTCGCGACACGACTGCCGGCCGTGTCGCCCTGGAACGCCGCATCGTCCACATTCTCGACGTCACCAAGGAACCCGACTACGCCCTCGCTGAGTCGCACACGATAGGTCAGATCCGGACAACGCTTGGAGTACCGCTGCTGCGACAGGGCGAGATGGTCGGCGCCATCGTGCTTATGCATCGGCGAGTCGAGCCATTTACCGAGCGCCAGATCGAACTCGTCAGCACCTTCGCCGACCAGGCGGTGATCGCGATCGAGAATGCGCGGCTGATCACCGAGACGCAGGAAGCGCTCGACCAGCAGACCGCGACCTCCGAGGTGCTCAGCGTCATCAACGCCTCGCCCGGCGACCTCGCGCCGGTGTTCGAGGCGATGCTCGAAAAAGCGATACGTCTGTGCGAGGCGGCCTATGGGGTGATTCGTACCTATGACGGCCAGCTTTTCCACGAGGTCGCAAGGCGTGACGACGCCGATGTCGTCGATCGTTTGCGTGACTTTAGCGGACAAGGAAGGGGGTCGGGGCCGATCGAGCCTGGGCCAAATAATCCGCTCGGGCGGCTCGTTCAGGGCGAGCGCGTGGTCCACATCGCCGATCTCGCGACCGAGGCCGATCACGTCGATGCGGCCAACCGCGAGCGCATCGCTGTGACCGGAGCGCGAACCTGGCTCGCGATTGCGCTCCAGAGAGAAGGCCTGCTCCTCGGAACAATCATCGTCCACCGCCGCGAAGTGCGGCCGTTCACCGACAAGCAGATCGCGTTGTTGCAGAACTTCGCCGCGCAGGCGGTGATCGCGATGGAAAACGCGCGGCTCCTCGGCGAATTGCGCGAGCGCACCGGCGACCTCCAGGAATCGCTGGAATACCAGACCGCGACGAGCGATGTGCTCAAGGTGATCAGCCGCTCGACCTTTGATCTGCAACCGGTTCTTGAATACGTCGTCGAGACCGCGATCCGCCTGTGCCGCGCGCATATGGGCAGCATTTTCCGCCTGGAGGACGGGGTTTATCGCTGGGCGGTCGGTTATGGGCTCGACCCGGCCTATCGCGAGATCGAGCAACAAAACCTGATAGTCCCCGGTGCCGGCACGATTGTCGGCCGCGTCGCATTAGCAGGCCAAGCCGTGCAGATCGCCGACGCGCTGTCCGATCCGCTCTACGCGGTCAAGGACGAGGCGCAGCTGACCCGCGCCCGCACGATGCTCGGCGTGCCGTTGTTGCGCGAGGGTGTACCGGTCGGGGTCATCGCGATGGCGCGCGATCGGGTCGAACCGTTCAGCGACAAAGAGGTCTCGCTCGTCACGACATTCGCAGACCAGGCGGTGATCGCGATCGAGAACACCCGCCTCCTGACCGAGACCCGCGAGGCCTTGGAGCAGCAGACCGCCACGGCGGAAGTCTTGCAGGTCATCAACGCGTCGCCCGGCGAGCTTGCGCCGGTGTTCGAGGCGATCCTCGATCAGGCGATGCGGCGGTGCCAGGCCATCTTCGGTGAGTTGCGAACCTACGACGGGGAGCGCTTTCAGACCGCTGCGACGCGCGGTGTGCCTGCTGCCTATGCCGAATATCGCGCACTGCACGCCTCTCTCGGGCAGCCGGGAGGGATCAGCGCCCGTATCATCGAAGGAGCGCAGATCGCCCACATTCTCGATCTGAAAGACGAGGAAGCTTATCGAGCCGGCCATCCCAATCGCCGTGCCTTGGTCGATCTCGGAGGCGCTCGCACCGCGCTACTCGTCGCGTTGACCAAGGGGGCAACGGTACTCGGCTCCATCATGATCTACCGCCAGGAGGTCCGCCCGTTCTCTGACAAGCAGATCTCGCTGTTGCAGAACTTCGCCGCGCAGGCGGTGATCGCGATGGAGAACGCGCGGCTCCTGACCGAGACCCGCGAAGCCCTGGAGCAGCAAACCGCGACCGCCGAGGTTTTGCAGGTCATCAATGCCTCACCGGGAGAGCTTGCGCCGGTGTTCGAGGCGATGCTCCAGCGGGGCATGCGATTGTGCGGCGCGGCGTTCGGCGGGCTCGTCCTGTGGCGCAACGGCCGCTGGGAGATCGTGGCGCATAGCGAGACCGTGGCGCAGCCTTTCGTCCGGTTTCTCGCGACCGAGGAGATCTCGCCGGGGCCGCGGGAGGGGCTGGCGCGCGTGTCGCGCGCCGAGGGTTACGTACAGATCGCCGACATCACGGCGTCGAAATTCTACCGCGCTGGCGACCCGACGCTGCGCGCGATGGCCGATTTGGGGGGCGGCCGCACGGCGCTGACGGTACCGCTCGCCAGGGACGACGAGGTCCTCGGTTTCTTCAGCTTTTATCGCCAGGAGGTGCGCCCGTTTTCCGAGCGGCAGATTGCGCTCGTCAAAAGCTTTGCGGCGCAGGCAGTGATCGCGATCGAGAACGCGCGGCTCCTCGGCGAACTCCGCCAGCGTACCGGCGACCTCGAAGAATCGCTCGAGTACCAGACCGCGACGAGCGATGTGCTGAAAGTCATCAGCCGCTCAACCTTTGATATTCAACCAATTTTCGAAACGATCATCGCTACTGCTGCGCGACTATGCGCCGCCGACGATGGGATTATTACTAGCCGCGAGGGCGATGCCTACCGGCTGGTGGCATCGTTCGGCGCCGCTCCTGAGTTCGACGCGGTCATGGCGGGACGGTTATTTCCGGTGACCCGTGGATCCCTGACTGGGCGGACGGCGCTTGAGGGTCGGGTGGTCCAAATCCCCGACATCATTGCCGATCCGGAATACACCCAGACCGAGACTGTCCGGCTTCAGAGAAACAGAACGATGCTGGGCGTGCCGCTGCTGCGCGAAGAGGATGTGGTTGGCACGATCAATCTCGGCCGGCAACGTCTCGAGCCATTTACCGAGAGGCAGGTAGAACTCGTTCGCACTTTTGCCGATCAGGCGGTCATTGCGATCGAGAACGCGCGGCTGATCACCGAAACCCGCGAAGCGTTGGAGCAGCAGACCGCGACCGCGGAAATCCTCCAGGTCATCAATTCATCGCCCGGCGATCTCGCGCCGGTATTCGATACGATGCTGGACAAGGCCCTCCGCCTTTGCGACGCCAGTTTTGGTCAGATGATTACATTTGATGGCGTTGGCTTTCGCGCCGCGGCTTGGCGGGGCTACGAACCCGATCGCGATCGGCCGGCTGGCACGACCGCTCCCACGCCGGGCATGGCGCTCTATCGCATCATTCACAGCGAGGACGTCGTGCAAATTCCCGACATTACCGCCGACGACGTTTACCGATCGGGTAACGCGGCGCGACGACGCCTTGCCGACGAGTTCGGGGCGCGTACCGCGATCTGGATAGCACTGAGGAAGGATGCGGTTCTGCTCGGCGCATTCGTTATCTATCGCACCGCGGTTCAGCCATTCTCCGAAAAGCAAACGGCGCTCTTACAGAATTTCGCGGCGCAGGCGGTCATCGCGATGGACAATGCGCGGCTCCTCAGCGAGATCCGCCAGCGCCAAGCCGAGCTGCGCGTCACCTTCGACAACATGGGTGACGGCGTGGCGATGTTCGATTCCGAACTTCACCTTGCCGCGTGGAACCTGAACTTCCAGAAGATCCTCGAACTGCCCGACGCCTTCCT